>Ga0302250_1000786_pt1 | contig 27661 bp, 23 predicted proteins | sample AAG_RA_Asp_MG_FD_193536 | JGI IMG/M metagenome (GOLD analysis project Ga0302250, IMG submission 193536) | Enriched activated sludge microbial communities from anaerobic digester in WTTP, New Holstein, Wisconsin, United States - AAG_RA_Asp | ecosystem: Engineered > Bioreactor > Anaerobic >... | reverse complement strand
GCTGGATCCCGGCTTGCGCCGGGATGACGGAGTTTGCGAGGGGCGTGGAATCCAGAGGAGCCCCCTCGGGCGATCGCGCAGTCCGAAGATCACTCACGATCAGCCCGTCCAGAAACCGCACCTGCCGCTTCGCGTGGTCAGCGATATCGTGCTCATGGGTAACCAGGACGATGGTGATGCCTTCGTCGTTGAGCGCGCGGAAGAGCGCCATGATTTCCTCGCTGGTGTGGCTGTCGAGGTTGCCGGTCGGTTCGTCGGCGAGGATCAGGCTCGGCGAGTTGATCAGGGCCCGGGCAATCGCCACGCGCTGCTGCTGGCCGCCGGAAATCTTCGCCGGCACCGATTGCGCATAGCCATCGAGCCCGACCTTGGCCAGCATTTCGCGCGCCTTCCTGCGCCGCGGTTCGCGTTCGAGATGGGCATAGACCAGCGGCAGGGCGACGTTGTCTTCCAGCGACATGCGCGGCAGCAGGTTGAATCCCTGGAAGACGAAGCCGATCGTCCGGTTGCGCAGGATCGCCAGCTCGTCGCTCTGCAGGTGGGCGACGTTGCGCCCGACGAGGTAATAGTCGCCCATCGTCGGCGTGTCGAGGCAACCGAGCAGGTTCATGAACGTCGACTTTCCGGAACCCGACGGCCCCATGATCGCCACGTACTCGCCGCGGCGGATCGTCAGGTCCACACCCTTCAGCGCCGGGAATGGCCCTGCCGGCGTGACGTACGACTTGCCGAGGCCGACGACGCGGATGACTTCGTCGGGCGCGCTTTCCGTCATCAGAACAGCCTCATGCCGACGCTGCTCGGCTTGGTCGCGGCGGTCGGCGCTTCGCTGACGACGATCGTGTCGCCCGCCTTCAGTTCGCCGCCGACGATCTCGGTGCTGCGGTTGTCGGTGATGCCCAGTTGCACGCTCACCGGCCGGATTGCGCGCCCCTCGACGACGTAAACGCGGCCGCTTGCGCCGCCGGCCTTCTTGCCCCGGGCCTTGCCTTCGCCTCCGCCGTTCCGGGCTCTCGGGGTGCTGGCTGGTGGCGCTTCGGTGCCATTGGTTTGTTCCGCATCGGCCGGCTTGAAGCGCAGCGCGGCGTTGGGCACCAGCAGGACGTCCTTGCGTTGCGCGACACCGATGTTGACGTACGCGGTCATGCCCGGGAGCAGGATGTGATCGGGGTTCTCCAGCGACACGCGCACGTTGTAGGTGACGACGTTCTGCGTCGTCGTCGGGTTCATGCGGATCTGCTGCACCTCGCCGGTGAAATTGCGGTCGGGAAAAGCATCGACGGTGAAGCGGACCTTCTGGCCGACCTGAATCTTGCCGATGTCGGCTTCGGCGAAGCTCGAATCGATGCGCATCTCGGAGAGATCCTGGGCGATCTTGATCAGCGTCGGCGTCTGGTAACTGGCGGCGACGGTCTGGCCGAGGTCGACCACGCGGTCGATGACGATGCCGGACACCGGCGAGCGGATCACCGTATAGCCGAGGTTGACCCTGTCCTTGTCGGCGGCGGCGCGGGCCTGCGCCAGTTGCGCCTCGGCCGACCGGCGCGCCTGGATGGCCTGGTCGAGTTCCTGCCGCGAGACGTATTCCTGCGCGAACAGCGCCTTCATGCGCGCTTCATTCGCTCGCGCCAGATCGAGGGTCGCGGCGACGTTGCCGACGTTGGCCGCCGACTGGCGCGCCTGCGCGGCGAGCAGCGACTGGTCGAGTTCGAGCAGCGGCTGGCCTTTTTCGACCTTGTCGTTGAAATCGACATACAGCCGGGTGACGGTGCCGGAGACCTGCGTGCCGACGTTGACCAGCACGATCGGGTTGAGGGTGCCGTTGGCCGAGACCGTCTGGGTAATGTCGCCTTTTTCGACGACCTGCAGCCGGTAGCGGTTCTCCGGCGCCTGCGCCTGGTGATCGCGCCAGTAAACGTAGCCGCCGCCGGCCAGGGCAACGGAGCAGGCAAGGGCAGCGAGGAGAGAGTTTCTCAGGATCGGCTTCATGGGATCGGGATGTCGGCGGCGGAATTCAGCAAGCGATTGTCGAGGGTGCCCACGGCCTTGGCCAGCGTGGCGCGCGAGACGTGCCAGTCGAGGGTGGCCTGGATGCGCTGGACGCGGGCGGCGGCGAGGGCGCTTTGCGCGTTGAGCACGTCGAGGATGGTGCCGACGCCGGCCTTGTAGCGACCGAGCGCGACACGCTCCGACTGCTCGGCGCTGGCCAGCAGGTCGGCGGTGGTGCGGATCGTATGCGTGGCGGTCAGCAGATTCTGGTAGCCGGTCCAGACGTCGAGCGCCACCTGTTGCCTCAGAGTCTCGCGCTGGGCCGCGATGTTGTCCACGCGAGCCTCGGCGGCGCGTACGCGGTAGGTGGTCTCGAATCCGGAGAACAGCGGCAGCGTCAGCGTGAGGCCGATCGCGTTGCTGTTGGTGTTGATCGATCCGCTGTCCTGCCAGCTTGGTCCGGTGCTTAGCGAAAGCGTCGGCCGGCCAGCGGCGCGCGCGTAGTCGGCGCTGGCTTGCGCCGCGCGCACCTGCGCCTCGGCCGCTTGCAGGTCAGGGCGGCGCATGCGGGCTTCGGCGATCAGCGTGCCGACGTCGCGTTCGAAGGTCGCGTCCGGCACGGCGCGGGGGATCTCGTCCAGCCGCAGTGGCGCGCTGGCGTCGAGACCGATGACGTTGGCCAGCGCGCCCTGCGTGGTCTTTACCGTGCCTTCGGCCTTGATCCGGTTCAGTACGGCCTGTGACCAGGCGGTCTGCGCCTGCAGCCGGTCCGCCGGTGTCGCCGTGCCGACGCGGTAGCGCGTCTCCGCCGCGGCCAGGCTCTCGCGGCTGGCCTTTTCCGACTCCTGCGCGGCGGTCAGCGCGGCGCGGGCGGCCTGGGCGTTGTAGTAGGACTGCAACGCCGACAGGAAAACCGTCTGTACCGTGGCGTCGAGCGTCGACGACGCGGCGGCGAGCAACTGGCGGGCGTTTTCGAGGTTGGCGTTGCGCGCGCCGAAGTCGTAGAGCAGCCAGGAGAGCGTCAGCGCCGCGGTGCGCTGGTCGGTGCTGTCGCCATCGGTACGTGCATGCGTCGCGGTGACCTTTCCATCCAGGTCCGGCAGGTAGGCCGCGCGCGCGCTGCCCACCTCGGCGGCCTGAACCCGGGCACTGGCCCAGGCTTCATGCGTCTTCGGGTTGCGGCACAGCGCCTGGTCGACGACTTCCAGAGCGCCGTAGATCGCGTCCGCCGGCAGCGTCCGGCAGGGGGCGAACGTGGTGTCCGCCGAGAGTTGCAGTCGGGGCGGCGGCGGGGTGATGGCATCGGTGCGGAACGGGTCGGCCGGGTCGAAGGCAAGCGCGCCGGTGGCCAGCATCATTGCCCCCGTGGCGACGGCAAGCAGCGAATGACGTGTGCGGCGTAATCTCATCGAAACCGGGCCCCGAAGCAGTTTTCCGCTAGTATAGCGGCCCCCAATGTTTACGATCTTTAACGGGCGGCCACAGAGGTGTTTCGAACTGTTTCGCGCGTTGATGGACAGGCCCGAACCGGAAAAATTCATGGCGCTCAAGGCAACCATTTTCAAGGCCGACCTTTCGGTCGCCGATCTCGACCGCAATGTCTTTGCGGACTTCTCCCTCACGCTCGCGCAGCATCCGTCGGAAAACGACGCGCGGATGATGGTCCGCCTGCTGGCCTTCATGCTTTTTGCCGACGAGCGCCTAGAGTTCGGCAAGGGACTGTCGACCGACGACGAGCCGGATCTGTGGCTGAAGGACTTGACCGGCGCCATCGACCTGTGGATCTACGTTGGCCAACTGGACGAGCGCTGGCTCAGGAAAGCATCCGGGCGAGCAGGGCGCGTCGTGGTCCTTGCCTTCGGCGACCGGGCGACGGACGTGTGGTGGGAGCAGAATCGCGCCACGCTGCAAAAGCTGGCGAACCTGACGGTTCTCCGGATCTCCGGTGACGATGCGCAGGCGCTCGGCGCGCTGGCGAAGCGTTCGATGGCCCTGCAATGCATGATCCAGGACGGCGAGGTGCTGATCACCGGTGGCGAGGAGTCCTTGCGCCTAGTACCCGATCGGATCATGAATTGACGCCGGTTTGTTGAATGAAATTCCCTTCGTTCCGGCCATCCGGTAGACTCGCGCTTTTGTCTGCTTGGCCGGATTTTCGCTGTCCGGTCGTCGAGTCCCCCTCATGAACTACGTGTTCGATATTCTGCCCCCGCTGCTGCAAGGCACCGGGGTCACGCTGAAGGTCTTCCTCATCACGCTGGTGCTTTCCGTGCCGTTCGGGCTGGCGCTGGCGCTGATGCGCATCTCCCGTTTCAAGGTCCTCGGCACGCTGGTCAATGGCTACATCTGGCTGATGCGCGGCACCCCGCTGATGCTGCAGATGCTGTTCATCTACTTCGCGTTGCCGTTCGTGCCGGTGATCGGCATCAGCCTGCCTGATTTTCCGGCGGCGATCGTCGCCTTCGTGTTCAACTACGCCGCCTACTTCGCCGAGATTTTCCGCGCCGGCATCCAGTCGATCGATCGCGGGCAGTACGAAGGCGCACGCGTGCTCGGCATGACCTACGCGCAGACGATGCGCCGCATCGTGTTGCCGCAGGTGATCAAGCGCATCCTGCCGCCGATCAGCAACGAGACGATCACGCTGGTCAAGGATACCTCGCTGATCTACGTGCTGGCGATGAACGATCTCTTGCGCGCCGCGCGCGGCATCGTCCAGCGCGACTTCACGACGACGCCGTTCATCGTCGCCGCCGCCTTCTACCTGATCATGACCCTGGTGCTGACCTACGGCTTCCAGCGGCTGGAAAAGAAATACGCCGTCTATGATGAATGAAGCGATGATCCGTGCCGTCGACGTGCACAAGCATTTTGGCCCGGTGGAAGTCCTCAAGGGTGTCTCGCTGGAGGTCGGCAAGGGCGAGGTGATCGCCATCATCGGGCCGTCGGGCTCGGGCAAGAGCACCTTTCTGCGCTGCCTGATTCACCTTGAGACCGTGCATCGCGGCACCATCGAGATCGAGGGCGAGAAGCTGGTGTCGACCGATGCCGCCGGGCACTGCCAGTACGTGCCGGACGCCGAGATCCGCCGCATCTGCGGCAAGATGGGTATGGTTTTCCAGCACTTCAACCTGTTCCCTCACCTGACCGTGCTGCAGAACATCATCGAGGCGCCGATGACCGTCAAGGGCATGCGTCGCGACGAGGTGGTTCCGAAGGCCGAGGCGTTGCTGAAGAAGGTTGGCCTGCTGGAGAAGCGCGACAGCTATCCGTCGCGCCTCTCAGGCGGGCAGAAACAGCGCGTGGCGATCGCACGGGCATTGGCGATGGAGCCGGACATCATGCTCTTCGACGAGCCGACCTCGGCGCTCGACCCGGAGCTGACCGGCGAGGTTCTGCGCACGATGCGCGAACTGGCCGACGAGCACATGACGATGGTCGTCGTCACGCACGAGATGGGCTTCGCCCGCGAGGTCGCGAGCCGGGTGATCTTCATGGACGAGGGCAACATCGTTGAATCGCGGCCGGCGCGCGAACTCTTTGCGTGCCCCGAGCATCCGCGCACGCGGGCGTTTCTGGAAAACATGCTGTAGTGCCTTCGCTTTCCGACGTCTTCTCCCCCGACGGCCTGCTGGCCAGTCACATCCCGGGCTACCGGCTGCGACCGCAGCAGCTGGAAATGGCCGAGCGCATCGCGGCGGCGATCGCCGGCAACAAGGTGCTCGTCGCCGAGGCCGGCACCGGCACCGGGAAGACCTTCGCCTACCTCGTCCCGGCGCTGCTTTCAGGCGGCAAGGTGATCGTCTCGACCGGCACCAAGAACCTGCAGGACCAACTGTTCGCGAAGGACATCCCGACCGTGCGCAAGGTGCTCGGTTCACCGGTCCAGGTGGCGCTGCTGAAGGGGCGCGCCAACTACGTCTGCCACTACCATCTGGAGCGGGCGCAGGCCGACGGGCGTTTCTTCTCGCGCGAGGATGCTGCCGATGCGGCCCGCGTCGCCCGTTTCGCCAAGCAGACGAAAACCGGCGACAAGGCCGAATGCAGCGAGGTCTCCGAGAACTCGCCGGTCTGGAACATGGTCACCTCGACCCGCGAGAACTGCCTCGGCCAGGACTGCCCGCACAACAAGGAGTGCTTCGTCCTCGCCGCGCGCCGCGAGGCGCTGGCCGCCGACCTGGTGGTGGTCAATCACCACCTGTTCTTCGCCGACGTGATGCTGCGCGACGAAGGCACGGCCGAACTGCTGCCGGCGTGCAACACGGTGATCTTCGACGAGGCGCACCAGTTGCCCGAGACCGCCAGCCTGTTCTTCGGCAACAACGTGTCGACATCGCAGGTGCTCGACCTTGCCCGCGATGCCAGGGTCGAAGGTCTGGCGGGGGCACGCGATTGTCTCGACCTGCCGAAGGTCTGCGGCGTCGTCGAGAAGGCGGCGAAGGATCTGCGCCTGACGCTCCCGGTCGAGCCGGCACGATTTTCCCTGGTGCAACTCGAAGAGCGCTCGGGTTTCGACAACAACCTTGTTGGCCTGATCCGCGAACTCGATGTGCTCGCCGCGCTGCTGGAGACGCAGGCGCAGCGTTCGGAAGGGCTTGAAAACTGCTGGCGCCGTGCCGGCGAACTCGTCGCCCAGTTGCGCCGCTGGCAGAATGTTGGCAAGGACGGGGCCGACAAGGACTACGTCCGCTGGGGCGAGACCTATACGCACTCGCTGCAGCTGAACGCCACGCCGCTGGTCATTGCCAACATCATGCAGAAGCAGATGAGCGGCCATCCGCGCGCGTGGATCTTTACCTCGGCGACGCTCGCCGTGCAGAAGGACTTCGGCCACTACTGCGCGGAGATGGGGCTGGTCGATGCGGAGTCGGCATCCTGGGACAGTCCCTTCGATTACGGGCAACAGGCCGTGCTTTACGCACCGACCGGATTGCCCGAGCCGAATACCTTCACCTACACCGAGGCCGTGATCAAGGCGGCGTTTCCGGTGGTGCAGGCCAGCGGCGGGCGGGCGTTCTTTCTCTGCACCTCGCTACGCGCCATGCGCCGGACGCATGAGTTGCTGCAGGAACACCTGGAGCGTGCCGGCCTCGAATTGCCGCTGTTGATCCAGGGCGAGGGCAGCAAGAACGAACTGCTCGAACGCTTCCGCCGCCTCGGCAACGCCATTCTCGTTGGCAGCCAGAGCTTCTGGGAAGGCGTCGACGTGCGTGGCGAGGCGCTGTCGCTGGTGGTCATCGACAAGCTGCCGTTCGCGCCGCCGGACGACCCGGTGCTTTCGGCGCGCATCGACCGGATGAAGGCGGAAGGGCGCAACGCCTTCATGGACTACCAGTTGCCGCGCGCGGTGATCAACGTCAAGCAGGGCGCCGGCCGTCTGATCCGCGACGAGACCGATCGCGGCGTGCTGATGATCTGCGATCCGCGCCTCGTCGGAAAACACTACGGCAAGCGCATCTGGCGCAGCCTGCCGCCGATGAAGCGGACGCGGGAACTCGAAGAAGTGTTGGCATTCTTCGGGAACTGAGAGTCTTTGAAAAGAACCTTTACTTCCACCGCAAAGGCGCAAAGGAGCCAAGGTTTCGCAAAGAAAATCGAGTAAAGCTGGGTATTCCTTTGCGTGTTCTTTGCCTCTTCGCGCCTTTGCGGTGGGTTTTCGAAAGTTTCACAAGCGCTGACTGGCTGAATCAGTCACCCCGGCCTGCGCCGGGGTGACGAGCCACGAGCCGCGTTGGCCGGTTTACTTGCCCGCCGCGTCCACCACCGCCAGCGCCGTCATGTTGACGATCCGCCGCACGGTTGCTGTGTTGGTCAGCACATGCACCGGGCGGGCCGCGCCGAGCAGGATCGGGCCGATGGTGATGCCTTCGCCTCCCGTCATCTTCAGCAGGCTGTAGGAAATGTTGGCGGCATCGAGGTTGGGCATGATCAGGATGTTGGCCTCGCCGGTGAGCGGCGACTCCGGATCGAACTTGCTGCGGATGCTCTCCGATAGTGCCGCGTCGCCATGCATCTCGCCGTCTGCTTCGACGTCGGGCGCCATCGTCCGGAACAGGGCGGTGGCTTCGGCCATCTTTCGCGCCGACGGCGTGCCCGAGTTGCCGAAATTCGAATGCGAGAGCATCGCCACCTTTGGCACGATCCCGAAGCGCCGTACGCCTTCCGCCGCCATCCGGGCAATCTCCGCCAGTTGCTGCGCGTCGGGGTCGGCATTGACGTGCGTGTCGCAGATGAAGAGGGCGCGGCCCGGCAGGATCAGGTGATTCATCGCGGCCATCGTCGAGCAGCCGGGGGCGGTTCCGATCACGTCGCGCACCTGTTGCAGGTGGTGCATGTAGTGGCCGCTCACGCCGCAGATCAACCCGTCGGCGTACCCCAGGCGGACCAGGATGGCGCCGATGACCGTTGCGTCCTGGCGCAGCCTGGCCTTGGCGGTATCGATATTCACCCCGGAGCGCTTCATGAGGTCGTGGTAGTGCCGCCAGGCTTCGTTGTAGCGCGAGTCGTTGTTCGGGTCGACGATCTCGATGTCCTCGCCGATACGCAGTTTCGAGCCGATGCGTTCGAGCCGCGCGGCGATCACGTCGGGGCGTCCGATCAGGATCGGCTGGGTCAGCCGCTCGTCCAGCACGATCTGCGCCGCGCGCAACACGCGCTCATCCTCGCCGTCGGCGAAGACGATTTTCTTGGGCTTGCCGGTACGCGCCGCGTCGAACACCGCGCGCATGCCGACGCCGGTGCGGTAGATGAAGCCCTTGAGCTTCTCGACGTAGGCGGCCATGTCGGCGATCGGCCGGCGGGCGACGCCGGATTCCATCGCCGCCTTGGCCACGGCCGGGGCGATGACCAGAATCAGGCGCGGGTCGAAGGGCTTGGGAATCAGGTACTCCGGCCCGAACGACAACTCCTGGCCGGGATAGGCCGAGGCCACCTCGCTGGTGACCGCCTCGTGCGCCATCGCCGCGATGGCGTGCACGCAGGCAAGCTTCATTTCTTCGGTGATGCGTGTCGCGCCGACATCCAGCGCGCCGCGGAAGATGAACGGGAAGCAGAGGACATTGTTGACCTGGTTCGGGTAGTCCGAGCGGCCGGTGGCCATGATGACGTCGGGTCGCGCCTGATGGGCGAGTTCCGGCATGATTTCGGGCGTCGGGTTGGAAAGCGCGAAGATGATCGGCTTGGCGGCCATCGTCGCGACCATTTCCGGCTTGAGCACGCCGGCGGTCGACAGGCCGAGGAAAATGTCGGCGCCCTCAATGGCATCCGCCAGCGTGCGGGCGGTCGTCTCGCGGGCATAGCGCGCCTTGTTCGGCTCCATGTTGGCGTCGCGGCCGATGAAGATCACGCCCTTCGAGTCGCAGACCATCACGTTTTCGCGCTGGATACCAAGGTTGCACCACAGGTCGAGGCAGGAGATCGCCGCCGCGCCGGCGCCCGAGCACACCACCTTCACCTGACCGACGTCCTTGCCGACGACCTTCAATGCGTTGAGCATCGCGGCGGCGGAGATGATCGCCGTGCCGTGCTGGTCGTCGTGGAAGACCGGGATCGACATCCGCTCCTTGAGCTTCTGTTCGATGTAGAAGCACTCCGGCGCTTTGATGTCCTCGAGATTCACGCCGCCGAGCGTCGGCTCCAGCGCGGCGACCATCTCGATCAGCTTGTCGGGGTCGTTTTCCGCGAGTTCGATGTCGAAGACGTCGATGCCGGCGAATTTCTTGAACAGGCAGCCCTTGCCTTCCATTACCGGCTTGCCGGCCAGCGGGCCGATGTTGCCGAGGCCGAGCACGGCGGTACCGTTGGTGACCACGCCGACGAGGTTGGCGCGCGAGGTGTACAGCGCGGCGTTGTTCTCGTCTTCGACGATGGCTTCGCAGGCGTAGGCGACGCCGGGCGAATAGGCGAGCGAGAGGTCGAACTGGTTGGTCAGCGCCTTGGTTGGCTGGACCGAGATTTTTCCGGGCGTGGGGTACTGGTGGTATTCAAGCGCAGCGTCGCGCAGGGTTTTTTCCATGGTTACGTTAGCTCCTTCGGTTATGTGTTTGTCGTTTTGGGGGATGGCTTCCGCGAGAAAGGACAATCGGCCGTTGTCGCTGGTTGAGCACTCGCTGGGCTATCGGAGTTTACAGCAATGTAGGAAACGTGCTTCGCCAGAAAGCCACAATCTGACCGGTTGTAACGATCCAAACGGTAAAATACTGCTTTCCCTCTGGCTGGCTTTCCGTCAGTCCATGCCGTATGAACTCGATCTCCGATTCTTCTGCATTGAATAACCTGCCCGCCGATTGCCGCGACGCGGCGACGCTGCTCAATCGGGAATGCTTTTGTCAAACCGTCGATCGCGCCGCGCTGAAGCGTTCGTTCGAAGGCGGCGAAGGGCTGTCCGGGGCGGAACTCCTCGCTTCCCGCCCGAATCTGTTTTCTCCTTCACGCGTTTTCGTGGCGCAAACGCATATCGATGCCATGGCCCGGCTTGTCCGCGTCATCGAAGGCGTCGTCGCGCGGCCGGCCTGGCAGGAACGGGTGCTGGCCTATGCGCCGGACATTGCCCGCCATGTTCCGCGTGCCGCCGGCGTGTTCCTCGGTTATGACTTCCACCTCGATCCGGGCGGCCCGCGCCTGATCGAAATCAACACCAACGCCGGCGGCGGACTGCTCAACGCCCGGCTGCTCGATGCGCAGATCGCTTGCTGCCCGCAGGTCCAGGGCCGCGGCGCGGAGCGGCACGCGGTCGAGAACGGCTTTGTCGCCATGTTTCGCGAAGAGTGGCGGCTCGCGCGAGGCGACGCGCCGCTGGGGCGCATCGCGATCGTCGACGAAACGCCTGCGGAGCAGTTTCTCGCGCCGGAGTTCGAACTCTTCCGGCAACTGTTCGCGGCGCACGGCATCGCCGCGTGCATTGCCGCGCCGGGCGCCTTGCAGTTCGACGGTACCCGCCTGACGCTCGACGGCGAGGTGGTCGATCTCGTCTATAACCGCCTGACCGATTTCTCCCTGGAAGAGGAAGGCAACGCCTCGCTGCGCGCCGCCTATCTCGCCGATGCCGTGGTGCTCACGCCGCATCCGCGCGCGCACGCGCTGTACGCCGACAAGCGCAATCTGGTGGCGCTGTCAGACGATGCCTGGCTGCAGTCGATCGGCGTCGATGCCGCCGACCGTGCGTTGCTGCGTGCCGGCGTGCCGCATACCGAGGAAGTGACGCCGGAAAACGCTGCCGCCTTCTGGAACTCCCGCAAGCAATGGTTTTTCAAGCCGGAAGCCGGTTTCGGCAGCAAGGCGACCTACCGTGGCGACAAGGTGACGAAGCGCGTCTTCGAGGAAATCGCGCAAGGCGGTTTCATCGCCCAGGCGCTGGTGCCGCCCTCGGAGCGCCGGCTGATGGTCGACGGCGTCGAGCAGCGGCTCAAGCTCGATCTGCGCAACTTCGTCTATCGGGATCGGGTGCAGCTCGTTTCGGCGCGCCTGTATCAGGGGCAGACGACCAACTTCCGCACGCGCGGCGGCGGGTTCGCCGCGGTGTTCGCGGTGGGGTGCCGCGACAACGGCACGCGAGGATAAGCAAAACCCCCGAATCTCCGTCGCCCCGGCGAAAGCCGGGCCCCAAATCGTTCGCCGAAATTCTGGATGGCGGCGCGGCGTGAATGCTCAGCGCAGCATCGCCGCCATCGCCGACAGACAGTTCAGCACGCGCACCGCGTGTTCGACGCTGTCGCTGGCGTACTCCAGCGTCACCGCGTCGAGGCGTTGCAGCGTCGGCCACTGGCAGAACAGGTCGGTGTGGGCCGGCGTCATCGTCTGCAGCCGGGTCTGGACCGGTCTCTTCAAGCGCAGTGGCGGGGTGCTTCCCGTCGCAGTCATCGCCTCGCGCGCGCCGGTCTGGATTGCTTCACACGCCGCGTGCGGCGAGAGCGAGATGGCGCTGTGCCGCCCGGTCGCCTGCTTGGTGACGACGAAGCGGCAGTCGGGCAGGAGGCCGCGCGTTTCCTCGGCGAACGCGTCGTCGCCGCTTGCCAGGATGACCGGCACACCCCATTCGCCGGCCAGTGCCCCGTAGAGTCCGGCTTCGCCGAGTTCCTGCCCGTTCAGCCAGATGCGCGCGAAGGCGCTGCTGTTGATGGTGTGCGCGAGTACGCCGGCAGCCTGAGAGCGGGTATGGAAACCGACCAGCATGACCGCGTCGCAACCCGCTTCAAGCCCGCCGAGCATGCCCAGCGTGCGCGGCTTGCCGATCACGTAACGAGTGCGCGGGTCGAGTTCGTCGGGCAGCAGGTTGCGGTAGGCGCCGTGTGCGTCGCCGACCAGCACCTCGCGGGCGCCGCCCTCGAAGGCGCCACGCGCGGCAGCGTTGGCCTCTTGCGTCATCAGTCGCCGGGCGCGTTCGTAGTCGGGGTTGCCGGGGCGGGTCTGCTCGGGGTGAACGACGCCGGCGACGCCTTCGATGTCGGCGGTGATCAGGATGCGCATGGGTTGTCCTCGTCGGGAAGCCGCCGCAGGATTTCCCGCAGTGTGCGGCGTTTGTGCCCGTCGCGCCCGCGTACCGGTTCGGCGTGCCACAGGGCGTGGATGATCGCCTGCTCGGTGGCGTCGGCCGCGGCGTGGAACAGCGGGTCAAGCCGTGTCTCGTGCAGCATCGCCAGCGCCAGCATGGGGCGTTCCGGCAAGTGGGGGAGCGTATAGGCGGTGGAGAAGGCCAGCGCGATGTCGCCGCTGCCGTGGCCGAAAACCGAGCCGGTGCGGGCAAGGCCGGCGCCGGCGCGCAGGGCCAGGCGGCGCAGCTGTCGCGCGTCGAGCGGCGCGTCGGTGGCGAGGAGCATGATGATCGAGCCCTTCTCGGGTTCGTCGGCGGGTTTCTTGCGTTCGGTCAGCTTGCGGCCGAGCGGGTGGCCGGCCAGGGTCAGCGTTGGCAGCCGCCCGTGGTTGGCGAGAACCAGCGCGCCGACTGTGTAGTCGCCAGCGCGGCGTGAGGCGGTGCCGATGCCGCCCTTCAGTTCAAAGGCACTCATGCCGCGCCCGGCGCCGATGCTGCCCTGGATGAAATCGGCGGAAGCGTTCTCCAGTGCGGTGCGGTAATGTTCCTCGGTGACGGCCAGCGCGCGGATGTCGTTGAGATAGCCGTCGTTGCATTCGAACACGAGCGGATTGACTGTCGCCCATTCGCGCCCGAGCTTCGGGTGCGCCGCCATCGCCGCACGGATCTGCGCCTGCATCACCGCGCCGACCGAGAAGGTGTTGGTCAGCGCGATCGGCGTTTCGAATACGCCGAGTTCCTCGACCTGGATCAGCCCGACGCTCTTGCCGAAGCCGTTGATTACCGCGGCGGCGGCGGGAACCTTGTCGGCGAACGGATCGCCGGCGTGCGGTACGACAACCGTCACGCCGGTCTGGATCGCGCCCAGGTCCAGCGTGACGTGGCCGACGCGAATCTCGCCGACGTCGCTGATCGCGTCGCGCGGGCCGGAAGGCAGGCTGCCGATGCGGGGCGGGTTCATTTGCGGTCGATCTTCGGGTCGAGCGCGTCGCGCAGGCCGTCGCCGAGCAGATTGAAGGCCAGCACGGTCAGGAAAATGGCGATGCTCGGGAAGATGGCGATGTGCGGCGCGTTGACCATGTCGGCGCGCGCCGCGTTGAGCATTGCGCCCCATTCCGGCGTCGGCGGCTGCGCGCCGAGGCCGAGGAAGGACAGGCTGGCGGCGGTGATGATCGAGGTGCCGATACGCATCGAGAAGTACACCACGATGGACGAGATCGTTCCCGGAAGGATATGACGCACGAGGATCGTCCAGTCGGACGCGCCGATGCTGCGCACCGCCTCGATGTAGGTCAGGTGCTTCAAGGCCAGCGTGTTGCCGCGCACCAGGCGGGCGAAGGCAGGAATGCTGAAGATCGACACGGCGACGATGACGTTGGTGAGGCCGTTGCCGAGGATGGCGACGACGCCGATGGCCAGCAGGATGCCGGGGAAGGCGAACAGCACATCGCAGATGCGCATGGTGACGCGGTCCCACCAGCCTTCGTAGTAGCCGGCCATCAGCCCGAGGCTGGTGCCGATCACCGCGCCGACGGCGACCGAGGCGATGCCCGAAGCGAGCGAGATGCGCGCGCCCATCAGGATGCGGCTGAAAATGTCGCGCCCCAGTGAGTCGACGCCGAACCAGTGCTTGAGCGAGGGCGGGGCGTTGAGCGCGTCGTAGTCGAAGAAGTTTTCCGCGTCGAAGGGCACGATCCACGGCGCGAGAACCGCGACGACGATCAGCAAGATCACGAAGTAACCGGCGATCATTGCCATCTGCTGTTTCCTGAACTTGCGGACGAACTCGGTCCAGGGCGTACGCACGGGCCCGGCGGTGGCGCTGGAGGCGGCGAGGGAAGTCGTTGTGCTCATCGCAGTCTTCCTCTTACTTGTAATGGATGGTCGGGTTGATCACGGCGTACAACACGTCGACGATCAGGTTGATCAGGATGAATTCGAGCGAGAAGAGCAGCACTTCGGCCTGGATGATCGGGTAGTCGCGCATGTCGACGGCGTCCACGAGCAGGCGACCCATGCCTGGCCAGTTGTAGACCACCTCGACGACGATCGAGCCGCCGAGCAGGAAGCCGAATTGCAGGCCCATCATCGTCACGACCGGGATCATCGCGTTGCGCAGGCAGTGCTTGAGCACCACCACCGGTTCGCTGACGCCCTTGGCACGGGCAGTGCGCACGAAGTCCTCCTGCATGATCTCGACGAACGAGGCACGGGTGAAGCGCGCCATCACCGCGGCGACCGCCGCGCCGAGGGTCAGTGACGGCAGGATGTAGTGTTTCCACGAATCGGCGCCCATCGACGGCAGCCAGCCGAGCTGGACCGAGAACACCTGCATGAACAGCATGCCCAGCGCGAAGGCGGGGAAGGAGATGCCGGAGACGGCGAGCGTCATGCCGAGTCTGTCCGGCCAGCGGTTGCGCCACACGGCGGAAACGATGCCGATGCCCATCCCAAAGAGCACCGACCAGCCCATGCTGGCCAGCGTCAACCAGAAAGTCGGCAGAAAACGTTCCGCGATTTCCTGGCTCACCGGGCGCTTGGTGCGCAGCGACTTGCCGAATTCGCCCTGCAGCGCATTGCCGAAATAGGTCACGAACTGGATGTGCAGCGGCTTGTCCAGGCCGAGGTCCTGGCGCACCAGTTGCACCGTGGCCTCGTCGGCCTCCGGTCCGGCGGCCAGCCGCGCCGGATCGCCGGGCAGCAGGTGTACGAACAGGAAGACCAGCACCGCCACGATAAGCAGTGTCGGGATCAATCCCAGCAGGCGTTTGAGGACGTAGTTGAGCATCTTGTACCTGGAAAGAACAGCAGAAGTATTGGTTGCTCCGTCATCCCGGCGAAAGCCGGGATCCAGTACGGTGCTCCGAAAGCCTGGATTCCGGCTTTCGCCGGAATGACGGTGTTTGTGCGTTTCTTTCTACTTCACATCGATGTCGTCATAGTTGAACGATCCGTCCGGCATGACGTAGATGCCGGAAAGGTTCTTCGCCCGCGCGTAGAGCAGCTTCTCCGTCACCAGGAAGGCCCACGGGGCGTCTTCCCAGATCTGCTTCTGGGCGGCCTTGTAGAGCTTTTCCTTCTCGGCCGCGTCGGTGGTGTTCAGCGCCTTGGCGATGTTCGTGTCGACGAGTTCGTTCTTGTAGTACGCCGTGTTCAGCAGCTTCGGCGGGAAGGCCTCGGAAGCGAGCAGTGGACGCAGCGCCCAGTCGGCTTCACCAGTCGAGGACGACCAGCCGATGTAGTACATGCGCACCGGCGCGGTGTCCGGGTTCGGCTGGCTCTCGACGCGTTCGACGCGCTGACCGGCTTCCAGCGCCTGGATCTGCGCCTTGATGCCGACCTGTGCCAGCTGCTGCTGGGCGAACTGGATGACCTTCTGCGCCGTCGAGTGGTTGTACGCCGACCACAGCGTCGTCTCGAAGCCGTTCGGGTAGCCGGCTTCGGCGAGAAGTTGCTTGGCCTTGGCCGGATCGTACGGCCAGGCGCCGAACTTCTCGGCGTATTCCACGCCTGCGGGAACCACGCCTTCGGCCGGAACGGCATAACCCGAGAACGCCACCTTGGCCAGCGCTTCCTTGTTGATCGCGTAGTTGACCGCCTGGCGTACCTTCACGTTGTCGAACGGCTTCTGCTTGGTGTTCATCGACAGGTAGCGGGCGATGATCGACGGGCCGGCGATGACGTCAACCTTCGGGTTCTGCTTCAACTGCTCGGCCTGCTCGAACGGCATCGAGAACGCAAAGCTGGCCTCGCCGGTCTGCATGACCGTCGCGCGGGTGTTGTTGTCGACGACCGGCTTCCAGGTCAGGCTGTCGACCTTCGGCAGACCGGCTTTCCAGTAACCGTCGAATTTCTTCACCTTCAGGTAGTCGGTCTGCTTCCACTCCTGGAACACGAAGGGACCGGTGCCGACCGGGTTGAAGGCAATGTCCTTGCCGTATTTCTGCAGCGCGGCCGGCGAGATGATCACGCCCGACGGGTGCGCCAGCACGTTGATGAACGGCGAGAACGGCTCCTTCAGCGTGAACTTCACGGTGTGCGCATCGACCACTTCGGTCTTGGCGATGCGGTTGAACATCGTGTAGCGCTTGAGCTTGTTGTCCGGATTGGTCACGCGGTCGAAGTTGGCCTTCACGGCGGCGGCGTCGAAGGCCGTGCCGTCATGGAACTTGATGCCCGACTTCAGCTTGATCGTGTAGGTCAGGCCGTCCTTGCTCACCGTATGGCTTTCGGCCAGCACGGGGCCCAGCTTGAGATCCTTGTCGAAGCCGTACAGGCCCTGGTAGAAGGATTTGGCGACGGCCATCGACAGCGTGTCGTTGGCGTCGTACGGATCGAGCGTGGTGAAGGTTGAGGCGACGGCGAGCACCACGTCCTTGGCGGCGAAGGCCGGAGTGCTCAGGGAAGCGGCCGCCAGCGAACCCGCGATCAGCAGGTGCCGGAAGCCCAGCAGACGGTTGGAAGATTTCATCGATTCGTCCTTAGTCAAATGCCCTTGCGGGCGACTGCACTCAAAATGCGCCAGAGAGAGCATGGCGCGCCACAAAATGCCCGGGCCCGACCTCCTGCAGGGGGGCGAGCAAGGGTTCGTCGCCCAGCGCCCGCACGGGGCTGGGAATCTCGTCGGAAAGCAGCGGCCGATGGCGCTTGCGGCGGCCGGGATCGGCCACCGGCACGGCGTCCATCAGCTTCTTCGTGTAGGCGTGCTGCGGGTTCTCGAAGATCGCGCGGCGCGGGCCGATCTCGACGATCTGGCCGAGATACATCACCGCCACGCGATGGCTGACGCGCTCGACCACCGCCATGTCGTGCGAGATGAACAGGAAGGCGAGGCCGAATTCCTTCTGCAGGTCGAGCAGCAGGTTGACGATCTGCGCCTGGATCGATACGTCCAGCGCCGAGACCGACTCGTCGGCGATGACCACCTTGGGGTTCGAGGCCAGCGCGCGGGCGATGGCGATGCGCTGGCGTTGCCCGCCGGAGAACTCGTGCGGGTAGCGCTGGGCGAACTCGGCCGGCAGGCCGACCTTCTCCAGCAGCCAGTCGACCCGCTCCTGCGCTTCCTTGCCGGACGCCATCTTGTGAACCAGCAGCGGTTCCATGATCGAGAAACCGACAGTGACGCGCGGGTCGAGCGAAGCGAACGGGTCCTGGAAAATGAACTGGATGTCGCGGCGCAAACGTTGCAGCGCCGGACCTTCGAGTTTGTCGATGCGCTGCCCGGCGAACTCGATGGTGCCGCTCTGGCTTTCCACCAGGCGCAGCAGCGAACGGCCGGTCGTCGATTTGCCGCAGCCTGATTCGCCGACCAGCGCCAGCGTCTCGCCGGGATAGAGGTCGAAGCTGACCTTCTCGACGGCATGTACTTGCTTCGTTACCTTGCCGAACAGGCCGCTGCGCACCGGGAAGCGGGTGACGAGATCATGCACGCGCAATACCGGGCCTTCGGCCGTTCTGACCGTCTGCTGTGGTTCGGGCTTCTGGCCGCGTGTGTCCGAGTCCATTTGCAGCAGCGGGAATTTGGCCGGGAAATCCTCGCCCTGCATGGCGCCGAGCCTGGGCACGGCGGAGAGCAGGGCTTGCGTATAGCGGTGCTGCGGCGCGGCGAAGATCGCGCCGGTCTCGCCTTCCTCGACCTTCTCGCCGCGGTACATCACCAGCACGCGGTCGGCGACTTCGGCGACGACGCCCATGTCGTGGGTGATGAACATCACGCCCATGTGCATCTCCTCCTGCAGCGTACGGATGAGTTGCAGGATTTGCGCCTGGATCGTCACGTCGAGCGCGGTTGTCGGCTCGTCGGCGATCAGCAAGGCGGGGCGGCAGGCCAGCGCCATGGCGATCATTGCGCGCTGGCGCATGCCGCCGGAAAGCTGGTGCGGGTGGCGCTGCAGCACCTGTTTCGCCTCGGGGATGCGCACCAGTTCCAGCATGCGCAACGCCTCGGCGAGCGCCCCGGCGTGGTCCTTGCCCTGGTGCAGGCGGATCGATTCCGAAATCTGCTCGCCGATCGTGAATACCGGGTTCAGCGAGGTCATCGGCTCCTGGAAGATCATCGCGATGTCGCCGCCGCGCACGCCGCGCAGCGTGGCATTGTCGGCGCGGGCGAGATCGAGGATCTGCCCGCTGTTGCGGCGCAGAAGCATGCGTCCCTGCGTGATCTTGCCGCCGCCGTGCTCGACGAGGCGCATCAGCGCCAGCGAGGTCACCGACTTGCCGGAACCCGATTCGCCGACGATCGCCAGGGTTTCGCCGCGGTCGACGTGGAACGAAAGGTTGTTGACCGCAATCACGGTGCGCTCGCTGGTGGCGAACGAGACGCCGAGATTGTCGACGGCGACGACGCGGTTTTCAGGCAGGATCAGGGCGGGTGCGGCACGGGTACTCAAGTCGGTCTCCGGGGGTCAGCGGTAGATGGCGGTCTGGCGCGGGCCGCCGGCCTGGGCGTGGCCCCGGTACATGCCTTCGGTGTTGAATGGCAGGCACACGTTGCCTTGCGCGTCGACGGCGATCAGGCCGCCGCGCCCGTCGATGCTCGGCAGCTTGTGCATCACTACCTCCTCGCACGCCTCGGCGAGCGTCAGTCCGCGGTATTCCATAAGCGCGCTCACGTCGTAGGCCGCCAGCATGCGGATGAACATCTCGCCCGAGCCGGTGCAGGATACGGCGACGGTGCGGTTGTTCGCGTAGCAGCCGGCGCCGATCAGCGGGCTGTCGCCGACGCGGCCGACGCGCTTGTCGGTGACGCCGCCGGTGGACGTCGCCGCGGCGAGGTTGCCGTCGGCATCGAGCGCGACGGCGCCGACCGTGCCCATCTTGGTGTCGGCGTCGATCGGCTCGGCGGCCAGGCCCTCAAGCAGGCCGAATCGTCCTTCGGACAGCGCGCGCTGCCATTGGGCGTGGCGCGCCTCGGTGAAATAGTAGTCGGGCGGCACGGTCTTCAGGCCCGCATTGCGGGCGAAGGCCTCGGCGCCTTCACCGACCAGCAGCACGTGCCGGCCGTCCTCCATCACGCGGCGCGCGGCCAGGATCGGATTGCGCAGCGACTTGACGCAAGCCACCGCGCCGGCCGCCAGCGAGCGTCCGTCCATGATCGAGGCGTCGAGTTCGTGCGTGCCGGCGTGCGTGAACACGGCGCCCTTGCCGGCGTTGAACAGCGGGCATTCCTCCAGTCGGAAGACGGCTTCGGTGACCGCGTCGAGCGCGCTGCCGCCCTTCTCCAGAATCGCCTGGCCGCCCTTCAGTACGTAGTCGAGGGCTTCGTGGTAACGCGCTTCCTGTTCGGCGTTGAGCGCGGCGCGGGTGATCGTGCCGGCGCCGCCGTGGACGGCGATGACGGGGAGTATCGGGTTCATTCGGTTTTACCTTCCTGATGCAGCCAGGGCAGGACGAATTCCGTCATGGCCGCGGCGGATTTCACGGAGTTCTTGGCGTGGCGCGCGACGGCGGCGCATAACGCTTCGATCACCGCATGGATGGTCGAGTCGGAGGTGGCATTGAAGCGGCTGGTCGCCTGCAGGTAAAGCGTCATGTCGCCCAGCGCCGCGATCGGCGAAGTCGGCGAATCGGTCAGTGCGATGATGCGCGCGCCGCGCTCTTTCGCTTTGCGGGCGATGATGATGCTGTCCTTCACGTAGCGCGGGAAGGAAATCACGATCACGACGTCCTGCGGGGTCAGCTTGAACAGTGTGCGCGCCCCGTGTGCCGGTCCGCCGACGCCAGCCAGCGACTGCGCCTGAGGGCAATGCAGTTCCAGCCCGTGCGTGAGCATGCCGGCGAGATAGCCGCTGGTGCCGAAGCCGGCGACCAGGACCCGTCGCGCGCCGAGAATGGCGGTGACGATCTGTTCGCATACTTCCGCCGGCAGGCTCTGGCGAATCGTCTCCAGGTTGGCGAGATTGTCCGAAATCGATACCGCCATTACCTCTGCGCAACTCGATTTGCGCGACAGTTCGTCGCGCATTCTTTCGACTGGCGCCAGAGCGCTCTCGAAGCCGCGTACGAGTTCGGCACGGAAGGCGGGAAAGCCGGAAAAACCCAGCGTGTGCGCAAAACGGTTGGCCGTGGCGACGGAAACCCCGGTCGCCTCGGCCAGCTCGTCTATCGTCATCGTCGCGGCGCGGAACGAATGCGCCAGCACGTAATCCGCCATCTGCCGATGCGACGGCGTCAGCTCCGGCATCGCCTTGGCAATGCGGTCCTTGATCGTGCTGGTGGCCTGCTGATGGAGAGACTTGCGCGGCATGGAGAACGCTTCGTGAAGTAAGTCGGTGAAATAATAGTTACACGAAACGTTTTAGTAAAGAAAAAAATTTACATATTTTTAGGCAGGGGTCGTGTTCTATAAGTTGTTGAAAACAAAATATATTTAGTCTTTTAGTGCATTTTGTTCGCGTGCCGGAATGGTGCAAATTGTCATATCAAGGCACGGTTTTGGTGCGGCTGAAAATCGGACTGGGATTTCTTTGTCGATTTGCCGAAGGCGCGAGTGATTTTGCCGCTGATTTTTTGTTCCCGTGCCGCAACTTCGGCTTGAAGCGAAGAGCTTGGTTCTGATCCGAGTGCTTTTCTGTCGGCTGAGGTCCGCTTCTTGCCGGGGAACTGGTCAAGGTGATGCTGCATCAGCAGGTGCCGGTCTTCCAGGAGACTACGCTGGGCTGCTATCTGGTTCGATCCGCCGTCACTATTACGTCGGTGCGTGTCGGCGGAACGGCCGTGATTCTGTTCGAAGCGCTCTTTTCGCTCGATGAGGCCGGATGGCCGCGGCCGGCGCGCAGCGAATCACACCCCGGCGAGTGCGGCATAGGCGCTGGCCCGGGTTTCGCCCGTCGTCTCTCGCTGGGCCTGTCCCTTGCCCGTTTCCTGCTGCTTCAGCAGCATTTCCTTGATCTTTTCGGCAATCTCCGCCTCGACGGCTTCCTGTTTTTCCGGGGGGAGCGCCTTCAATTCCTCCTCGGTCAGCCCCATCGATTCGAGGATTTTTTCCCGCATCGCGACAATCGGACCTTTCTCGATGTATTCGCCCAGCTTGTCGAGCAACTCCTGCCGTGCGGTCGGGGCGGTGCTGGCCGGGGCGGCTTCTGTTGCCGTGCCGGTGCTCGACAGGATTGATCCGAACGACGCCGATTCGGGGGCGTGGCGGGCGGCAACAGCGTGCAGGCGACTCTGGAGGGCGGGGGTGGCTGAGGCGTTCTCGATGCGCATGATGAGCTCCTTGTTGGGCAACAGCGAGTGGAAACGCAAGAACGGTGCCATGCCGATCCGGGACGGGCGCTTTCGCGGACGCTCAGGCTTGGCTCCTTTCCTTGGTCGGCCGCCGAGGGGCCGGGCCGGCAACAACGTGCCGCTGGGCCGGCAAACCTTGCCAGCGACGGCGCCGGATTCCCGCGCGATAAGAAGGAAAACCTTCGTGCGGGCAGATGCTCCGGCGTATGCTTCACCCTGCCGCCGGCATGCGGAACCAGCCTGATCGGGCATGCGGACGATCGGTTCGGCGGCATGACACCGCGGGTCTCCGGTGTTTTTCAATAACAGGCGGCAGTCGCCGATTTCGAAAGGAATGAAATGAAGGGTATGCGTGTTTCGCTGTTGATTGCTGCGGCAACGCTGGCACTTGTGAACCTGCCGGCGAATGCCGCGACCGTTGACGATGTGATCAAGGCCGGGGTGCTCCGTGTTTGTACGCCGGGAGACTACCGGCCGTTCAGCTTCGCATTGCCGGATGGCACGTTCGAAGGGCTGGATATCGACCTGATGCAGTCGCTGGCCGCTTCACTGGCGGTGAAGACCGAGTTCGTCAAGACCACCTGGGCGAAGCTGCTGCCGGATTTCGTCGCCGGGAAGTGCGACATCGCGGTCGGCGGCATCTCGGTGACGCTGGAGCGTCAGAAACAGGTGTCGTTCAGCACGGCATACATGGTCAACGGCAAGACGCCGCTGGTCCGTTGTGCGGACGTGCAGCGCTTCCAGACGGTGGCCGACATCGACAAGGCGGATGTCCGGGTGGTTGCCAATCCGGGCGGCAGCAACGAGCGCTTTGCCCGCGCCAATTTCAAGACGGCGAAGTTGACGATCCATCAGGACAATATTTCCATTTTCGATGAGATCCTCAAGGGGAACGCAGACGTCTTCGTCACCGAATCGGCGGAAACGCTGGTGCAACAGCGTTTGCGTCCGGGCTTGTGCGGGGTTAATCCCGACAAGCCGCTGCAATACGGTGAGATGGCCTATCTGTTGCCGCGCGGCGATACGGTGACGAAGGAATATGTCGATCAGTGGCTGCATCTCATCAAGGCCAACGGCGAGTATCAGCGGATCGCCGGGCGCTGGCTGAATTGATGACGCCAACTCGTGAGGGCGCGGCCGCCCGGCGCGGTCGCGTCCCGGGAGCGGGGGCGTTCCTGTCGTCGTGAAGCGCCCGGGACAAGTCGGCATGGGTTGTTTTCCATGCCGACGGTCTGTGTGCCGGCTCGCCCTGGGGTATCCTTCGCCTTTCTGTCTTCCGCTTGGGCGGGGTTCATTTCCCGGAGGTGTTCATGCTTCGCCGAATCGTGTTTTCGATGCTGTTCTTCGTCCCGCTGGCGCAAGCCGCCGACATCGAGGCACCCATCACGCAGGTGACCCTTTATCCGGGCACCGCCACGGTCGAACGTTCGGCCGACGTCGCGGCGGGAACACGCTTGCTGGAGGTCGGCGGGCTACCGGCCAATTTCGACACGAAGACCCTGCAGGTGCAGGCCGACAAGGGGATCCGCGTCGGGCAGATCCTGGTCAAGGACGCGACGAGTGGCAGCGAAGGCGTGCATCCGCGCGAGAAGGCGCTGAAAAAGACGATTCTCGAACTTCAGGATCGGATCGAATCGCTCGATATCGAAGTCCGTTCCGCCAGCCTGGTGACGGGCTATCTCGGGCGGCTGGAAAACGGAGAAAAGATGGTGCTGGACGGCAAGGCGCTGCGCGGCATCGCCGATGGCATCGAGTCGGCGGGCAAGGGCGCTTTCCAGCGCGCGCAGGCGGCGGAAATCCGCAAGCGTGCGATCAAGGAGGAACTCGAGAAGGCTGAGTTCGAACTGGCGCAATTGCAGAGCGGCGCACGCAACTTCCGCCGCCTCAGCGTGCAGCTGGTTGCCGAGCATGCCGGCCGCATCCGGCTGCTCTACCAGGTCAATCGCGCTGGTTGGCAGCCGACCTACCGCGCGGCGCTCGATTCGGGCCGTTCGGAGATCGATCTGGAACGCTTGGCGCTGGTTTCCCAGAAGACTGGCGAGGACTGGGCGGGCGTCAAGCTCCGGCTGTCGACGGGGCAGCCGCAGGCGTTCCGCGAGCCGGTCGATCCGCAGACGCGGCGGCTCGTTTACCACCGGCCGCAGCCGCGGGAAGAACTCGCGCGTGCCCAGCCGTCGGCGCTGATGGCCGCGCCGGCGCCGTTGCGCAAGCCTGAGGCGAAGCAGAGTGACGATTACGTTGCGCCGGTGATCGAAACCTTCGGCGCGTACGCGACCGAATTCGAGGTGCCCGGCACGGTGACGCTGGCCGCCGATGGCCGGGAAATTGCCGTGTCGCTCGGCAGGCAGGCCGTTACGGCGGCGCAACGTGTCCAGGTGACGCCGTCGCTGCAACGCTTCGGTGTGCTGGTCGCCGAGTTCGAGCGTCTGCCCGGCGTCTGGTTGCCGGGCAATATCCAGTTGTTCCGCGATGGCGGCTACGTCGGGGCAACGCGATGGAACCCCGTCGGCGCGGAGCGCTTCACGCTGGGTTTCGGGCAGGATGACCTGCTGCGCGTGAGTGTCGACCGCAAGGTGCTTCAGGACGGCACGGCGGGCTTCACCAGCCAGCGCCTGCAGCGCAAGGTCGGCGACGTCTATTCGCTGACCAGCCTGCATCGCAACGCTATCGACGTGCTCGTCCTGGAACCGTCACCGGTGGCGCAGTCGGAGGAGATCGAGGTCGAACGGACATTCCAGCCGCAACCGGTCGGCGAATCCTGGAAGGATCGTCCGGGCGTGGTGTACTGGAACAAGACGCTGTTGCCCGACGAAACGTGGAAGATCGGAGTGGATTACACGATTTCCTATCCGAAGGAAGGCTCGGTCAGCGGGTTGCCGTGACAGGACTTCTGCAGCAGCTCGCTTGCCGGCGACAGCAGATTCGACCACATGTGGTTGGAGGCAATGATGTTCTGCGCATTTTTCGGCTAGTATCCGCCTCCGTTGTGATCATTCATCACCATCGGGGTTTGCCATGAGCGAGACATTGCCGGATACCGACACCTATTACATGGGCATTGCCTTTGCCGTTCGGGAGAAAGCCAACTGCACGGGAAATCGCGTCGGCGCGGTGATCGTCCGCGACAACCGGGTGATCTCCACCGGCTATAACGGCGTGCCGGAGGGGATGCCCAACTGCCTTGATGGCGGTTGCCTGCGTTGCCAGAATCCCGGTGGGCGGTTTCCGAGCGGGACGGGATACGACCTTTGCATCTGCGTGCATGCCGAGCAGAACGCGATCCTGTCGGCGGCGCGCTTCGGCATCGCGGTGGCGGGCTCGACGCTGTACACGACGATGCAGCCTTGTTTCGGCTGCGCCAAGGAAATCGCCCAGGCCAAGATTACCGAGGTGGTCTACCTGCATCCGTGGGTGCCGACCGACGTCGATCCTGAAATGGATCGGGACAAGAAGGCCGAGTACGAGAAGCTCATGGCCCGGATCAAGGTGCGGCAGATGAACATGCACGACCCGCGTGCGGAATGGGCGGTCAGGAGCCTGCGGGCCAAAGGGTGAAAGCGGCGGCGGTGTTTGCCGATCCCTGGCTCGAGCGCTGGCTTCCGCAGGTTCTGGAGCGCGCCGGAAACGATCCGGTACTCGAGATCGGCTGTGGCTATGGCGACGATACCGCCGTGCTGGCCCGCGCCGGGTTGAGCGTCGTGGCCTTCGATCTGTCCCCGGCCTGCGTTGCTGCCGCGCGGGCGCGCGTGCCTTCGGCTGCGATCGACTGCCGGGACGTGCGCGATCCGTTTCCGGATGCGGTGCGGGAAGTCGGGGTCGTGGTGGCCAGCCTGTCGCTGCACTATTTTCCCTGGGCCGAGACGGTGGCGCTGGTCGAGCGCATTCACTCGGTGCTGCGTCCCCGCGGATTGCTGCTGTGTCGGCTGAATTCGACGGAAGATCGCAACTTCGGGGCGAGCGGCCATCCCGAGATCGATCCGGGCTACTTCCTCGTCGATGGGCAGCCGAAGCGTTTCTTCGATCGCGATAGCGTATGCGCGCTCTTTGCCGCCGGCTGGAAGCAGCTGTCGCTGGCGCATTTCGTGACGCGCAAGTACATCAGGGCCAAAGCCTTGTGGGAAATCGTGCTGGAGCGGGAAGAGGGCTGAGGCCGCAGGTGCGCTTCAGCTGCCCAGCGCCGGAAAAAGCTTGATCAGCCCGTCGGACATGACTTCGACGGCAATCGCAGCCAGGATCAGCCCCATCAGGCGGGTCATTACGTTGATGCCCGTTTGCCCCAGAACCCGCCCGATGCGCCCGGCGGCCGAAAGGGCCAGCCAGGTCGCGATGCCGATGAACAGTCCGTAACCGAGGAGCACGCCGAGTTCCCAGACATGTCTCGTCTTCTCGGCGTAGATGACCACCGTGGAGATCGACGCCGGCCCGGTCAGCAGCGGGATGGTCAGCGGTACAACGGCAATGCTGGCGCCGGAGTCCGCCCGGCTGGCGCCATCGTCGACGTCGTGGGCGCGCGACTCGGCGGGTTGCGCGTTGAGCATCTGGATCGCGCTCATGAGCAGCAGCAATCCGCCGCCGACCTGGAAGGAGGCCAGCGAGATGCCGAAGAATTCGAGAATCTGCAGTCCGAGGACGGCGCTGAGTGCGATCACCAGAAAGGCGGTCGCCGCCGCGACGCGGGCTGTCTTTTTTCGCTGTGCCGCGCTGAAGTTGCGCGTGAAGTGAATGAAGAACGGGATGACGCCGATCGGATTGACGATGGCGAGCAGGGTGATCAGTGGTTTTATCGGGAAGTCCATGGCGTTTTTTTTACGGTTCCGGGCGGGCAGTCTACTCCGTGCTCCAGCGATGTCACCTTTTCTGCCTCAAGGCTCGCGCCAGTCGGATGAAATTGTCTGCCGGAGCCGAGGTGCCGGCGCGCTGCGACGCGATGGCCAGCCCGACGGTCGGCGGCGAGCCGTTGATCTTGCGGAAAACGACGCCGTTGATGCGGAACTGCTGCATCGAGTCAGGAACGAGTGAGACGCCTTGTTCGGCGGCGACGAGCGACAGGATCGAGGCGATCTGTGGCGCGGGTTGGCCGAGCACCGGCTCGAACCCGGCGTTGCGGCAGGCGGCGAGGGCGGTGTCGTGCAGGCTTATGCCGATGGCGCGCGGGGTGAGGATCAGCGGATCGTCACGCAGGCTGGCGAGGTCAATGTTACGACCGGAGCCGGCCGCAGGGTGCGCGGCGGGCAGCGCGGCGACCAGCGTTTCGATGGCGAGGTTGACGTAATCGAATTCAGGCGGGTCGGATTCACTGGGACGGAGAACGGCAACGTCTAGACGGCCGTCGAGCAGACCGTTCATCAAGGCGACGGAGTTGGCTTCCTCCAAGCGGATTTCGACGGCCGGATAGGCGCGCCGAAAGTCGCGAATGCATGCCGGGACGATCGGGTTCAACGCCGCCGTGCCGGTGAAGCCGAGGCTGAGCCGGCCTGTCTCGCCGCGGTCGGCGCGCTGGGCGGCGCGCACGGCGTCGGCTGTCTGCGTCGGAATCGCCTTTACCCGTTCGAGGAAGGCTTTGCCGGCCTCGGTCAGTTCCGCACCGTGCGGAACGCGGCGAAAGAGTCGTGCGCCGATTTCGGTTTCGAGATCCTTGATCTGCTGGCTGAGCGGCGGCTGCCCGATCCCCAGGCGCGCGGCAGCGCGGGTGAAGTTGCCTTCCTCGGCGATGGCCAGGAAGTAGCGGAGATGCCGGAGTTCCATTGATATATATAAAACAGATGGATTGTGTTGGAAGTATATATTGGAAATATGAAACTCCCGTCGATATACTCGGCCGCTATCGAGTCCGCTATCACCATGTGCCATGAATTCCGCAACGACAGTCATCGAATCCGCGCCGCAGTGGATTCGGCTTGGAACGACCGAATACCGTAA
>Ga0302250_1000785_pt1 | contig 27681 bp, 23 predicted proteins | sample AAG_RA_Asp_MG_FD_193536 | JGI IMG/M metagenome (GOLD analysis project Ga0302250, IMG submission 193536) | Enriched activated sludge microbial communities from anaerobic digester in WTTP, New Holstein, Wisconsin, United States - AAG_RA_Asp | ecosystem: Engineered > Bioreactor > Anaerobic >... | reverse complement strand
TTGGCCACGACGCCCATTTCATCGTAAGACGTCTCGTGGGCAGGCAAGCGGGCCGCGTTGCGGACCCAGGAGTTGCGGCCGTCGGCGCCGATCACCAGTTGTGCGCTCAGGACGTGTCCGCTGGCGAGCGTCAGCGCGGCGGCATTGTGCTCGGTCGCCAGCGAGTTCGGTGTCGCTCCGAAGAACAGGTTCACGTTCTTCTGCCGTTTCACGTTCTCCCACAGCTCGCAGGCCATCAGCGAGGATTCGAGGATCCAGCCGAGTTCGTCGATGCCCGACTCGTAGGCGCTGAACTCGAGCCGTGCCGCGCGATCGCCACGGACCCGCATGGCGTGGATCGGGCAGAGGCGCTCGCTGTCGAGGTGTTTCCAGACGCCGATGCGGTCGAGGAAAGCCGCATTGGCCGGCGTGACGGCGTAAACGCGCGCATCCCAGCCCTCTGTTCGGGCGGGGGGCGAGGTGCTTTCTATCAGGGCGATTTTCAGGCGGCTGTCGCGTAATGCGCAGGCCAGGGACAGCCCCGCCAGGCCGCCGCCAACAATGATGAGATCGAACTGCATCCAGAATCAACTCCACGAAATGGCGATTGTAGATGCTTTTACAAGGCTCTGCAGGCGTGTTAGAAAGCCAGCCGATGAACACCTGCCAGACTCTCTTCTACCTGCCCGTGGCGATCTGCGCTGTCCATGATTCGCCGATCGACGCGCTGGCGGCCATGCACGTGCCGTACGACGAGGCGATGGACCTCGTGGCGGCCTGGTGGCGGGGCAACGAAGCGACATGCCTCGTCGCTTGCGTCGATGGCGGGCGGGCTGTTGCCGCCGTGCGCCAGCCGGATGGCCGCTGGGTGGCGGGCAATGCTTTTGTCGGCGATATCTGCACGACGCGGCAGGAAGCCGAGCGTCGGCTCGATAAACGGCTCAAGCGGGGACGCCGGGGTACGGTCGGAGTGATCGATACAAAAATGCCGGCTCACGGGTGAGCCGGCATCGCGGTTGAAGCCGTCAGGCGGGAAATCAGCCCAGGGTGCCGACGTTGTTCAGGTCTTCAAACGCCTGCTTCAGGCGCGCCTTGAAGGATTCTTCGCCCTTGCGCAGCCAGGCGCGCGGGTCGTAGTACTTCTTGTTCGGCTTGTCGTCGCCTTCGGGGTTGCCGATCTGGCCCTGCAGGTAGCCCTCATTCTTCTTGTAGAAGGCGCGCACGCCGTCCCAGAAGGCCCACTGCGTATCGGTGTCAATGTTCATCTTGATCACGCCGTAGGAGATTGCTTCGCGGATTTCCTCAAGCGTCGAACCCGAGCCGCCGTGGAAAACGAAGTCGATCGGCTGTGCCTGGGTGCCGAATTTCTTCTGGATGTATTCCTGCGAATTCTTCAGGATGATCGGCTGCAGCTTGACGTTGCCGGGCTTGTAGACGCCGTGCACGTTGCCGAACGAGGCGGCGATGGTGAAACGGTTGCTGATCTTGGAGAGTTGCTCGTAGGCATAGGCCACGTCTTCGGGCTGGGTGTACAGCTTGGAGCTGTCGACGCCGCTGTTATCGACGCCGTCTTCCTCGCCGCCGGTGACGCCGAGTTCGATTTCCAGGGTCATGCCGATCTTGCTCATGCGCTCCAGGTAGCGCTGGCAGATCTCGATGTTCTCTTCCAGCGATTCTTCCGACAGGTCGAGCATGTGCGAGCTGAACAGCGGCTTGCCGTTGGCCTTGTAGAACTTCTCGCCGGCGTCGAGCAGGCCGTCGATCCAGGGCAGCAGCTTCTTGGCCGCGTGGTCGGTGTGCAGAACGACGCTGGCACCGTACATTTCGGCCAGCGCGTGGACGTGTTGGGCGCCGGAGATGGCGCCGGCGATGCAGGCGCGCTGCGCGTCGTTGTTCAGCGCCTTGCCGGCGTAGAACTGGGCGCCGCCGTTGGAGAACTGGATGATCGCCGGCGACTTGATCTCGGCGGCGGTTTCCATCACGGCGTTGACCGTGCTGGTGTTGATGACGTTAACCGCCGGCAGGGCGAACTTGTTGGCCTTGGCGAAGGCGAAAAGGGCTTGCAAATCGTCGCCGGCAACTACGCCCGGCTTGAATTGGGGGGCATTCATGGCTTCATTTCCAATCGCAGTTGATCAAGCTTGCAATCGTACTGCCGAATGGCGTTGGCGGTCAATTTGTAACTTGCGATAGACATTTGTAAGCAGATGATTTGTCGATGGAATCGGCTGATTTTTACATGCGCCGCTGTCTGTCTCCTGTCGTTGTGGTGGGGCTCGGTATAATCTCGCCTGCCCCTCCGAGACTCCACCCCATGTCCGACCTTCTTGCCAATCTGAATCCCGAACAACTTGCCGCCGTGACTTTGCCGCCGCAGCACGCCCTGATCCTCGCCGGGGCCGGCAGCGGCAAGACACGGGTGCTGACGACGCGCATCGCCTGGTTGATTTCGACCGGGCAGGTCGGGCCGCACGGCATCCTCGCCGTCACCTTCACCAACAAGGCGGCAAAGGAAATGCTGGCGCGGCTCTCGGCGATGCTGCCGATCAACACGCGCGGCATGTGGATCGGCACCTTCCACGGCCTGTGCAACCGCCTGCTGCGTGCGCATCACCGCGAGGCCGGCTTGCCGGCGCTGTTCCAGATCCTCGATTCGGCCGATCAGTTATCGGCGATCAAGCGGCTGATGAAAAATCTCAATGTCGACGAGGAGAAATTCCCGCCGCGCGAACTGGCGCATTTCATCAATGCGCACAAGGAGCAGGGAATCCGTGCCGCACAGGCCGAGGTGTATGACGATTACACGGCACGGCGTGTCGAGCTCTATGCCGAATACGACGCGCAGTGTCAGCGTGAGGGCGTCGTCGATTTCGCCGAACTGTTGCTGCGCACCTATGAATTGCTGGTGCGCAATGAACCTTTGCGCCGGCATTATCAGGAGCGGTTCCGGCACATCCTCGTTGACGAGTTCCAGGACACCAACCGCCTGCAGTACGCCTGGCTGAAGCTTCTCGCCGGACACGACGGCGCTGCGCCGCGGGCCGATGGCGCCTGTCTGTTTGCGGTGGGGGACGACGACCAGTCGATCTACGCCTTCCGTGGCGCCGAGGTCGGCAACATGCGCGATCTTGAGCGCGAATTTTCCGTCAAAAATGTCATCCGGCTGGAGCAGAACTATCGTTCGCACGGCAATATCCTCGATGCCGCCAATGCGCTGATCAAGAACAACCGCGGCCGTCTCGGCAAGAACCTGTGGACCGACGCCGGCGCCGGCGAACCGATCCGCGTGTTTGAAGGGTTCTCCGACCTCGATGAGGCGCGCTTCGTCGTCGACGAGGTGCGCGAACTCGTGCGCGACGGCGTGCCGCGCACCCAGATCGCGCTGCTCTACCGCTCGAATGCGCAGTCGCGGGTGCTCGAGCACCAGTTGTTCACTGCCAGCGTCCCGTATCGCGTGTACGGCGGTCTGCGCTTCTTCGACCGGCAGGAAGTCAAGCATGCGCTGGCCTATCTGCGTCTTCTTGCCAATCCGGACGACGACACGGCGTTTTCCCGCGTCGTCAATTTCCCGACACGCGGAATCGGCAGTCGCAGCATCGAAGCCCTGCAGGAGGCCGCGCATCGCGCCAATTCCAGCCTCTACAACGCCGCCGCCAGCCTTTCCGGCAAGGCCGGCGCGGCGGTCGGCAATTTCATCCGGCTGATCGAGACCTTGCGCAGCGAAACCGAAAATCTGCCGCTGCCCGAGATCATCGAGCATCTGATCGAGAAAAGCGGCTTGCGCCAGCACTACCTCTCCGAGAAGGAAGGGCGTGAGCGCCTGGAGAACCTCGATGAGTTGATCAACGCCGCGACCAGTTTCGTGCAGGAAGAGGCGGATACGCCCCCCGAATTGTCGGCCAATCCGGTCGCCTCGTTCCTCGCGCACGCCTCGCTGGAAGCGGGCGAGCATCAGGCTGGCGAGGGGCAGGACGCCGTGCAGCTGATGACGATTCACGCTGCCAAGGGGTTGGAGTTTGACGTCGTTTTCATCACAGGTCTGGAACACGGCCTGTTTCCGCACGAGAACGCCGCGCAGGAGCGCGACGGACTCGAAGAAGAGCGGCGGTTGATGTACGTGGCGGTGACGCGGGCGAGGAAAAGGCTCTACCTGACGCACGCACAGACCCGCATGCTTCATGGGCAAACACGGTATTGCGTGCCTTCGGCGTTTCTGGAAGAACTGCCGGAAGAACTGCTGCGCAAGGTCGGGCATACCCCGGCCTATGTGACGCAGCCGTCTTTACCAAGGCGGGAGGCGGGGGGCGCTTCCGGGCTACATCAGCAGAACGAGGCCGGCGGCTTTCGTGTCGGCCAGAACGTCCAGCACGCCAAGTTTGGCCTCGGCGTCATCGTCGCCGCCGAGGGGCGGGGGGGAGACGCGCGCGTTCAGGTCAACTTCGGCGCACAGGGAATGAAATGGCTGGCACTGGAGTATGCGAAGCTGACGCCGGCTTAGTTTCGCCGGCGGCCCGAATCTTTTAGCTAGAACGAGGCGCAAACGGTATAAGTCGTGGAGTCGACAATATCTTTCGTTGCAACCGCTTCCTTCGCTTCCCCTGTGTAGCCACTTGCCATCACGCGTACCGATCCTTTATCAGTATTGCCATCGTCCATAGTGACGTCGATTTGTTTCGCGAACTTCCCCTGAATGGCGTCTGAACAAACGAAATAGGATCCGGTCATGTCCTGGATTGGTGCCTTGCTTTGTACTCCGATTCGACCGCCGTCAGCATTAGTTGGGACGGCGGATGCTACTGTGGTGAAATCGGTGGGACCGGAAGCGAGGTTTGCGAGGCGAACCTGCTCCCAGAAAGCTACTGTTTCATGAGTGCCAGTGGTTGAGTTGAAATTTCCCTCAATCAAGCCGTTTCCTAACGTTCCGTTTGACGCGACAAGCGTAGCGCCGACGTGTGTTTTTGCATTGGGGTCGTCGCCAGGCAGTGCCCGGTACTTGTCTTGATAGCCGTAAATGAATAGCGGAACGGTTTTGAAGTCGTTGACGAAATTCTTCACCTTCGCGCTATTGACCAGTTCCTGCCCCTTCAGGACCCCTCCCAGGAGCAGGCCGATGATGACGAGTACAATCGCAATTTCCACGAGCGTGAAACCGGATTGGGTTCTTTTCATGGTGTTCTCCGTGCAATGACGTCGATTATGGTAGTTCATAAGCATATTGTGCGCCAGACTTGCGGGCGTATTTTTTGCGTCAAAGGCCGGGAAAGTGACGACATTTCAACAGGTTTGTCACTGGCTCGACATGAAATGCGCTGTGGCGTCAGTATGTCGTCAGTTCGGAGGAGGGGCGCGTGAGCCAGGGGCGTGCGTTGCGACGCCTTGGGCGCTATCTGCGCGCGCGCCAGCCCTGGATGCTTGTCGCCTTGCTCTTGGTCCTCCATCTGACCCTGCTGGCCGGTGCCGAGTCCCCGGTGGGTTTGATGTTCTGGCTGGTCGACGTCGGGTTGTTCATTCTGTGGCAGCCATTCGTGCAGACCGAGCGCCGGTTGAATGTCGGCAACCTGCTGCTGATCGCCGTCGCCCTGGCCGTCGGCGCCTGGCTGTTCAGCTGGTGGCTGTTGATCGCGTGGACCACGATTCTCGCCTCGCTGCTGGGCGGGCGGGTCATGCTGGTCGAGCATCGGCCGACTCGCGTGTTTTATCTGCTGGCCTTTGCCTATCTCGTCGCGGCCGTCTTGATCTGGCTGGTTCCCAAGGTGGTGCCTGCGCCGAATGTGATCGGCCTGTCGCTCGGGACGGAATTCACCTGGCTGGCACCCGGTTTCTTCCTGTTGATGTGGGTATTGCCACGTCCGCAAGCGAACGGTTGGCGAGGGCATGGCGCGTTCGACCTGTTTTACGCGCTGTTTGTCTTCCTTCTGGTCGCCGTGATGGTTCTGGGAACCTTGGCGTTCATGTTGCTCGAACGAACGGGGTACTTCGACGCGCTGCTTCGTACGCTGCTCAGCGTGGCACTGCTGTTGTTGCTGGTGGCGTGGGCGTGGAATCCGCGGCCGGGATTCGGTGGCGTCGGCATATTGTTTTCCCGGCACTTGCTGACGATCGGCGGTCCGTTCAGTGGCTGGTTGCGCCGGTTAATGGCTTGCGCCGAACGGGAGGATGATCCCGATCGTTTCTTCAAGCAGATTTGTGAGCATCTGCTGCTTGATTTGCCGTGGGTCGTTGGTGGCGTGTGGAACACCTCTTTTCACCTGTCAGCCGACGTCTCGCATTTCGGCCATTCGTCGCCTTTTCCAAACGATTTTTCCGACCACTCACTATCGCTGACTATTTTCTCGCGACATCCGTTGAGCCCGATTTTCATCTGGCATCTGCGTTTGCTGACGAAGCTGGCGAACGAGTACTACCTGGCCAAGTGGCGGGCGCGGGAGTTGCAGAGGAGCAGTTACCTGCAGGCGGTTCACGAGACGGGGGCGCGCCTGACGCACGATGTCAAAAATCTGCTCCAGTCGCTGGACAGCCTGTGTTTCCTGGTGCAAGAGGAATCCGGAAGCAACCCCGCGCGCGTTCGGCAATTGGTGGAGCGTCAATTGCCACAATTCGCCGAGCGTCTGCGAAGTGCGTTGATGAAGCTTGAGTTGCCGGTCGAAGCCAGGGATAGGGGGCAGGGGGGGGGCGAGGCGATGGATGCCGTAGCGTGGTGGGAGTTCTTGCAGCAACGCTATGCGGGACAGGCCATTCGTTTCGAGTCCTCGCCTTTTCCAGAGGCAGGTGTTATCCCGCGGGCGCTGTACGACGCGGTGGCTGAAAATCTGCTGCACAACGCGCTGGCAAAACGTCAGCGTGAGGCAGGTCTGGCTATATCGATCGCACTCTCCCCCGACGCGGCGGTCTTGCAGGTTTGTGACACCGGCAGCGCGGTGCGCGAGGATGTTCTAGACGGATTGTTCCGGGGGCCGGTGCCATCGGATACCGGCTTCGGGATTGGCTTGTTCAACACGGCGAAACTGGCCGAAGCGTTCGGCTATCAACTCCATCTGGTGAGCAACCAGTCCGGGCGGGTCTGCTTCGAGATGTCGAAGCGTGAGGGAGCGGGTTAAGCGGGCAAAGAAAGGCCGCCCGAGAAGGGGCGGCCTTACGCGATGCCTAATTAAAAATTAGGCCTTGAACTTGCCTTCGAGTTCGTCGCGGATAGCAGCCAGCTTGGCCGGCAGCTTGGCGCCCATTTTCGCGAACCATTCCTTGACGCCTTCGAGTTCGCTCAGCCAGGCTTGCTTGTCGAGGCTGGTCACGCCTTCGAACTGCTCCTTGGAGAAGTCCAGGCCGTTCCAGTCAATTTCCTCGTACTTTGGCATGATGCCGAGGGCCGATTCGGTACCCGAGACGCGGCCTTCGCAGCGGTCGATGATCCACTTGAGCACGCGGGCGTTGTCACCGAAGCCGGGCCACGCAAACTTGCCCTGCTCGTTGGTGCGGAACCAGTTGACCATGAAGATCGGCACTTGCTTGTCGGCAGCCGAACCCATCTTCAGCCAGTGGCTGTAGTAGTCGGCCATGTGGTAGCCGCAGAACGGCAGCATGGCGAACGGGTCGCGGCGGACGACGCCCTGGGCGCCGAAGGCGGCAGCGGTCGTTTCCGAACCGAGGGTCGCGGCGGTGTAGACGCCGTGCTCCCAGTCGGTGGTCTGGCAGACCAGCGGCACGGTCGAGGCGCGACGGCCGCCGAACAGGAACGCCGAGATCGGCACGCCATCGGCGTTCGCCCAGTCCTTGTCGATACACGGGCACTGGTAGGCCGGGGCGGTGAAGCGGGAGTTCGGATGCGCAGCCTTGGTGCCTTTTTCCTTGGCGATTTCCGGTGTCCAGTCGTTACCCTGCCAGTCGATGGCGTGAGCCGGAGCCGGGCCCATGCCTTCCCACCACACGTCGCCGTCGTCGGTCAGCGCGACGTTGGTGAAGATGGTGTTTTCGGCCAGCGAGGCCATCGCGTTGTAGTTGGTCTGATCGTTGGTGCCCGGGGCAACGCCGAAGAAGCCGGCTTCCGGGTTGATCGCGTACAGGCGGGTGACGCCGTCCTTGTCCTTGCGCGGCTTGATCCAGGCGATGTCGTCACCGATGCAGGTGATCTTCCAGCCGCCCAGTTCCTTCGGCGGAACGAGCATGGCGAAGTTGGTCTTGCCGCAGGCCGACGGGAAGGCGGCGGCGACGTAGTGCTTCTCGCCGGCGGGCGATTCGACGCCGAGGATCAACATGTGTTCGGCCATCCAGCCGCCGTCGCGCGCCATCGTGGAGGCGATGCGCAGGGCGAGGCACTTCTTGCCGAGCAGGGCGTTGCCGCCGTAGCCCGAGCCGTACGACCAGATTTCGCGGGTTTCCGGATAATGCACGATGTACTTGGTGGTCGGGTTGCACGGCCACTTCGGATCCTTCTGGCCCGGCTCCTTCGGTGCGCCGATCGAGTGCACGCACTGGACGTAGTCGCCGTCGGTGCCGAGGACCGGGAAGACGTCCTTGCCCATGCGGGTCATGATGCGCATGTTGACCACAACGTACGCGGAGTCGGTGATCTCGACGCCGATCTGGGCGATCGGCGAGCCGATCGGACCCATCGAGAACGGGATGACGTACATGGTGCGGCCCTTCATGCAACCCTTGAACAGGCCGCCGAGGGTTTCACGCATTTTGGCCGGGGCTTCCCAGTTGTTGGTCGGGCCGGCGTCTTCCTGCTTTTCGGAGCAGATGTAGGTGCGGTCTTCGACGCGCGCCACGTCGGACGGGTCGGAGAAGGCGAGGAACGAATTCTTGCGTTTCTTCAGCTTGATGAAGGTGCCGGCATCGACGAGTTCCTGGCACAGGCGATCATATTCTTCTTGGGAGCCATCGCACCAGACGACCTTCTCGGGCGTCGTCAGCGCAGCGATCTCGGCGACCCATTTCTTCAGGCCTTCGTGCTTTACGTAATCAGGGACATTGTTTGATACGGTTTGTGTCATGGCAATACACTCACATAGTGGGACGGTTAAAAAATCCGGTTCGTCTTGCGACGAGATAGAACAGGAACTGCCCGGGGGGTTCGCCTGAAACAACGAAGATGGGCTTTCGGAAATGCGCCGGTCGTTACAGGCTGGCGGTCAGTTTTGGACTCTTGCTGCATGAAAACTGGCTAGATCTCATTACCACACTAAAGCGCCGGCCAGTCTACCATATTTCTAGATTGCGATGACTTCGCGAACTATTTTTGTCTTGATCTGTCGTGCGTTGCCGCACAGACGTCAGCTGCAGTCGGAACGGGTTGCGACAATTTTTAACTATTTGTCGTATCTCGTTATTTTTGCTTGATTTTTCATTCTTGGCTGATAGACTTTGGACTATTTTTCATAGGGAGGTCGTGGGAATGCGCTTCGGACCAAGATTGGCAATGGTGCTTGCCGTCGTGTTCGGCGTCGGCATCATGCCGTCGCTCGCTGCCCAGCCTGTGGAAAAGAGCAAAACCACTTCGGCGCCGGCCCGCAAGGCGGCGACAGCGAGTCCGAAAGCGAAAAAGGTTGCACCCGGCAAGCGTGCACAAAAGGCCGCAGCGGACCGCAAGAAATCCGTTGCAAAAGCCTCGTCGAAAAACGCTGTGGCGTTGGGTGAAGCGCAGCGCCTGGCCGTGCGTTCGGGGGCAGCGCTTGTGGTTGAACAGGGTGGCCGCGCGCTGTATCAGAAGAATGCCGACAGTGTTGTCCCGATCGCTTCGATAACCAAGCTGATGACAGCCATGGTCGTGCTTGACAGCGTGCCGGATCTGAATGGGATGGTCACGATTTCCGATGAGGACGTCGACTATCTGCGCGGGAGCCGTTCGCGCTTGCACGTGGGGGCGACGATGCCGAGGGAAACCGCCCTGCTGCTTGCGCTGATGTCTTCGGAGAATCGGGCGGCCCATGCCCTTGCGCGGCATTATCCCGGGGGGCTGACGGCGTTTGTCGCGGCGATGAACGCCAAGGCGCGGTCGTTGGGGATGTGGAATACCCGCTTCGATGACCCTACTGGCTTGATGAGCAGCAATGTGTCGACGGCCCATGATCTGGCCAAGATGGTCGCTGCCGCGCATCGCTATCCGCTTATTCGCGAGTTTTCGACGACGCCGGAGGCCGAGATCGAGGTCGGCGGGCGGCAATTGGCATTCAGGAATACCAACCCGCTGGTCAAGAACGTGGCGTGGGACGTCGGCCTCTCGAAGACCGGCTACATCCACGAGGCCGGGAAGTGCCTGGTCATGCAGGCTCGGGTTGCCGACAAGCCGGTAGTCATTGTTTTGCTTGATTCGGCCGGGAAGTTGACACGCGTGGGCGATGCCAACCGGATCAAGCGCTGGATGGAAAGCACGCATGCGGTCCGGCAGCTGTCGACGCATGCCCACTCCGGGGCGGCTGGCGGTCAGGGCTGAATACGAATCGGCGGGCGGGCTGCGTTTTATCCGTATCGCGCTTGCTGGCGATAGCCCAGGGCGTACGAGATCGACTCGGTGGCTTTTCTGAGTTGCTCGGGCCAGTCGGCGTGATGCCGGTCCGTGGGGGCCGAAATCGACAGCCCTGCCACGACGAGTCCTTCGTCGTTGCGGATCGGCATGGCGACGCAGCGCAAGCCGACTTCCGCCTCTTCGTTGTCGTACGCCAGATCCGTGCGGCGGATGGTTTCCAGTTCCTTTTCCAGTTGATCGAGGCTGGTCAGCGAGTAGGGAGTCTTTCCGGGAAGCCCTGTGCGTTCGGCGTAGGCGCGGATATTGGCTGTCGTATCGGCAGCCAGGAACAGCTTGCCAAGCGAGGTAAGGTGCAGCGGGGCACGGGCGCCCACGAGATATACCACCCGGACAAGGGAGCGACCGCTTGACGTCCGTTCGAGGTAGACGATTTCATCGCCGTCACGGATGCCGAGATTGATGGCCTCGCCGATCGACTCGTGCAGGTTCTGCATGAACGGCAGGGCGATCTCGCGGATGTTGAAACGCGATTTAACGACATTGCCCAATTCGAGGAAGCGGATACCCAGCGCGTAGGTGCCGGCCTCGTAGCGCTCAACGAGCCGTGAGTGCGTCATTGCCGCGAGAATCCGGTGCGCCGTTGAGGGATGGAGCCCGGTTGCCTTGGACAGGGACTTGAGTGACGCCGGTTCCGGCGCATCCGCCAATGCGTCGATCAAGGACATCATCCTTTCGATGACCTGAATCGACCCCTTTGCTTCTGGTTGTTCCACCGTTACATTCCTGTAAGATTTCTTCTTTTGCTGGCTGGCAGGTCGTGCATCTTCATGCATTTTCGTTGTGCTTGCCAAGCTGTCGGCACATTGCGCAGGCCAAAAAACGGCATTCATCTTACCATCATGATCATCCTGAAGCAGATTCTCTGGCGGTTCGATGCATTTTAGCGAGGTTCCCCGCGCGATTCCCCTCTGGATCAACGGGCGGGCGTGCCTGCGGTTGACACCGGCTTTCGTCGAGGTGCGCAACCCCATTGCCGGAACCGTGCTGAAGAAGATTCCTGTATGCGGAACAAACGACGTCGAGGAGGCCATCCTTTCGGCGCAAACCGTTCTGCCTGTGTGGAACAGCCTTGGCGAATCCATGCGTCGCCAGTTGCTTTCGAGCTTGGGCGATGCGGCGGAGGCTCTGGCAGAACACTTCATGAAGCTGGTTGCCGAGGAAGCGGGGATGTCCGCGGAGCAGGCTCGCCCGGTTGTCGAGGCAATCGTCGAGCACCTGCGCAGCCCGGAAGCACATTCCAGGGCGGGCGTGGTCGTCGTCGCGAGTGAATCGGCGAGTGGCATTGCCGGCATCACCGGCCTCGCGGCTGCGGTGCTGGCTGCGGGGGGTGGTGTGATTGTCTGTCCGCCGTTGCAAGCGCCGTCGGCGCTGCTGGCTCTGGCGGAACTGTCGGGACGCTGCGGCTTCCCTGCAGGAGCGATCAGTGTGGTTTATCCGGGCAGCGGCGTGCTGGCCGGCCTGCGCGGCCGGCCCGGCTTGACGATCCTTTCCTGCTGATTTACCCGTGCGTCGGCTCGGCGCTTTTTGCTCCCGCAGCCTCGCGAACAAATACCAGCGCCTCGGAAATGCTTTCTTCGAGTTCCGGCGTGGCGGGCGGGTTCAGGTAACTGGCGAACAGCGGCAGCGGGACGAGTTGCAGCGCCGTCCGGATCGGGACGATGCCGTGGTGATGTTTGAGTTCATCGACGGCGACGCGGGGCAGCGTGGCGAGGCCGAAACCGCTCTCCGCCAGTTTGACCAGCGCGGATATCGAGGTCACGGTATGCACGCGCTTGTTCGTGACCCCGGCCTTGCCGAGACAGTCAACGAGTGCCATGTGCGGCTGCGAGTCGCGCTGGAAAGTCAGCAGCTCCCAGGACATCAACTCGTCGATATGCAGATAGGTTCCTTCTTTGAGCGAGTCGGGGCCGACGAAAACCATCTCCAGCGACGGGAAGCGCTCGCTGACGATGCCCTTGCCGAACGGCTGGTCGGCCGAGAAGATCAGATCGAGGCCGCCGCGGCGGATCTGCTGGTGCAGCACCGGTGTGGTCTCGACGTTGAGTTCGAATTCGATATGCGGCTTGCTCCGCCTCAGCCGCTCCATCGTCGGGATCAGCCAGGCGTGGAGAATCGTCTCGATCGCGCCGAGGCGCAGCGAGAAACGGGCGATGCCGTCGCCGCAAAGTTCGTACTTGAGGTCGTGCTGCAGGGCCAGCAAACGTTCCGCGTAGGTCAGGAAGCGTTCGCCGGCGCTGGTGAGCCGGAACAGCCGGTCGCGCCGGTCGAGTAGCGGCGCGCCGATTTCCTGCTCGAGCACGGTGATGCGGCTGGAGACCGCGGACTGGGTGAGGAACAGTTTCTCCGCCGTGCGGCTGATGCTTTGCAGGCGGGCGACCCAGACGAAGGTTTCGACGAAGCGCAGATTCACGACGGACTCACGAAAGCGATTTTTTTGGACCCGGCAGATTGTAGCTCCAAAAAAATCGATGGGCCGGTCGCGAAAAAATGTGTTTGTTGTGATGGCGTTTCGCATCGCATACTTTCTGCGTCAATTCGTTGACCTCGTTGAAGGATTTCAGCATGACGATTTGCACTACCGCGGCCGGAGTGGGTTGTCTCCAGGCCAGCACGGGCGTTGAGGCCCGTCACATGATCCGCTCCGGGAGTTGGTCGGGGCATACCAGCGGCGCTGCGCCGAACTTCGTGCAGGGCAACCTGGCGATCCTGCCGGCCGATCTGGCCAACGATTTCCTGCGTTTTTGCCAGCGCAATCCGAAGCCGTGTCCGCTGCTCGGCGTTTCGGAACCCGGTGATCCGCGCTTGCCTTCGCTCGGCAAGGATCTGGACATCCGCACTGACGTGCCGGCGTATCGCGTCTGGCGCCATGGCGAACTCGTCGAGGAGGTGACGGATATCCGAGCCCTGTGGCGTGACGATCTGGTGTCCTTCGTCATCGGCTGCTCGTTCTCGTTCGAGCAGGGATTGATCGACGCCGGCATTCCGTTGCGCCATATCGCCGAGGGGCGGAACGTGGCCATGTACCGGACCAACATTGCGACGACTCCGGCCGGGGTGTTCCACGGGCCGATGGTCGTGTCGATGCGGCCGATGACGGCGGCCAACGCGATTCGCGCGGTGCAGGTGACCGCGCGCACGCCGGCGGTGCACGGCGCGCCGGTGCATCTGGGCGATCCATCGTTGATCGGCATTGCTGATTTGCAGAAACCGGATTTCGGCGATGCCGTGGCCGTGATGCCGGATGAACTGCCGGTGTTCTGGGCCTGCGGCGTGACGCCGCAATCCGTGATCATGGAGGCCAAGCCGGCGTTCTGCATCACGCACTCGCCGGGCAAGATGCTGGTGACCGATCTGCTCGATCGGGATTTCGCCTTTTCCTGAACGGGAGGTCGTCCGACTGATGATGTAGCCAAACCGGGTTTCGTGAGTTGCCGGATCCGTGTTTTTCCAATGTGAATTCGAGCGTATAAACCCTCACTGGGTCACGCGCATTTCGCAGCACTGGTTTTCGATTCACGGAACGGAGTTGGTTCCGTGCTTCGCCTTTTCCACCCGCATGAAAGGAACCATCGCCATGAAAAAACACTTGCTTGCAACCGCCGCCCTGGCCGCTGTTCTTGCTTCCGCCGTCTCGGCGCAAACCTTGCCGAAGACGCATCTGAAGGTCGTCGGCGGCTTGAGCAACCTGACGGCGTACAACGACTACGAAAAACCGTTCTGGACCAACGTCGTGCCGAACCTGTCGAACGGGCAGGTGACCGCCGAGATCAAGGGCTTCAACGAAATGGGCCTGAAGGGACCCGAGATCCTGCGCTTGATGTCGCAGGGGGTGATCGAGTTCGGCACCGCCACCCTGTCCTATTTCGCCAGCGACAATCCGATCAACGAGGCGATCGATCTGGCCGGTCTGACCGCCGATGCCAAGAGCGCCCGCGCCGTCGTCGACGCCTTCGAGCCGGTCTATGCCAAGTTCTATGGCCCGGGCAGCGGCATCAAGGTGCTCGGCATTTCGCCCTATCCGGCGCAGGTGCTGTTCTGCAACGCCGAAATCAAGGGGCTGGGCGACGTCAAGGGCAAGAAGGTACGCACCAGCAGCCGCACGCAGGCGGAGTTCATCGAGGCGCTGGGCGGGTCGAGCGTGACGATGGCCTTCGGCGAGGTGGTGCCGGCGATGCAGAACAAGGTTGTCGACTGCGCCATCACCGGCTCGCTGTCCGGCTATTCGGCCAAGTGGTACGAAGTGGCGACGCACCTCTACGCGCTACCGATCAACTGGAACTCGCAGATCCACGGCGTCAACCAGAAGGCCTGGAACAAAATCGATCCGAAGGTACAGGATTTCCTGCAGACCAACATCAAGGCCATGGTCAGCAACATGTGGGACGCCGCGGCAGCGCAGACCCAGCAAGGCTATGACTGCAATGCCGGTGCAGCCGCCTGTACGCTTCCGGTCAAGGGCAAGATGGTGCTCGTGACGCCGAGCGACGCCGACCGCGCTCTCCTGAAGAAAATCATGCAGGAGCAGGTCCTGCCCAAGTGGGCGGCGCGCTGTTCGGCAGCCTGCGTCAAGGACTTCAACGCGACCATCGCCAAGGTCGTCGGGATGACCGCCAGGAAGTAGTCATCTCCCGCGCCGCCGGCGCGATGCCGGCGGCTGCAGTTCCCAGAACAAATTTATACAGAGGCCCGCTATGACCTCCCTTGAATCGCCCAACCTTTTCGCGCGATTGCTTCATTACGCCGACCGCCTGTCGCTTGCCGCCGCGTGGATCGGCGGCACGATCACCCTGGCCAGCGTGCTGCTCATCTGTTTCGACGTGATCGTCCGCAAGTTCTTCGGCTTCACCACCGGCGGCGCCGACGAACTGTCCGGCTACGCTTTCGCCATCAGCACGTCGTGGTCGCTGGCCTTCGTCGTCCTGCATCGCGGCAACGTCCGGGTGGATGCCCTCTACCAGCTTCTGCCGGTGCGGCTCTCCGCCGTACTCGACTGGTTGTCGCTGGTCGCCCTCGGTGTGTTCATGGTGTTTCTTACCTACTATGCGTCGTTTGTTGTCGATACCTCGTGGACCCAGAGTTCGGCCGCGAATACGCCGCTGGCCACGCCCTTGTGGATTCCCCAGGGACTGTGGTTTCTCGGTCTGCTCTGGATGTGCCTGGTCCTCAGTTTGATGCTGGTGCGCGCCTCGGTCGCGCTGGTGACCGGCGACATCACCACGGTCAAGGATCTGTGCGGCGTGCGCTCCGCTGAAGAAGAGGCGCAGGAAGAGGCCGAAATGGGGGCGCGTCTGGTCAAGGGAGAATTGGCATGATTGCGACCACCCTGGTCCTTCTCCTCGTGCTGATCGGCATCAGCATTCCCGTCGGTGCTGCGCTCGGCGTGCTCGGTCTGTTGCTCGATCCACTGTTCTCGATGTTGCCGCTGTCGCGTGCGCTGGGCGAACTGTCCTGGAGCACCAGTACTGAATTTCTCCTGGTGGCGATTCCGTTGTTCATCATGTTGGGCGAGATCCTGCTGCGCGCCGGTTTCGCCGAGCGCATGTATGCGGCGATGAGCCAGTGGCTCTCTTGGCTCCCCGGCGGGTTGATGCACGCCAACATCGGCGCATCCACGCTGTTTGCCGCGACCTCGGGCTCCAGTGTGGCGACCGCGGCGACCGTCGGTACCGTGGCCATTCCACAGATCAAGCGTTACGGCTACAACGAACCGCTGTTCCTCGGCAGCATCGCCGCCGGTGGCACGCTGGGAATCCTCATTCCGCCGTCAATCAACCTGGTGATCTACGGGGTGCTGACCAATTCGTCAGTGCCACAGTTGTACTTGGCCGGCTTCATCCCGGGTTTCGCGCTGGCGGTATTGTTCATGGCGATCGTCATCATCGCCTGTCTGGTCAAGCCGGAGTGGAGCGGGCAACGCATCACGGCCACCTGGGGGGAGCGGTTCGCCGGCCTGAAGCATCTTTTGCCGCCCCTGGGGATTTTCCTGATGGTCGTTGGCTCGATCTACGCCGGGCTGGCAACACCGACTGAGGCGGCGGCGCTGGGCGTGTTCGGCGCGTTGATTCTCGCAGCCATTTTCAAACGCCTGAACCTGAGGATGCTGCGCGAGGTGATGGAAGGAACGATGCGTTCGACGGCGATGATCATGCTGATCGTCGTGGCAGCCAGCTTCCTCAATTTCGTGATGGCGGCTACCGGGGTGACTACGGCGCTGACCGAGTCGATCAGCGGGCTGGGTCTTTCGCCTGGCTGGATGCTGCTGGTCGTAGTGATCTTCTACGTCGTGCTTGGCTGCTTCATGGAGACGTTGTCGATGATGATCGTGACGATCCCGATTGTCGCGCCGATCATGGTCGGGCTTGGCTATGACCCGATCTGGCTGGGCATCGTCATCGTCGTGCTGGTGGAGACGGCATTGATCACCCCGCCGGTGGGGATGAACCTGTTCGTGGTGCAGAGTCTGCGCAAGGGCGGCTCGATGAACGCGGTGATTCTCGGGTCGCTGCCATTCGTCTTTGCCTTGTTCGCCATGGTCGCGTTGCTGGCGTTTTTCCCGGGCCTGGCGATGTGGCTCCCCGGCATCGTTGGTTAGCGATTCTTTTTAGTTGAAACGAGAAATGACATGAGACTGGAATTTGATGTCGAAAGTGCGGGCGGCGACCAGCGGGTAGCCGTGGAAATCGATAATTTGGTGGTGGCCGGCTGGGCGGGCCGCGATCTGGCGGCAATCGAGCATCACATCGAGGAACTGGCGGCGCTGGGTGTGCCGCGCCCGAGCGCCGTGCCGCTCTACTACCGGGTGTCCGAGAACCAGCTGACACAGGCTTCGCACATCCAGGTGCTCGGGCCGGATTCGTCGGGCGAGGTCGAGGTGTTGGTGTTCTCGGCGGGCGGCGAGATGTACGTGAGTCTCGCCTCGGATCACACCGACCGTAAACTGGAGGCGCAGAGCGTGGCGCTGGCCAAGCAGGTGTGCGCGAAACCGGTGGCCGGCCGCGCCTGGCGTTACGCGGAGGTGGCGGCGCACTGGGATGCGCTGGTGATCCGTTCCTTCATTCCGGAGAACGGCGCGCAAGTGACGTATCAGGAAGGCGCGCTGGCGGCACTGCGCCCGCCGCTGGAGCTGATCGCCGGTTATCTCGGGCGGCCGGCAGCGATGTTGCCCGAAGGCACGGCGATGGTCTGCGGCACGGTCGGCGCCATTGGCGGCATCCGGCCGGCGTCGGCCTTTGCGATGGAATTGTTCGATCCGGAAACCGGGAGGCGCCTGCAGCATCGCTACACGATCGAAACCCTGCCGGAAGTAGCCTGAGATGGGAACGCTGAAGACAATCGCCGAATACGCGGCCGCCTTGCGCGATGGCCGTACCACGGCTGTGACGCTGGTCGACGAGGCGCTGGCGCGCATTGCCAGCTCGGATGGCGAAGGGCAGTACACCTTCACCGCCGTGCATGCCGAGCAGGCGCGTGTCGCGGCGGTCGCCTCCGATCTCCTGCGCGGGGCCGGGCTGGCACGTTCGCCGCTCGAAGGCCTGCCGATTTCCATCAAGGATCTGTTCGACGTGGCCGGCAAAACGACGCAGGCCGGTTCGGTGGTGCTCAAGGGCGCCGCGCCGGCGGCGGCCGACGCCGAGGTGGTGAAGCGCTTGCGCGCTGCGGGTGCGATCATCATCGGGCGTACCAACATGACCGAGTTCGCCTATTCCGGGCTCGGTCTCAATCCGCATCACGGCACGCCGCGCAACCCGTGGGAGCGGTCGGTCGGGCGTATTCCCGGCGGCTCATCGTCAGGGGCGGCGGTCTCCGTGGCCGACGGCATGGCCGTGGCCGGAATCGGCTCGGACACCGGCGGTTCTGTGCGCATTCCGTCGGCGCTGTGCGGGCTGACGGGGTTCAAACCGACGGCACGACGGGTGCCGATGCGCGGCGTCCTGCCGCTGTCGAAAAATCTCGATTCGATCGGGCCGCTGGGGCGGAGCGTGGCCTGCTGTGCGCTGCTCGACGCAGTCATGGCCGGCGAAGCGCCGGAACTTCCCGCGCCGGCGGAAATGCACGGACTGCGCTTGCTGGTGCCGACCACGGTGGCGCTCGACGACATGGATGAGGCGGTCGCCAGTGCCTTTCGCCGGGCGTTGTCCGCGCTGTCGGCCGCCGGCGCGCACGTGCGCGAAGCGCCCTTGCCGGCCTTCGCCCGCCTCGCCGCGATCAATGCCAAGGGCGGTTTTACCGCGGCCGAGGCCTGGGCCTGGCATCGGGAACTGATCGAGCGGGCCGCCGGCAGCTACGATCCGCGCGTGGTGTCGCGCATCCTGCGCGGCAAGGAGATGTCGGCGGCCGATCTGCTCGATGTGATTGAGGCGCGTGCCGCCTGGATTGCCGAAGTGGAATCCGCGATCTTCGGTTTCGATGCGCTGCTCCTGCCGACGGTGCCGCTGGTCGCGCCGAGGATCGCCGATCTTGCCGCGTCCGATGAAGCCTACTTCCGCGCCAACGGGCTGATGTTGCGCAACCCGACGCTGATCAACTTCCTCGACGGCTGCGCGCTGTCGATTCCCTGTCACGCGCCCGGCGAAGCGCCGGTCGGGCTGATGGTCGCCGCTGGCGCAATGAACGATCGGCGGATCCTGGCGATCGGACGCGCGCTGGAAGCCTGCCTGCGCCCGGTTGTTCGCGGAGGGGGCGAGCAATGAGAGTGATCGTGCAGCGCGTGCTGTCGGCGCGCGTGGAGGTCGACGGGCGGGTGACCGGGGCGATCGGCCCGGGCCTGCTGGTCCTGGCCGGATTCGAGAATGGCGATGACGACACGGGGCTTGCCTGGATGTCGTCCAAGCTCACCCGGATGCGCATCTTCCCCGACGCCGACGGCGTGATGAACCGCAGTGTCCTCGATGTGGGTGGGGAAATCCTTGCCGTCAGTCAGTTCACTTTGTTCGCGTCGGTGCGCAAGGGCAATCGTCCGTCGTGGAGCCGCGCCGCGGCGCCGACCGTTTCCAGCCCGCTGTTCGAGCGCTTCGTCCGCCAGCTCGAAGCCGATCTTGCGCGCCCGGTTCCGACCGGGATCTTCGGTGCGGACATGAAGGTGCATCTCATCAACGACGGGCCCGTCACGCTGTTCATCGATTCTGCGGACCCGGAGTAACTCGTCGGGCGTTCCTTCCAGAGTACGGAAAGCCGCAATTGTCTTCTGCGCGCGCCGAGTTAGGATTCTCCCCTACGTTGTCTGCCTTAGTGGAGACGCCGTGACTTGCCGGCTTACAGGCAAGCGTCCATGCTTCTGGAGCTGCCGGTGGGACGGCCGGCGACTCCACGGGCGTCAAGGGGGAATATGTCCTTGTTTGCATCTGGTATCTGTTTGCCCGGCTCTCCGGCGAGGACTATAATCGCCGGCGATGCCTGCCAGCCGCGGAATCCAACCTATTGGGGCACGCCGATCGATGGCGGGGTGGTTTGCAGCTGCAGTTCAAGATACCTAGCGCCGCGTGCAAGACGCTGGCGCTTTTTTTTTGTCAATTGTCACCATTGTTAACTAAAGGAGCATGAGTAATGTCATTACCCTTCCCGATTCTCACTGCTGAAGAAGCGGCGGAACTGATCCAGGACGGCCACAACATCGGCTTCAGCGGCTTTACCGCGGCCGGTGCCGCCAAGGCGGTTCCCTACGCCCTCGCGCAGAAGGCGCGTCGCGAGCACGAAGCGGGGCGGCCGTTCAAGGTCGGCGTGCTGACCGGCGCGTCGACCGGCAAGTCGCTCGACGGCGCGCTGGCCGAAGCCGAAGCCATCAGCTTCCGCACCCCGTACCAGGGCAATCCGACCCTGCGCAAGCAGATCAACGCGGGCAATGTCCGCTTTTTCGACATGCACCTCTCGGCCGTCGCGCAACAGGTGCGTTACGGCTTCCTCGGCAAGGTCAACTGGGCCGTCGTCGAAGCCTGCGACCTGACCGCCGGCGGCGGCGTCGTGCTGTCGACCTCGGTCGGCGTGTCCAACACCTACCTGCGCCTGGCCGACAAGGTCATCATCGAGCTCAACGCCAAGCACCCGGCCTCGCTCCTCGGCCTGCACGACATCTTCGAGCCGAAGGATCCTCCCGGCCGCAGCGAAATCCCGATCTACAGCGCTTCCGACCGCTGCGGTTCGCCGATCTGCCTCGTCGATCCGAAGAAGATCGTCGGCGTCGTGTTCACCAACCTGCCTGACGAAGCCGGCGGCTTTGAGGATCCGACGCCGGTGACCGACCAGATCGGCCAGAACGTCGCCGACTTCCTCGCCGCTGAAATGCGCGCTGGACGCGTTCCCAATACCTTCCTGCCGCTGCAGTCAGGCGTCGGCAACGTGGCCAATGCGGTACTCGCCGCGCTTGGCGTCAGCAAGGACATTCCGGCGTTCGAGATGTACACCGAGGTGTTGCAGGACTCGGTCATCCCGCTGATCGAAAACGGCCGCTGCAAGTTCGCGTCGACCTGCTCGCTGACGCTGAGCGCAGAAGCGATGGCCAAGGTGGTCGGCAACATCGAGTTCTTCAAGAAGCACCTCGTGCTCCGTCCGCAGGAAATCTCCAACAACCCGGAGCTGGTGCGCCGCCTCGGCATCATCTCGATGAACACCGCGCTGGAAATGGACCTCGGCGGCAACGTGAACTCGACGCACGTGCTCGGCACGACGATGATGAACGGCATCGGCGGTTCCGGCGATTTCACCCGCAACGCCTACATCTCGATCTTCTCCTGCCCGTCGACGGCGAAGAACGGCATGATTTCCGCGATCGTTCCGGTGGCCTCGCACATGGACCACAGCGAGCACTCGGTGCAGGTGCTGATTACCGAGCAGGGTGTTGCCGACCTGCGCGGCAAGGACCCGCACGAGCGCGCCAAGCTGATCATCGACAATTGTGCGCATCCTGACTTCCGCGATCAGCTGCGCGAGTACCTGAGCCTCATGGACAAGAACATCCACGAGCCGGTGTCGCTGTCGATGGCCTTCGCGATGCACCGCCAGTTCAAGAAGACGGGCGACATGCGCAACGTCAACTGGAGGGATTACCTGGACTAAAAACAGTCCTGAACGTTTGTCATTCGGCACCCGAGAGCCTCCCGCGTGGAGGCTCTTTTGTTTTTTGTCATGCGCACGGGATGCATTCCGGTTGGAGTTGTGATGCAATGGCGAGCAGACACATTCAGGGTGCGGAAAAACAATGATTGCTGGGCTCTTTGGGCGTTTGGGGATTCGCGGCAAGCTGATCCTGATCTTCATTGCCATCAAGGTCGTACCGCTGGTGTTGCTGGCAGGTTATGCCTGGAAAGCGGCCGAGAGCCTGGGCGAAGGCGTGTCGGCGCGCGGCGTGCAGATGGCCGACGCGATGCGCAAGACGCAGCAGCAGACCGGCAAGACGGCAATCGACGACGCGGTGCGCGCGCTCGACGAACGATCGCGCGAGGCCATCGAGTCCCTGACGACCAGCCTGGCCCGCCAGGTTGCCGACTTCCTCTACGAGCGCGACAGCGACGTCCTGCAGGCGGCGGCGCTCGAAGTATCCGAACGTGAGTACCGCCGTTTTCTCTCGGGGCATGTCCGCCCCTTGTACGAGCACGGTCGCTATGTTCCCTCCGCTGATGGCAAGGGCTGGGTTCCCGAAGCGCAGGCGGCGGCGGAAAACCCGGTGCGGCAACCGCTGCCGGACAACGCCCGGAATTTCCATAGCCGGCTGCCCGAGGATTTCGGGCGGCGTGTTCCGGCCCCGTTGTTTCTCGAAATGACCTTTGTTGATCTCCAGGGAATGGAAAAGGTCAAGGTGCAGCAGGGCGATCTGTTGCCGCCGGGGCTGCGCGATGTCAGTCGGCGCGAGAACACCTTCGTCAAGGCGGAGACCTACTGGCCGGCGCTGCAGAAGCTGAAGGCGGGCGAGGTCTATGTCTCCGACGTGATCGGGCCGTATGTGCGTACCGACTGGATCGGCCCGTACTCCAAGGCCCGTGCGGAGGAACTCGGCAAGCCATTTGCGCCGGAGGCGTCGGGCTACGCCGGGCTGGAGAATCCGGTCGGCAAGCGCTTCCGCGGCATCGTCCGCTGGGCGACGCCGGTCGAGCAGGGCGGCAAGATCATCGGCTATGTGACGCTGGCGCTTGATCACGCACACCTGATGGCGTTCACCGACGGTGTCCGGCCGACGCCGGAACGTTTTGCCCCGATCGCCGATCCGGCCTCCGGCAACTATGCCTTCATCTGGGATTACAAGAGTCGTTCGATCTCGCATCCGCGCGACTACTTCATCGCCGGCTATGATCCGGAAACCGGCGAGCCGGCCGTGCCCTGGATGGACGAGCAACTCTGGGCTGAATGGAAGGCCAGCGGAAAATCCTGGCAAGCGTTTTCCGCCGATGTGCCGCCGTTCCGCGACCAGTCGCTGAAACGCAAGCCGTCGCCGGAATCGAGCATGTCCGGCAGTGTCGGCCTCGACTGCCGCTACCTCAACCACTCGCCTCAGTGCCATGGCTGGGATGCACTGACCGAGCATGGCGGCTCCGGCTCGTTCGTGATCTTTTTCTCCGGGCTGTGGAAACTCACCACGGCGGCGGCGATCCCGTATTACACGGGGCAGTACGGCGCAAGCAAGCGCGGCTTCGGATACGTGACGATCGGCGCCAACGTCGATGACTTCCACAAGGCGGCGACTGAATCCGGCAAGCGCATCGATGCGTTGATCACCGCGGCCGAGGAGAAACTTCGTCTGGAGCGCGAAGGGCTGCTGGCGGCGATCGCCGAGCATCTTGGCACGACGGCATTCGGCCTGGCGGCGTCTACCGCGGTGATGGTCGTCCTGGTGATCGTCATCGCCATCTGGATGGCGAACGTGCTGACCCGCCGGATTACCCAGATGAGCGGTGGCATCCGTCGCTTCCAGGAAGGCGATCTGGCCTACCGGCTCGATGTCCGGGGGCAGGACGAAATGGCGGATCTGGCGCGGTCGTTCAACCACATGGCCGATGAAGTTCAGCACTCTTTCGCGCGCCTTGACGAAGCACGCCGCGCAGCGGAATCGGCCAATCGGTTGAAGAGCGAGTTCCTGGCCAGCATGTCGCACGAACTGCGTACGCCCCTCAACGGCATTCTCGGTTTCTCCGAGCTCCTGGAGTCGGAGTTGTCCGATCCGGTCCAGCGCGAGTACGCGCAAACCATCCGCATCAGCGGCTCGCACCTGCTGGCGCTGGTGACCGACGTCCTTGACCTGGCCAAGATCGAGGCAGGGCGGATGACCTTCAATCTGGGGCTGGTCGACCTGCCCGACCTGTTGCGCGAGGTGCTGAGCATCCAGTTGGCGCATGCGCGCAAGAAAGGGCTGATGCTGGAACTGGTCGAAGACGGGTTGCCAGCGTCGGTCTACGCTGACGGAATGCGCTTGCGCCAGATCATGTTCAACCTGACCGGGAACGCCCTGAAATTCACCGCGCAGGGCAGCGTCAGCGTGCGGGCGCGCCCGGAAATGGTCGATGGGCGCGACTTCGTGCGCATCGAGGTCGAGGATACGGGCATCGGCATCCGACCGGAGGAACAGCAGATCATCTTCGAGAAATTCCGCCAGAGCGAGTCCTTCTCGACCCGCAGTCACGAAGGCAGCGGACTGGGGCTGGCGCTGGCCAAGCAGCTCGCCGAGCACATGGGCGGCCAGGTCGGCGTGACGTCGACGCCGGGAGTCGGGTCGGTGTTCTACGTCCTTCTGCCGGCGCACAACGGCGTGGACTGAGGGCGAGGAAATGGTTGCGGTCGGGGAGAAAGTGGCGCTGGTTGTCGACGACGTGCCGGTCAATCGCCAGCTGGCCGCGGCGTTTCTCGCCCGCCTTGGCTGGGAGGTCGAGCAGGCCGACGGCGGCAAGGCGGCGCTCGACTGGCTCGCCCGCAATCCGGCGGTCCGTCTCGTCCTGCTCGACATCGGCATGCCTGATCTCGACGGTGAGTCCACTTGCCGAGCTATTCGAGCCAACCGGAGTTTCGCCGGGTTGGCCGTCGTCGCCTACACGGCACATGCCTTGCCGGCCGACGTCGAGCGCTTTCTCGCCGGCGGCTTCGATGCGGTGCTGATCAAGCCGGTGTCGTTGCCAATGATGCGTGATGTGATCGGGGGGCTTCTTCCCGGCTGACGCCGGGGTGGTTTTTCTCTATTTCTGACAGGGCGGAGAGTGTCATGCAGGTAGGTATTATCGGCTTGGGGATCATGGGGCGACCGATGGCGCTCAACGTGATGAGGGGTGGGCACACGTTGAAAGTCTGGGCGCGGCGTCCGGAATCGGCGCGGCCGCTGGTGGACGCCGGCGCGCGGATCGTGGACAGTCCGGCGGAACTCGCGGCCTGCGTGGATATCCTCGTGACCATGGTTGCCGATGCGCCGGATGTCCATGCCGTCATGCTCGGCGAGGAAGGCGTTGCATCAGGGGCCCGGCCGGGGCTCGTGGCGGTGGATATGAGTACCATCCTGCCGGCCGCGGCGCGGCGTATCGGGGAGGAATTACAGGTGCATGGCGTGGACTTTCTTGACGCGCCGGTCTCTGGCGGCGAGCCGGGGGCGATTGCCGGGACGTTGTCGATCATGGTTGGCGGCACCGAGACTGCGTTCGCAAAGGCCAGACCGGTGCTCGAGAGCATGGGCCGGAACATCGTCCATGTCGGCCCCTCGGGGGCGGGGCAGGTGGCCAAGGCGGCCAACCAGATTCTGACCGGGGTTGGCGTCCTGGCGGTGGCCGAGGCGCTCAACTTCGCCCGCTGCAACGGCGCTGATCCAGCGAAAGTGCGCGAGGCGATGCTGGGAGGTTCGGCGGCCTCGCGGGTTCTGGAAAACCACGGCCAGCGCATGCTCGACCGCAATTTCACGCCGGGATTCAAGTCGTGGATGCACCAGAAGGACATGAACATCGTCATGCAATGCGCGCATGAGCGCGGCATTGCTTCGCCGGCCGCCGCCGTGGCGGCGCAGATGTTCAATGCCATGGTCGGTGCCGGCCTCGGCGAGGCGGATTCGGTGGCGATGCTGAAATTGCTGGAAGGTTTGTCCAGCGCATCGCCGCTGCCTTGAGTGGCGCTGCCGCCCGTTCAGCGTTCCCTGCTTCGGCGCAGCGGATCGAGCAGGTGCCCGAGTCCGTTGTGGTCGATCTCCTGCATCAAGGCGAGCAGCTTGCCCAGTTCGCCGCGCGGGAACCCCTCGCGCGCGAACCAGTTCAGGTAGTGGCCGGGAAGGTCGGCGATCAGGCGCCCCTTGTACTTGCCGAACGGCATGGAAACGGTCAGCAGCCGGGCGATATTTTCCGGTGTCAAATCATTCGGCGAGTCTGTCACGGCCTATTTCTTCCGCGTGATTTCCTCGACAGCGCGGCGCATCTCGGCATCCAGGATGCCGGTATCGGTGCCGTAGCAACGGCCGACGTTGATTTCCTCGATCACCGTTTCGCCGTCGATCGGGAAGCCAGCGCCCGCCGCCCCAAATTGTTGTGCCTTCCAGCGTGCCAGCATCAACTCGTCGTCGCGCAAGCCGGTGGCCATGCCCGCCGGAACGATCGCGCCATGTTCGATCAGCACCTTGACGACCTCAGGTTTTCCGGCGCGGACAGCCATCGCCAGCGGCGAGGTGGGAAGACTGTTGTCAGAAAAGTTGAGTTTCGCTCCGCGAATCGCCAGTTCGCGCACGATTTCGGCATGGCCCATGAAGCAGGCAATGGCCAGCGGCAGACCAGGTTCTCCCTTGCCGTCGTCAAGTTCAAGCGGGGCGCCGGCATCAAGCGCCGCGACAACGTCGGAGAGCCGACCTGTCCTGATGGCTTTGAGCAGGTCCGGGGGGGTGTTCACGGCACGTCTCCAGAAGAGTGGTTGCGCAACTGCCGCGGATTCTAGCATCTGGCTTTGGTAATGGTCTTTGCCGCTTCAGTCCAGCGACGCGTTGATCTGTTGCGCCACGGCTTCGGCAACGCGGATGCCGTCGATGCCGGCCGAGAGGATGCCGCCCGCGTAGCCGGCGCCTTCGCCCGCGGGGTACAGTCCCCTGACGTTGAGGCTCTGCAGATCGTTGCCTCGGGTGATGCGCAGCGGCGACGAGGTACGGGTTTCGACACCGGTCAGCACGGCGTCCGGCAGGGCGAAACCGCGAATCTGGCGGTCGAAGGCGGGAATCGCTTCGCGGATTGCGGCGATGGCGAAATCGGGCAGGGCGGTCGCGAGGTCGGTCAGATGCACGCCGGGCTGGTAGGAGGGCGTGACCGACCCGAGCCGCGTCGAGGCGCGTCCGGCGAGAAAGTCGCCGACGAGTTGCCCCGGCGCCTCGTAGGTGCCGCCGCCGAGTTCGAAGGCGTGCGCTTCGAGCCTGCGCTGGAAGTCGATGCCGGCGAGCGGGTTGCCGGTGCCGCCGAAGTCTTCCGGGGCGACGTTGACCACCAGTCCGGCGTTGGCGTTGCGCTCGGCGCGCGAGTACTGGCTCATGCCGTTGGTCACCACGCAGTTGGGTTCCGAGGTGGCAGCGACGACCTGTCCGCCCGGGCACATGCAGAAGCTGTAAACGGCGCGGCCGTTGCTGGCGTGATGGACGAGCTTGTAGTCGGCGGCGCCGAGCAGCGGGTTGCCGGCATTCGGACCGTGCCGGGCCTTGTCGATCAGCGTCTGCGGGTGTTCGATGCGGAAACCGACGGCGAATGCCTTGGCTTCCATGAAGACGCCGGCGGCGTGCAGCATGGCGAACGTGTCGCGCGCACTGTGGCCGAGCGCCAGCACCACGTGCTCGGCGGCGATGTGTTCGCCGTCGGCGAGCGTGACGCCGCGCACGCGCCCTTCTTCAATCTGTAGCCCGGTCACGCGGCTCTGGAAGCGGATTTCGCCGCCGAGGGCGATGATCTCCGCGCGCATCCGTTCGACCATGCTGACGAGGCGGAAGGTGCCGATGTGCGGATGCGCGAGGTAAAGGATTTCCTCCGGCGCGCCGGCCTTGACGAACTCGGTCAGCACCTTGCGCCCGAGGAAGCGCGGGTCCTTGACCTGGCTGTACAGCTTGCCGTCGGAGAAGGTGCCGGCGCCGCCTTCGCCGAACTGCACGTTCGACTCCGGGTCGAGCCGGTTTTCGCGCCACAGCTTCCAGGTGTCCTTGGTGCGCTCGCGCACGGCCTTGCCGCGTTCCAGCACCAGCGGGCGATAGCCCATCTGCGCCAGCAGCA
>Ga0302250_1000782_pt1 | contig 27748 bp, 27 predicted proteins | sample AAG_RA_Asp_MG_FD_193536 | JGI IMG/M metagenome (GOLD analysis project Ga0302250, IMG submission 193536) | Enriched activated sludge microbial communities from anaerobic digester in WTTP, New Holstein, Wisconsin, United States - AAG_RA_Asp | ecosystem: Engineered > Bioreactor > Anaerobic >... | reverse complement strand
ACGCCCCAAGAAAGCTCTGGGAGGACTCACACCCGCCGCCTATGCCCGACAACTCGCCGAGGCAAAATCGGTATCATCAGTAACCGGACTCTAAACAAAACCGCTACTCAAAGCGGGGAGACGTCGGTCTCCACCACCTCTCCGTCACTGTCGAAAATTACGGCGCGAATATCTATATGCACCGATCAACGGCAAAAAACTGGCGGATCGGGCGAAACGCATCAGACCGGTTTATATTCCGGTATCACGCCTCCATCTATAACTCAATACCGTTTGCTGGCAATGGCGTTGCGCGACTTGTTCAGGTTTGAGATCACTTCCTCGCTGCGCAGCAGGGACACACCAACCGAGAGAACGTCAATTACGCAAAGTTGAGCAATGCGCGAAGCCATTGGTTCGAAGCGGAAACCCGTTTCTGAGGAACCGACAAGAAGGGTATGCATGGCTACCTTCGATAACGGTGATTTCGCGTAACTCACGATCCCGACAGTGGTGGCCCCCGCCGCCTTTGCAGCATGCACCGATTCGATGACGTCATGGGTCGATCCGGAATGCGAAATAGCAACGAAAACCTGCCCAGGTTTCATCATGGCCGCGGCCATGATAGCCATGTGTGGATCGCTATACCATTCGCAGGGAATACCGATCCTGAAGAACTTGTGATGGGCATCCATGGCCACGGCCGCAGACCCGGCCAGTCCGTGAAAAATGATTTTATCTGCCGTGCAAAGCTCGTCGATGGTTTTCTGAACAACCGAAAAATCGAGTGTCCCGAAGGTACTGCGAATGGCCTCTTGGTTCGCGTCGAAGACCTTGCGAATGAGTTCAGGCGCATCTTCCTTCTCGTTCATCGACTCGTGGATTGTGCGAACAGCCGGGATGATATTCTGCGCCAAGTGGATCTTGAAATCCTGGAACCCCTTGAATCCCAACGCACGGCAGAAACGAATAACAGTGGGATCGCTGACACGAGCCGCCTCGGCAAGCTGACTCACTGAGAAATGAATGACCTCATCCGAGTTTCTCAGCACATAATCGGCGACCTTCATCTCCGACTTGCGCAACCCCCCGTATTTATTAGCTATAAAGTTTCCGTTTTCTAGCATAAGTGGCATTCATGTCATCCCTGATGATTCTCTAAAAAACATACCAGAAGCTTTGGAAGGTATGCCGAACTCGAATCCAAATCGAGCACCTTACTCACAAATCCAATATACGAATGTTTCCTCAAGCACGAAGTCAGCTAGACCGCACCAAAGTTTTCAATGACGAGACGCGGTTCACGTTGCACCTCTTCGAGCAAAGGCTCCGAGAACTCTATTCTCCCAAGTTCCAACGTGCTTTCTATCCTCACAATTCGTGGCCTTTGTGGATCGACGCCCGGCGTACAGGTGAGCGCGGCCCTCGTTGCTTCGGCTTCGTCACTCAATGCGATTGGAATTTTGGCCGCCTCTGGATTCCCCGACGCAATGCAGTTTGCGTCAGTCGACTCATGATCGATTCGTGACAGAATATCCTTAATCGTGAAGTCGGCGAGACCAATTCCGATCGCATTGCCTGAAGTGCTCTTGCTCAACCCGAGAACCACGATTCTTTTGATAAGTGGCCCATTGAACCCTTCCAGCGGACCTTTGGTCGTTCGCCCGACAATATTCGGATCCATTCCTGCACCGGAAATATCTTTCCCGATCTGTTTGATTATCAGAACATCTATGTTCGACAGCAGGATTCGCGGCATCAGCTTTTTGGCTTCAAGCAGCAACTCGGATTCACGCTGAACGAATAGACTCGCTGGAACAGCCTCAATTCGCGCCGTTTCGTCGTAGGCGTTTTCGACGATAGCCAACCCGAATCCGACAGGAGTTTTTTGAATTATTCGAGTCGCGACATCAGGAATCATATCTCCAAAGCGAACGAATCCTTCCCGATGTAGCCGAGAGCACCCGACATGCTTTCCCAGCCCGATAGCCAGCATTTTGCAGAGCCCGCTCTCAACCGGACCCCGGAAATCTGTGTGAGGTTTAATTCTCGCAACTGGAACTATCAAATCAGCGGTAAGAGCATCTTTCGAGACATGTATTGGTATTCCATCATCGGTATACCCCACGATAGTAGTGTCCATCGACGCTAGTACTGGAACACCCATTGTCTGTTCCGAAATACCGTACCCCGATAGCAGGCGTGCCTGCCCTTCAGCTGTTGCTCCACCATGACTCCCCATCGCGGGAACGATAAATGGCTGAGCGCCTGCGCTCTTCAGTTGGTTGATTAGTGCAAGGGTAATGCGATCTATGTTTCGAATTCCGCGCGAACCAACTGCCACGGCAACGCGGGCACCCGGTACCACACCGCCGCAGATTTCCGGCTTTCCGAATTCAGACTTGATCGTCTGATTCAGATCATCGAGGCTGGCAGAATCGAAGACTTGCTTGGCCGTGAACATCCTGGGGAGCGGCAAGCGAAGAGTTTCTTCTGTAAGCACAGGCACGTTGGTCTCCTATCCGGCAATTGCCCGCATGGGCGCGGAGATGAGTTGTGGTACCAAGACGAACGCCATGAGAATCGCTAGCTGTGCAAGAAGAAATGGTGCCATTCCCCTGACGAGATTGCCCAACTTGATATTGGCCATTCCACAGCCAAGGTAAAGAATCGTTCCCACCGGTGGAGTAATGAGTCCCAAGCACAGGTTATAAATCATGATCACTGCGAACACATAAGGATCGACTCCCGCCTGGTTGATCACGGGCAAGAACACCGGGCCAAAAATAAGCAAGTTTGGAGTCAAATCCATCACCATGCCCATGCCCATCAAGAACAAGTTGATCATCAACAGCAACGCAACCGGTGAATCTTTCAGGCTGCCAAATAGGGCGGCGATCTGATTCGGGATTTGAGCGACGGTAATGAACCATCCGACTGCGGTAGCTGCGCCTACAATGAACATTACAACGGCCGTGCTCTTTGCCGCCGTCAAGAACACTTTGGGCAGAGCCGAAAATGTCATTTCGCGATACCATAGCATCGAGACAAGAAAGGCGTAGACAGCCGCAAACGCGCCCGACTCAGTCGGCGTAAACACTCCAAATCGAATCCCGCCAATGATCATGATCGGCATGATCAGTGCCGGTATTGAATCCTTGAGAATCTCCAACGCCTCTTTCGACGTATAACGACTCACGTCCTTATACCCATCGACCCGCACGATCACGTACCAGACTGCCATCAGCACCGCTCCGATCAAAATACCCGGGAAGATGCCGCTCATGAACATGCGACTAATCGACAGTCCGACGGAGGATCCAAGAACAATCATCGGGATAGATGGCGGAATAATCGGCGCAATGATAGCCCCAGCACAAATCAGACCAACGGCTCGCTCAGGACGATAGCCATTAGCCAACATCATCGGAACTAGAATTGCACCGAGAGCAGCAGCATCGGCAACCGCGCTCCCTGAGAGGCCTGCAAAAATCATGCTGGCCACAATTGCCACATAGCCTAAGCCGCCCCTCACTCTCCCCACGACCAGATTCGCAAAATTGACGATCCGCTTGGATAAGCCGCCTTCCGACATGAATTCCCCGGCCAGCATGAAGAACGGAATGGCCATCAACGAAAAATTGTTGGTGCCCATCACAATATGCTGGCTGATCACTGAGACGTCAGACATGCCCATGTAGAACATGAGAGAAAACGCGCAAATGATCAGGATGACAGCAATCGGGATTCCGAAAGGCAACAATCCAAATAGCGCCACAACGAAAACAAGTAGTTCCATTTCACCCCTCCGAACCCGAAGTCCCGCTTGCGCCATCGTTACGGATCAGCCGTATGCAATTGGCGAGACTCATCACGATGATCGACACAGACACGAAGATGATTGATACCGACACGAAGCCGAACGGAATCTCGGTTGCCGGTCCGGGGGAAGCAGCAGACGTCAGGAAAAACTGCCAGCCACCCCAAAGAACAAGGATGAAGGCGGCCATCACCAGTAACTCGCCAATCAACGCCACCACTTTGCGCGGAGTACCATGCAGCATAGCAAGCAGAAGGTCTACACCGATATGCTTGCCTTCCCGATATGCAACGATCGCCCCCAAGGCACTGACCCACACAAAAAAATAGCGCGAAAGCTCCTCACCGGCAGGAATACCCGAATTCAAGAAATAACGAAGGCAGGCATTCACGAAAACGATCACGACCATCGAGCCCAGCGCCGCGATGAGGACGCCGTTGATCACTTTCCACAACAGGCCACACTTCATCCCCGACATCACTTGACCTCGCGAATCTTGTCAAAATACGGTTTGGCGTCCGGGTACTTCCCAAAGAACCATTCATACATGCCCTTTTGCGAATCACGAAGCTTGGCTTTGAACGGTTCGTCGGGCGTCACAATCTTTGTGCCCTTTCCTTTCATGAACTCGAGGTCTTCCTTTTCCGCGTCAACCGAGATCTTCCACTGATATTCCGCAGCTTCCCTGGCTGAGTCGTTTACCGCCTTTTGCAAATCAGGACTCATTCCCTGATATAGCTTTTCATTGATAACCAGCAAACGCGGGCTAAACATATGCTTGGAGTCAAGAATCTGCTTTTGAACCTCGTAGAAACGGGATGAACGAATAGTCGCCGCTGGGTTTTCCTGCCCATCAACGACCCTGGTCTCAATGGCAGTAAACACTTCGCTGAACGCCAAGGTGATCGGATTTGCACCGAATCCTTTCGCCATTTCCACGTAGACGGGGGTATTAGGAACACGGAGCCTCATTCCTTTCAGTTTCTCGAAGCTCGACATGTCGGTATTGCTTGAAATGACTCTAAAACCATCCGCAAAGAACGTGAGATTACGAACGCCCGCTTTGCTCGGTAGTGGCGCCACCATATCCTGGCCAATCGAACCGAGAAATACTTTCTTCGCATGATCCCAACCGTCGAAGAGGAATGGCAATTCGCCAAGATTGATTACAGGAACGTCGCGCCCCATCAACGTCCCTGTAATACCCATTTCGACATTCCCTTTTTTGACGCTATCGATATAGGTATCTTCTGGGCCGAGCGACGCTGATGGAAATACGTTAACCTGGATCTTCCCCCCGCTTTTTGCTTCAAGCAGTTCCTTATATTTGGTCAAGCCTTTGGAGATAGGATGCTCCGGAGCATGCCACGTCGCAACTTTCAGCTTGTAGGAATCTGCAGCAAATGCCGATCCAAAAGCCATCGACGCAAGGACAAGGGATGCAATGACGCGCTTCATGATGAACCTCCGAATGTTATCTAGCACAGGAAAATCTAACTACCGCGCAGTAGCTGTGATACACTGCGGTTGTAATACTACTACGCGTATGTAGCACGTCAACACATATTTCAACTATTTCGCGACAGATAAAGGCTAAAACCAATTCTCTCCAAGGCGCATTCCACGCGCTTCACCCAAATCGGAGATACATACATGATTTCTTCACGCCCCAAAACCTACCTCGGCACCTCGCTCTACTTTCGAAATCAGGCCTGTGATCAACTGTCTTGACAAGCTTTTTCTGGAGTCTGCAATGAAATCCATCTTGCGCATCAGCACCATCCTTTTCTTGTCCTGTCCCGCAATAACGCTCGCACATACCGGACTCGGAGAGCATCATTTTGCCGACGGCCTCGTCCATCCATTTCTGGGTGTAGACCACTTGATGGCAATGGTGGTCGTTGGCATCTGGGGCGTATTGAACGGCCATAGGGTTTGGGTAATGCCAGTCTGTTTCATTACTTTCCTTGGAGTAGGAGCTGTTGCGGGACAGAGTGGTTACACTGCGCCAGCGCTCGAGACTATCATCGCCGCATCGGTGGTCGCATTCGGCCTTATGCTGGCACTGAGGCTGAAACCGGGAGTATTGACGACAATGTCGCTCATCGGTGCATCTGCTTATTTTCATGGATTGGCACATGGTGCCGAGTTGTCAACGGGACTCAACGTTCTTGCCGGAATAATTCTCGGATCGGCTCTCCTTCACACCTTGGGGATCATCATCGCCATGCGTTTCCTGATGAAGCGCCCGGAATTCTCGCAGCGACTGGGGAAAACAGTTGCGTTACTGGGCAGCTACCTCGTGCTTTCTTCCATCATCTGACTCATTGATCAAAGGGTTTCCCGCATTCCAACCCTCAGCTCGGATCGCATGGTCGGTTCGAGCATGAGTGGTTGCGCCTTGCTTCCGGACGACAACTATCGAGAAACGCTGAGTAGGCCAGGAGACAAATAGAACCAGCGGATCAGGCACCCCGCCTGATCATTCGCAAGACGGCATGTGCCGCACCATACCCGTTATCAATATTCACCGTGACCACCCCGGGCGAGCACGTGGCGAGGGCAGCCTGCAGGGCTACCCTTCCTTCCTTAGCGACACCGTATCCAACAGACGATGGCACCGCGATTACCGGACAGGAAACAAGTCCGGCAATTACGCTGAAGAGAGCTCCTTCCATTCCAGCGACGGCAATCACGGCCTGGTGCGTTCGTATGACGTCTATTTTCTCCAGAAGACGCCACAGGCCGGCCACCCCAACATCGCTGACGAGTGTTGCTGCCTCCCCATGAAAGGCCAGCGTGCGTTCTGCCTCGCGAGCCACGGGCATATCGGACGTCCCGCCGCAAACAATGGCCACCCTGGCGCATGGAAGATGGCCTGTACCACCTAGGATAGCCGTGCGCGAGACGACGTCAAACTCGAGCGACTCGCGGGCCATCCCGCCTAATGCAAGATACTGTTTTTCATCGAGCCGTGTCAGCAACAGTCTCCGGCCTAATTCGCTAGCGTGCTGGACAATCGCTTCGATCTGCGAAACTGATTTTGACTCGCACAAGACGGCTTCGGTCGCCCCCGTGCGATCTTCCCGTTCCCAGTCAATTTGAAAATCACTCATTTCCAGACTTCTGTATAAACGCAGAACCGCGATGGTAGGGGCGCAGCCCAGAGAATTTTCGGTTGTGTTCGTGGCACGCACGCTGACCGATTGAATTAGCTATCGCCACGACGTTCTGGTCCTCGACCGTAGACAGTTCGATGAGTACCCCAAGAGCAGTCACGCGGCACCGAACGACTTCGTCATCCCCAAGTTGTACTCGCAACTTTGATTCGACTTCGTCAATGAACTTGAGATCTGCACGAGACACAACGATCCCCGTCTCGATCCGGCTCGCAAGACACGGTTGCGCAGGAAGACGCTCTAGATCGGAGAACCCGAGCGTTCGGGCCAATTCGTAGATTGTCTTTTTGTCCACGCCCGCTTCAACGAAAGGATGGATGACGCCATTCTCTTCCGCAGCGACCAATCCGGGACGGTAGTCCGAAAGATCGTCAATATTGGTACCTGATGCGATTGGATACGCCGTGTATTGGCGGATACGCGTATAGAGGTTCGTCTTGCAGTAGTAGCATCGATCGACCGGATTCTTCCAATAACGGGAATCTTCCAGTTCCCTTGCATCAATCAGCACCAGATTCCACCCGTGGCGGGATGCATGCTCTTCTACTCGCCCGCGTGCCAACAAGGGAACAGCCGGTCCATGCGCGTGATACATGACAGCTTCAACACGGCATAAATGATGCGCGATATGGGCAAGCATCATCGAATCAACTCCGCCACTCACCGCAATTGCCAGCGAACGATGTTGATCAAGACACGCAACCAAGCGTGAGAGTACGATTTCTGCATTCATCCTGAAAACCTCAGTTGAACCACAGAGACACAGAGAACACCGAGATATACCAAAGCCTTATGGCGTTGCTGACGCTCACCCGCAGGGTGAATGGTGTGGTACCGATAATCGATTGATTTTTCGCTTTTCTCTGTGCCTCTGTGTCTCTCTGGTGAAGAGTTTAGGTTCATTTCGATTCCTGCTCGCTTTCCTGACTCAATACCTTCCGCTCGGACTTCAGTCTGAGTCGTCGCCTTTGTTCCAACGAGGTCAAAGCCGCCACGTCGTCATGTTCGGCCTTGGCAGTCTCCACGCCGTCAGGGCGTCGAACCACCTTCACACCGATAGTCGTATCTCCAACGCATGTCATCAAATTGCTGCGCGGCAATACTAATCGTTGCTCATTGCGAATTCTGATTCCCAAGGTTGTCGTTTCGAGAAAGCACAATTCAGCCACCGTTCGCGAAGACGGGACGGTTGCCAATACACGAAAACTCGAAATCGGCCGGCTTTTCTTTCCGATACCGGAGCCAACCGCGACATCGATTACGCCGTTGCCTGCGCGAATATGATCTGCCGCGATGGCAATCTCCTCCCCTGTCATGTCATCGACATCAAACTCGAGGACCGCAACGGATGAAAATTCGTGCGGCGCACTCGACTTGAACACCATAGCGCGCACAATGTTGGGAATACCCGGCAATTTCCTGACCCCGGCGCCATACCCCGCCGCAAGCATGCGTCCTTCAGGGTAAGGAGCATCGCAAGCTTCGGGTGGTACGAGATAGCGCAAAATGGCACCACCTGTCGGGGTGATCCGTTCTCCCGTCACGCCATCATCAAACCACGGATAGCCCATGAGGAGTTCGGCCGTTGCCGGGGCCGGTACGGGAAGCTGGCCATGCGCCGTGTTCACTCTTCCGCCTCCCAAGGGAAGTGCCGACGCGCTCCATTGAGCGCCAGGGAGCATGCCTGCAATGGCCCCGACCGCCACCACATCCATGAGCGAGTCCCAATCCGCGATCTCGTGGAAGTGCACTTCCTCAATTTTTACCCCATGCACCTTTGCTTCTGCCTGCGCCAAAAGCTGAAGTACCTCGGTCGCGTGGTGTTTGGTCAGTGCCGCGAGTGGTGACTCAAGAATCCATTGACTCAATTGCAGGTATCCGGACCCAATGCTGTTCACGTCATGAGCGCTTTTCCTGAAAGTACGGGGAGATGCTCCTTTAGCCGGACGATAGGATCGCCCTGCCGAAACACCGGGGAGTCCGAATCGCAAAGCGCGAAACCCATTACTCTCGCAAGAAACGAATGTCGGCCAGGCGCCAGGCTCTTTCCTGACCGCAGCGAGTTCTGACAAAACAACTCTCTCAAGCCAAGGGAATGCATCTACCAGAGCCGCGACGAACATATCGCCCGCCAAGCCGCCAATAAGATCGAGGTGAATACTCAATGACTGCGCATCTGGCTCGTTTTCAGTTATTCCTCGGCCGCCGCCGCTCATCTGCTAATCCTCCGCTGTAAACGCTTAGCCACGAGATTCGCCATAGATCGACCGCACCAATAAGGCTCTAAACACAGGAAGACTCGTATTGCGCCTTGACACTCATTCAAACGGCAGCCCTCCTTGCGAAATGACCGGTCTGTATTTTGTTATTGATCGGTTTGACCAGCTGTCTTCGTTCGCTATTCTTCAAAGATCGCCATCCTTGTCAAATGGTTCAACACCCGAGTCGACGCTTCTCAGGACCAGCGCGGAGTCACCCGCAGACCCCGCGCCAGACCGAACTTACAGCCCCGGCACCTTGAAGCTGCCGGTCTCGAACGGCAGATCCAGTTCGGCGAAGCCCTTTTCGAGGATGGTACGCAGCTCACGATACTTCGGATTGTCGAAGCCCGGCATGATCATCGGCTTGCGCGGAAAGCCGGCGTCGAAGCCGCGTGCATACAGCGCCATGTGCGAGGCAATCGTCGAATCGGTGAAGTGCAGCTTGGCCGACAGATCCATCATCACCAGGTAGGCCTTGCGCGCACGGTCCCACTCGCCGGCAAACGTGGCACGGACCAGTTCGGTCATGATTTCCGGCGCCCAGTTGTTGATCCCGGCAATCGCCGCCTTGACGCCCATGTGCACCAGCGGCAGCCAACCGGTGGAGGTGCCGATGATCAACTGGAAGTCCTTGCCGGCTTCCTGTGCGCCGTAGGCGACCTGCGAGACGAGGCCGATCGACAATGGGCTGTCCTTCATTCCGGCCAGGCCGTATTCCTGCAGCGTCTTGATCGTCTTGAGGTTGAAGGTGTAGCGCGAGGTTTCCGGGTTGTTGTAGGCATACACGGGCAGTTTCACCGCGTCGATGATCGCCTTGTAGTACTCGATGACCACCTCGTCGGTGTGCTTGTAGTAGAACGGCGGGACGGCGCCGATGGCGTCAACGCCGATCTTCTCGGCCGCCTGCGCCAGCTCGACGGCATTCTTGGTATCGATGCAACCGACGTGCGGCAACAGCACCTTGTTCTTGAAGCCGTCGGCCGACTGGCGCGCCAGCTTGAACACCGAAACGCGCTCTTCGGTGCTCATCAGCGGGCCGGCACCGTACGAGCCAGTCAGGAAAAGACCGTCGACACCCTTGGAGAAAATCCAGTCCATGTGCCAGCGGGTTTTGGCTACGTCGATGTTGCCGGACGCGTCGAAAATGGTGATGTTAGGGACGAGCGAGCCCTGGATTGTCATGATTCATCCTTTTCAAAAAGACAAGTTGTGGGAGGGAGGGAACTGGCTAGATCATTTTTTTCTTATGCGGCGCGCCAGCGCACCGGGGTTGACGGCGCACTCCGACCGGCCGTGCTGGAGCACGTCGATGAGATTGCGCGCGACAATTCGTGAGACGTTGCCGGCGGATTCGACCGACGTCGCCGCCAGGTGCGGCGTCAGCGTCGCACCCGAGGTGCGCAAGGGCGAATCGGGTGACAGCGGTTCCGGGTCGAACACGTCGATGGCCGCGCCGGCAAGCCTTTTTTCGCGCAAGGCCACGCACAGGGCCTCGTCATCGACCAGACCGCCGCGTGCCGTATTGATCAGATAGGCATTGGGCTTCATCAAGCCGAGGCGGCGGGCGTCGACGAAGTTGCGGGTCTTGTCGTTCAGCGAGAGCGCCAGAACAACGAAGTCGGCTTCGGCAAACACCTCGTCGGGCGATTGAGCCAGGGCAACGGCAGCGCGCTCCGCCCATTCGCGGTCGGGATTGACGTCAAAGCCGATGACGCCCATGTTGAAACCGGAGAGCAGTTCGACGATGCGCTGGCCAATATTGCCGAGTCCGATGACACCGAGGGTCTTTCCCGAGACTTCATGTCCCGCCGTACGCTCCCAGCGCCCGGCCTTGAGGATCTCGATGTGCTTGTCGATCGATCGCGCCGCGACCAGCATCAGCGCCACGGTCAGTTCGGCCACAGCATTGCGGTTGGCGCCCGGCGCGTTGGCCACCAGCACGCCGTTTTCTGTCGCCGCAGCAACATCAATCGCATCCAGGCCGGTTCCGTGCATATGCACGACCTGCAGGCGGTCGGCGGCTGCGAACACGCCCGCATCGACCGTATCGTTGCCGACGACGAGCGCGTCGCATCCGGCGATTTCGGCGGCGATTTCGGCAGCGGTCATCGAGGGCCGCGAGCCGCGGACGATCTCGATGCCATTTTCCTTGAGCAGCTCAAGCGCATCGGGCGCAACGCGGCCGAATGACTTGGAGGTCACCAGAACCTTCACAACACGTTCCTTTCATTGAGATTGATTTCTCGCAGCTGATCGACGAGGCGGGTGTAGCCCGCGTAAACCGCGTGGTAGCGTTCGCGATTCGCGGCGTCGGGACGGTATGTCTTCGCCGTGCGCGCCTCGCCGATGAAGGACAGCGCCGGGATGGCGCCGAGCCCGTTCAGTGCAAGAATCGCCGCACCCGCGATCGATCCTTCGCCATCCGCCGGCACCCGAATCTCGGCATCGAGGACATCGGCCAGGAGTTGCGGGATGATCGGCGAACGCGCCAGCCCGCCGGTCAGCACAACATGCTCCGCGAGGGTCAGCTTCTTGCGCATGACGCCGACGATCGTCCGCAGGTCGAAGGCAACCGCTTCGAGCATGGCGCGCGCCATGTGCGCCGCCGAATGATCGGCCGTGAGTCCGTACATCGTGCCCTTCAGCCGGCCGTCCCAATAGGGCGAACGCGCCTTGCGCAGATAGGGGAGGAAATACAAGCCGTCGGCGCCCGGCGCAATCTCGGCGGCCGTGCGATCCATGATTTCGTAGGCGTCACGTTCGGCAATCCCGGCGGAACCGAGCACCTTGCCGGCAAACCACTGGTAGGCATTACCGACGTTGGTCACGATGCCGCCACTTGCCCAAAGCTCCTCGGTCAGGCAGAAGCACCACAGGCTCGCTTCGTCGTCGACAGTCGGCCGCTCTGCCAGGCAGCGTGCCGCCCCGGAGGTACCGAGGTCGATGTTGACCGCTCCCGGCAAGGAGGCTCCCGCACCCAGATTGGCCAGCGGACCATCGCCGCCGCCGAGAAATACGGCAACCTCCTCAGGCAAACCAAGACCGGCCAGCGGGGAACCCGCTTGCAGCGAGAACCGCTGCGTCCCTGATACCGGCGACGACAGACGCTCCGACAGCAGCCCGAGATAATCGGTTGCCTTCGTGCTCCAACAGTGCGCGTGGATGTCGAGCAACCCCGTGGACGAAGCCATCGAATAGTCGATGGCCCATTCGCCGATGAGCGGGAAGATCACGTACTCCTTGATCGACACGAAACGAGCGGCGGTGCGGAACAGTTCCGGCTGCTCGCACTTGAGCCAAAGCAGCTTGGCGAACGGGAAGATCGAGTTCATCGGACAGCCGGTGTCCGGGTAGAGCCACCGGGCACCGAGTGATTTTTTCAACGCCACGGCCTGCGGCTCCGAGCGCCCGTCCGACCAGAGGATGTTGCGCGTGAGCGGCCGATGAGCGTTATCCAGAGCGATCACGCCGTACATCTGCGACGAGAAGCTGATCGCTTCGATTTCGCCCGGCTTCGCCCCGTCCTGTTGCAGGCACTGGGCGATGGCGCGATAGACCTCGGCACGCACCAGATCGGAATCCTGCTCTTCCAGGTACGGCGCCGGCCGGATCGTCGAGTAGGCGATCTGCGCGCGGGCGTGGATCGCCCCGGTCGCGTCGTAGACCATCGCCCGCACCGACGAGGTGCCGATATCAACGGCCAGTACGCGGGTGGCGTGGGTTTGCATTGGCAAGTTCATCGTCGCCCCCGTCTCAGTAAAGTCCGAGCAGTTGCTTGGGCACGTAGGTGATGATGTTCGGGAAGGCGACGCAGACGAACAGCGCGATGTAGATCACCGCGATGTACGGGACGAGTTCCTTCACCACCTGGCTGAGCGGGCTTTGCGACATCGAGCATCCGAGGTAGATCAGCGTGCCGACCGGCGGCGTCACCAGCCCCGCGGTCAGCGTGGCGCAGAAGAACACGCCGAAGTAGATCGGATCGACGCCGAACGCTGCCACCGGCGCCATGAAGATCGGCGTCAGGATCAGGATCGCCGGCGTCAGGTCCATGATCATCCCGACGATGAACAGGATTCCGAAGGACACCGCCATGAACGCATACGGCCCCTGGATGTTCGCTACCAGCGTTTCGGTCACCTGCTGCGGCACCCGCTCATAGGTCAGGATCCAGCCGACGGCGGTCGCTGCGCCGACGATGGCCATCACCGCGGCCGAGCCTTTCATCGCTGTCGCCATCATCGTCGGCAACTCGCGGATCTTGAACTCCCGGTAGATGAAGGCGCCGACGAACCAGGCGTACATCACGGCCATCGAGGCGGTTTCCGTCGCCGTCATCATCCCGGACGTGATGCTCACCATGATCATCACCGGAAAGACCAGTGCCCAGGCGATGCCCTTCGTGTCGCCGAAGTCGATCTCGGGCACGTTGACACCCCAGCCACGTTTCTTCGAGACGAGGTAGGCAACCGCCACTTCCATCGAGAGAATGAAGGTGCCGATCAGGAAGCCGCCGGCAAACAACGCCGCCACGGAATCACCGGTCGTCGAGCCATAAACGATCATCGGGATCGACGGCGGGATGATCGGGCCAACCACGCCACCGGCGCCGATCGTCGCCGCGGCGAAGGCGGGCGAGTAGCCCTGACGCACCATCGCCGGATACATGATCGCGCCGATGGCCAGCATCGTGGCGATGGCTGAACCGTTGATCGCGGCGAATACTCCGCAGGAAACGACCGTGACGATCGCCAGCCCGCCGGGGATGTCCTTCACCAGCTTCGACACGGCGGCGATGATGCGCCGCGTCATGCCGCCACCGTTCATGATTTCGCCGGCGAGGATGAAGAAGAACATCGCGGTCAGGCCGAAATTGTCGAGCGAGACCATGAATTTCTGGGCGAAGACGATCAGGTCAACGCCCTTCATCAGGAGCATCGCCACCGCCGCCGCGGCCAGCGACAACACCACCGGCGAACCGACGGCGAACAGAATGCCGAAGATGGCCAGGTATATGAACAGCGTGCTCATGCCGACTCCTTCCGCACGAAGATGGCGCCGATCTTCGCCAGTCCGATCACTACCCATACCGCACCCGCGATGACGCCGGGCCACATGAACAGCGAAGTCGGCATGTTGGTTGCCGGCAAGGGAACATCACCGGTCATCAGGGTGAACTTCCCGCCTTCGTAGGCCAGCAACCCGCCGACGACAATCAGGCACAGGCCGGTGACCGCCTTGAAGATGAAATTGAATGCACCCGGCCGCTTCGCCAGGCTGTCGAAACCGATGTGCTCGTTGCGGATGAACCCGCCGGTAATGGCGATGAACATCGCCAGAACAAAGAACACGCGAATGACCTCTTCCGACCACACGATCGAAGAATCGAAGACGTAGCGCATGACCGCGTTGCTGAACATCAGTAGCGTCATGGCGATCCCCAGCACCACATAGATGGCTATTTCGATCCGCCGCCAAGCGGAAAGCCCCTTGGGGTTCTTAATACTGCTCATTGCTGACCTCTCCATAGTGACCTGCTCGCTCTCCGGGCGGTTGCCTCATTGCCGAGGCAACCGCCCGAACAACCCGGCGAGCTTATTTCGCCGCCTCGAGCACTTCCTTGAGCGTCGATTCGTACGCCGCGCCGTATTCCTTCTTGGCCCACTCGAATGCCGGCTCGGCAGCCTTCTGGAAGGCGGCCTTCTCGGCATCGCTCAGCTCGACGACCTGCGACTTCTTCGAGATTTCGTCGATGTAGGCCTTCTGCTGGTCGCGGCCGAGCTTGCGCTGCCACAGACGCATGTCATAGACGGTATCCTTGACCAGCTTCTGGACGTCGGCCGGCAACTTGTCCCATTTCGATTTCGAGTAATAGACCGGAACCGACGAATAGACGTGATCGGTCAGGGATACGTACTTTTGCTGCTCGTAGAACTTGTTGGTGGCGATCAGCGAGAGCGGGTTCTCCTGCCCATCGACCATCTTGGTCGCCAGTGCGTTGTAGATTTCGGTGAAAGGCAACGGTGTGGGATTGGCACCGAGATCGGAGAAGTACTTCATGTGCAGGCGATTTTGCTGCGTGCGCATCTTCAACCCCTTCAGGTCCGCCGGGGCCTTGATCGGGCGTGCGTTGTTCGACATTTCCCGGAAGCCGTTTTCCCAGAAAGCCAAGCCGACCAGGCCTTTCGCTTCCAGACCCTTGAGGAGCTTGTCTCCGGCCGGACCATCGAGCACCTTGTCCACCTGCGCGTAGTTGATGAAGATGTACGGTGTTTCGAGCACGTAATAGATCGGGTTTTGCTGCCCGAGCGGCCCGGTCGTCGTCAGCAGCATGTCGGTCATGCCGGTCTGCAACTGGCCGATGATTTCTCCTTCGGAGCCCAGCGCGCCGCCGGGGAAGACCTGCACGTCGAGCCGGCCGTTCGCTGCCTGCAGCCGCTTCTTCAGCTCCAGCGCCCCCTCGTGAATCGGACCGCCGGCCGTTCCGTAGCCAATCTTGATCACGATCTTGTCGCCCGACTGCGCCAAGGCAGACGAAACGCCGATAACCGCCAATGACGCCGCCAGCAATACTTTCTTGAACATGACAACCTCCATAGTTATTTCCGGATATCCGTCACCCCGGCAAACAGGGAAACGAAGTTCAGACACCGCCCGAACCGCGGGCGCCATGAAACGACACACCCGATCACTTCGGTAGTAATACTACTCCGTAAATACGTCGTGTCAACAACATTCAAAACAAGGCCTCAAAAGGCACAAAACCGCCTAACAAAACAGGATATGTCAAGACTACTGGAACGGATACCCCTTTCCAGACCACCCAACATCGCGACGGAAAACCGTGACAGAAGGACTGTTATTGTTGTAACACTACACAACGACAACAAAAACCGACGCCCAACGAAGAACCGGCACCTTGTAGCGTCGATTTGATCGCCCCGTCAGGCTGGATATCCCGATTTGTCGAATGGACTGTCACCACATGCAACGCATGTGTTGTCGAGTACATCCGCTGGCTGGATAACCACTCCCGCGTCACCCAGAGGCTATTCGGTTGATCCTTATGCGCTGTCGGTGACGCGAAGGGCGTAGCCGGAGCGGCGCCGACAGGGCGCAGCCACGTCAGGCGGCCAGTCTCAACACCTCCTTTTTCTGTTCAGCGGGGAACGCCATGTTCAGATAGCGATTGTCCTCAAGCCAGGTTTCGTGCGTCTCGACGCACAGAGATCGGATAAGCCGCAGACAGGATTCGGTGTTCGGGAAGATGCGCACGACGAGTGTTCGGCACTTGATCTCTTCGTTGAGCCGTTCGAGCATGTTGGTGCTCTTCAGGTGTTTGTGATGCGCACGTGGCAAGCGATAGAAGGTCAGTGTTTCGGTGATGTTGGCTTCGACCCAATCTACCAACTTCGGGTACTTGGTTCGCCATTTGCCGACCCACGCCACCAGGTCCCGCTGGGCTTCCTGGATGTCGCGCCGGTCGTAGACCCTGCGCAAGTATGGCTGAGGGAGCAGTTGGCAGGCTTGCTGATTTGAGAGATGCCTAGAGCAGGACGGGAAAGAAATCAGCGACTTTGGGACGCTCGAGCTGGCGCCGCTGTATCTCTTCAGTGTCAGCGTCCACGATGTAAAGTTGAAATACCGTTTTGGCTATATCCAGACCAATCACGGGCCATTGTGCGTTTGATTTCATGGCGTGATCTCCTGGTTGTGAGAGGGCAAACGCCACTACTTTGGCATGCATATATGGTTACCGCGATGCATCTGTTGCGGACGCCTCGTTACCGCACGTCAACGGCAGCGGCGTAAGGGCGGACAACCATGCCATCTCGCGCGGGAGGGGTGGTCTGCCACCGTAGATGGTGGTTCTGGAAAGCAAGTGGTTTTCCACGGCAGGCAGCCGATCCGAGCCCCGCCATGACGACCATCGCAGTATTCCTTCGTGATGTACCACCGTCGGCATCAGCATTTCAGGTGCCGAGAGCAAACTGTTGTTGCTCGACGCCGTATCACCAGAATTCGCGGCCTCTGGCTTCTGTACGGTAGGAATCCTTCCCCAGCATCGGCGCCGATCAATGCACCGCCGACGGCTTGACGGTCCAATCATCCGCCATTTCAGGAGCAGTGGCTGAGGTCAAATCCCCATAGGCCGTGCCCTGTCCGAACCGCCTCGCAGCATCCCGCGGTTTCCTCCCTGGAGGTTTATCAACGCCTGTCTGCAGGCGCTCGCGCATCCTGCACATGCATCACGTGTCGGGCAGAGGTCAAACAAATCTAAACCAAAGCAGCCCGACGCGGTATCAGAGGCTCTACGGCAGTTAACCGAGTGAAACAGGCGTGCGTGTCTCCGAATCCCTGACAATTAGTCGGCCACAACTATCGTACTGGAACCTACATTGACAGGTAGCGACATGTTGTTCAACTGCTATTCAGCCGAATAGTTACGCTAAAGCTCAGCTTTCCAATTCAGGAAGTTTACACAATTATCCACTTGTAGACGAACATGCCAAGGACATTTTCAGGGCTATTCGACATTGAATCGTAGCTGACGAAACGTGCTGTGGTCGCGTCCAGAATAACACCCAAATAGCGACCACAACAAAGGTACTACCCCCCCACCCGGACAGCTGTTTTCTCCAGAAAGTCTAAGTCCACCTTGAACCCGAGGCCTGGAACCTCAGGAACTGCTAGCCACCCTTCCTGGTGGTTCAATGGTTTGTCGACCAAGGCCGTGCGGAACGGGTGAGATGAGGTGTCGTACTCGAACAAGGGCTGATCGGCATAAAGCGCATAATGTGTCGTTGGCGTACTGGCAATCATATGAACCGAAGCGTACTGCCCGATCGCCGTACCCCAGACATGGGGGTAAACCTGCACTCCACCGGTTTGCGCAAGCACGTTGATGTGCTTGAGAGCGGTAAATCCGCCAGCAAGGCAAATGTCTGGCTGGGCGATATCAACAGCTCCTGCTGCGATCAGGTCGGCGAAACCGTACATCGAGAATTCAGCCTCCCCGCCGGCGATAGGAATATCCAGCGCATCGCGCACACGGCGATAGCCTTTGAGGTCTTCGGGAACCACCGGCTCTTCCATCCAGCGCAGATTGAAGTCATCCAGAGCGCGACCAAGCTTGATAGCATCCGCAGGCCCGTATCCGTGGTTAACGTCGATCATAAACCCGGCGCGATCGCCGACCGCGTCGCGAATAGCATTCATCACCGCGATGTCGTCTGCCACGCCGAAACCGAGCTTTACCTTCATCAGAGAAAAGCCGGCATCCGCATGCCGTACAGCCTCCTGCGCCATTTCGCGAGCCTGGCCCTGACCTCCCGGACGAAAAAATCCCGTGGCGTAACACTGAATCTTGTCCCTGAAAGCACCTCCGAGGAGCTTCCATACTGGCAATCCTGTGGCTTTGCCGCAGATATCCCACAATGCGATATCGATGGCACTGATGGCCCCAACCACTACGCCTTTGCGTCCAAAGTCACGTGTCCGAACGTACATCGTATTCCAGAGCACCTCTGTCGAAAATGGGTCTTTCCCAATAAGCAATGGCTTTAGTGCATTCTCGATGACACTTGCCGAGATTTCTGGTGGTTGCAGGCCGACGCTGAACGTTTCCCCCCATCCCTCGAGGCCATCATCAGTACGAATGCGCACCACGGTTGTCGACCGCCCGGTCACCCAGCCTTGCGAATAGGCAAACGGCTTGTCGAGCGAGCTTTTGAGGATAAAGGTATCAACACTAGCAATCTTCACGGCAGGGCTCCTTCCTGGATTTTTTCAATCAGTTTTAGTCTCTTGTCCAGTACCATCTAGACACCGGGCATCCCAAAAAACCTCTCGTTGATCGGCCTTATCGCCGATTGAGTGTCATGCAGCATCTACCAGACCGGCGGCCAGGGCCAGATTCCACAGGCCGACCGGCGCCGTGTTGTCGAGCACGGCGTCGGCGGTCTTGCCGAAGACCTTGAGCGACTGGGCGTACCGCTCGCACAGGGCCGGCGCGCCGATCATCACCAGCGGCACGGAAGCGAGATCACCGGCACCGGCCATCCCGGAGACCAGTTCGTGGCCGATCAGCAGGCCGGAAAGGTAGTCAGCCAAACCGGCCGGCGGCACCCGGCCGGTGAGGCCAAGCGTGCGTGTGCCGAAGATCTGGTGCGTGAAGTCGCCCGGGGCGCTAGTGCGCGCCGTGGTCAGGCCGAGTTCGAAAGCCGCCACGTCAGTCTCCTTCTTGCCCTCGCTCTCGGCGGGCATCAGCCGGCCGAGGATGGAGTGCTTGCTGAGCACGGCGAACAGTTCGCCGGTGAGATAGGTGGCGTAGCGGACGATCTTGCCGTTTTCGATCTGCGCCCACTTGGAGTGGGTGCCCGGCAGGAGCATGCAGGAGCTGACGGCCCACTGCGGATTCAGCAGCAGGGCGCCGGCGATCTGGATTTCTTCACCGCGCATCACGTCGGGCAGTTCGTCTGGTTCGTCGAAGAGCACGCCGGGAGCGATCAGGATGTCCGGGCCGAGACCGCTCGGCACTGCGATGCTCTGCCCGGCCAGCGTCTTGATGTCCGCCGGGCAGCGGACATACGGCGCCTCCTTCCAGCCCTGCGCACTGCCGACCATGCCGCAGGCAACAATCGGCAGGTTCGGCCATTGCTTGACCCAGTCGCCGGCGATCGCGGCGAAGGCTTTTTCGTAGCCGGGAACACCGGGCAGCGGCAAGTGCTGGATGCCGTGGGCGGATGACCGGGTTTCGGTCACCTTGCCGTCGTGCATCAGGAACGCCCGCAAACTGGAAGTACCCCAGTCGAGGGCGAGAAGCTGCGGTGAAACGTCGGTGGTGCTATTCAAAATACGATCTCCCCAGTAGAACCGTCGACATGCGATAACGCGTCAGATCACGAAGAAATTTCCGACACCTGAGATCGCTTCCTTAAATGCCTCATGCAGGTAGCGTCCATCATTTCCGGCGTTGCCCTTCTGCGGATTTTCTTTTCCGTACCGACTCTCTGTAGTCATCACTGCGTCGAGCACGTCTTCCCAATACGTATCAACGATCCGCCTCGAATCTTCCGAGCAGTTGGCATCCTTTTTCACGCGTACGTCGTCGACCTGTTGCGTCATTTGCCACCTCTCCGTATTGTCTTTTAGATGAAGAACGAGTTGGTTGTGATGGACACCAATCGGATCGCTACGGCATTCCCCTGACATCCCGGAGAATCTTTGACGCCTCTTTCGCGTTACGCGCAATCGAGGACCAATCCTTCGCCTTGATCAGTTCCTGCGGAGCAATCCATGACCCGCCAATAGCGATCACTTCTTTGAGCTCCAGATAGGCCCGCAGGTTATGAACGCCAACACCGCCAAGCGGGATATAACGGAAGCCCAAGTGCTTGTAGGGTGAATTGACTGCCTTCAAATACTCCACCCCTCCCATCGCTTCGGCATGAAAGTATTTGAGGATTGAACAGCCTTGGCTATACGCGCCCTCAATATCCGAAGGCGTCGCCACACCCGGAGCAAACGGTAGACCGAAAGTTGCAGCGGCAGCGACGGTCTCCCGGTTATACCCAGGAGACACACCGAACAAGGCACCGCCGTTTTTCGCCTCGACAACCTGCTCTTTAGTCAGAATTGTCCCCACCCCGGCGAACATTTCGGGAACCGATACCCGAATCGCGCGTAATGCGTCAATCGCTGCGTCAGTACGCAGCGTCAGTTCCATCCCGCCGATTCCATTTTCGATGAGCACCTGAGCGACACTTTCCGCATCGCTAGCATCATCGATGACCAGCACGGCCATGATTCCCGTCTCTTCAAGACGATTAACAATATCTGCGGGTACCGACACTTTACTTTCTGTGGTCATTCCGTTGCCCCTTACCCCTGCATCAAATCCGGCCGTATTTTTTGAGAAGCTCATCGACACCCATGCCGTTGAGGATGTCCTTGCGCGCCGCTGCCTCTTTGTCAGCCTGATTCTTCGCCCGCGCATAAACCGTGGCCAGTGACGCATAGGGAACAACTGCGACACCGATTTCGTCAGCAACAACCAGATCGCCGGGATTAACGGCAATACCGCCACAGGTTACCGGGACATTGATTTCGATCGGTGTCTTGCGCTGCGTACTGGCGGTGTGGGCGGCACGTGGCCCTACCCAACGCGCGTGAACGGGGAAGTCGAGCATGCGAGCTTCATCGGTATCCCGGCAGGAGCCATCGATCACTGCGCCCACGGCGCCGGCATTTCGGGCGATTCCACACATCAGCCCACCCCAAATCGAGGTGGTCTTTTCACCAAACGCATCGATAACCACGACGTCGCCGGGCTTAACAACCGTAAAGACCTCAAGGCAGTCGACGATGTCGCCGGGGCGGAGCTTGACGGTAATCGCCGGACCGATGATTTTTTTGTCGGCACCGCGAGGCACGATTCCACAATCCATGGTGTTTGCACGGTCCATGCTGTCGGAAATAACACAGGAAATCGACAGAACGTCATACAGCTCTCTGAACTGGGCAACGAGGGACTCATCGATCGACGGACGCGGATTGACAACTTTTACATCATAGGTATCAGACATTGGAATTCTCCAAAGAAGGTTTTGATAAGGTTATTTTTGGGAAATGAATCAGCTGCGGGAGATTGAGAATCCCGCTCTAAGCGGTGCGTTTGCTACGATCCCCGGCGGCAGATACAGATCCCAAGGCCTTCCGCCGAGAAGCACCGACTTGACGTTCTCGGCCGCTGTTTTGCGGCATTCCTGTAGCGCTCCCGTCGAGATATAGGCGGTATGCGGGGTGCAGAAAAAATTGTCGAGAGTAAATAGAGGATTGACGCTGGGAGACCAGCCCTCCATTTTCATCGGCTCCTCCTCTGGGTCATCGACGGCCGCCGCAGAGATCGAACGAGTTTTCAATGCCTCGTAAAGCGCTTTGTTGTCCACGCATTTGCCTCGCGAAACGCAAACGAGGCTGGCGTCCTGGCGCATGGATGAAAGCGCCTTGGCATCAATGATGTGATGGGTATCTTTCGTATACGGAGCTGTAACAACAACACAGTTGGACTGCTTGAGCAGCCCCTCCAAAGCTACCTTCGCCACCCCCTGTTGACGCATCCACGCTTCCGAGATAAATGGATCGAAGGCCACCACGTGGATACCGAATGCCTGGAGTTTCCGGGCCAGGTTCTGTCCAATCCGCCCATAGCCAATGATGCCGAACGTTGCACCACGCAACCGAGGAATCGGTGCGTTCCAGTCTTGCCAACGATAAGATCCGGAATGAACCTTCCGATCATAGAAAGGAATGCTACGGAGAAGCATCAGAGCTAACGATGCTGCATGATCCGCCACCTCATCGAAGCAATAGTCGGGGACGTTGGTAACCGCGATGCCATTTTCATAGCAAGCCGCAACATCCAGGATATCGACCCCGATCCCGTAACGCGCAATCACCTTGCACTTTGGAAGGGCTGCGATCGTTTCCCGCCCGATCTTGGCGTACTGCTGGAGAATGGCGTCGGCATCTGCTGCCTGTATTGCCAACCCTTCCCCTGTCTTACAGGACAGACCGATTACTTCTGCGCCAATCGGTTCCAAGACGCTTTTTTCGATCGAAAGATCTGGATAGTCGTAATCCGAGACATAAACCTTAAACTTTCCTGCCACATCTTCCTGAGCACGCGCGGCCGCAGCCTCCGTGCCCAATGCGCACGTCAACATAAATAACCTCCAGTACAGTTTGCTTGGGTAATTGAGATCCGAACCCTTAGTGGGCGTAACCCATCAGGAGTCGCGGAATAATCAGCGAGATTTCGGGGATGTAGGTGATTGCAGCGAGCAAGCCCAACATGCCGGCGAAATACGGGATGATGGCCCGTGAAATTTGCTCGATTGAAAGCTTGGTTACCGCTGATGCCACGAACAGGTTCACTCCGAACGGGGGAGAACAGAATCCGATGGCAAGATTGATGGTCATGATCGTGCCGAAATGAATCGGATCAATCCCGAATTGTTTTGCTATTGGCAATAGAACGGGAGTCAGGATGATGATTGCTGCAATTGTTTCAAAGAACATCCCCACAATTAGCAATGCGATGTTCATGAGAAGCAAAATAATCAGCGGATTATTTGAGATCGTTGAAGCCAGCAGCCCCGCCTGTTGTGGTACTTGTTCGAGCGTTAATATGCGCCCGAATGTCGACGCAAATGCGACCAGCGCCAAAACCATCCCAATAGTTCCAACGGAGCGACCAAGCGTCTCGACAAAGGATTTGAAGGTCAGCTCACGGTAAAAGACGCCACCGACCAACACAGCATAGAAGACCGAGACAGCCGCCGCCTCCGTTGGCGAGACAATTCCTCCATAGATACCGCCCAAGACGATTACCGGCGCCAAGATTGCCCAAAAGGCATCCTTGAAGGTTGTGATGGCCTCGCTCCATTTAAACGGTTTAACGGGCGTTTCAAGCTTCTTTTGCCCGTAAATTAGGCGGGCTATCACCATATAGGCCACCGAAAAAAGCAACCCGGGCAATATCCCTGACATGAACAAGGTAGCGACTGATTCTTCAGAGGAAACGCCGTACATCACGTACGGGATAGACGGCGGAATCATCACGCCGATCATCCCGGCTGCGGCAACCAGGGCGGCCGAATAATCGGTCGGGTACTTTTGCTTCTCCATCTCCGGGATCATGACTGTGCCGATCGCCGCAACAGTTGCTGGCGCGGAGCCGGAAATCGCAGCAAAGAAGGTAGCGGCAATTACTGTCACATACGAGAGCGACGCCCGGATAGAGCCGACGACGGCATAGATTGCTGCGGTCAGGCGTCGTGACAAGCCACCCGTATACATTAAGTCGCCTGCCAGAATAAATAGCGGAACAGCAAGCAGCGGATAGCTATTCACTGCGGTTACGATGGACTTCGCCTGAAATAACAGGCTTGTTGTTTCGTAGATCAGGATTGTTATCGTCGCTGAGGTTGCCAAAGCAAAAGCGATAGGCATGCCGATAAAAATAAGCCCGAGTAAAACCACAAATATAAAGAGGCCGGCTTCCATATCAATTCTCACTCACTGCCGTCGAAGACATAAACAGGACCCGAAAATCCTTTCCGAGCTTTCTCAGCAACCGATGAACGGTCAACACGAGCCCGATCGGTGCCGGAATATAAAAAACCCACATCGGATACGGAACGAGGAGGCCGGTTTTTCCCTTCACTGCGGAGTGGCCGAGATATTTGATTGCAGAGACGATAAGAAAGACGAACAGCACGATCGTCACAACTGATAAAAACACATTAAGAAGTGCTTTGATTTTTTTTGGAAAAAGATCCTGGATGAACGTCACTCTTGCGTGATTGTCGAGTCTTGTTGCAAACGGAATCGCGAACCAAACGAACCAGACGAAGAAAAGAAGCGTCATTTCTTCCGCCCATGGGATGGCGTTTTGAAATACGTACCGCATGATGACGTTGATAAACATCAGCGTCGAGAAAACGACGAACAGGAGGGACGCGAGATACTCCTCCAGATACTCGTCTAGAAAGCGCAAAAACTTGCCCATGACCTTGCTCCACCGCGGAGAGTTTTTCAGATAAATGCCGGATTTTTGGAACAGAACCTCTCTCGCGAGAGCCGAACACCAATCTTTTCGATTGGAGTACCGGCTCTCGCCATACAACTTGACAGAAAGAGGATGCTCCTGTGATCGAGATTTTTTAGAGCGTTTTAAATTGGTTGCCTATTTGCTGCCCGCGGCTGCGATGGCCTTCATGAACTCATCGTAAAGATCTTGACCGACCTGGCTCGCGTATTTTTTGTTCAGCGGCTCAGCGACCTTCATCCATTCAGCCTTCTCACTCGGGGTCAGCGATTTAACGGACATCCCTTTGCCCTTCATCTCGGCGAGTTGCTTTCCTTCCTCGTCGTCAATCAACTTAAGCTGATAGGCATAGGCGTGATCAAACGCGGTCTGCAAATCTTTGCGTGCATCGGCTGAAAGTTTGTCCCACCATGGTTTGTTCACGATGCCGACATAGGTTGTATACACATGCCCCGTCAGCGTCATGTATTTCTGAACCTCGAAGAATTTTTGCGTGAAGATGTGAGCAACCGGATTCTCCTGCCCATCGAAAACACCGGTTGACAGGTTTGTGTACAACTCTGGGAAGGGAGATCCCGAGGCAGACGCCCCCGTCAGGTTCCAGAATTCGACGTGTGCAGGAACCTGCATTGTCCGAAGTTTCAAACCTTTCAGATCTGCCGGATGTACAACCTCACGCTTGCTATCAGTCAGATGGCGCAAGCCGTTCTCCATAAATCCCAGACCGACCAGTCCTTTATCGTTGAGTTCAGAAAGCGCTTTCTTACCCCACTCGCCGCCCAAAACCTTGATTGCCACGTCACGCGACGGGAAAACATAAGGTAATTCAATGAAATTCATTCTCTTGGAATGCTTCGTAAAGAATGAAGACGGGTTGAGCGCCATATTCAGATCGCCGGTGGTCACCGACTCAATCATTTCCGTGTCGTTCCCGAACTGTGACGACGGGAAAATCCGCACGTCGAACCGCCCCGTCTTTTCAAGTTCCTCCTTCATCTTCACCAATGCTCGATGCATGTGATACCCCTCGGACGCACCGTGAGCAATTTGGACTTTTACTTTCTTCGCGCTTGCCGCAGCCCATACCGAGTTACAAACTACGGATTGTGCGCCTATCGCAAGCACAGCCAGCACCAGGGAAAAGCTTTTCTTCAAACCAGCAACCATGTCGCCCTCCTTCATTAGTCAAATAAGAACTTCACTCACACGCCTAGTTGTTATACAACTTGTTGTTTTGTAGCATCGTAAACCTCAAATATTTCCGATGTCAACCCATAGTTTGGCTATACTTGTATAACAACTTGAAAGATTATATCAAGAAGGAGTTGATGAACTCTGTATGCTCTTTAGTTCATAAGGCGCACGACACGAGAGTGTTGTATAACTCGCTGCTCGCGGTTAGCTCGGAAGTCGAAGCACTGGGGTCCAGGCGGAATCCTTTAATGAATTAGTACTGGAGCTCTACGACGTCAGCTAGCAACGGAAAACGATTGGCGAGAAAAAAACAAGACGAAATTGAACGAAAGCAGCAACCACAACAGTTACCAAGGAACATCGGATGAAGCGCACAGCCCCGAGCCAACGAGTACATGACTACATCGTGGAGAAAATTCGTTCACGAGAATGGGCCCCTGGGGACAAGATCCCGTCAGAGACTGAACTTGGTCGACTACTTGAGACTAGTCGCTTATCAGCGAGAGAGGCCCTGAACAAGCTAATTGCACTGGGGCTGCTGATCAGAAAGCATGGATCAGGGTCTTTCGTAGCGGAAATGAATGTCGGATCAGTAATTGACTTCGTCATTCCTCTGATACTCATGGAGAAAGAAGACCTGCTTTCTGTTCTGGAATACCGTCTCTATTTCGAGACCGGAAATATCGAATTGTTCATGAGGAACCCAAGTCTGGAAACGATCAAGGAGTTGGAAGAGCATTACGAGAAGATGATCCAGAACCCCTACGAGTCCGAAACATTCTCATTGGAGGATTTCTACTTCCATAGAACTATCGCGCGGGCGACTGGAAACGCATTCATCGCCCGAATCAGCGAACTGCTAACCAATGTACTGATCAATCACCAAGCGCATTTAAACAAGTCCATCGGTTCCAACGTTGGACTCGATTATCACAAACGCATTCTTGATGCGATTAAAGCAGGGGATAAGGAGCTTGCTGTATTAATGATGCGCAGACACATTGAGGCAACAATAGATGCCGTAAGAAGCACGTCAACTAGTGATGATCACGATGAAGGAAAGAACTCGCCATGATATGCAGATAATGGATTTGGAGATCGCCATAGCGTTCCTCGACTCCAGTGAGAAGGGGCGAGAGTACCTGAGTTGATGCTCTCATCCGGCACTATCCTCTGGTATCTGAAGAGTGCAGGTCGACCACGAACCCGTTAAGCAGCTCGAACTAGGGAAACGCCGAATAAGCCACTGAAGAACTTAGTGGCGCGTAAAAATCGAGCCGAAATGGTGAAAGAAATCGCCCCGGTCTTGCTATATAAGGATGAGATACCATGCACCTCACCAATCTAGCGCCCGCTGCACAGTAGCTTCTTCCGGCTCTTCAGCTTCAGAAACCAGCGCACTGGCCCGTACCCCAAGTAACCGGATCCGCTTCTCCAGCCTGACCCGCTTCAGGCATTCGCCAGCCGCTTGTCGGATTCCACTCGCGTCGCTCAGTGCCGTCGTGACGGTACAGTCCCGCGTCACGGTGGAAAAATCCTCAAACCGCACCTTAATACCAATCGTCCGGCTGGCATAACGTAAGCCCCCGGCGAAGTCATCTATGAATTAAGGCGTTAGCTCGTGAGGATAGTGTCCACTAAAAAACATGGTGGACACGATCGATGGAGATAGAGAAGCTGACACGGCGCCGGCGACATCACC
>Ga0302250_1000781_pt1 | contig 27756 bp, 30 predicted proteins | sample AAG_RA_Asp_MG_FD_193536 | JGI IMG/M metagenome (GOLD analysis project Ga0302250, IMG submission 193536) | Enriched activated sludge microbial communities from anaerobic digester in WTTP, New Holstein, Wisconsin, United States - AAG_RA_Asp | ecosystem: Engineered > Bioreactor > Anaerobic >... | reverse complement strand
CCTGGCAGGTCGTCGGCTATTGGCGCACGGACACGCCGCCGGGCTGGCAGCCGCCGCCTGACCTGGCCTCCTTTCTACAATCCGGCCCGGCGCCGGTCTATGTCGGTTTTGGCAGCATGTCCAAAGGCAACCAAGGGCCCAATACGCGGCTAATCCTGGAGGTGCTGCAGAAGACGGGGCGGCGCGTCCTCTGGCAGGCTGGCCCAGCCGCGCAGGAGGATGCCGCGCTGCCCGCCGATGTCTTGCTGATCGAGCACGTGCCCCACGCCTGGCTGTTCCCGCGGATGGCTGCCGTGGTGCACCACGGCGGCAGCGGGACGACGGCCGCGTCCCTGGCCGCCGGCGTTCCTACCATCGTGGTGCCGCACGGCGCCGACCAGTTCTTCTGGGGCCAGCGGGTACACGAATTGGGCGTCGGGCCGCCCCCGCTCCCCCTGGCCGGCCTGACGGCCGGCCGGTTGGCCGGAGCGATAGCGGCGGCTCTCTCCACACCGGCGATGCGCGACCGGGCCGGCGCCATCGGGGAGCAGATTCGCGCGGAAGACGGCGTGGGGAACGCCATCAAGACGCTGCTGGGCTAAGAGCCCCTGGACAAACGACCGCTTTTGTCGTACAATATAGAGGCCGGCGCGGGTATCCCGCCGGCCGTTCCTTTGAGCCGGGAGGCGGCGGTTCCGCCCTCGGCCGCGGCAGGCCCGCCGACGGGCCGAGGAGCTTGCATGTACGCCCTGCTCATCGCCGACGATCCCGACGAGACGGCCATCCTCTCGCTGGTCCTGCAGCGGGCCGGCCTGGCCGTGACCACCGCCAGCCACCTGGAGCAGGCGATCAAGAGCTGGAGCGGCCGGCCGGCCGACCTCATCCTCGCCTGCCTGGACAAGCCCGCCCCTATGGAACAGGTCCACCGCATCCGCGCCGTGACCGAGATGCCCCTCATCATCCTCACCGAACAGGTGGACGAGCGCCTCCACTACGACCTGCACGAGGCCGGCGCCGACCGTGTCTTCAGCCGCCCCTACAGCGCCCGCCTGCTCATCGCCCGCATACGCTCGCTGCTGCGGCGGGCCGGCGGCATCCCCGTCTTTAGCCTGCCGACCCTGAGCATCGGCGGTCTGACCCTCGACCCCTCCACGCGCACAGTCGAGGTCGAGGGCCGGCCCTCCTGCCGCCTCACCCACCTCGAGTTCCGCCTCCTGCACCTCCTGATGATCAACCGGGGCCAGGTCCTGCCCACCGAACGCATCATTGAGCTCGTCTGGGGCTACAGCGAGGATGTCGACCCCGAGCTCGTGCGCGGGCTCGTCAGCCGGCTGCGCGGCAAGGTGGAACAGGACCCGCGAAACCCACGCTACGTGCTTACCGTGGCCGGCGTGGGGTATCGGTTCGGGGAATAATTGCACATTGCCCCCCCCATTTACACCCTTTTCGCACACTTTTTCCACCCCGTTTATACATGCCCGTGCTATGATACACGCTGAAAATGATCCGCGATCACAGCACGTGGACAAAAGGTATGGCCATGGTGATGGCTTCGTGTCCGGACTGCGGACAGATTGTGGAGCTGGACGAACCGGAGGAGGGGCAGATGCTCTCCTGCCCCAACTGCCGGGCCCGCCTGGAAGTGCTCAACCTGGAGCCGCTCGAGTTCGATTGGGCTTACAACGAGCCCCAGCTCCTGGATCTCTGGGAAGAGATGGAAGTGTGTTAGACACAATCGGAACACCTTGTCGCCCTCCCGGCATCTGGCCCCACACGGCAGGCCGGGATTCGTACTGAAAATAAGGAGGAAACAGACAAAATGCCCGAGCTCGACCTGGCCCCCGAACTGGAAGAACCCCCTCAACGTACGCCCCCTGCTCCGTGGGAGCAGATTCCCCTCGCCCAGTGGAACGACTGGCGCTGGCAGCTCGCCCACCGTATCGGCACTGCTGCGGAACTGGAAAAGGTAATCCATCTGACCCCCGAGGAACGGACGGGCCTGGAGGCGCCGGGGCATTTCCACGTGGACATTCCGCCCTACTTTGCCAGCCTCATGGACCCGGACGACCCCAACTGCCCGATCCGGCGGCAGGTTGTGCCGACCGCGCAGGAACTGGTCCTCGAGGACGCCGACATGGTCGACTCGCTGAACGAGGACGCGCATTCGCCCGTTCCGGGGCTGGTCCACCGCTATCCGGACCGCGTGCTCATGCTCGTGACGGCGCACTGCGCCGCCTACTGCCGCTTCTGCACGCGCAGCCGCGTCGTGGGGGACGCCCATGCCCCGTTCAACCGGGCCAATTACGAACGGCAGATCGCCTATATCGCCGCCACCCCGCAGGTGCGCGACGTGCTGCTCTCGGGCGGCGACCCGCTGCTGATCAACCAGGCCGTGCTGGAGGACATCCTGCGCCGCCTGCGGCAGATCCCGCACGTCGAGATCATCCGCATCGGCTCGCGCACGCCGGTCTTTTTGCCCCAGCGCATCACGCCCGAGCTGGTGGACATGCTCAGCCGCTACCACCCGCTGTGGATGAACATCCACTTTAACCATCCCAAAGAGATCACCCCCGAGGTCGAGGTCGCGTTGGCCCGGCTGGCCAACGCCGGCATCCCGCTGGGCAGCCAGACGGTGCTGCTCGCGGGGATCAACGACTGCCCCAACGTGATCAAGGCGCTGGCGCACAAGCTGGTGCGCAACCGCGTCCGCCCCTACTACCTGTACCAGTGCGACCTGGTGCGCGGCGCCGGCCACTTTCGCACGCCGATCGCCAAGGGGCTCGAGATCATGGAGGCGCTGCGCGGCCACACCTCGGGCTTTGCGATTCCGACCTTTACCCTCGACGCCCCCGAGGGCGGCGGCAAGGTGCCGATCCTGCCCAACTACCTCCTGAGCATGTCCGACAGCCAGGTGGTCGTGCGCAACTATGAGGGCTTTATCACGACCTATGCGCAGCCTGTCAGCTATCAGCGCCACGACCCCAACACCTGCGAGTACTGCCGCATGCGGCAGAGCGAAGGCGGGCAGGAAGGCGTGGCCGGCCTGCTGGCCAAACGCCATCGCTCCATCGCCCCGGAGCACTGGGAACAGACGCACCACCGCGAAGGGCTGGCGTTGGAAGTGCCCGAGACCGCCGTGCGCGTCAAAGCCCGCCGGCAGTCAGTGAGGACAGGATGACCCCCTGGCGCATCGGCCTCGTCTATAACCTCAAACACAACATGGCGGCGGCGCCCGGCGCGCCCCCCGACGCCCTGGCCGAGTACGACTCGGAGGAGACGATCGGGGGGCTCGCCGGCGCCCTCCAGTCCGGCGGGCACGAGGTCGTCCGGATCGAGGCCGATCGGGCCTTTTACGACAACGTCCGCCGGGCCCAGGTCGACATCTGCTTCAACATCGCCGAAGGGTTGGGCGGCGACGCCCGCGAGGCCCACGTGCCGGCGATCCTGGAGATGCTCGGCATCCCCTATACCGGCTCCAAGGTGCTGGCGCAGGCTATCTCGCTGGACAAGGCGATGACCAAGCGCATCTGGCGGGACGCTGGGCTGCCCACAGCCCCCTTCCAGGTCATGGTCCACGGGGACGAGCCCCTCGACACGCGGCTGCGCTTTCCGCTCTTTGCCAAACCGCTGCGCGAAGGCTCCGGCATGGGCATCGCCGGCAGCTCGGTGCTGCCCGACGAGGCCGCCCTGCGCGAGCGGGTGCGCTGGCTTATTGGCGCCTATCGCCAGCCGGCCCTGGTGGAGGAATACCTGCCGGGCCGCGAGTTTACCGTCGGGCTCATCGGCAACACGCTGGCCCCCGGCGAGCCGCGCCCGGGCCCGCGCTACGACGCGCGCGGCTTTCACGTGCTGCCGATCCTCGAGATCGACCTGGCGCCCATCGCCGAGGCCGGCGGCATCTATGACAGCCACGTCAAGTCCGACCTGCCGTTGGCCGCCAACTACCAGTGCCCGGCGCCGCTTCCGCCCGAGATGACGGCCGCGATCCAGGGGCTGGCCGTGGACGCCTTCGAGGCCATCGGCGCGCTGGACGTGTCGCGCGTGGACGTGCGGCTGGGACGGGACGGCCGGCCCGCCCTGATCGAGATCAACACCCTCCCGGGCGTGAACCCCACCTACAGCGACATCGTCCTGGCCGCCCGGGCCGAAAAGCTGCCCTACCAGGAGCTGATTCTGGAGGTGCTCAACCTGGCCGCCGCGCGCAGCGGGCTACTGTCCGAAAGGAGCTGAATCCAAAATCGCCAATCGAAAATCGCCAATCGAAAATCGAAAATCTGACATCCCCGGCGTCCTCGTGCTGTACAACCAGAGCGAGTTCGTCACCCAGGGCGAAGCCCAGGACCTGATCGCCGTGCAGGGCGTCATCGCCTGCGCCCACGCGGTGTCCGCGGCCCTGGCGGCGGGCCACCGCGTCGTGGAGGTGCCTGTCACGACGACGGTGGAGGACGCGCTGGCTCCCTACCCGGCGGATCGGTGGATCGTCTTTAACCTGTGCGAGGGGGTGAACAACCGCCTCTTTGACGAGGCCCGCAGCGCCTGGGCGATCGAGGCCATGGGGTACCACTTTACCGGGAACGGCGGCGAGGCGCTGGCGCGCTCGACAAACAAGGCCCAGGCCAAGGCCCACCTGGCCGCCGCGGGCGTGCCCACGCCGGCCTGGCACCTCTACCGCCACCCGGACCAGGTGCCGGAAGCCGGGCTCGTCTTTCCCCTCTTTGTCAAACCCGTCGCCGAGGACGCCAGCCAGGGCATCGGCCGCGATGCCGTCGTGCGCGACGTGGCCGCCCTGCGCCAACGGGTGGCCTATATCGCCGAGCGGTACCGTCAGATCGCCCTGGCCGAGGCCTTTGTGGCCGGCCGCGAGTTCAACGTCTCGCTGTGGGGCACCCCACCCGAGACCCTGCCGTTGGCCGAGATCGACTTTTCCGCCTTCTCCGACCCGCTGGCGCGCATCGTCACCTTTGCCGCCAAGTGGGAGGAAGACTCCTTCGAGTACGTCCATACGCCGGTGCACTGCCCGGCGCCCGTGGACGAGGACACGGCGGAACGTATTCGCGACGTGGCCCGGCGGGCCTGGTCGGCGATTGGATGCCGCGGCTATGCCCGCGTGGACATGCGCCTCGACGCGGCCGGCACGCCGTACGTGGTCGAGGTCAACTGCAACCCCGACATCTCGCCCGACGCGGGGTTCTTTCGCGCGGCACGCGCCGCCGGGTACGACTACCGGCAAATGGCCGAAAAGATACTGCTTGCGGCGAGGTAGATTGGTTTTCACTTGCGCCGTGTGCCGCCGAGAACCGCGAGCTGCACACGGCCTATCCAGGAGTTTCCCATGATTGTTCCTGCTAGCGAATCGGACGGCGCTTCTATCGTCGCCATCACCGCCGAGGCCGGCGTCTTTACCGCGCAGGAGGTGGCCACGGTCGAGGAGCTGTGGGCCGAGTGCCGGCGGCACGGCGAAAAGGTCAGCGGCTATGCCTTTCGCGTCTACCGGGAAGGGGAGACCGTGCTGGGCTATACCTGTCACGGCCCACACGGCCTGGCCAAGGGGGTGTACGACCTCTACTGGATCGCCACGGCCCAGGCGGCCCGGCGCAAGGGCGTGGGCCGGGCCCTGATGGCCAACGCCGAGGAAGAGGTCCGCCGCAGCGGCGGCCGGCTCATCCTCGTCGAGACGTCGGGCACGCCGGCCTACAAGCCGACCCGCGACTTTTACCTCTCCTGCGGTTACGAATGGGAAGCGACGATCCGCGATTTCTACGACATCGGGGACGACCTGGTCTTTTTCACCAAGCAGGTGTAGCGCGGCGGAAGGGGAAAGGCGGGGCTACCTCAGGGTACGCCGCGGCGCCCCGGGCGGCTCCTCCCGCAGCATATAGAGGACGCCGATCGTCTCCGGCCCGCAGTGGCTGGCGATGACCGCGCCGGCGGTGGTCACGAGCACCTCCTGCGGCGCCGCGCGGCGTTTGATCTCTGCCACCATGTAGGCGGCATCGGCGTCACAGCCGGTGTGCGTGACAAAGACGCGCCGGCCGTCCAGGTAGGGCAGATGCGCCTCCAGGTCGGCCAGCAGCGAGTCGAGCGCCTTTTTGCGCGTGCCGCGGACCTTGTCCTTTACCCCCAACGTCCCATCGGGACGGACGGCGATGACCGGGCGGATTTTCAGGAGGCTGCCTACCAACGCCTGGAGCGCCGTGCAGCGCCCCCCTTTGTAGAGGTACTCCATCGTCTCGATGACGAACGACGTGCGCACCTTGGGCACCGCCGCCAGGACGGCCGCCTCAATCGCGGCGGCCGATTGGCCCTGCTCACGCAGATCGGCTGCCAGGAGGACGAGCAGGCCGATCCCGGTGGAGAGGTTGAGGGAATCGATCACCCGCGGCCGGCCGGCCAGCTCGGCTGCCGCCAGCCGGGCGTTCTGGTTCGCGGCCGAGAGCTTGGAAGAGATGGTGAGGCAGACCGGATCGTCCGCGCCCTCCAGGGCCCGGGCGAACTCGCCGGCCGACGGCGCGGCCGTGGTCGGCAGATGGCCCGTCTGGCTCACCAGGGCAAAAAGCGCCGGCGTGTCCAGATCGACCCCGTCCTTGTACTCGCGGCCGTTGTGGATCACCGTCAGCGGCACGACGGTGAGGCCAAAACGCGCCACCAGGTCCGGGCTCAGGTCGCAGGTGCTGTCGCAGACGATGGCGGGCATCGCTCACGCTCCCGCGGCCGGCCGCGCCGCGGGCTGCTGCAGCGCTTCCCGGCCACGGCTGAACCCCATCTCAAAGGCGCGGGTGTTCATCTCCTCGGTCCCCGGCGGGACCGAGGACAGGATGGCTTTGCGCATGGCCTCCTCGCTGATCACCTCGGCGACGGCGGTAAAGAACCCCAGCATCACGATGTTGGCGACGACGCTGCGGCCCATCTCTTCGGCCAGGCGCGTGGCCGGGATGCTAAAGAGCCGCACGCCCGCCGGCACCTCGCCCGGATCGACCAGCCCCGAATCGACGACCAGGACGCCCTGGGACGACATCTTGCCCTTGTACATCTCATAGGCCGGCTGCGACATCGCCACGAGCACGTCCGGGCAGATCAGGTGGGGATAGAGGATCGCCTCGTCGGACACGACCAGCTCGGCGCTGCACGCCCCGCCGCGCGACTCGGGGCCATAGCTCTGCGTCAGCGTCGCGTTGCGCTTGTCGAAAAGCGTCGCCGCCTTGCCGCTGATATAGCCGGCCAGGATGATCCCCTGCCCGCCGAACCCGCTGAAGCGCACTTCCTGTTTGGCCATCTCCACAGCTCCTCGCTACTCGTGCCGCCGCGCCAGGTTGCTCCGCCCCTCCTCCGTCCGCCGCTCCCCCAGCTTCTTGAGCACTTCGTCGCGCTTCTTGCCGTAGCTGCTCTCGCGCCACAGCCAATCGCGAAACTCCAGGTAGCTCGGCCGATCCGAGTTGACAAAGTTGCCGACGACGATCGGGCCGCCAAAGTAGATGTCGGCATCGCGGGGGTCCGCGCCGTGCTGGATGACGCTCTTGTCGCGATAGTAGCGCATCATGTCCAGCCCATTGCCCAGGCGGTTGCCGCGGCCGTAGAGCGTCGGACAGGGCGAGATGATCTCGACAAAGGAGAACCCCTTTTTGTTCAACGCCTCGATCAGCGCGCGCTCCAGCTGGCGCACGTGCAGCGTCGTCCAGCGGGCCACGTAGACGGCGCCGCTGGCGGCCGCCAGGTAGGGCAGATTGAAAGGCGGCTCATAGTTGCCGTACGGCGAGGTCGAGGTGCGCGCCACCACCGGTGTCGTCGGGGCTACCTGGCCGCCGGTCATGCCATAGTTCAGGTTGTTGACGCAGATGACGGTAATGTCCAGGTTGCGCCGGGCGGCATGGATAAAGTGGTTGCCGCCGATGGCGATCAGGTCGCCGTCGCCCGACATCACGACCACCTTGAGGTCGGGGTTCGCCAGCTTCAGGCCCGTGGCAAAGGGGATCGCCCGACCGTGCGTCGTGTGGAACGAATCCAGGCGGACATAGCCGGCCACACGGCCCGAGCAGCCGATCCCCGAGACCACGCTGACCTTGTCCAGGTCGTAAGAGGTCTGCATGAGCGCGCTCAGGAAGCAGGTGAGCGAGGTCCCCAGGCCGCAGCCGGGGCACCAGATGTGGGGGATGCGGTCCTCGCGCAGCAAGGCGTCAAAGGGGTGGCGTTCCCCCTGTTCCAGCTCACGCTGGACATCGTCGGGCTGGTCCCACTGGTATGCCTCGGTCAACAGCCGCTGCTCGACACGGTCCCAACGGTCCATCGAACGCCTCCTTTAGCCTTCGCGAATCGCGTGCAGGATCTCTTCGGGATGGATAATGTCCCCGCCCATGTGCGGCACCAGGACCGTGCGCGTCTTGCCCCCCGCGCAGCGCTCGACCTCCAGCGCGATCTGGCCGGCGTTGATCTCGGGGACGATAAAGGTGCGCGCGTGGCCGGCCAGCTCGCGGATGCGTTTCTCGGGAAAGGGCCAGACCGTCACGAGCTTGATCATCCCCACCTTACGGCCCTCGGCGCGGGCCTGCTGCACCGGCAACAGGGCAACGCGCGCCGAGATGCCGTAGGAGATGACAATCACCTCGGCATCCTCGACCCCATCTTCCTCGAGGATGATGATGTCGTCCACGTTACGGCGGATCTTGTCGATCAGCCGCTGCACCTGCGTGACCTGGGTGGCCGCGATCGCCGACGGATAGCCGCGTTCGTCGTGGGTCAGGCCGGTTACGTGAAAGCGGTAGCCCTGGCCGGCCACCGGCATCGGGGGCACCAGGTCGGCGTCGGGGGCGTACGGTTTGAACTCGCCCGGCGGCAGCGCCGGCTTGCGCCGCGGGTAGAGGTGGATCGCTTCGGCCGGCGGGATGACGACACGCTCGGTCATGTGCCCCACGGCCTCGTCGGTCATGATCAGGACCGGCGTGCGGTACTTTTCCGAGAGGTTAAAGGCCGTGATCGTGATGTCAAAGAGCTCCTGGGGAGAGGTGGCCGACAAGGCAATGATCTCGTAGACGCCGTGGCTGCCCCAGCGGGCCTGCATCATGTCCGCCTGGCCGACCAGGGTGGGCAGGCCGGTGGAGGGGCCGCCGCGCTGCACGTTGGCGATCACGCAGGGCGTCTCCAGCATGAGGCCCAACCCCAGGTTCTCCATCATCAGGGAGAAACCGGGGCCCGAGGTCGCCGTCATCGACTTGACGCCGGCCCAGGAGCCGCCCAGGATGGCGTTCATCGAGGCGATCTCGTCCTCCATCTGGATAAAGACGCCGCCGACCTTGGGCAGGCGCTCGGACATGCGCTCGGCGATCTCGGTGGCCGGTGTGATAGGGTAGCCGGCGAAGAAGCGGCAGCCGGCCGCGATGGCCCCTTCGGCGCAGGCCACGTCGCCGTTGATAAAGTGTTCACCGACCAGGACTCCATCTGCGGGCATATCTGCCTCCTCGCTACCTCGAAATGACGCCGGGATCCCACAGCCGGACCGTACTGTCCCAGCCGCCGGAGGCGATAACCTGGCCGTCCGGCGAAAAGGCCACCCCCGGCACGGGGTCGATGTGATCCGTGGACCAGGCCACGATCTCGCCAGTGGAGCTGTCCCACACCCGCACCGAGCCGTCCATCCCCCCCGAAGCCAGGAGTGTGCCGTCGGGCGAAAAGCTCACGCTCATCACCTGGGCGATGTGGCCCCAGAGGGCATGGACCTGCGCGCCGCTCGCCACGTCCCAGATGCCGATGGAGCCGTCGTAGGAGGCGGAGGCGAGCAGCCGGCCGTCCGGGGAAAAGGCGATCCCCCGCACGGCGTCGTTGTGCGTATAGGAACGGAGCGGCGCCCACGTCCCGGCCTGCCAGAGGCGGACAAGACCGTCGCGGCCGGCCGTCGCCAGCAGGCTCCCGTCAGGCGAAAAGGCCACGTCAAAGACCTCGCCCTCGTGGGCCTGCCAGGCAGATAGCGGACTCCCGGACAGCGGGTCCCAGATGCGCACCGTCCCGCTGACCTCGCCGGCCGCCAGCAGCGCGCCGTCGGGCGCCAGCGCCACGCCAAAGACCTTGCCGCCCCCACCCGCCAGGCGGCGCGACTGCCACTCGCCGCCGACCTCCTGCCACAGCTGCACCGTGTCGGTCACCGCCAGCACCATCCAGGCGCCATCGGGGGAGAATTCCACCGTCGCCACCGCCTGCCCCGGCAGGAGGACGCCCACCTCGGCCAGCGTCGCGCCGTCGGCCAGCAGCACCCCCCCCGAGGTCGTCGCCGCCAGGCGCTCGCCGTCGGGGAACCAGGCCACGGCGGTCACAAAGCTGCCGCTCCACATGGCCAGCTGCGGCATCTCGGGCCAGGGCACCGTTGGGATGGGGGTATCCGTCGGCAGGCGCGGGTCGCGCGTGGGCATGGGGACAAAGGTACGCGTCGGGGCCGCAGCCGCCGTCGTCGTGCGCGGCGCCGCGGTGGGCAGGATCGGGCTGCGCGTCGCGGGCCCGCAGCCCGCCAGGAGGAGCAGGGCGAGCGCCAGAACGGCGCCAAGCAGGGTTCCCCGCCTGCGGGCGCCTCCCGCCAGCGGCCCTCCCACCCGGCCGGCGGCGCGGCCGCGCGCCGGAACCGGCCGGCGCTGCTCCTCGCCTCCCCCGTGAATGGCTGTCTCGGGCCCCCGTTGGGCACGGCTGGGATAGTCGGCCAAAACCTTCACACGTACATCTCCGTATCGGGTGACCGTTGTTCACGTAACGGCATTACGCACAAACGTCTTGATAGGGTTGTCAGGTAGCAAATACGCCGCCAACAGGCCATCCCGGCCTCTTGCCCATCTGCCCCCTGCTACCCCACCACTCGATTCCCCTCCATCTCCCCCACCATCACGGCCGGCCCCTCCTCGTCGCGCAGCACGTACACGGCGAACTCGGGGCAGATCATCTCGCAGAGACCACAGCGCACGCAGCGCTCCGGCTGGGCCAGGTAGGGCGGGTGATAGCCCTTGGCGTTATACGAGTCAGAAAGGGCCAGCACGTCCAGCGGGCAGAACTCGATGCAAAAGCCGCACGCCTTGCAGCGCTCCGTGATGATGCGGACCTTGCCGTGCTCGACCAGGACCGTGCCTTCGTCCAACGGGCGTCGCCAATAGCGCATTCCAGACCTCCAGGCGCCTCACGTCAAGGTATTCTCGCCGCTTCGTCTTCACGCTTCACACTGCACCCCTGCCCCCGGCCTTTCCTCCGCCCCACAGCACCCCGGACGGATGCCCCTACCTCAGCCTCTCCGCCATCAGCTCCGCCACCTGCGCCGGGTACTCGGCCACGGCCACGCCGGCCGCCTGCAGCGCGGCGATCTTTTCCGCCGCCGTGCCGGCCCCACCCTCGATGATGGCCCCGGCGTGCCCCATGCGCTTGCCCGGCGGCGCCGTGCGCCCGGCGATGTAGGCCACCACCGGCTTGGTCACGTGCTCCGCAATGTAGCGTGCGGCGCGCTCCTCGTCCGTCCCGCCGATCTCGCCGATCAGGGCGATGCCCCGCGTCGCCGGGTCCGCCTGGAAGAGCGGAAGCACGTCGAGAAAGTTGGTGCCGATGACCGGGTCGCCGCCAATGCCGACGCAGGTGGTCTGGCCCAGGCCAGCCTGGGTCAGCGCATCCACCACCTCGTACGTCAGCGTGCCGCTGCGCGAGACCAGTCCCACGGGGCCGGGCGCGTGAATGTGGCCCGGCATGATCCCCACCTTGGCCTGGCCCGGAGAGATGAGGCCGGGACAGTTGGGGCCGATCAGGCGGGCGCCGTGGCTCTGCACATAGGCCACGGCCCGGACCATGTCCAGGGCCGGGATGCCCTCGGTGATGCAGACGACGAGCCCGATGCCCGCCTCCACCGCCTCGTAGATGGCGTCGGGAGCGAAGCGCGCCGGGACGTAGACGATCGAGGTGTTGGCCCCCGTTTTCTGGACCGCCTCGGCCACCGTGTTGAACACGGGGATGCCGCCGACGTCCAGCCCCCCCTTGCCCGGGGAGGTGCCGCCGACGACCGGCGTCCCGTAGGCCAGCATCTGCCGGGCGTGGAACTCGCCCTCGCGGCCGGTGATGCCCTGGACAATCAGGCGGGTATTCTTGTCTACCAGGATGCTCAATGCTTCCTCCTTTATTACCGCAAAGAACGCCAAGGGCGCAAAGGATTAGAGGTTCAAAACCAGTCTTTTGATCCCATCTCGCAGCTTCGGTACGTTGAAATTGAGCAACAATCCCAGCTTGCAGCCCGTCAGCTTCAGGTACGTCAGTATTTGCGCATCATGAACGGGCATCAGCCGGTCAACTGCTTTGATCTCTACAACTACCCGACCTTCGGCCATCAGGTCCACGCGAAACCCACAGTCAAGCCGCACTTCTTTATACACCACAGCGATCGGTTTCTGCCGCTCGACCGCAATGTCTCGTTGTATCAGCTCATAGGCCAGGCACTCTTCATAGGCCGATTCCAACAAACCCGGCCCCAACTGCCGGTGCACTTCAATCGCTGCCCCAATAATCACCCTGGACAGTGTATTTTCATCCATCGCCTCCCTCCCTTCTATTCTCTTTTCTCCCTTTGCGCCCTTGGCGCTCTTTGCGGTCAAGAACCTCCCCGGCTCACAGCAACTACCTTCTGCGCCGCCTCGGCCATCGTGGTGGCCGTCAGCATCCGCGCCCCGGCCAGGATCGCGCGGCCCTCGACCTCGTTGGTGCCCACCAGGCGGGCGACCATCGGGACGGTGGGCTTGACCTCTTCCAGCGCCGCGACGACGCCGCGGGCCACCTCGTCGCAGCGGGTGATGCCGCCAAAGATATTAAAGAGCACCGCCTTGACGTTGGGGTCGGAGAGGATGATACGCAGCGCGGCCGCGACCTTGTCCGCGCGGGCGCCGCCGCCGATGTCGAGAAAGTTGGCCGGCGCACCGCCATAGAGCTTGATCGTGTCCATCGTGGACATCGCCAGGCCGGCCCCGTTGACCATGCAGCCAATCTCGCCGTCCAGCTTGACGTAGGAGATGTCGTGGGCGCGGGCCTCGACCTCGGCCGGCGCCTCGGTATCCGGGTCGCGATAGGCCGGCCAGTCGGGGTGGCGGGAGATGGCGCTGTCGTCCAGGAGGATCTTGCTGTCCACCGCCCGCCATTCGCCGGCCGGCGTCAGCACAAGGGGGTTGATCTCGGCCAGCGTGGCGTCGTTCTCGACGTAGCAGCGGTAGAGGGCCGTGGCGATGGGCACGAAGGAGAGGGCCTGCGGCCCGGGCAGCCCCATCCCAAAGGCGATCTGGCGGGCGTGATAGTCGCGCAGCCCCAGCAGGGGGTCGGCGGCGACACGGATGATGGCCTCGGGCTTTTCCCTGGCCACCGTCTCGATCTCGACGCCGCCCTCGGCGCTGGCCATCATGAGGACACGGCGCGCGGCGCGGTCCATGACAATGCCCAGGTAGAACTCGCGGGCGATGTCGACGGCCTCGGCGACCATGACCTTGCGGACGGTGAGTCCCTTGATCTCCATCCCCAGGATGGCCGCAGCGGCCGCCTCGGCCTCGGCGGGTGTGTGGGCCAGCTTGATGCCGCCGGCCTTGCCGCGCCCGCCGACGTGCACCTGGGCCTTGACGACGACGGTTCGCCCCACCCGCTCGGCGATAGCGCGGGCCTCCTGGGGGGTCGTGGCCACGTCGCTGCCGCCGACGGGCAGGCCGTAGCGGGCCATGATCTCGCGGGCCTGGTATTCGTGGATTTTCATACAGTCCCCCTTTGTGTGGAAAAGCATAATGGTATTGTCATTGCGTCTTGGGCTGTGCAAGGTGGGTGGCGTGAAATATGACTCGTGAAACGTAAAGAGTGACTCGTGAAACGTGAATTGAGCATGTGACACCTGCGTTCCACAACAGCCTCTCTGCATGCCGTGTGCTTTCGTTTCGCGTGCGGCCTTGCGGCCAAAGCGCACCTATTGTACAGTAGGGTACAGGTGTTGTCAAACCGATGCGAGTTCTCTACTGCAGAAACCGATCGCCTGGCCAAATGCTCGCGCTCTTCTGGCGGCATTTCCGGTGAGGCCAGACAATCCGCGCCGATTGATCTCTACCGATAGCGCAATCCTACTCTTTTCAGACGACATAAGTTCCCTGCCGGTGTCCCAGTACTTGCCCTTTTCGCCGATGGGGCGAATCTTCAAGACCATATAGAAATCGTGGGTCATATCCCATAGGCTGGCCACCGCTATGGTTAGCAGCACGGGTAAATCGACAGGAGCTTCACCAGCGGCCATCCGGTGGACGCCAGTTCCCGATAAGCCCAATAGGCAAGAGAGATCATACCGGCAACGGCAGCCAGCGTGATTGCGATGGAGAAGCGGGCATCGGTGCACCCGATGCGCATCCATTTGTACCCCCATTTTCGCTTCAGCAAGGTTCCTTGCATTAGGTATCCTCGTGAGCAGTCGCCTAGCGCATGAGTAGGTCGCTTATCTTCTGACCAAGAGAGGTCGAGCTTGGTTGTACGATGCAGCGTTGGCTGGGTTCCACAGGCCGCGTGTTCTCCAACGTTCAAGCTTGGCGACGCGCGCCCCCGGCCTTGTCGCGGGCATTGGATTAGCGCGTCAGCCTCTACCCGTCTACAAACCCCTCCAGGTCAGTATATCATAACCCGAACCACCATGCTGGGCCGGCACGGTAGAGCGTCATTTGGCCGCTGCCCCTGGACGGCTTGTCCGGCGCGTGTGCGCCAAGCGCGTGTTGGAGGACGTTCCGCAGCTCACTTAGCGCTAGCGCTCCATTGGCCATCAGCGCGGCTGTGTTCTTGCTAGCCAGATTGTTGTTGGAATTCGCGCAAGAGTTCATCCCGGCGATGCTCTTTGCGTTCCACGACCTCTTTGTCGTCCGAAGGGTAGGAAACGGAGAAAAAGTGAAGGACCTTCTTGGAGGAAAGGATGTGTCTAAGCCCGTGTGTCCGCATCACTTTGGTCATCAAGGTGAAAGTGTCCCAGTACGTTTCGCTTTCCGCGCCCAAGTATCTTATGCACGACAAGCCAATTTCCTCAACCACCGTTCTAAACAAGGCCGTATTCTTGACCAGGGCACAGCAAGGATGCAATCTCGAGCAATAGACCAACTCTCGGTACTGCTCGGCGATTTCCTTCTCGCCACTCCAATCGGTAAGGCGCGCACCTATTCCGAAGGCTTCCGGGCACGCGGTCAATTCAGCCAGCATAGTGGGAATGGTGTTCTCCTCTACAAAGCAGATGTCGGCATCCAGGAACAGATAGTAGGAACAGTCAGGATGATGGTGAACGAAGCGGCTCAGGATTTCACCATGGCTGTTTCCCGCTGTTTGGGTAGAGAACCCTGATTGGACCAGCGCGACCCCAAATTGCTCTGCGAGATTCCGTAAAGCTGAAAGGCGATCTTCTGAGGCGTTGTCCACCACTGTGAAGGATAGGTCCAAACTGGCCGAGTGCTTAGCAAATAGCGACCGCAGCATCAACTCGGTGTAGAGAGAGGTATTGTGGTTCACTGTAACGGCTTCAATGTGCTGGGGCCGCATAGTTTCACCCTCTGGCTTGCTTGCCACAAGCTGCGGAATGTTCTCCAACGTCCAAGCTTGGCGACGCGCGCCCAAAGGGTGAACTCCAAGACATTGGGCTGTCGCGTCAGACCTCACCCCCACTCAAGCCCTGTCCAGATCAGTGTATCACAACTTGAAGCACCTACGTTCGCCCGGGCGGGCACGGGATGACTTGAAAGTTGGCCCTCGTCGGCCTGCAAAGGCGCGTGTGCGCCAACTTCCATAAGCCTTGGCCCGTAATCGTTCGACTCAACACTTGGATATGCTTTTGCCTTGATCTGTAAACCCCCTCGCTATCCACCCGTCGCCCGCGCGGAGGTATTGGTATCGGTGGTTTCTAGGGGCAGGTAGGGGTCCACTCGAAACCGCCCAAGATCTCGTCAATAAACTGGTACAACTGAGGGTCGTATTCGGCAAGTTCTTCACGTGTGTTCACGTGATTGTGCACTCCATTGGTTGGAAGCGCTTGCAGGTTCGTGTTGAAGTAAGATTGCACTCCCTCCGCCCAGTATTCTTTATAGTTCGTTCCTGCATAGGTATTGTGCCACAACCCTCGTTCTGTTGCCGACTGGTAGAGGGCCACCAAGGAGGCGTCAAAGCCGCGAATGACTCTACTCAATCCGAGGAGGTGGATCGTATGGGCAAACTCGTGTACAGCGATACTCTCGCCATAATATCGGTCTGCACGAAGGCATAACAGATTCTCCTCGGCCCCCGAAGTGACGGGGTTCCATCTGTCTGCACCCAAACCACGTGCGCGCTGATCCCAGTACGTACTGTCCATGTGGGCGTACTCTGGAAGTGTGGTCTGGAATTCTTTCGTTCCCATAATGGCGAAGTAAGCGCCGCGATCGACCAATTCCTTCTTGATCTCTGGGATCGGGGCGAGCAGGTTGGTGATTACATAGTAAGCTTGTTGCAGAGCGCGATTGTCCACCTCGCCAGAGCTAATGATAGGAATACCGCCTCCATTGCAGTACTTCTTGTAGAATGGATCGAAACGATACTCCTCTGGGGGAAAAGTTACTACACAGGCATCTCGGTCTTCATTGGCCGTGATGGACGACAGGCGGGTGGGGACCGGCACGATGGTGGGGTCGACAATTTCAGTGGTTTGACAAGATGAGGTAGAGGCCAGCATTATCAGTACCACAAGTCCCCGCATTACCCACTTCAACATACGGATCTCCTTGGACCCGCCTCGCCGCAGAGAGACAATCCTCACCTGAATGATAGAACTGCCAACACTCCGTTCAACGGAAGGCAGAGTCTTGACCGCGTGGTCCAGCGAGCGTCTGGGGTTAAGTGGCCGCATGTCAAGGAACGTTCAAGATTGGCGACGCGCGCCCCACTTTGGGCTGGCGCGGTACAGGCCAACTCCCGCACCGTCCTCGGGAGGCCTGTCCAGGCGCGTGTTTCACGGCGTGCGGCTTCTTTCTGCCTTTCGGAACGCAGTGGGATCAGGGGGATCTGGCTCTTGAGGACGCAACTTGCTCTCCCGAACCGCCTCCCGTATTCGCCCCACGTCTCGCCTGGCTTCGTCCTACTCTTGCGCCAAGTCCTCCTAGCTGGCAATCACCTGGAGCTCTTCTCGCAATACACGGCGCAGCGTATCTTCGAGCGGCTCTTTCTGTTGGCTGATGTACTCCCGCAAGGCGTGATTTATCAGGGTTTGATAATTGCCCCCGCCCATGGCGTGGACTTGGCTGCGAAACCAGTCGAGAACGTCATCATCCAGCCGGATGGTGATGCGGGTCTTTCCGAGAGGCAAGGGGTCCAAGGCCCCGCGGTTGGCTTGGGAGAAATCGTACTCAGTCTTCATCGCTTTCCTCGTAGCGGCTACGTTCGCCCGCCGTGGCCTTCCGCGCCGAGATGATACGGATGTCGCTCGCGCGATACGTGTACACAACGACCAGGATCCGGCCCAACGCGTCGCGGCCAATGGTGACGAATCTATCCTCTTCAGGGGAGTCCTCCGGGATCGTGAGCGCGCGGTCATCTTCCAACACGGACACGGCATCAGCGAAGTCTACGCCGTGCTTGTGTTGGTTGACGCGGGCTTTGTGCGGATCCCATTGGTAGTTCATGACTACATTATATGCACAAGCGTACACATTGTCAAGTCCATTGGCGCGACATCAAAGGCTTGCGGGTGTCGCGTGCTGGCCACCACAGGAGGGCGGCGCAGGGGCGGTTTTCATAGCCGCATGCCGTGCAACTCCCTAATTGACGACATGCGTTAGCGATGGTTCATACCCATCATGGGCGCATTTCGCCCCTGATGGGTGCAGGTAGATGCTGCCTTCGCGCCATCACGCCCATCATCCACCGCAGCACCGCGGTGGTCCACCGGTCGTAGGCCGGCCGCTCGAAGCGCTCCCGGTGGCGGGCCAGGGCCTCGGCGAGCGCCTCTTGCGTATAGAACCGCCCCTGCGCCACCACGGCCCGCAGGGTGGACAGCGCCGCCAGGTCGCGCGTCGGGTCCTCTGCGAAAACGAGCAGGTCGGCCGGGGCGCCCTCGGCGATCGTCCCCAGCCCCGCCACGCCGAGCGACTCGCCGGCCGCGCGCGTGCCGGCCGCCCAGGCGTCGGCCGGGGAGAGGCCGGCCTCCACAAAGAGCGCCAGCTCCCGCTGCAGGCTCGCCCCCGGCACGACATAGGGCATGCCGGCCGTGTCGGTCCCCAGGTGCAGCCGCACCCCCGCCTCGTGCAGGGCGCGGACGACCTCCAGCGTGCGCGTCAGGCTCTGCCGCAAGAGATCGGGCAGCCCGTCGCCGATGTACCGAAACATCGGCATCGTGCCCATCTGCGCCCAGATGACGTCGCGAAAGTAGCGCGGCAGCGCCTGCACCGGCATGCTCGCGGGCGGCTCGCCCGCGGCCGCCCAGAGCAGGCTCTCGCCGCTCACGACGGTGGGGGTATGGACGAGCCCTTGGCGGCAGGAAGTCTCCACGTACCAGGCGATCCGCGCCGCGTCCAGGCCCGCCCAGCGCTGTTGGACGGCGCGCGGGTCCTCGCCTGCCTGCGGGTAGGGCACCAGCCCGTCGAGGTGCTGGACATCCCAGATGCCGGCAGACTCCAAGGGGACCGCCGCCGGGACGTGGCCGACAAGGCGCAGGTGGTGCCGCGCGGCCGCCTCCCGCACCCCGGCCAGAGCCTCCGCCGAGAGCTTGTGGTGGACCTTGATGAAATCGACCCCCTGCTGCGCCAGCGCGGCGACGGCCTCCTCCGCTTCCGCCGCGCCGCGCACCGGCCACGAGGTGGGGAGAAAGGGCGGGGCGCCGTCGAGCACCGGCCCGGCCGCGAAAAGGCGCGGGCCGGGGACCAGCCCGTAACGGATCTGCTCGCGGGCCTCCAGGGTGGTGCCGTCGGCGTCGCCCACCTCGCGGACCGTCGTCACGCCGTGGGCCAAAAAAAGCAGGCCGCACAGCTCCCGGATCGCGGGCGGGATGTGCACGTGCATGTCGACAAGGCCTGGGAGGAGGTAGCAGCCGGCGTAGCGGCCCGCGGAATCGCCGGGGCCGGCGGGGCCGATCTGGCCGATCGTGCCGCCGTCTACCACGACCGTCCGGTCGAGGAGCGGCTTCTGTCCCGGGTCAATCAGGTTCACGTCGCTCAGGACGATCCCCTGGGGCGGGACGGCCGTTGTCGGGGGGCGATAGGCCAGAAGGCGGAAGAGGCGGCGGGAAACGCGGCGCATCAGGGTGTCGCGCAAGGCAGACCTCTGGTGGCAGGATGGCGGCCAATCGCGGGTAACGGGCAGCGCGGCCGCCTGCCCCCACACATACCGCGGCTCCAGGCCCGTTTACCCCACTATGCCGGCGCCGCACTGGGTGTGGGTGGGCGTTCACCGATAAAGACTACCCGCGACTTGTTAAAGACGATGGTGCTTCCGCGCGGCGCAACCTGGGGGTAGAGCACATAGGTCGCCAGCGCGTCGGTCAGCGGGATGAAATCTTCGGTACGTACCAGGAGCACCCGGCGGAGGTCCAGCCGCTCGGTCAGGTGGATGGTCCCCTGCAGCTCGAAATTGGGCAGGGCCACGACCACCTCGTACCCCTGGCGGGCGGCCCGCCGGTAGAGGCTTTTGTGGGTCAGGTCGCTCTCGACCGGGAGGGCAAAGAGCAGGCTGCTCTTTTCGATACGCACGACGGGGAGGCGAATGGGCGGGGCCTTGGCCACGTTGAGCAGCCGCGTGACTTGGGCCTGGGTCAAGGTGATGGCCGACTCGTTCTTGATGTTGAGGATGTCGCTCATGCGTTCGCCCGACATCTCGATGAAACCGCGGATCACGTGATCGATCGTGTAGAGTTCGACTTCGATTGCCATGGTACCCCCCCATCGAGATTGACCAATTCGCTTCCTCCTTATCATAGCACAGAAAGGCCGGCACTGCAACTGGAATTGGACAGCAGAATACTCTGTGGTATAATGGCTGTAGGCGGCCGGCCGCCGGGCCGGCGCACAATCGACAAGCCGTTTAGGTGAGCGTTCTCATGATCCGCGTGATCCCTGTGGGGCTGCTGCGTCAATACGTCGGCGGGCAAGAGGCCATGGCGCTGGAAGGGTGGGCCGGCCGGCCGGTGCGTGCGCTACTCGAGGGGCTGGAAATGCCGTCCCCCCTCGTCGGCGCTGTCCTGATCCATGGAACGCTGGTGACCAAGGATCACGTGCTCGCGGAGGGCGAGGAAGTCAAGCTGATCCCCCTGGTCGGCGGGGGGTAGCGCAGGCCGCGCCGCTCCCCAGCTCTTGCGTTGCAGCGGCGGGACGATGGGGTCTCGCCAGATCATCACAAGGAGGTAGCGATGCGACTGGCAAAACGGTTGTTGCGCCTGGGTACGGAGACGGCCTTTGAGGTGTTGGCCCGCGCACGGGCCCTCGAGGCCCAGGGACAGGAAATCGTCCACCTCGAGATCGGTGAGCCCGACTTTGACACCCCCCAGAACATTGTCGACGCGGCCATCGCGGCCCTGCGGTCCGGCAAGACCCACTACACGCCCTCGAGCGGCATCCCCGAGCTGCGCGCGGCCGTAGCCGAAGAGATGCGCCGCACCCGCGGCATTCCGGCCACCGCGGAAAATGTGGTGATCGTCCCCGGCGGCAAGCCGATCATCAACTTTGCCATCCATGCCCTCGTCGAATCGGGCGACGAGGTCATCTACCCCAACCCCGGCTTCCCGATCTATGAATCCCAGATCAACCTGGTCCAGGCCCGGCCGGTGCCCGTGCCCCTCCTGGAAGAGAACGACTTTTGCTTCGACATGGACGCCTTCCGCAAGGCGGTCAACAAGCGGACGACGCTGATTATCCTCAACTCGCCCCAGAACCCCACCGGCGGCGTGCTCTGCAAACGGGACCTGGAAGAGATCGCCGAGCTTGCCGTGCGGTACGACTGCTACATCCTGTCCGACGAGATCTATTCGCGCATCCTCTATGACGGCGAGTTCGCCAGCATCGCCTCGATCCCGGAGCTGTGGGAGCGCACGATCATCCTCGACGGCTTTTCCAAGACGTACGCCATGACCGGGTGGCGCATGGGCTATGGCGTGATGCCCTCGGCGGTCGCGCCGGCCTTTGCCAAACTGGCGACGAACAGCGTCTCGTGCACGGCCGCCTTTACGCAGTGGGCCGGGATCGAGGGGCTGCGGGGCCCGCAGGACGAGGTGGACAAGATGGTGGCCGAGTTCCGGCGGCGGCGCGATGTGATGGTGGCCGGCCTGAACAAGATCCCGGGCGTGTCCTGCCGCACCCCGGCGGGGGCCTTTTACGCCTTTCCCAACGTCAAGTCGTTCGGCCGGCCGGCGAAAGAGATCGCCGACTACCTTCTCTACGAGGGCGGCGTGGCCGTCCTCCCCGGGACCTCGTTCGGCGCCTACGGCGAGGGCTACCTGCGCCTGTCGTACGCCAACTCGGTGGAGAACATTGTCAGGGCGCTGGACAAGATGCGCCTGGCACTGGACAAACTGGAACTCGAGCGGCGCAAGACGTCCCAAGCGCCAGAGTACTGAGCTGTCTCAACAATAGAAATGTCCCTTGTTGCCGCCGGATTAAACCGGCGGCAACAAGGGACTCCCCTACGAGTCTTTCAACCAATAGACAAAGCCGGCCATCCGCGTCCGCTCCTCCCAACCGCGCTTGCGGTAGAACCCCCGCTGGTAGGACTCGCGGTCGCGGCGGTTCTCCAGGAGCAGGCGGTAGCAGCCGCGCGCGCGGGCCTCTTCCGTGACGGCCTCCAGCAGGCGCGTCCCGATCCCCTGGCCCCGGGCCGCGTCACGCACAAACAGCTCGGAGATGTAGCCCTCCGGACCGGGCAGTAGAAAATAGGGCACCCAATGCACCGCGGCGTAGCCCACGACCTGCCCGCCGGCCTCGGCCACATAGGTCGAATGCTCGGTGGAGGGAACGCACCGTTCGAGGTGCCCGGCGGTGCGCGCCACGGTCACCTCGCGCGGCTCCCCCGCCAGGTGTGGAAACCAGCCCTGCGCGCCCAACTCCCGCAGGATATCGGCGATCGCGCTGGCGTCGGCAGGGACGGCCTGGCGAATCTGCACATCCATCAACATTGTCTCCTCGTTAGCCGCAGAGGGCGCCCCGGACGCCGCGCAGGCTCGATCGCGCGTCCGGGGCGCCCTCTGCGGTGTTACAGGTTCCCGGCCTGCGGCCGGCGCTACAGCCGTTCTTCCGGACCCACCGGCAGGTACACCAGCCCGGTGATGACCTTGGGATAAAAGTCGGTGGACTTTTGCGGCATCTTGTCGCCGGCCTCGGTGCAGGCCCGCACCTGCTCCATGCGCGTGGGGTTGAGGACAAGCAGGAACTCGGCCTCTTTCCCATCGACCGCGTCGTAGCCGAGCTGCGCGACGCGCAGATAGTCGATGTTCTCCTTGCGCTCGACAGCGCCCTTGTCGATCCCCAGCACGCGCTCGATAAAGAGCTCGTGGAGCACGCTGACGTCGAGCAGCCGCCAATCGGCCGAGTGCTCGGGCAGGAGCTGGGCCAGCAGCGCCGGGTCGCGCAGCGTGAGTACGGCATAGGCGCCGTCGTAGAAGCCGAAGCGGGGGTGCTGGGCGTCGGCCTGGGCCAGGAGTGTTTCCATCGCCGGCCGGCCGGCGACGCGCGCCACGTCAAAGTACTGCGCGGCCCGCGCCAGCGCCTCCGCCGCCGTCATCCGCCCGTACGAGTGGATCAGCCGGTGCGTGGGCAGGATAACCAGCCCGGGGTCTTCCATGCTCACCAGCGTCAGGAGCCGGTAGTTGAACCCCGCGTTCCGCGGAGCTTCGGGGTACTGGGCCCGCATCTCGTCGCGATAGTTCAGCGTCGTCTCGTAGCGGTGGTGCCCATCGGCGATGATCAGGTTGCGCTTGGGGGCCATCGTCTCGACGACGGCAGCCAGCACCTGCGGGTCGGTCACCACCCAGAAGTGCTGTTGGACGTCGAGCTCGTAGAGCTCGCGCAGCTCGACCGGCGCCTGCCGCTCGAGAACCGGGGCCAGGAGGGGGTTGATGTCGTTTCCCGGGTAGAGCATAAAGATGTGCTCAAAGTGTACCCCCGTGGCCCGCATCAGGTTGAGCCGGTCGACCTTGGGGCCGGAGAGGGTGCGCTCGTGCGGCAGGACGATGCCCTCGTCGAAGCGGGTCAGCTCGAAGGCGACCATCAGCCCCTGGCGGGTGCGGGTGGTGCCGTCGGGCAGGTGAAAGGTCTGCTGGAGGACGTACAGCGCCGGGACATGCTCCCGCACCAGGGCCCGTTCGGCCAGCCAGAGGCGGTAGTAGTCACGGGCGCGGGTATAGACGTTGTCGCCCGCGGTGTCACCGGGGTGCTCATAGCCCTTGACCAGGCGGGTCGCGTTATAGGGGCTGAGGGCATAGTAGCGGTCCTGCAGGCCGTGCTCGATGCGGTCGTACGGCTGCGTCACCGCGAGCGACAGGTCGGGCACCCGGTCGGGATCGTAGCGCACGCCGCGGAAAGGGCGGATGTTGGCCATGGGGTTCACTCCTTATGTTCGTAGGGGCGACCACGAGGGCCGCCCCTACGGCTGCAGCTACCACGTTAGCGCTTGCTGAACTCGATGGCGATCTGGGCGACCTCGGCCCCGACGCGGTTGGTGGCTTCCTTGGTGCCGGCGCCGACGTGCGGCGAGCCGATCACCTGCGGCAGCTCCATCAGGCGCCGGCCGCGGTCCTCTTTCTCGTCGGCAAAGACGTCGAGCGCGGCGCCCGCCACCTGCCCGCTCACGACGGCCTCGTAGAGGGCGGCCTCGTCGATGGTGCCGCCGCGGCCGCAGTTGACGATATAGACGCCCCGCTTGGTCTTGGCCAGCGTCGCGGCGTTGAGCACGTTCTTGGTCTCGGCCGTCATGGGCACATGCAGGGAGATGAAGTCAGACTGGGCCAGGACCTCGTCCAGGTTGGTTCCCCGCACACAGGTGTCCCAGTTGCAGACGTACGGGTCACAGCCGATCACCGTCATGCCCAGCGCGGCGGCCTTTTGCGCCACCAGGGTGCCGATGCGGCCGCAGCCGATGAGCCCGAGCGTCTTGCCGGCCAGTTCGATGCCCGCCCCAAAGGCCTTTTTCTCCCACTGGCCGGCCTTCATCGAGGCCGCCGCCTGCGGGATCATGCGGGCCATGGCAAAGAGGTACCCGATGGTCAGCTCGGCCACCGAGTTGGACGACGCGGCCGGGGTGTTGCGCACCTCGACCCCCTGGGCCTCGGCATGCTTGACGTCGATGTTGTCCACGCCCACGCCGCCGCGGATGATCAGCTTCAGGCGGGGCCGGCCGTGGTCGATAACGGCCGCCGTGACCTTGGTGCGGCTGCGGACGACGATGGCGTCGTACTCGCCCACGACGGCTTCCAGGTCGGCCGGCGAGATGTCGTCGCGCACATCCACCGCGATGCCGGCGGCGCGCATCTGTTCGACCGCTTCTTTCTCAGTTGGATCACAGACCAGGAGTTTCATCATTCACCTCATTCCATCTGTCGCGGGCCGGCTACTTGATGGCCAGGATGTCGTCGATCTGCGCCAGCAGCCACTCGATGTCGGCCACCGTCAGGTCGCCCATGTGGGCGATGCGGAAGCACTTGCCCTTGAGGTCGCCGTAGCCGTCCGAGATAATGGCGCCGCGCTTGCGCAGCTCGCCGTTCAGCCACTTGACGTCGATGTTGCGGGTGTTGGTGATGTTGCTGACGGTGAGTGACAGGTAGGGACCGTCGGAGTAGAGGGCAAAATTGCGGCGCGCCCACTCCTGCACCTTGAGCGCCATCGCCTTGTGCCGGGCCCAGCGGTTCTCCAGCCCCTCGGCGAGGATGTCGTCCATCTGCCGGTTCAGGGCCTGGATGATGCTGATGGCCGGCGTGGCGGGGGTCTGCCACTTGTCGTACGACTTGTCCATCTGGTCGTAGGCAAAGTAGTAGCCGGGGAACTGGACCAGCTTGGCGCGCTCGCGGGCCCGTTCGCTGACGGCGCAGACCGCCAGGCCGGCCGGCAGGGCGAAGCACTTTTGCACGCCGGCCAGGCAGACGTCCAGGCCCCAGGCGTCAAACTCGATCTTGACACCGGCCATGCAGGAGACGGCGTCGACCAGGATCAGCACGTCGGGGTACTTGGCGTGCACCAGCGCCGCGATCTCGCGGATCGGGCTCATGACGCCGGACGAGGTCTCGTTCATCACCACCGTGATGGCGTCATAATCGCCCTTGGCCAGGCTCTCGTCGACGAGCTCGGGGGTGATCGCCTCGCCCAGCGGGACCTCGACCTTGTCGCACGGGACGCCGCTGCGCTTGGTCATCGTGTGCCAGCGGCCGGCAAAATCGCCGTTGGCAAAGTTGAGGATGCGCTTGACCGACGCCTGGCGCACCGTGCCCTCCATCACGCCGCTGGACGACGCGGCATAGAGGTAGACACGCTGCTGGGTGTAGAGAAGCTGTTGGAGCTTGGGCGTGACGGCCTTTTGCAGATCGCTGTACTCGGGCATGCGATGGCCGATCATCGGCGCAGCCTGAGCCTGCAGGATCTCGTCACGCACGTGGGTCGGGCCGGGGATAAAGAGTTTGGGGACCATGAGAACCTCCTTGTTCTGGGAATTTCTCCGGCAGGACGGTGCCCTCCGCGCCTGGCCGGATACGAACCACACTGTCCGAATATCCCTGCAACGCAGCAAGCAGATTATACCACAAAACCCGCTTTTCGCCTACTCGGCTTCACCAACGGGCGGGCCTCACTCCTGTAGGGGAGGGGCTTGCCCCCGCCCGTAACCAGGGCGACCGCAAGGGCCGCCCCAACGCGGATGACGCACACCCCTCACCACCGCCGCGCCCGCCGCTTGCGGTAGGACAAACGCACCGCCAGCGCCAGGGCCGCCGCAACGACCAGCGCCAGCAGCTGCCCCCAGATATAGACGTGTTGCGTCGGCGCGTACCAGGCCAGGGCGCCCACCAGGCCGGCCGCCGCGAGCGCCAGCTCCAGGCCGCCGCGCACGAGCGCGGCGACGACCACCAGGCAGAGCACGATACTGAGGGCGGTCCAGATCCACGAAAAGGCAGGCGAAGTCCGCCCCACCCAGGGCACGGAGATGAGGGCATAGCCGCTCCAGCCGTGGGGAAAGAGGTCAAAGGCCAGGTGCACGGCCAGCGCCTCGCTCAGCCCGACGGCCAGCAGGCGCAGCGCGGGCGATTTCTGCCGGCGGAGGAGCAGGCCCAGAAAGAGGGGCAGAAAGGCGTTGTGCGTGACGATCGAACGGTGTAGCAAAAAGGGCACGTGCTGGTCCAGGTCGGGGATGTGGATTCCACCCACCAGGCCGGCCGCCAGCAAGAGCACTCCCACCAGATAGGCCATCGTTATGCCAGCAGCATCTCCTGGGCCCGCCGGACCACGCCATCGGCATAGTTGGGGTTGGCGGTCCACTTGCCTCCCAGGTCCTTCCAGCGCGGGGCCGACCCGCGAAAGTTGGCCGGGATCAGGTGATGGCGCGGGTTGCGCAGCATCATCGCCGCCTGCAAGGGGTTGGCGGCGGCGTCGGCGAGGGCATGGGCCAGCAGCTGCCCGATATGGGCCTGCACGCCGGCGTCCCATGTGCCAAAGGAGAGGCCGCCTTCCTGCGGCACACCCAGGCCGGCCGGGTTGCGCCGCGGCCGGGCGGCCCAGTTCGAGTTCAGCGAGTCGGTCTCGTGTACGCACTGCGCGATCGCCATAAAGGGATCGACCCCGACCTGGGTCGCATAGTCCCAGTAGAAGCTGGCGATGAGCTCGACGTCGTTCTTGTACTCGGATCCGGGTTTGAGGTGGGCCTTGATGTAGGCGATCGCCTTGGACATCGGGCCGGTGGCCGGCCCCAGGATCGGCGATTCCTTGCTGATCGGCGGGTAGACCGGCTCGGCGGCATTGGCGGCAACCGCAAGCTGCGCGAAATTGACGTTCGGGCCGGGGCAAAAGCCCTTGTCCACCGGGTCGATGTCCCGGTGGCCGATCAGGGAATGGCCCGGGACGTAGCTAAAGTGCAGCTGGCTGGCGATCCAGCGCAGCAGCTGCACGTCGGCGTCCTGCATCGGCTGCGTCCGCGCTTCCTCGGGAAAGCCCTCGTGCTCGATGCTGATGGTGTAGAGGTTGGGGTTGACCCCCACGATGATGTCGGACCACGTCGGGGAGACGAACTTGCCGCGGGCGTTCTTCCAGCGGCCGGCCGAGTAGGACAGGCCGTTGGCCCGCGCGCTGTTATAGATCGAGACCAGCTGCGAGATCTCGCCCTGCTTGGAGATGATAAAGTGGGCCGAGACGCCGCTGTTGGGGTCGCAGAGCCAGTCGCGGCTCGGCGCATACGCGCCCGCCGCGATGTGCAGGACCACGGCAAGCACGTTGCCATAGTGGCCCATCCAGTAGTTGGGCGATGCATGGGGCACGGCAAAGGGGCACCAACCGGCGGCTTCCGTAAAACTGGGTGTCATGGCTCCTCCTTCTTCCAAACCTGTCGTGGGGCCTGGGGACAGTATACACGATCTGCCCGCGAAATGCAACGCGCGCTACGGCACCAGGTCCTGCGCCCGCACACCCAGGTAGCCCGCCTCGGGATTGGTGGGGCTGGCGGCCAGCTCCACGTCCACGCGCAGCGTCTCCCGCATGCCGCGGCGGACCTGCAGCACGACCCGGTCGCCCGGGCGGTGCTGCTGGATCAGCGCGGAGAGCGACTGGGCGGCGCCGACCTCCTGCCCATCCACGGCGGCGATGATATCGC
>Ga0302250_1000780_pt1 | contig 27786 bp, 4 predicted proteins | sample AAG_RA_Asp_MG_FD_193536 | JGI IMG/M metagenome (GOLD analysis project Ga0302250, IMG submission 193536) | Enriched activated sludge microbial communities from anaerobic digester in WTTP, New Holstein, Wisconsin, United States - AAG_RA_Asp | ecosystem: Engineered > Bioreactor > Anaerobic >... | reverse complement strand
GGTTCTGACATCTCTGATTTTCATGCTAATTTTCCCTTAGTGCGGTAAAATTAGCATTATTTTATAAATAGGTGTTGGTTATTAAGTATTTACGACCGCACTAATTTGAGAGGGTACAAGTCAGGAATTTGTATTTCAATTCCTCATTGCTAGTAGGTTAAAAAGCGGCCTCCCGGAATTTCCAGAATCCCGGGAGGCCGTCCAATTTAGTTAGCAGAAAATCAGGAATTTATCTTACAACGATCTTCTCCACCTGAGATAATCCCTGATTCTCCAGCTTCAGGAAATAAATTCCCTTACGCAGCATTGAAATGTCGAGCCGGTTACGCAGCGCAGACAAAACTACCGAGATGACTTCCTTGCCGTTCACATCCAGCAAAACGGCCCTGGTTTCCATAACTTCCGGGAAATCGATGAACAGCTCATGCTCAGCGGGATTGGGATACACCATCACCTGCATATTGCCCGGTTCGGTAACCTGGGTAGTATTCAGCATCAGACTTTTAATGGCGGAAATTCCGTTGATATGGTAGCTTCCGTCAGTCTGTGGCCAGGCAGCATCAAACTCCACTTCCAGATTATACTGCATTTTGGTAGATGGCACATACAGCCGGAAGTATATAGTTTCTCCTTCTTCAAATCCATCTTTGACCGGGGTGACAGCATCATCGGCAAAGGCAACCAGCACCGAATTTTCACCGTTCCAGGCTATCAACCCGAAACAATTTCCTTCAGCATCCAGAGCGCCGATATAGTCTCCAGGTTTGATGAAATCAGGATTTACAGCAGTGAACGGAATTCCGGTTATGTGGCTTCCGGGAGTACTTTGGAATATATTCCATGGACCCGCCTCTATCAGGTCTGACATCTTCAGGCTGGCGCCGGTATTGCCCGGATCATATCCCCCCTGCTGGCAGGCCGGGAAGGTAATGCTTCCGGCATTGGCCATCAGTACATAATAGGCCTTGCCTGGTTGCAGACTTCCTAAGGTGTTGATATTCAGAGCAGGCCAGTAGACCTTCCATCCGGCTACTTCTTTCACCATTACCAGGTTGGTTCCGGCAAACAGCGATACCACATCGGCCGTACATTCTGAATGTACCGGGATAAGGTTCCAGCCGGCGCCAAGCTCAAGCGTACGGTTGGCTGAGCGGGCGCCTGGTACAGTAAGCTGAAGGGTATTGGCTACTTTTATCACATATCCGCTGTTCCGGTTCCATGTGTCGAGGGTATTGATATTCTGTCCGGGCCAGTACATTCCGCTGTTGTTGTACAGGATGATGAGATCGTTCAGCACCGAACTGAACATGTTGCTAACAGCAGGATCCACCGGAGTCACATAGGTGGAAATGCCCGACCAGCCCGCCGGGAAAGTCAATTCCTGGCAGGTGTTGATGGTAAGGATCACAACATCGGTCACTTCAGCCGGACAGGGTTCCTCAGTAATAACCGTCAGGGTAATGGTCACAGTTCCATTCGTAATATCCTCCGGACCGGGGTAATATACAGGAGACAGGGAGGTTGGATTAACCAACTGGCCATCGCCATCAGTTTGCCATGATATGATACCTGAGCCTGATACACTTCCGTTAAGCTGCACGATTTCAGTATGGCATACTGAAATATCATCCCCTGCATCCACTATAGGAAGCGCGATAATATCCACATCCACAAAATCGATGGCAGAGTTCAGGCAGGGAACAAACGGATTGGCCATGAGACTCAGTTCAGCCGTGCCATTAATAGCATCTCCCGGTCCCGGATAATACACCGTATTGAGCGCCAGAGGATCGGAGAAAATGCCATCACCAAGCGTTTGCCACAGGAATGAGGAGGCATGCTGCACCATTCCGGTGAGCTGGTATCCGTCGCCTTCACAGATTAATCCGTCGGGGCCGGCATTGGCTGTGGGTGGTTGCTGAATGGTGATGGTTTTGGAAGCTGTTACTGTTCCGGTACACGGACTCACCGACTGTGCCGTGAGGCTTAACGTGACCGAACCAGACAGCAGGTCGCCTGCCCCAAAAGTGTACAAAGGATTCAGCGCAATGGTATTGCTGAACGTACCATCTCCGGTAGTAGACCAGAAGTAGGTGTTCGAATTCTGAACCGTAGCTGAAAGCTGATGGGTGGTACTGCTGCAGATCGCTTCATCAGCGCCAATATTCACCACTGGTTTTTTGCGTACGATAATCCTGGTGGTGGAACTGGCCGGAGCAAAACACGGGTTAACAGCCTGAGCGTAAATTGTCATCGGTACAACTCCACGTATAATATCATTCGGACCCAACACATAGATCGGGTTCAGGATATGATTATCGCTCAGGAATCCGTCGCCAAGGTTATTTACCCAGATCAGGCTTGAGTAGTTTTGAGCGGTAGCATTCAACTGAACGCTCTCAGTCTGGCACACCGTTTTATTGGGACCGGCATTAACCGTCGGATTTTTTTGTATCGTAAGCACCAATGAAGAGGTATCATTGAATTCACAGGGCCAGATGGGTTCTGCCACCAGCGAGAGGGTAACCGATCCGGCTGCAATATCCTGGCTGCCGGGAGTATATACCGGATTGAGCAGTAAAGGATTATCGAAGGTTCCGTTTCCGGAAGTGATCCAGTACCACAGCGTGTAATTCGTAACGGAGCCATTCAGGGCGTAGGTTTTGTTCTGACAAACCGCTGCATCGGCTCCGGCATTGGCTACTACCGGATTTCTCACGGTTAGCTCCATGCTGGATGCTACGGAGCTGATACAGGGATCAAGCGGCTCAGCAGTCAGGGTCAGTATGATCTTTCCTACGATGTAATCCTGTGTGCCGGGGGTATAAACCGCATTCAGCGAATGTGCATCGTCGAATGTACCCGTACCGCTGGTAGTCCATAAAACCGAAGCAGCATTGGAAGCAGTGCCTTCGAGGGCATAGTCAGAACCAACACAAACATAGTCGTCATCACCGGCATCCACGGATGGAGGAGTAACCACGCATACCGACCATTCCACGGTCTGATCGGCCAGACCTGACTGTCCGCTTTCACCTACTATCTCTGTTACTTTAAAAGTGAGTGAGTAGTTATCGTTTCCTGATGTCAGCGGAAGTAATCCACTGATCTTGTACAACACATTATTGAAACTCAGCGGCGTTATTAACAGAGATTCAGATGGAATTACATTTCCTGAACCGTCTTTCAGAATGATCTGACTGTTGGTAAAGGTCGATTCGATGATCGGCATATTGAACAGCACCAGCAGGGTATCCACCGGCGCTCCGGGTTCTTCGGGAAGGCCAAAGAAGTAGTCGATAGCCGGGCTCGAGATGGCCTGAATCCAGCTGGCCTGGACGCCGTACTGCCCGTAATTACCAATGAGGTCGGCAATGCCGGCAGTTTGAACAGTCAGCATATAGAAACCGTTGGCGGAGGTTTTGGTGGAGATATCCACATCAAAAGTAGTGTCATTCAACTGGGTTACAATGACTGTTTCATCCATCAGATCGGGGCCGCCCTGGTTTTTCAGCATCATATCCTCGTAGGTGAAGGTTGCGGGATCAATTGGTTTATTGAACACAACCTGTACGTTGGTTACCGGTTCGTCGGTAACCCCGGCCGGTATCCCGTTTATGGCTATCACTTCCGGTACATTCTGGTCAATGGCTTCAAATACCACCGTATAAGTCTGGGGTGTATTTTCGGCAAAAATATCGAGGAAGTGAAGTTTATTTTCATAGATGGGCTCTCCTCCATCGGGGATCGTGACGTAAGTCAGCCAGATATTATCCAGCGGAATGGCCTGTCCGTCGGCACGCGTACAGCTTACAATTCTGAACAATCCGTTACCCGGGTCATTGATCTTTGTATAATTCCAACCGGCGAGGAATGGCGTTACGGTGAGTTCAACCTCAAGGTTATTCATGTTTACCGCACCATCCACCGCAGCTTCTTCAGCCTGATAAACATCGGCCATATTACCCGTTGAGAAATAGAGGGCATCAGGAATGTCATCCGAATCAGGGACATCATTTACGAGGAAGTCGTTTATAGTATCATACAAAGGACCATACACCGATACACTTTTGATCAGCTCATGAATCTGCACATCACTTACAAGGCTCAGATCGGGATTGCCAAAGCTGTTCAGGTGGTTGACGGATATTTCATAGGCAATGAAGTGCCCGAGCAACGTACTGGTGAACCACCACTGGCCCACTTTTATGCCGCCTCCTGGGATATCTCCGAAATTGACATTCAACAATCCAAGCTGAGTGGGTTTGCCACCGAGATTAGATCCCACAATTTCAAAATCGATCAGCAATCCTTTTTCATTTTCGATAATAGTGGGCTGAGCCGATTCAATATTAACGCTCCAGGCGGTTCCGGCGCCCTGATTATCGATTAAAACAGCCAGTTCGGCAGGAATCATGGGTTCAATGGGTTCGGTAAGCGCATCATCGCCCAGGATATCACGCTGCATGAAATAATCGATATACAGGTTCGGGCTGGGATTCACCTGCAGGGTAACAGGCAGCAGGGGTTGTTCGAATATCTCACCCGTAAACGGATCGAGATATGACAAGGTACCCCCGAATGAATAATACTTTGGGACATCCGGAGCGGCCGCTCTTTCAGGGATAAACATGATGACTGCGGAGCCTTCGGTTTGTGAACCCAGGGTCCCGGAACCGTCAATACCGGAAATTTGGTCTAAGGATTCGGTATTGATCTGGAACAGGTCGTTGCGGATCATTCCGTTTTCATCCCTGACTTCGAGGTCAAGCAGGATATTTTCCATTGCGTCGCTTTCATGGCCGTTGAAAATGGTCAGTGTTCCTTCAAAGGCTTCGCGGGTCATGGTAAGGGTTTGGGAGAACTGAACGGTAACCGTGGCACAAACTGCAGTTTGGGTTTCTTCTGTGTATCCTTCAACAATGGCATGAGCAGCGTTGTACATTTCTTCAATCGAGTTAAATCCTCTTCCTGTTGCATAATTGAAAGCAGTATCATACGAAAGCCCGTATTTATATATCAGTACGGAGTCAATAATATTCGGGTACTCAGTGGTGGGGGAATATATTCCAAGTCCATTGGCCTCCATGGAAGTATTCCAGCGCTCGAAGAAGCCCAGCATTTCCGATTCGACAATATCCGATTCAATAAATGCGTTGAGAAGTTCATTGATCCGGGTCTCATTTATAGCGGTCATAGCCTGTACATTAGGTAATACCGAATCATTAAAAACCACAAATGCTTCGCGGTTGATCAGTTCAACATTATGATAAATCTCATAAGTCGTACTGTCTATAGCAGTGAACGCTTTGTCAACCATAAACATGTCTTCCTGCGCCTGAATGAGTTCCGCCGGAACAGGGGTTTTTCCGTTACCAATAAACTGATTAATTTTACAGCCAATTGACCACCCTATATTCCATGCGCATTTCAGCTTCTTGAAGATGTCTTTCAGCGGTTTTATCAACTGCCAGGCATCGCCAAGTTTACCCCGGTCGCCCGGTAAATAACCAGTTTTTCCAATTCCGATATTCGGAATAGGGGTACAGCTCCAAAGAGCATTGAGGAATTCGGCCAGGCAGGGATCGCAGCCCGTATTACTTTGTGTATAGGGTACCGTAGGGATTTCAAGCGGGAAAGTTGGCCCGGTATAGGTATATCCGGGGCCACCCGGTCCGGGAGTTCCGCAATCAAAACACCAGCCGATTGGTGGCAGAACACTGCCGCCTCCGGGACTTGTACAAATTCGTCCCTTATAATAAACATTATCCTGTACAAGCCTTAATTGATCATCAGGTCCGCAGGCAAATTTATAGCTCGCAATGGTGAAATCGGTACAGTTAGAACTCCTGTTGGCAGCTGTGGTTGAAGTTCTTCGCTGAACCACTACCGGCACCTGAACCGTAGTCTGAGGCAGGATGTCGAAAGTATTCACATTGGCTATGAATTCATATTCGTCATCATTAGGGAAGGTGATTTCCACATCCTGGGCGGTAATCAACCCATGATTGGTTAACAGCAGGATAAACGGGAATACATCTCCCACATCAAGCTGCGGAATAGTATCAGGCATCACCATTTCCACCACCGGAGCCGGCACATTGGTTTCAAATACTGCCACCAGTGTAATCTCGTATTCATCTTCTATCATGGTAGGAATAACCTGCCAGGTATAGGAAATAGCCTGGAAGGCAATGAATACCAGTTTATTGTTGGTAATTCCCTTTTCAATATAGATGAGTTGCTGGAAATTGCTGTGTTGCTGAGCGGATACCCTCAGATTATAATATCCTTCAGGAATATTTTCGGCCAGATAATGACCGCTGGAATTGGTCATGCCCTGCGAAATGATCTGCCCGGTATAGGGATGGGAAAGGATTACCGAAGCGCCGGTTACATGAGGCGCAGCTTCTGTGTTATAGGTGTATTCATCCACCACATCCACCAGCAGATTTCCGGTTTCAAGTGATACCGGCTCAAAAGTAAACGGCAGTGTTACGCTGTTGGAATTGGCGCCGTTCAGGGCAATGCTGCCATGAATCGGATTATTGAGCTGCAGATCGCTTCCGGGAGTGAGCCGTAAAGTCACTATGGCCGATTGACCGGGTTGCAGCGATGGAATGGTATTGCCCGATGTGGCCAGTGAAAGCCAGTTGTTCTGAGGCAGTAAAATATTGATCAGTCCGGTTTCGGCATTCCCGTTGTTTTTCACCTCAAATTCGGCATAGTTGGTTATGCCTCTTACCATCGCTTTGTTCAGGCTTACCGGGTTCAGTTTCAGATTACCCACGGTAGCCCGGGAGAAAAACCAGGTACTGAAACGGAATTTGGTGCCTTCGGCCGACTTCAGCTGCAGTTTAACCTCCTGGTATTGTGTACCGTTGGTGAGTTCTGTGGCCGTAACCGTGTAATTCATGGTAGCCATGCCATTACCGGGCAATTGGCCAATAGGGGTGAAGTTGACCTGGCATCCCGGAGGACCTGACAGGACTTCCACCTGTACATTGGTCAGTTCCAACGGACTGAAATTTTTCAATTCGAGGAAGAACGAACGGGTTTCGTTCAGCCACATATCCCAGAGAATATAGCCCGAAGCGGTGGTTCTGGCGCCAAGAATAGTAAAGTTGTCCTGAGCTTCATTGTTACTCTGTCCCGGATAACAGGCGCCTACCGTGTAGGATCCGGCTTCTCCGTTTACCGGTACAAAGTTCACTGAAAATTCCCCGTTTCCATTACTCACGGCATTGAAAACCCGTCTGACCCCTTCAACAATCACATAAACATCCACCGGTTTATTGGGCGCCGGCACTTTGGCCAGCGATTCAGTGATCCCGCTTATGGTGATGGGGGTAGTGCCGTTGAAAACATCTCCGTCTACTGTAACTGTTGCCGAATAATCGGGTAAAATTGCCAGGGGAACGGATACAGCCACATTGTTGATCGACATCAGTTCGGCCTTGGCTCCGTTGGCATTAACGTTGGCCAGGATATTGAAAAATCCGACCTTGTCGGTTGGAGTATAAGCAAAGGTAATTTCCAGCGAATCGCCGATACTGAGAACCGAAGGGGTATATTGTGTACTGATCAGAACATCATAAGCCGGGTGGATGGTTTGGTCTTCCGACCTGTAAATTTTCACCTCAGCCCCATCGCCGGCCAGGGCAAATCCCTGATTGGCAATTTTGAAACTGATATTGACCGTTGAGTTGATTAATACAGAGTTTTGAGATACACTAAGGGTTCTGGCCACATAATCGGGTAAATTCCGGTCGGTTACAATAACCCAGCAGGAGCCTGAACTGTAACCTGTTGAGGATACGATTACCGTAACAATCTGGTCGCCATCTTCAATACCATCGTCCAAGGTACTGAAAGGCACATCCACAAAGGTAGCGCCTTCAGGGATCACAGCAGTAGATGCCACCGATAATTCGTCGGTACCGTTGTGCTGAATGTTGATGTTAATTTCATTTCCGCCCAGCGTATTCCTGGTGATCCGGAGCATGCCCACATTGGTGGCATTTTCAGGAGCGGTCAGGGGGCTGGGGGAAACCGAAAGGGTGGGGCCGTCATTATCGAGTATCGTGATATTCTGAGTGACCGCAGCCCCGGTTTCGGGAGGGGCGCTGCAGCCACAGGCAGGCAGATATACGGCCGCCGTAACCGATGCAGTGCGGTTGCCTTCCATAATACCGTTATCAACCACCCCGATATTGAATTGGGCCTGCACCTGGTTATTGGGAATAGTAACCTGATTAGGCGTGAACAATTGTCCCTGCGGACTGGAGGAAATCAGGATGGTCAGATTTCCGACCGCCGGACGGTCGAGGGTTACCGTACCGAATGAGGCATAAGGTCCGGCGCCTTCCGATACACTCACCGGGTTTATGGTGAATGTAACCTGTGGCAGATCGTCGTCTAAAATGCTGATGGTACCGGAACCAGGCAGGTAACCGGCCACCGTGGCATTGATAACCACATTCTCGGTAAGTTCAGGAGTAGAATTGGCCAAAACGGTAACATCAACCGTAGCTGACGATTCGTTCGCCGGTATGGTTAAGTTCGGGGGTAATCCGATCTGGTTGGTTTTCAGGGTAAATAGGGTAACATTCAACGGATTGGCGGTTACCAGGTCGCGGGTAACCGTTACCTGAAATACATCGCCTTCATTAGCCTCTGTCATGCTTAGGTTCATCGCCAGAGACGGCATTTCATTATCCACCAGGGTAAGAATGGCATCATCAGCCGCAAAAAGGCCTGCATCTGCGGTAATCACCACTTCAACATTCCCTTCAATCAGATTATTATCAACCGCAAAAATCTGGAACGGAGCTCCGGATTGATTTACCGGTATGGTAACCACGGCCGGTATGGTAATCCTGCCCGGAAGCGAAGCCGAAAGGTTCACCACCAAAGCCTGCCCGGTATTTCCACTGCGATAAAGCATGGCATTCATGGGCGAGGCGGAGTTTTCATTCAGCGTAGGCTGCGGGAGTGAAAGGGTAAGACGGTTTTCTGCCAGTACCGTTTCAGTTGATAATACAGTGTTATTGGCAGCTCCGTTAGGCTTTTCAATAAGCGCAGGATTGGGAGTTATCCTTACCTGCAGGTAAATCTCACCTTCCATGGCCAGTTGAACCGGAATATTGAATGAGGCGCTGAGCGATACAAAAGCTCCGGGATTGACGCTTTCGGAATTCTGTACAAATCCCAGCACATAGGTCTGCTGACCTGATACCAGAGCCAACCGCTGACTCCAACCGCCTGCTGCTACGGCATCGCCGATATTCTGGATATTCCAGCCCATGGTAAAGGCTTCGCCCGGAATCACATTTCCGCTTAGCGGAACGATATTGTTGGCTGTAATATCAGGATAAGGCGGCAGGTTCACCGACATCGGCATGGCCGATACTGCCCGGTTATTGTTCTCATCAGTTTCCTGGATGATGTTGTTGGCATCGGTAACTACAAACATATAGTAAGTGCCTTCAAGATAATCAGCTAACCTGAAAGTGGCGGTATTGGTATAACTCTGGCCGGGATTTAATCCGTTCTTATTGTTCACGGAAGCTACCTTCACCGCTGTACCCGGATCAAAAATACTGGATGATGAAAGGTAAAGGTCATCTTTCCAGGGAATGATACCGGTTCCGCCGGTTCCTGTATTGGTGATGGTAAAGTTAACCTCAATATTCTGGCCGGAACTGGCCGTAGCTGGAATAACCACATTGGAGGGTACCAGATCAGAGAAAATGTTGAATGAAAATGTCCTGATCTCGCTCTGGCTCTGGGAGCATTGATTGCGGGCCACCACCTGCCAGTTATACAGGTAGTTTTTGTTGAGATAATCAGTGTAAGTATAAGAAGTGCCTGTTATTCCGGTTGCAGTGGGAGTTCCGGGTTTGGGCTGGCTGGTCCTCCACAGGTATACGTCGTAGGCAGTGGCATTGGCCGCGGCCTCCCAGGTGAAAGTCACCGGTTCCACCACCCCTGAAAAGTTGTTGGGCGGTTGTAACAGGGTGATGTTTCCTACAGAAGGATAGTTGGTTATGGCCTGAACCAGGGTGTCATTTGCCTTATTCTGGTCATTTGCCAGTTTTGTGAATGTTTTCAGGGTATAGGTTCCCAAAGCCGACAGGTTTAATGTCTGGGTAAATGTATGGACAACCGTTTGTCCTGAAGGCAAGGTGCCATTGACCGTTTCAGTAACCACAGCGCCGTTGTTCAGCTTATAACCCACCTGGAAATTGGTTTGAGGCAGGGTTCCGAAATTCCTGACGGAAATCTTAAGCTGTTCCGCAGCCGATAATCCACAATTGCTCATCGGACTCACAATTCCGGTAACCGACAGATCATGTTCAGGCGGAATCCCGGTTCCTGATAGAGGCAGGGAGATCAATCCCATATTGGTGGTGAAGTGAATAAAAGCATTGACCGGAGTATAGTTAACCGGAGTAAAGGTAATATTGAACGGGATTTGCTGCAGATAGGCCAACGTTGCCGGAAGCTGAATACTGGCCGTAAACAGGGAAGGATCAGATAAACTGAATGAATACACTTCCAAAGCAGAACTTCCATTGTTGGTCAGGGTCACTGGCAGGTTGGCCGTCTGGCTTACCACCACATTTCCAAAATCGGCGATTGCCGGGTTGAATACCGGGATGGGAGGTGAAATCCCTGCTCCCGATAAGTTGATCACCGACTGCAGGGCGGTTCCCCCGTTATAATTTATAGTCAGTGTACCTGCATAAGCCTGAGGCAGAACAGGTTCAAAAATCAGCTTCAGCGTCTTTCGGGAGAACGGGAAAATCTTGGCGACCTGGTTCAGCTTCGAAAACACCGGATCCGAAAAGGTCATTCCGGTAATTTCAGTGGCAACGGGCCCTGTGTTTTCAATGATCAGTTCGAAAGTATCCCGGAGGCCGACAAAAGTATTATCGAACGAAACCTGTGAGGTTGATGGGATCAGATTTCCCTGCCCGTTGATGGTCAGATTGAGGGTAACCGTTTGATCGGGATCAGTCACAGAATTGCTGCTAACCGCTAATGCTCTCTGATAACTTCCGGCAAAAAATCCGGCTGAGTTGATATTCAGGTTAACATTCTGCTGCTGGTTGGCCGACAGGTTTCCTATTCCGTTCAATATGGTAAGGTAATCGCTGAAAGGAACCGTTGAACCTTGCTGAACCGGATTGCCGAACAAAATCCCGTCATGATTATACAGGGAGGCATCGGCAATCATATTGCCACTGCCTGTGAGGAACGGGAAATAGAGGATCAGTTCCGGTTCTGTTCCGGTAAGCGCCTGGTTTTTGGCGCTCAGAATCTCCGATTCATTCCGGGCAATATTCCACACCCGTACCTCATCTATCATACCGTTGAAATAGGTAAACTGGTACGAACGGCCAATTCTGAGGTTATCCGTATTGGCCTGAATAGTAAACGGGGCAAAGGTTTGCATTGCATTCTGAACCCCGTTGATAAACAGTTTCATCGAGGAACCATCAAAGGTGGCGGCCACATGGTACCACTGGTTTTTACTCAGTGCCGATGTGGAGACTACCGTGAACTGGTTATTGAGTTCAAATTCAAGCTTACCGGCATTATTTACCAGCAACCGGTACTTGCCTTCCGTGGAGTTTTCCTTTCCGATGATGAATTCATTCACATTATCCACCAGATATATCCAGGCTTCAAGAGTAAGTTCATTGGCCGGATTCAGGATGGGGGTATGGGTTACGTTGATATAATCGCCGTTTCCGTCGAGTTTCAGCATGTAGGGATTCAGAGCTCCGGCTTCGGTTTCAAAATGCAGGGTTTGTCCTCCAATATTTTTCACGATAAATTGCTTCACCTGGCTCTCACCCGAAGTCATAGATGCATTGATCTCCAACGGGTTGACCGTCATTTTGGGAGGTTCAACCCCGATGGCGGATACCACCACCTGAATGGCAGCCTGTGCCGGATCATTGGAATTAATGGTGAGGATACCCGAGTATTGGCGTGATGACTGAGGCGTAAACAGAATCTGTAACACTTCTGCATCGCCCGGATTTACGTTGAAAACGGGATTAAGCACGTTGAATACGGGAAATTGACTCTGGACATCCACAGAGGTGACTTCGAGTACATCGCAGCCACTGTTCACCACCGATAATTCGCCGGTAAGCGTTTCGCCCACGAAAGCCGTTCCGATGTTGATGAAATCGTTGCAGATAATGGCCGGTTCGCCGGTTATGGTTATCTGATACAGTAATTCGGTTTCCGGTTCGTCAGGATCGTTGGAGGTCAGGGTCACCACGGCTTCATGAAGCCCGGCAAACAAATCAAGGGTTGAAATAGTTACCCCAGCATTTACGGAGGACCCGCCGGCAACCGTGGTTTGCGATGGGGTGAAGGTAATCCAGGGCTGATCCGAAATTATTTCCACATTCAGAACATCCTGGCCTTCATTGAATATTTCAAGGGAGCTGCTCACTTCATCATTACAGGGAGCTGTAAAGGTGAACAAAGACTGGGCAACGGAAATATCCGGAGGGGTAATGCCGGTACCGGTAAGCGGAACCTTGTATTGAGTCGCATTGCCTGCATTTGACTCTACCACCAGCGAATCGGCAGCAGGGCCGGGCAAAAGCGGATTAAAGGATACGGTAACATCAGCGGTTTCTCCGGGTTGAAGTGTTAAGGGAAAGGATTTCCCCGGAATACTGTAGGAAAATCCGCTGGAAGCCCCGTCAGGGATGTTGATATTCTGAATAATAAGATCTTTTGTTCCTATATTACTCAGCATTATATTTTCATTTTTTGAACCATTTACCACCACCTGTCCGAAATCAAGCTGAGCCGGAGCAGAGGTAATTTGCGGAGTTCCGGTAACATTCATGGATACGGGAATGATAACCGGTGAATGGTCAGGTGTATTGTTGTTTATCTTCAGGTCAATGCCATATAGGCCATCGTTATAGGCGGTAGAGTTGAATTTCAGAGTAATGTTGCTTGAACTGCCCGGAGCAACAGTTTGATTTCCTCCGATGATTTCAATCCAGCCTGCAACCGGAGCATTGGATTCTGTGGCTGAGGCATTTCCGTTAAAGGTACCATTTCGTCCGTTACCGGTAAGATCAGCAGCCGTACCGTCATCAAAATTCCAATAACCGATTAATGAAGTTTCATTACCGTTTAACTGACGATATAAATTCTGATTAATTTCTTTTGAAGTAAGGGCGTTGTACCAGATTCTTGCCTCATCAATATACCCGGCAAAATCATAGTAGCCGGGAACCGAATAACCAAGTACACCCAATACCAGATTACTGGATCCATTCAATATGGCAGAGTTGCCAAGTACAGGTGACGCAGCAACCTCAACGCCGTTTCTGAATAGCTTTATCTGAGTTCCGTCATAGGTCATGCACACATGCTGCCACTGGTTTACCTGAATAATACCTGTTGTTCCAACTGAAAACAACTGGGAGCCGGCGCTTCTCCACACCTGGCCAGACAATGTGTTTCCACTTAAGAGCAGGTTAAAGCCACCCGTGGGCGTACAACAATCCCTGCCAGTACTGATAATCCATCTGGTACCCGAAGTGCTGGTTGGATAAATCCAGGCCTCGGCAGTAACTTCGCTAAGACCAGGATAGTTATAGTTTACCGAAAGATAGTCGTTATCTCCGTCCAAAACCATTGATTTGCCATGGCTGGCGCCTGACACATTTACCGGGTATGTTTCAATATTCAGCGGAGTATTTCCTGAATTCGAAACGGTCAGATCTCTTTCTGTACTGTCAGGTTCTTCAAGGGCCACAAACAATTCCTGCGGATCAACGGTAATTTCCGGCAACTCAAATTCAAGCGAAACTGCCGTAAACTGGCCGTAGCCAAAATTGCCGTTTCCAACCAGATAAGTCGGAATGGCATTCAGTTCGGTTGGAAATCCGTTAAGGGTGGTCCATAGTTTAAAAGTCATCGGGTTTCCGGTGGTATATCCGGGCAATCCGTTGGTGGGATCTGCCTTCCAGGCCATTATGGAAGGCTCATCGGATAATCTCCAGTCAGAAATTACTTCAGCATTCCCGGTAAGGGTTCCATGATTCTCATAAATGGTCAGATCATTCGCATTTCCCGATTCAAAATTCCAGTTCCCTACCAGCCCTGGTTCATTTCCCGGAAGCGTTTGATGCATATTTTCAGCAATCTGCCCGGGTGAGCGGGCATAATTCCAAAGTCGTACTTCGTCCAAACTTCCATTGAAATAATTCGGATCTGAAGACCACCAGCTTCCTATTTTTACCATCTGATTATTCTGCCTGATGTTTCCTGAGGCTGCCAATGTCATAACTTCCTGACCATCAATGTATAAACGGATGAGGCTGCCGTTATAGGTGGCGGCAACATGATGCCAGGCATTGATTTCGAGCGTTGCCAAGGAATTTACCGGAAAACTGGTACCGTAAGTATTTACAAAATTAAAATGCAAGGTGCCGTTATCAGCAATGTGGAAATTATAACTCCAATCATTGGAATTGGTCCAGCCTATTTTTCCGATGATACAGCGATAGTCGCCTGAATAGGAAGTTGGCCTGACCCATGCCTCTACGGTAATTTGATTTCCGTTCAGGTCTAAACTGGGATCATCGGGAATTTCCACGTAATCGCCATCTCCGTCTAACTTTAAAACCTTATCCGTATTAAGTAAAGAGGCCATGCCAACGCTTAAATTACCGTCGAAAACACTGAGTTCGTCCCCGGGTTTTATCACATCGTCCAAATTGGTTTGTTTTACAATTATCGGATAAGGAATCCCTGTAGGATCAATCTGATTGAAATGATCCTCAAAACCAATACCCATTACCACAACTTGTTTAGCAGGCGCATTGGATGTTATGGAGAGGGTTCCTGAGAATGCACCTTTTGCACCTGGCTGAAAAGAAACCAGAATCTCCTTCAGATCATTGGTGTTTTGAAGCGTGAATGAGGTGGGAGATACTGAAAAAGCAGCATTGTTTGAGGTAATATTGGTAACGGTTAACGCGGTAGTACCTGTATTAACCAGGAAAAACGACATCGTTTTGGGTGTGTTCACCACCGTATTTTCAAAATTCAGCAGATTAACCGAAGTCGATGAATTGGACGAACCAGCCGGAAGTGCAAATCCTTCCAGACTGATACTGATCAGCGGTTCATCCGGATCATTGCTCTGAATGGTCAGAATTCCCGAATAACCGCCAGGCAAAGTGGGTGTAAAGGTTACCTGAAACATGTTGGATGCCCCTGGTGCAATGGTTGCTGTGCTGATACTGGTGGTAAATGCAGTGGAATTATCACTGATGGTAACCTCTAAAGGAGCATTTCCTGTATTGCTGATGGTAACATCGCTTACCACACTCGACCCTACCACCACCTGGCCTACATACAGACTTTCAACAGGCACTGAGATATCCGGTTCGAGTCCGGCAGTACCTTCAAGGTTAACTACCGTCATCTGTCCGAAACCGAAATTTCCGTTCCCGATTACATATTCCGGGGTCATAGGGACTTCAACCCAGTTGCTGTAGATTTGAGTCCACACTTTAAAGGTCATGGGATTGCCAGGGGTAAAGCCGGGTAATCCTAAGGCCACATCTTTTTCCCAGGCCGTAATCAGGAAATTGGAGAATACCTGCGGTGGCTGTAATCCCTGCAGGCTGGCATTGCCTCCTAAATACGAAGGAGTGGCTCCGGCAACGAGGTTGTTATAATTGCCATCGTTGAAATTCCAGTAACCTATCAGGCCGCTTTCAGTACCCATCAATTCACGGTTCATATCCGACTGGATATCAAATTGCGAACGGGCGACATTCCATACACGCACTTCATCAATACTCCCGTTGAAGTAATAGGAATGCCCGCCACTACCTCCGTAAGCTCCGATAATCTGACCTGCCTGACCGGTTCTCAGCGTTCGCACATAATCCTGGGTAGCCTTCAGCTGGCCGTTTACATAGAGCATTTTCCGGTAACCGTCAAAAGTAACCGCGATATGATTCCACTGGTTATTTACAATACCTGCAGTGGATGAGTTGACATAAAAATCTTCATAACCGCCACTGACCGGAACCGTGCGGAAGTTAATGCTGCTCCCCTCAAAAAACAGGGAATACTGGCTGTTTACCGCTCCTTTTTCGAAAATGAAACCGTTTTGGCTGAAATTGGAGGAATACACCCAGGCAGAAATAGTTAGCCGTTGTACGTCAAATGCTGTGGAATTGTCGTTGATCACATAACCATTGGAACCGGTCAGTGCGAGACTGTTGCCTCCCTGCCCGGCGATGCCTACCCCCACGCAGAGACTGCCGTCGTAAACAGCCACTTCATCTCCCAGGGAGGGAGCAAATCCATCAATATCCACATTATCGACAATAATGGAATATGGTTTTCCGGTAGGCGCCACCGAAGTAAAATGACCCTGGGAAGCAATGCCTGATACAGGAACTGTTACATTCTGTGCATTGTTCAGAATGGTAATGGTACCGGTGTAATTCCCGGCCTGAGTCGGAGAAAATACCACCGGAACATCGGCATTCTGACCCTGCCCGAGCGTAAAACCGGTACTTCCGGCAATGGTAAACACCGGGTTGGAAGAAGTAATACCGGTTACCGATAAATTTCCGTTGCCCGGGTTGAGAATATTCAGCGTCATGGTTTTGGAGGTACTTCTCGGGATTCCCCCAAAATTAAGCGAAGAGGGAGTAACCACTATCTGTGGGGTGGGCTGTGGTAATCCGGTGCCGTAAAGGGGTATTGAAACCGAAGACAAATCCGGATCATCCGTAACAAAAGAAAGCATATCGGTATACGACACCACCGAGGTGGGCGTAAAGGTGATTTTTAAGGTATCCGTGGCTCCGGGAGCCAGCAAAAAGCCGTTTTTCGATCTGGTAAAAAAAGCCGTTGAATTCTGAATGGCTGTAATGGCAAGCGGAGCCGTGCCATTATTCGTCAATACAATGGGAAGTGTTTTACTCTGGTTGATGACTACTGTATTAAAATTTAAAAGCTCCTCCGATATACCGATATCCGGAATAAGAGTGGTGGAAACAGCAAGATCAACTGCGCTGTAAGAGCCAAAACCAAAATTTCCGTTTCCCTTTACCATGGTTTTTTGTGCATCGAAATTTCGTATTTCAGAATACCAGGCCAGATGATATTTGAAAGTCATGGGATGGCCGGGGGTAAACCCGGCCAGACTTTGTGAGGGATCGGCCTGCCAGGCTACCAGGTTCTGGTTGGGATTGCCTGCGTAAAAGGCTGTCCCAACACACAATTCCCCGTCGAAAACCCCGATCTGCGTTCCCACCGGAATTTCACTGCCATTGATGGTCAGGTCAGCAAGTACAATATTATAAGGCAATCCTGTCGGAGGAACCGGTTCAAAGGCCTCGGCTCCCGGAGTGGGAGGGCTGATGGGGGCGGTCGAACTCAGAAACTGCGTATTTCCGTTCCGGGTTCCGTTATTTCCATTTAAAGTGTTATCCATAATGGTATTACCCGATCCTTCATCAAACGGCCAATAGGCTGCCAAACCGGTTTCCAGACCGGTTAAACCCGAGTTTCTGAAAGCGGCAATTTCCGAAGAGCTGCGGGCAATGTTCCAAACCCGCACCTCATCCAACATACCGTGAAAATCACTTACATACCCTCTGCCTATATAGAACGGAAGCGTTCCGGCTGTAGCGCTGGCATACTCTGCTGCCACCGAACCTACCTGAACCCCGTTAATATACCAGTAAAGCATCATCTTCTGTAAATCCCGTACAATGGCAATATGAGTCCAGGTATTCACGGATATATTCACCGGTGTGGTAAATCCCTGATATGGGCTGTTATTGCCGCCGCCGGTTCCGTAATAATAGTTGATCGATCCATTGGTTTCCAGCGTAAGGGTTCCTTCTCCGGCATAGGCCTTGGCCAGCGGATTCCGGCGGGCATTCATGGAGTACGGATAGATCCACATCTCAAGGGTCTGGCTGCCTGTAATCTGAAGGCCGGCAGGGGTTCCGAAATTCACGAAATCCCCGCTGCCGTCAAAGCTCAGGGCATAATTCTGCGCCAGCACGGCATGTCCTGACAGAGTCATGATGATAACCGCCACGAGTGTCCTGAACAGCCGGTGTATATGGGTTAAATGATATATTTTCATAATTCAATACTGTTTTATGGAATGAATTGCTGTTGATGACAGCAACAATTACTGAAGAATGACTACTTTCTCAGTGATAACGGTACCCGGGGTTTCAGCCATCATCAGATAAATGCCCGGACTCAGCCGCTTGCCATACATATCGGTACCGTCCCACTCAAACCGGTAGGTTTCGGGAGTAAACCGGTCATTGGCCAGCGATTTCAGCAATCTTCCGGTATTATCATACACAGCAACTTTTACGTTCGACTCATCATAAATCCTGAGCGTGGCGGCCGTGATATCCTTGAATGGATTGGGACGAACCGTGAAATCAAAAGGTTCTTCATTGGCAGGCACCAACTCCAGAATCACATTACCATAATTACTTTCTCCATACAGCGGTGTGGTGCCGGATTTAGCCCGTAACGTATGCCGGGTGGGTGTACCCATACCGTGACGGTACACCTGGGCTGTCATCACATGACCTTCCGTAAAACCGGGAAGGTTCATGGATTCTTCTTTCTCCCAGGCGGTTATGAGAAGTTTGTCAATACCATTGTAAACCGCCGAACCTACACACTGATTCCCGTCGAACAGGGCAATCTCATCCCCGGGATAAATACTGTACAGCGATTCTTCCGGTTGTTTCAGTTTAAGAATAACGGCATACGGCAACCCGGTTTCGGTAACATTGAAGAAAGCATTTTCCCTGGGCGGTTCCGGTTTTGATTTTCCGGCCAATAATGCCTGTGAAGCTTTGGCGCCATTGGGCGGATAGCTGAAAGTAAGCGGGGATGAGCCCGATAGCGCTATCTTGTAACCGGTTCCGGGATGCATATTGATCAACGTATTGATGCCCTGTGAAGGAATCCAGGAAGCGCCGGCTGCATTCTGTACAATACTGATGCTGCTTTCCAGTCCGGCAAATACATCGGTTACGGCAACAGGTTCACGGTTCAGCATGGCTATATAGTTCCATTTGTTGGGCTTAACGGTAATATTCCAGTCTTCCGGCTTGATTAAAGTCCCTGTATAATTGATGGTTTCAGCGTCATCGGCAAACAGGTAGAACCCGTCAAGGAAGTTGATATCGCCAATGGTGTTGATGTTGTATCCCGGAATAAGCACCTGTCCTTCGTCATTATACACGATCTGCAAACTTTCCAGTCCGCCAAATACCGTCCAGGCATTGGCATACCTCGGGAACATATTGAAGGATACAATGTTGAACTGTCCGCCGGTTACGGGAACCGATTGAATATTATAAACAGAGGCAGAGAGGGTGACTACTGAGAAAACGCCATAACCAAAAGTTCCGTCTCCAATTATCCAGGTTTCATCCGCTTCATTGGTTTCCAGATCGGCGGAGGTATCATAGAGCCTGAAAGTCATATTGTTTCCGGGTGTAAATCCGGCTTGTCCGAGGGCATCGTTCTTTTCCCAGGCAGTGAAAACAAAGTTAAAGGTGCCGTTGAAAATCCCGGCGCCTACACACAAATTCCCGTCAAATACCCCGATTTCATCTCCAACGGCTATGGTAGTACCATCAATTTTGGCATCTTTTACCACAATGGTGTAGGGTTTACCGGTAGAAGCCACCGGCGTGAAATATACCGGAGTTGCCGGTACGGTTTCACCATACTGAACAAAGAACTCCAGTTCATTTTCGGGTTTGTCTGCATCGTCCGACCATAAGGTGGTGGTGAAGTACTTCGAAGTCAAATCGGTTCGGTTATACAGGGTAATGGGTATCACCTGGTTTTGCCCCGGAGTAAGGGTGTAGTTTTGCTGAGGTACCGTGAATAAGGTATAAGGCAGTCCGGTTCCCGTTTGCAACACGGTATTTCCTCCCACCGATCCGGTTACACCATAGGATGAGTGATCGTTAAAATCGTTTTGCAGGGGCCAGTATCCCAATAATCCTGTTTCATTACCCTCCAGGGATGCATACATGGTGCTCCGGATTTGATCCTGGGTGCGGGCAAAATTCCACAGACGGGCTTCTGCCAGGCGTCCCTGCAGATAATAATTATTCTCACCTGCTCTCCGACCCAGTTCGAATGCATACAGCAGAAAATCAGGAACAGGGGTGGTTACTGCATCGTTGGTCTCCCAAACAAAATTACCATTCACGTACAGCTTGATATTGCTTCCCTGCCAGGTAACCGCTATATGATACCATTGATTGGCGCTGATGGAGTAATTGGTATTCCAGTCCTGGTAACTGTAACTGCCAATGGTTCCGTATCCTTTATAAATATGTACCCGGTTGCTGCTATTGATGGCTACCTGGTAATTCCGGAAATTTTTTCCGATAAATTCGAAATGACCGCTATTTTGTCGATAGAGCCAGGTTTCGATGGTAAACTGAGTCATCCCGTGTAAATGATTCTGATGGCCGTAGGAAATATAGTCGCCGCTTCCGTCGAAATAAGCATACCCGGGACTGGGATTTCCTTCGGCAAACTGAATGTTCAAATCCCTCGAACCGTTATTGGTAACATTGAAATTTACATTTTTCGACGGTTGCCCTGCCGGAATAATCTCGCTGAAAGAACCTGGGTTGTATTCCAGTGTAGAAACACCCGATTTCTCACTCACCTTGGGTGCATACACCGATTCGTAAATGGTATATTTACCGGTAACTGTAAAATCGTATAACTGATTATTGGTGAGACCGGTAACTGTAATCGAAGTATCGGTAGTGGCTCCGAAAAAGGTGTAATTGGTTTCTCCTGAGGGTTTGTAAAAAACTTTGTAATTCACCAGCGAATCGTTGGCAACCGGTTCCCAGACCAGGGAAACCGACTGGTTGGCAAATCCGATGGCAAAAATGGCATGGGGATTTCCAAGGTCGAAATAATAAGCTCCAATATCAGAAATGGAACCGTCGGCATCCTTAACCGTAACATCTCCGCCATTGATGCACTTTGAGCCTGGTAACAGTGAATAGTCAGAAGCCCCGGCAAACTGGGGGTCTTCACTGATATTCCGGTAAATATCACAGACCGCGTTATTATTGGGATTGAAGGAGATAAAATTCCAGGCAGCAGAAGGTAAATTCGCTGTGTTCAGAATCGCTCCTGTGGTGTTTCCATAAATGTTGTTGTATTCAAAAGTTTCAATGACTGCCAGGTTCCTTAATCCATAACCTCCGTTGAAAGCCATGATATTGTCGGTAATGACCTCAACCCCGGGTTTGTCAATATAGATACCGCTGCCGCCGTTATTAACCAGTGTATTATAGGTAATGGTAGGGCTCGAATAGGCAGATGTGGAGTTGTAGCTGTTCTTGTGAACACCGTCGTTGGTATTGTTGGCAAACAGGTTTTTGGTGATAGTGGTTTCACAATAGTGGCTGGATGTGTTGAAAACGATCCCATAGGTATTGTTAAGAAACCGGTTGCCTGAAACATAAGAGTCACAATTATACTGATATTCAATTCCATACCCGTTTTGTGTGAACAGATTATTAAGTATTTGAGGACTTGATTCATAATATAAGAAGATCCCCCGGTTATTGGAGCTGAATGTGCAATACGAGATCACCCCTCTTCCCCAGATGGAGCTGGTATAAATACCGTAGTTATTACCGGTGATGGTACAATTGGTGGCTATAATATCTGAATTGTCATCGCCATTAATACCGTTACCCCCTGTTGTAATCGTTGAAGAAGAAATAGTGATCTTTCCATAGCGGGTAACATAAATTCCATCACTGGCGTAGTTTGAAATGGTACAGTTTTCAGCCGTCACATACGAGCCATACATATAAATTCCGTCACTTCCGAGATTCCGGATGGTAGTGTTTCTGACGGTAGAATTATATGAGTTTTGAATGTATAAACCATGCCTTGCATGATTCTTAATCAAACAGTTGTTGAGTTTCGGTCCGCACCATTCAAAGTAAATCCCGTCATTGGCATATTCAATTTTGGTGTAGTTCAAATAGGAGTTATCGTCTGACGGATCGTAAAACCGGATTCGCAGCCATTGGTTGGCCTGTTGTACCTGGTTGGCAGGCCCGGAGGTAAATACCACCGAATCGCCTTCCACTCCGTTGGCGGCCAGATACCCGTTCACAGTCAGGGCATAATTACCCAGGAAACGGATAATGGTGCCGGCAGCGATGATCAGCGAATCGCCCTGAGGCACCGTGATATCGCCCGACACGCTGTAGAAACCGTCCCAAAATCCGGAAACATCACCGGATACGGTGGTTCCAAGATCATACAGGGTGGCGTTGCCCATATCCGTATCCTCGATAATGGTCAGGTTTTCGTAAATGATTGGTGTCTGGAAACCTGCTTTGATCAACCTCACTGAATATACTCCCGGGATCAGGTTGTGGGTTTGATAAAATCCCAGGGCATTGGTGTAGACACTGTCGGCTACCGCACTGGGAGAAATGGGTACAAATTTTACTTTGATATTGGCATGGTTGTTCCTCGCTTCGAGGAAGGCATAGCCCTTTACCGTAGTTTGGGCTGTATTGTTCACCAAAAGCTGCGATTCGCCCGTAAACACCTCAACAGGGGTTCCCCCGAAAGTATAGTTGGCCGATACTATGTAGTAATACCGGTGAAAATCTTCAATGGTAATATCCAGGTATGATGTGTCTGTAATACTGGTGGCAATACGGTTCAGGGTTCCCGGAATAAATCCGGTTTGCTCGCTGCGGTAAATTTTGTAATGACTGAATCCGGTGAGATTCACGGGTTTCTGCCAGTCAAGCCTGACCGTGCCATTATTGAGATCGGTCAAACTCAACCCATAGGGGGGGAATCCGGTGATCTGAAAACTGAACAGTTCAGCAGGGGCATTTAAAGGAAGGATATAATTGTCGGTACCATCGGTAGCCGTTAAATAGTATTCAATGGTGGAATTGATGGCCTGTCCGGGAATATTTCCGGTGAAGGTGTATAAAAGATCTTTGGCTGCTGCCATATTTACCTGGCTGAATGTGCCTCCGTTTACCCGGTAAAAGATTTTAGCCGAGGTAATGGGAGATCCCTGATTATCAAATATCGAAGCGGTAACTGTATAAGGTCCTGCAATATTACTGCTGTTGGGTAAGCCGGTGTGATAAATGTTGTTGAGTTGTCCCACAAAAGGGGTCGGGGTTATAGTTCCGGTATTGGCCAGGTTCAGATAGTTGAGCCTTACACGGCCGGCGCCGCCGTTTCCGGGCAGGTTGCCATAGTGTGAGTTTCCACGCGTTCCGCCTGCAGCAGAAACAGTATTGGACACCGTAAGGCTCATGGCCTGAAGAAGCAGGGACCCTCCGGCTGCTCCGCCGCCGCCGCCACTATATGTGCCACTGTTACCGCCGTTGCCTCCTTTTGATTCCATAATTCCGGCACAGGTAAGGGTATTGGCTGATACATAAAGCAAACCGCCGCCGTTTCCTCCGGCGCCTGGTACGTATCCGTCATGACGGCCGCCGCTGCCGCCGCCGCTTCCAAAGTACAGCCGGGAAAGATCTGGCGAACCATAGGTTCCGCCGCCGCCACCGCCACCGCCGGTTCCGTTGCTTCCGCCGTTACCGGAAAAGTTTTCTCCTCCGTTAACTCCGTTGTTGGTGCTTCCGTAGCTGCTGCCGCCATATCCAAAGGTGCCATAACCGGCGCCACCGCCGCTTCCGGCATGTCCGCCGCCGCCGCCGCCGGCTCCGCCTCTGTTGGCAGAACCATAGCCTAACGTACCGTTGGTAGATCCGCCACCACCACCGGCCAACCCGTTTCCGCCGTTGTATCCGTTATAGGCAGCTCCGCCGCCGCCTGCACCTGGTTTACCATGAGGATCGCTGGTATAAATACCGCCCAATCCGCCTATTCCCAAAAAACTTTCACCGCCCTGTCCGCCGCCGTGCGAACTGCCATACTGGGTACCGCCACGGTATCCTTTACCGCTGGCGGTTATAATACCGGTAGCGTTTACCTGCGTATTTCCGGTTGATCGGAAAAACAACACCCCGCCGGTACTGCCATCCCATGCCGGGCAGGTGAGGGTTCCTGAAACGTCAACTGTAGTATAGTTGGGGATTTTCACCACCTGGTGCTTTTCACCGTTTACCACTACATAAGTGTTTTCAAGAGGTGTATCCAGGATAAGGGCACCAAAGCCCAATCCGGTTACATAATGGGTTTCCCATTGACCGGCCACATTCAGCGGATTATCCGTATTGGGATCAGTCACCGAAAGGATAAGCACTTCATCTCCCACCTGAAAACCGCTGGTTGAACTAACCAGAATGGTAGGAGATCCGGGATAATTGTATCCGGTAACCGCAACCCGCTGGGTATTGATGGTCACCGTCTGGCCTGAATTCACCACCAGGGCTCCGTCAGAACCCGTTCCAAAGGGATTATTGGCCACCAGGGCAATCGCTGCAAAAAGCATTGCCAGTAGAAATGTAAATAAATGTTTCATAATCAAAGTTTTAAGTTAATATATTTTTTATGATGATTCTATGATTAATGATCAATAACAAAACAACTCAATCCGGATATTCATCTGATATACAAAAATACAACTAATTATGGCTCAATTTGCATGATCCGGGATTAGCCTGTATTCATGAATCTGACATCCGGAATTGATATCTTTTCGGTTAAAGATTTCTAAAAGGCTGATTCAATTATCTTTCCAACATTCAAAGTACTGCTCCCGGTAAAGGAGGATTGAGGGGGCAATTCCATCAACATTTGCAAATTTCCTATATATTTATAGACTACTTAAAAATATTTTATTAAAATTTCTTAAAATTATTCTAAATAGCAAAGAATCAGGGGGTTGAAATTATCTGCTTTCCGTTTACTTTATAAGAAGTTTAGCTGTCTGCGCCGCACTACCACACTGAATTTTAATAATGTAGATACCGGATTGAATATTATATGTATTTAAAATATAATTATCATTTTCTCCCTCATTGTAAAAATCTTTATAAACCATTTGGCCGGCCAGGGTAATTATTTCAAGGGTGGCCAATCCTGATATTCCGTTAACCTTAATCATGGTTTCACCGGTGACGGGGTGGTTAGTAATCCTAATTTGGGTAAGGTCATTAAAGTACTTATGGTCATTAATTTCAGCTTTGATGATCCCCGTTTGCCCATATTCCGTAAAACAGCCAGCGTCAGGCAGACCGGGATCAAAAGTGGGTACCAGTTCGTATTCCCGTTGGATCGCAGATTTATAGATCCTGAAATACATAGGGTCACCTGTATTGAGTCCTGCCACACCCGGCTCGTATTCATCATTTCCAAAGGCAATTACATGCAGGTGTTCATTTTTTCCGGTGTACCGCGACATTCCGCAACAAAATCCGGCATTGTTAAAAACACCGATATAATCTCCTGATTCTAACTCATCATAAGTCAGATTATCCAGGGATATCAAATGGAACAATGTGGTTTTATTACATTCCCAGGGGGCATCCGGCAATGGTTCCGTGATGCTTTCCGGTGCAGTTTTAAGAATTTTTTCAGAGCAATCGTACGTGATACCAGAACTGTGGAGAAGGTTTACCAGGTAACTGGTTCCGGGATTCAGAAAATCGAGGGTATAAATACCCCCCGCCGGCCAATACAGCTGCATGGTTTTTATATCAATCGCAAAAATGAGGTTGCTGCCCAGCTGCGACATGATTTGCCCGGCCGGAACCGGTTGGCGGCACAACACGGGTATATAGGTGGCCCCCTTTTTTATAGTAACGGTCTTATTTATTGGGCAAGATCCGCTGATTTTCAGACATCCCGGATGGTTCATCTTAAGTTTATAACCCTGGTAAACATTCCATTGATGCAGGGTATTGATATTTTGTCCCGGCCAAAACACCCCATTTTCACCTATCATGATTTCCAGATTATTATCCGGAATCATACTGGCAAAAATATCTTCAAGCTGATCATGGTAGGGATCCAGATAACAGGATACTCCACTCCACCCCTGCGAAAGTTGAATGATCTGAAGATCGTCGGGGAGTAACACTCTTATATTAAAAGAGCAACAGGATATACATCCGCTCTGGAAATCCTCATAGCAATAAAGAATGTGATAATCCCCCGGACAAGTTAAAGGATCGAAAAAATATTGACCACCCTCCATAAACACATTGCTGCCTGAGTATATTCCCCCCTTTGGAGTTGCATAATCCAGCAAAAGAGGAGGGTCAGAGTGGTAAACCTGCAAAGTGTCAGGACAGGTAATTTCTGGATGCTGACGAACGGAAATGGCAACTTCTTCACTGATATCGGAACCGCATCCTTTTTCGTCGGAAAGGGAATCAAAAATAAAAAGGGTGTTATGTAAAATCTCCCTTGATAATAATACCGGACTTTCCCAATGGATTTCCGTGAAAGGTTCCCCATTAACCAGATAATGAAAAGACCACGGAGGATAACCTGTAAAACTCAAAATAAAGTAAACCATATCTCCATGACAAACTTCAGTTTCTGAAACTTCCCAGGTAAGTTCCGGCAGTGCGTCAACCGTTATTAGTGAAGGCTGAAATACCGGGTTGGAGTTGCCTGCACCATCCGTTACTGAAACCGGATCATAATAAGAGGTTTGAATCAGTTCAGCCGACGAAATATATGGATTTTCGGAAGTTGTAAACGACGCAGGTATATCATTGAGCAGGTAATCAACTGTCCAGGGTGGGGTACCACTGAAATGATGGGTGAATATTACCAGTTCCCCGTTGCAGATCTCTTCATCACTAATTTCATAATAATAGTTGGGAAATGGATTTGCCTGCCTGTCAGGGGAATTGAAAAAATCGGTTTTGAGAATAACACTTCCAATTTCTGTATTGGATGTTTTCAATAAATAATGGTTGATTGAGATTGAAAATACATCTGTATTAAATAAAGAGGTAACGATGATAATTATCGGCAGAATAAATACTTTCCCGGTATCAATAAAAAAAATAGCAACTGTTTTCATAGGTCAGGTTTTAAATGTTAATAATTTGTACGAATTGTTTCCCTACAAATATACAACAATTTTAACCTGAAACCAAGTAATTACATAAATATGAATAACTTTTACCTGAAATGTTGCCGGTAACTGTTCAGTGCCCAGACAGTCAGATCCTGAAACGAGACAAAATCGACCTGATGCCCCAGCCAGTCGCAGATCAAAACCCGCTGATAGCAATCATTATGACCGTTCTCCCTGAGAAACTCAAGATTAGCAACCGGATCCACTGTTTTATCCTGGTTTCCGATCACCACAAACCTGGCCGTTGCTTTTCCCTGTTGAATATCCGGCAGGTTGTGTTTGAAAACATGATGGAAACTCATGGCAGGATTAAATAACAAACCGGGCAAACCCAGATCTTCTCCCAACCAGTAAGCTATATATCCACCTAAAGAACTGCCTACAAGAAATTCAACCTTTTCATAAATACATTTATCTTTTAAAATCTGATAAGCGTCCGGTTGATTGCGGTAATCAAGGTGCAGGGCCACTACCTCCATATTCTGCTGGCGGAGGATGTCAAGCTTTTCAGGCACCGGGAAGCTGTCGAGCCCATGTATATATAACGCTTTCATTAGTCTGGGTTGAAACTGCAAACATAAATATTTTCCTGTATTTGACAGAAATCAGGGATGATA
>Ga0302250_1000779_pt1 | contig 27791 bp, 27 predicted proteins | sample AAG_RA_Asp_MG_FD_193536 | JGI IMG/M metagenome (GOLD analysis project Ga0302250, IMG submission 193536) | Enriched activated sludge microbial communities from anaerobic digester in WTTP, New Holstein, Wisconsin, United States - AAG_RA_Asp | ecosystem: Engineered > Bioreactor > Anaerobic >... | reverse complement strand
TCAGGCTGCTACCCTAAAGGCCGAGCACCTTCGCCGGATTAGCCTTGGTCATCCGGTCGACCTCGGCCTGCGGCACGCCAGACTGCAACAGGAAATCGATGTATTCGGCCAGCGCCTCGCTCCACACCGGATTCTCGACCTGGCCACCGTCGGTCGCAACGATCGTCGACTCGAAACCGAGCGCCTCCATCGCATCGAGATTGCGGCGGAAGTTCTTGTCGTACTTGCCGCCGACGTTTCGCGCGTAGCAACGCTCGAAGAAGACATCGAATTGCGCAAGGCGCTTCTGGTCGTCGATCGACATGTCGACGGTCATCCACTCGGGATGATTGACGACGATCTTCCTGACGCCCTGCTTCCGCGCCTCTTCCACCACGATCAAGGATTCCAGCGGAGTCAGGTGGCCGGTCGCCAGCGCGACATCAGCCTCGGCGACCATCTTCAGGATCGGCAGCAGCGCCGGGACGACCTTGCCATCGACGACCGTTTCGACGCCGTCGCTCTTGCCCTGCCGCTTTCGCTCGTTGGCTGAAAACGACGTCGGCAGCCAGACAAACTTCGCCCCGAGTTTGATCGCGGTCTCTGCAGCGATGGGATTGATCCCGCCGACGTGCGGATTGAGCACGATGCCGCCGAAGACCTCGATCCCCGGCACCGCCACGCGGGCCATCGCCGCGCGGTCCATGGTAGTGACGAGGTGCGACTTGATGACAATCGCGCGCGCGCCAACCCGCCTGGCCTCGGTCGCGAGTTCAATATCGTTCAGGCGCCGTACGCGGATATCGGGATTGGTGTGGATATGGATGTCGATGACGCCCTGCAACAATTTTTCCGTATTAGCCATATGTCCCTCCCTAGAAAATGAAGATCAGCGCGCCGGTGAGCAGGAAGGCGGCAACGAAGCCGATCGGCACGGCGCGGAACAGCAACTGCGGGAACAGTTCGTTACGCCCTTCTTCCGTCGCACAAGAACCGAGCACCAGACTGCCGCCGGAGGAAAACGGCGAGATCGCCGAGGCTTGCGCACCGACCACGATGCAGACGAACAACAGCATCGGATCGAAACCGCTGGACGCTGCCAGTGCCGGGACGAGCGGGAACAGCGCCGGCGTGACCACCCCGAGCGTGCTCGAAAACAGCGACATGATCGCCGCGACCACGCACATGGCGAAAGGAACGAGGTACGCCGGCAGGCTGGTACCGATCCAGGAGGCCAAAAGCTTGATCGTGCCGGCCTTGATCGCCACCGAAATGAGCATCCCGACGCCGCAGATCATCACCAGCGTCGCCCACGGGACCATCGCCAGCACCTTCTTTTCGTCTCCGAGTTTCAGCAGCAGAGCAATCACGGTGAACACACTGGCCACCAGCCCGATGTCCATCTTCGAATTGACGAAAGTGATCAGCTTGCTGTCCGGCAGGGCCATGTGCAGCAGCGGCGCGGCGAGGACGATGCCCATCATCAGGGCGATCAGGAACAACGTCGTTTTCTGGTTCTTGTCGAACGGCTCCGGGCGTTGCGAAAGGGATACCGCGCCGCCGCTCATCGAGCGCTTGTGATCGGTGAAGAAGATCAGCGCGCCGAGGACGACGAACGGGACGACCATGGTGCTGGCGAAAATGCCGATCGAATTGACGAAGGCCGTGTCCGGCGAAATGCCGGCGTTGGTCATCAACCCGCGGAAGATCAAGCCGCTCTGGCTGGCCATGAAGTTGGCACCGGCCAGCGCGCCATAGTTCACCGCCATCGCGCCGACCATCTTGCCCATGCCCGTTTTTTCGCAGAGCAGCAGCGTGATCGGCGCCATGAACGCCAGCACGGTGTAGAAGCCGGCGCCCATTCCGGCGATCAGCGTCGCCGCCAGGAACACTGCGAACGGCAGCATGTGCGGGAATTTGCGACAGCCATACATCAGATGGCCGGCGAGCTTTTCCAGCGTGCCGTTGACCAGCGCAAAGTTATAGAACAAAGAAACGGCGAAGATGACGAAGAAGATGCTGATGGGCCACATCTTCACCACCTCCGGCGCCTTCAGATCGAGCACGAAGCACCCGATGATGTAGGCGAAGGCAATCGCGAAAAAGCCGGTGTTGATCTTCGTCTTGTAACCCAGCGCGATCGAAACCACGATCGCTGCTACCACGATCATACTCATCATGACGATTTCTCCCTTTGTAGAGATGACAACTGCACGCACAGAGCGGCCACCGACGCGCAAAAGACAATGCCGCGTAGTCGACCGGATTTTCTGGAGGAACACAAACTGGAGGAACGCAATTACGGTTTTTGTTTTCCCGCAGGAGCGGGAACCACCGCTATTCATCTAGTCATATATATGACTAGATATCTAATCGTAAGCAGCGGCGCTCCGAGTGTCAACCAGGATTTCCCGACATGGACGAAATCGCATCCTGCGGCTAGAGTTGTCACCCTTCAGTGATCTCTGGATGGTTGTATGAATTCCGGCAAGCTGGCACACGACGCACGCCTTCCGCTTTACCAGCGATTGCGCGACGAGATGGTGGAGAAGATCACCGCCGGGGAATGGCGCCCGGACCAGGCGATCCCCACGGAAGCGGAACTGACCAGGACCTACGGCGTGGCCATCGGCACGGTCAGGAAGGCCGTCGACGTCCTCGTCGCCGAAGGCTTGCTGGAGCGCAGCCAGGGCCGCGGCACCTTCATTCGCCGCCCGAGCTTCGACGCCTCGCTGTTCCGCTTCTTCCGCCACCTCACCAGCGAGGGCGGGCGCAAGATTCCCGAAGGGCGGGTATTGGCGCGAACTGTTGAAACGCCACCCGAACAAGTGGCAACGGCACTGGGGCTGAGCACGAAATCAAAAGCGATCCGCCTCGACCGCCTGCGGCTGATCGACGGCCTGGTCGTCCTCGTCGAGGAGATCTGGTTGCCGAAGTCTCGTTTCGCCGCCTTGCTCGACGTGGAACTCGCCGACTTCGACGACCTGCTCTACCCCTTCTACGAATCGCGCTGCGGGCAGGTCATCGCCTCAGCCAGGGAAACGCTGACTGTCGATGCGGCCAACGCGAAAATCGCCAAGGCACTGGGCATTGATGAAGGCAAGCCGGTCGTCGTCGTCGAGCGCCTGGCTCTCGGATTCGACCGCAAACCGCTGGAGTGGCGCCGCTCGCACGGCGCAGCCGACACCTTCCGCTACCAGGTCGATATCTGCTGATAGCGACCGGGGAGCAATACGCTCCGAACTAGCGAATCAGGAAGGCGAGCATCGCCACACAGGTCGGCGGCAGCGCGAAGAGGAACAGCCGCACCGGACTCACGGCCTGATCCCGGAACGAGCTCTTCAGGATCGAAAGACCGGCGGGGTTGGGCGCATTGGCGATGACCGTCAAGCCGCCGCCCGTGACCGCCCCGGCGACCAGGGCGTACTTGAATTCCGCGCTGACGCCCGAGACCAGCGAGCCCAGGTAGGTCAGCGCCGCATTGTCGGTAATCGCCGTCAGACCGGTCGAGATGAAGTAGATCAGCGTCGGCGATACATCGGCCAGCGCCTGCTCCAGCCACCACTTCTGCAAGCCGCCGAGAGTCACCAGCCCGGCAAGGAAAAACGATACCAGCAGGGCTTCGCGGAGGAAAAGCTTCTCGTGCTGATGACGCTTGTAGGCCTCGGTAAAGCCGAGAAACAGAAGAAAAATGCCGAGAAAGATCACCGGATGATGTGAAAAGAACACGACGCCGGCCATGAACAGGAGATGAATCGCACTGACCACCAGCGGCGGAGCATTTTTCACATCCTCCTTGATCCGCGCCTTGACCAGCAGGTCATTGCGGAACAGCCACGTAATGCCCGCCGCGTTGATCAGCACGGCAATCGCCGCCCGCCAGCCGAATTGCGTGAGCATGAACAGCGTATCCCAGTTCCATTTGCCGGCCACCATCAGCACGGGCGGCGCGGCAAAGTTGGTCAGGGTGCCACCGATGGAAATATTGACGAACAGCACGGCCAGGGTGGCGTACTTCATCCGCTCGGTCAGGTTGCTCTTGAAGTAAACATCACGCAACAGCAAGGCGGCGAGCGTCATGGCGCCGGGCTCGGTAATGAACGACCCGAACAGGGGAACCAGACTCAGGCAGAGAAAATAGAAGGCCTGCTCCTTCGGCACCGGCATCAGCCGTGCCACCCCCTCGACGGACGACTGTACGGCGCTCAATACCGGACGCGTCGAGGCAATGACCATGATCGCCAGTACGAACATCGGCTCGGTGTAGTTCAACCCATCGAGGTAATTGATCACCGTGGTCGAGTCGATGGTGATGTACAGGATCGCCATCAGCGTAAACGCCCAGAAGCCGAAGACCACCTCGACTTCGCCGAGCAGATGCCACAGACCGGCATGCTGAGGCTGAACCCGCGCCATGCGCGCGAAAATCTTCGTCGAAAACGTATGCGCCACCGCGATCGCGAAAACTACGGTGGCAACGCACTCCATCGTGTTCGGGCCAAACAGGTCCATAAAAAGCTCCCAATCCAGAAAACGGGTTTCATCAACCGCCCTGCCGGCTGACAGGGCACGACCGTCCCCAACCGTCGGGGGTGTTGGTTCGTTAGCACACCCCGTTCCGTTGCGCGGCCTTGCGAAAATCCTGCGTGTTTCTTACCGAGGTCGGCGAAAGCGCCCTGTCGCCGAGAACACGTCCCCTAAAAGGCCCCAAGACAGCCCACAATGAGGTTTTAGGGACAAATTAACGATGTTTTATTTTTCTGCATTATGAAACAACTTTTCTCAATGCGGGAAACTAATGGCTGTTCAAAATTGTGTCAACCGAATTTTCACCAGTTGCTGCACGAGTTCGATTCAGAAATAAGCCCAGATAATCAGAACCCTAGAAATTTCTCAACCACCCGGATCAGCACTCATGCCAACACCCGGCACGCCGGCGCACATGACGGTCTGGCGGGTAAAATGCCGGCTTTCACTGATAACTGAGAGACCGCCTCGATGTCCGCCCCGCACGCTTCCGCCACCTGGCAAGCCTTCAGCCAACTAATCAACGCCCGCCGCTCGATACGCGGCTACCTGCCGAAGCCCGTCGAGCGCAGCCTCATCGAAGAAGTCCTCACCCTCGCCTCCCGCTCCCCATCCGGCACCAACACCCAGCCCTGGCGCGTACACGTCCTCACCGGCGACGCACTCGACCGCGTCGTACAGGCCGTATGTACGGCCTACGATGCCGAACCGAACCGCTGCGATTCGGTGATCTACAGCAACCTCGACAACGAGCCCTATCTGTCGCGCAAGCGCACTCTCGGCAAGGCCATGTACAGCCTGATGGGCATCGGCAAGGGCGACACCGCGGCCATGCACGCCCAGCGCCGCCGCAACTTTGAATTCTTCGGCGCCCCGGTCGGCCTCTTCATCACCGTCGACAAGGCGCTCGGCGTCGGCAGCTGGCTCGATACCGGCATGTTCATGCAGTCGCTGATGCTCGCCGCCAAGGCCAAGGGGCTGGACACCTGCCCGCAAGGCTTCTGGGTGCAGTACGAATCGGTCGTCGCCCAAGCCGTCGGCCTGCCGGAAAACGAACGCCTGGTCAGCGGCATCGCCCTCGGCTACGCTGATCCGGGCGTCCCGGAAAACGCACTGAACACCGAACGCGCCACGCTGAAAGAATTCGCCGTCATCCACGACTAAGGAGCCACCATGCCCACCATGCACATTGAACTCTTCGCCGGCCGTAGTCCCGAACAAAAGAAGGAACTCGTCGAAGCGCTGACCAGGGAAACCTGCCGCGTCCTCGGCTGTGCACCGGGTGCCGTCGACATCATTCTGATCGACGTCGAACGGCATAACTGGGCGACGGGCGGGAAGATGTGGTCCGAGCAGTCTTAGCATCCGAAACAGCACAACATCCTGGCAAATCCGCCAACGCTGTTCCGGAGTTGCAAGGATCCTGCATGCTCATCCGAAAACCTGAGATCAAAACCGCACGAGCCTAACGGCAGTTCGCTTCGCAGACTGCTTGCTGATCTACAGAACAACCTGATCTCAGGCGAGTCGCAGAAACCCAATGACCGATTTCGCCGCCTATTCCGGCCTCTTCTCCGCCGCCCTGCTCGCCGCGACGCTGTTCCCGGCGCAGTCGGAACTGGTGCTCGCCGGCCTGCTGGTGGCGGGAAACCAGCCACCCTGGGCGCTCGTCGCGGTGGCCACCGTCGGCAACGTGCTGGGCTCGACGATCAACTGGGGGCTCGGACGTTACCTCGAGCATTTTCAGGACCGGCGCTGGTTTCCGGTCAAGCCTGGGTCGCTGCACAAGGCGGAGCGGTGGTATCACCGCTATGGCCGCTGGTCGCTGCTGCTGAGTTGGGCTCCGTTCATCGGCGATCCGCTGACGCTGGTGGCCGGCGTCCTGCGCGAGCCGTTTCCGTCGTTCATCGTCATCGTCACGCTGGCCAAGCTGGGGCGTTACCTCGTGCTGGCGGCCATCACCCTGCAGTGGTTCACGTAATCTTGCGAGGACGCTCATGCTCTACCTCTATACCCTCGACCAGCCCGAACGCTACCTGCACCTGCTGCGGCAGACGTTGCCCGATGAAGCCGTCGCCTGCTGGCCGCAGGAGGTCGACGCCGCGGCGGTGACGCACGCCGCCGCATGGGCGCCGCCGGCCGGATTCTTCGCCCGTTTCCCCAAGCTGCACACGGTGTTCGTGATGGGCGCCGGGGTCGACAAGCTGCTGCAGCGGACGGACGTACCGGACAACGTGACGCTGATCCGCCTGACCGACGCCGGCATGGCGCAGCAGATGACCGAGTATTGCCTCTACGGCGTGCTGCACTACCAGCGGCAGATGGACCGCTACGCCCGGCAGCAGCAGGAGCGCTTGTGGAATCCGCTTGATACGCGGCTGGCGCGCGATGTACGCGTCGGCATCCTCGGCCTCGGGGAGCTGGGCGGCAAGGTGGCGCTGGATTTGGCGCGACTCGGCTATCGCGTCGCCGGCTGGAGCCGGCGGCCACGCCAGCTCGAAGGCGTCCGCTGCCTGCATGGCGAGGCCGGACTGCGCGAATTGCTGCCACAGACCGACGTGCTGTTCTGCGTGCTGCCGTCGACGCCGGAAACCAGGCATGTGCTCGACGCCGAAACGCTCGCGCTGCTGCCCGCCGACGCCGCGCTGATCAACGCCGGACGCGGCTCGCTGATCGACGAAGCCGCGCTGCTCGCCCGGCTGGATGCCGGAGCACTGCGCTTCGCGTTGCTCGACGTCTTCGCCGAAGAGCCGTTACCGCCGACGCATCCGTTCTGGAATCACCCGCGCGTGATCATCACACCGCACGTCGCCGCCGACACGGTGCCGGAAGAAGCCGCCCGGCAGATCGCCGCGAATCTAGCAGCGCAAAAGGCCGGACAACCGATGTGCGGAGTCGTCGACCGGGACTGCGGTTACTGACCGCGCGCGTACGCCGCCGCCCGCAGGAACAGCTCGTCGTCGGGGCGCACACCGGTATAAAGCGCGAACTGTTCGACGGCCTGGATGGCGAAGACTTCGGCGCCGGTAATCACCGACTTGCCGAGCGCCCGGGTGCGGCGGATCAACGGCGTTTCCGGCGGCAGCGCGACGACGTCGAAAACCACGCGGGCCGCCTTGACGGCTTCCTCGTCGAACGCCAGCGAGTCCGCTTCCGCGCCGCCGGCCATGCCGATCGGCGTGACGTTGATCAGCAGGTCGGCCATCGCTCCGCCCATCTCCGCCCGCCAGTCGAACCCGTAAAGAGCGGCCAGCGCCTTCCCCACCGTTTCGTTGCGCGCCACGAGCGTGCCGTTGCGGAAACCGGCGTCGCGCAGCGCGCAGGCCACGGCCTTGGCCATACCGCCGCTGCCACGCAGGGCGAACGTGTAGTCGGACGGCACGTGATGTTCGGCGAGCAGCTTGCGGATGGCGAGGTAGTCAGTGTTGTAGGCCTTGAGACGACCAGCGGTGTTGACGACCGTATTGACTGATTCGATGGCCCGTGCCGAGGCATCCATCTCGTCGACGAGCGGAATCACCGCTTCCTTGAACGGCATCGAGATCGCGCAACCGCGAATGCCGAGCGCACGCACGCCGCCGATCGCCGCCGGCAGATCAGTGGTGGTAAACGCCTTGTAGAGGTAGTCGAGACCCAGCGCCTCGTACAGGTAGTTGTGGAAGCGTGTGCCGAAATTGCTCGGCCGCGCGGCAAGGGATATGCAGAGAGTCGTGTCCTTGGTGATCTGACGGGTCATTTTCGGGTTACTCCTGCAAGCGGGTTTGGGCGGCGTCGTTGCTCGGGCTGTTGCCGAAATAGCGTTTGAATTCGCGGCTGAACTGCGACAAGCTGGAATAGCCAACGCGGCTGGCCGCCGTGCTGGCGTTGTGGTCGCCCTGCAGCATCAGCGCCCGCGCCTTGTGCAGGCGGATGCTCTTGAGATACTGCACCGGCGAGGTGGAGGTCACCGCCTTGAAGTTGTGGTGGAAGCTGGAGACGCTCATGTTCGCCTCGCGCGCCAGCGATTCGACGTCAAGCTCCTTGTTGTACTCCTGATGCACGCGCCGCAGCACGCGGGCGATCTGCCCGAAACGGCTGTGCCGTGCGGCCACTGCGCGGAGCGCCCCGCCCTGCTCGCCGCGCAATACGTGGTAGGTGATCTCGCGCACGATGCCCGGCCCGAGGATGCGCGCGTCCATCGGCGATTGCAGGCATTCAAGCAGGCGCACCGCCGCGCAGTCGAGGTCTTCGGTCAGCGGCGTCGAGTACAGCCCGCGCACCATTTCCGGCGGGGCACGATCGTCCTCCATTTCCATCAGCAGTTCACCGAGCGCCACCGGATCGACACGGATGCACAGGCCGAGCAGCGGCTCGTCCGGCGACGCATCGGTCTCGCATTCGAGTGGCAGCGGTACCGAGAGGACGAGGTAGTTGTTCGGGTCGTAGACGTAGGTCTGTTCGCCGAGAAAAACCCGCTTGCGCCCCTGGCCGATGATGATGATGCTCGGCTCGTAGACGATCGGCTCGCGCGGCTTCGCGCCATTGACGCGGACGAAGCGCACCGCGTCGAGCTGCGACGGAGTGTAGCCCTCGTCTTTCGCCAGTGCGCCGAGCAGTTCGGCGATGCGCCCGTCCGATTCCCATGGCTGCCACTGCTGCATAAAAAACTCCGCGCGGAAAAATCAGGCAAACATTCTGCACCATATTTTTCTTAAAACGTGCCGTTCTGGAGAAAAAGGCAAACATGAGACAGAAATGTGTATTTGTATCGGCGCGTCCGCCGCCTAAGATGAATGACGTTCGGCGCGGATGAGATCAACGGAAAGAAAAAAAAGCGCCGCCATTTCACGAAAGGACAAACACCATGCAATTCAACCACTACATGCCCTCGCGGATCTTCTTCGGCGCCGGTGCGCTCGACCAGCTCGGCAACGTGCCGCTGCCCGGCAAGAAGGCGCTGATCGTCATTTCCGCCGGCAAGTCGATGCGCCAGAACGGCTACCTCGACCGCCTGATCGCCCAGCTCAAGAAGAACGGCGCGGAGAGCGTCGTCTTCGACAAGATCCAGCCGAACCCGATCAAGTCGCACGTGATGGAAGCCGCCGAACTGGCCCGCCAGAGCGGCTGCGATTTCGTCATCGGCCTCGGCGGCGGCAGCAGCATCGATTCGGCCAAGAGCATCGCCATGATGGCCAAGAACCCCGGCGACTACTGGGACTACATAGGCGGCGGCTCGGGCCAGGGCAAGCCGGTACTCAACGGCGCGCTGCCGATCATCGCCATCACCACCACCGCCGGCACGGGCACCGAGGCCGACCCGTGGACGGTGATCACCAAGGAGGAAACCAACGAGAAGATCGGCTATGGCAACGACCACACTTTCCCGCTGGTCTCGATCGTCGACCCGGAGCTGATGCTCTCCGTGCCGCCGCACCTGACCGCCTACCAGGGCATGGACGCCTTCTTCCACGCCGCCGAAGGCGTAATCGCCACCTGCGCCTCGCCGATGAGCGACCTCTACGCGCTGAAGAGCATCGAGACCATCGCGCACTGGCTGCCGGTAGCCGTCAAGGACGGCGCGAACAAGGAAGCCCGGGCGCAGATGGCCTTCGCCAACATGCTCTCCGGCTTCGTCGAATCGACCTCGTCGTGCACCTCCGAGCACTCGCTGGAACACGCGCTGAGCGCCTACCATCCGGACCTGCCGCACGGCGCCGGACTGACGATCCTCTCGGTCGCATACTTCAGCTTCTTCCTCGACAAGATCCCCGGCCACCTGTTCGAATCGATGGCGCGGGCGATGGGCGAAAACGTCGACGCCCTGCCGGCCGGCGAGCGCCCGGCGGCCTTCATCACCGCACTGAAGAAGCTGATCTCCGGCAGCGGGCTGGAAGGACTGAAGATGTCCGACTACGGCATCCGCCGCGAGGAAATCCCGACCCTCGCGCAGAACGCCCGCGACACCATGGGCGGCCTGTTCGAACTCGATCGCCACAAGCTCTCGTTCGAGGAGACGAAGCAGATCCTTGAGAACGCCTACCGCTAGGAAGGCGCTGAAGTAGTCGTCCCCCGGCGCACGCCGGGGGGCACCGGAATGATTTCCGAAAGGACTCGCATGACCACCACCGACTGGACGCCCTCCGCCACCCGTTACGACACGATGCCCTACCGGCGCGCCGGCCATAGCGGCCTGAAGCTGCCGGCGCTCTCGTTCGGGATGTGGCACAACTTCGGCCAGAGCGCCGACCCAACCAACGCACGCGCGTTGCTGCGGCGCGCCTTCGATCTCGGCATCACGCATTTCGACCTGGCCAACAACTACGGCCCTCCGCCCGGCGCCGCCGAGGAACTGTTCGGTCAAATCCTCGCCAGCGACTTCGCGCTGCACCGCGACGAACTGATCATCTCCACCAAGGCCGGCTACCTGATGTGGCCCGGTCCGTACGGCATGGACGGCTCGCGCAAGCATCTGCTCGCCAGCCTCGACCAGAGCCTGAAGCGCATGAAGCTCGACTACGTGGATATCTTCTACTCGCACCGCTACGACCCGGACACGCCGCTCGAGGAAACGATGGGCGCACTGGCCACCGCCGTGCAGCAGGGCAAGGCGCTGTACGTCGGCATCTCGTCCTATTCGGCGAAGAAGACGCGCGAGGCGGCGGCAATCCTCAAGCGCATGGGCGTGCCCTGCGTGCTGCATCAGCCTTCGTACTCGCTGCTCAACCGCTGGATCGAGGAGGATCTGCTCGACACGCTGCGCGACGAAGCGATCGGCTGCATCGTTTTTTCGCCACTGGCGCAAGGGTTGCTGACCGGGAAATACCTCGCCGGCGTCCCGGCCGATTCGCGCAAGGCCAAGGGCGCCGCGTCGTTCCGCGACAACTATCTCGAAGCGGCCACGCTGGAACGAATTCGCCCGCTGATGGAAATCGCCGAGTGGCGGGGACAAACGCTGGCGCAGATGGCGCTGGCCTGGGTGTTGCGCCAGCCGCAAGTCACCTCGGCGCTGATCGGCGCCAGCCGCATCAGCCAGCTGGAAGAGAATGTCGCCGCGCTGCAGCGACTCGACTTCTCTCCCGAGGAACTGGCCGAAATCGACCGCTGGGCGAGCGACGCCAATCTGAACATCTGGGCGGCGTCGAGCAACGCGGAGTGATGCATGCACTAAACCGACGAACAACAGTCACCCGAAATACGGCCCGCGCCTTCGCGGCCCCTCGGTGCTGACGCAATTCAAGTAACGCCCGCCTTAAGTTTCGTTTAAGCTGCCCAAAGAAAAATCACAATTTCAGGGCGGTGACTTTATGCTGTCTTTCCCACTGTGGATCAAAATCACCAGGCTGAGGATTGCGCTTCTCCTTTTCGGTCTGGGAGCAGCCTCGTTTCTGACCTGGCAGCACTATTACCCCGTCCAAGCCGAAGACGGCTGGTCCTTCAAGGTCTTTCTGGACGACATTCCCAAAGTCAGCGCCATGGTTGTTGATAGACAGGGCAACCTGTATGTCTCCCAGGAATTCAATACACAAAAAGGGGGCGTGTTCCGGCTTCAAGCGGATGGCACCCGGCAGAACATCATGACCGGGCTGTCCAAACCGGATGGCCTGGTCTTGTTTCAGGATGGAGTCGCCGCCGGCCAGGAAGGCGGAAAACACCGCATACTCTGGTGGAAAGAAGGGAAGATCGACCAACTGTTCGAGGGCAACAGTATTGAAGGCCTTGCCAGCGATGGCCGCCACCTGTTCGCCGTCGAGGACGTGAAGCAACACGGCCGCCTGCTGAAATACGATCCGGAAACAAAGGAAACAACGACGCTGCGTGACGGCCTGGACGAGCCTGAAGGAATTACGATCTGTCCGGACGGCAATGTTTTCTATACGGAAAAAAAGAAAGGCTGGATCAAGAGATATCGCCCCGGCGGCAGTGATGAAATCGCCGTGCGCAGCCTCCACGCTCCTTCCTTTCTCATGTGCAACAACGAGGGCTTATGGATAACCGAGGACCTGACACACGGCGCTCGCCTGTTACGTCTGGACGCCTCGGGAGCAACCCACATCATCCTCAAGAACCTTCGCTCTGCCCAAACCATCATCTCGATCGCCCCAGGACACTTCCTTATCGCGGAACAGGGGCGCGGACGTATCCTCGAACTGAATCGTCTCGCCAATGCAAAACACTAATTTCTCCTCCAGAAGACCACTTTTCACACAAGCCCCCGCAAGCAAGCCGGAGATTGGCCTGAAACACCATCTGCTGTTCACGGCATGGAGCATGCTGGTACTGATGGCGATGTATTCGCTGCAGCGGCTGGCGCTGCTGGTCTACAACCGGGAGCAGATCGGTGGCGCAACGGCCGCTGTTCTGGCCGAGGCCTTTTTCAACGGGCTGCGCTTCGACTTGCGTCTCGTCGTCATCGCCTGCCTGCCGATGTTCCTTGCCATGCCGAGTCCCCGGGCCATGTCGGCGCGCGGCTTTTTTCTCCTCTGGCTGACCATTTTTGCCAGCGTCACGCTCTTCCTGGGAGTCATCGAACTCGACTTTTACCGGGAGTTCAACCAGCGTCTGAATGCCCTGGTGTTCCAGTACCTGAAAGAAGACCCCAAGACGGTCCTGAACATGATCTGGTACGGGTTTCCGGTGGTGCGCTACCTGCTGGCTTGGGCTCTGGCCACCGTCCTTCTCGCATGGCTGTTCCGGAAAGTCGATCTGCGCACCCGCACCCGCCGTGACTTGGCGGCGATCCCGTCACCGTTGGCAACCAGGCTGCTCGCGTTTCTGGTGTGCGGCGTGCTGGCGGTGATTGCCTCGCGGGGCACCCTGCGCCAAGGCCCTCCTCTCCGCTGGGGCGACGCATTCACCACCGATTCGACCTTCGCCAATCAGCTTGGCCTGAATGGAACCCTGATGCTCGCATCAGCCGCAAAAAGCCTGATGTCCAGCCACCGGGACAACATCTGGAAAAGCGATCTGCCGCCGGCTGACGCGCTGTCCGCGGTGCGCAAGATGCTCCTGACCGATAGCGACACGTTGGTCCGTGAAGACCAAGCTGCGATCCTCCGCAACTACACCCCCCCGGAGCAAGGCGTCCCCCCCATCCGCAACGTTGTCGTGATCCTGCTGGAAAGCTTCGCCGGGCGTCATGTCGGCGTACTGGGCGGGCAAGGAAACATCACCCCGTATTTTGACAAGCTCGCCGCCGAAGGCTTGTTGTTCACCCGCTTTTTTGCCAACGGGACACACACGCATCAGGGAACGTTCGTCACCCTCGCCTGCTTCCCCAACCTGCCGGGTTTCGAGTACCTGATGCAAACCCCGGAGGGCAGCAATGACTTTTCCGGACTGCCGCAATTGCTCGGAGCGCGCAAGTTCGACAACCTTTACGTCTATAACGGCGATTTCGCCTGGGACAACCAGTCAGGATTCTTTGGCCGACAAGGCGTTACCAACTTCATCGGGCGATTCGACTACAAGAACCCGATTGTTTCCGACCCCACCTGGGGCGTTTCCGATCAGGACATGTTCGACCGCGCCGCAGACGAACTGGCGAAGCGCAGCGGCGAGAAACCGTTCTACGCCATCCTGCAAACCCTGTCGAATCACACGCCTTATGCCCTGCCTGAAAAACTGCCGGTGGAACCCGTTAGCGGACAGGGAGCGCTCGATCAGCATCTCACCGCGATGCGCTATTCCGACTGGGCGCTTGGACAGTTCTTCGAAAAGATCCGGAACGAACCCTACTTCAAGGAAACGCTTTTTGTGCTTGTTGGCGACCATGGGTTTGGCGGTGGGGAGCAACTGACGGAAATGAATCTCGCGCGTTTCAATGTCCCGCTTCTGTTGATTGCTCCAGGAATTCAGCAAAAGTTCGGTACCACGCGCGACACTGTCGGAACGCAGGTCGATGTCGTACCCACCATCATGGGGCGACTGGGCGGCAACGTCAGGCATCAATGCTGGGGCCGCGACCTGCTGAATCTCCCCGAAGGCGACCGCGGCTTCGGTGTCATCAAGCCGTCGGGAAGCGACCAGACGGTAGCGATCATCAGCGACAACAAGATTGTCGTCCAATCGAGATCGAAAGCCGTGAAATCCTATGAGTACCAGCTCTGGACCAATCCCCGGGCGAAGGAACTGAAGCACGATGAGCAGGAAGGCGAACTGAAGAAGAAGTTGGATGCCTTCATCCAGGTAGCTACGCGAAGCCTGCTGGACAATACGACGGGAGTTGATGACAACTCGCGCAAGAATGCGGTCGCCAAACTCCCCTGAGAGATTCGTGCAGTAAGCAGGGCAAATCAGACTGACACGTCGTCGAGCTTTGCGCCGTGAACGTGTGAAAGATCCTGATCGAGCGCATCGGAGAGGTTCGACTTCACGGTCTGCAAGAGATCGGTAAGAAGCTCCTGCTGTTCGTCCGACAGGCCGCGCAGCATTTCCTCGCGGGCGTGCAGGATGACGCTCTCGACCTCGACCAGAAGTTGCCGCGCCTGCGAGGTGAGGTGAATGCTCCACAGGCGGCGATCGCCGGGAATCGGCCGCCGCTCGATCCATCCACTCTTCTCCACCTGGTCGATCAGCCGGCCGGCAGTGGATTTTTCGATTTCAAGTTCGTGGGATATCTGCGACTGCGACACCCCTTCGTGATTCGACAGGATCGCCAGGACCGACCACTGCGCGCGTGACAGGCCGAGGGGCTGCAAGCGACGGTCGATCAGTTTGCGCAACAAGCGCGCCGAATCGGTGAGAAGGAAACCGGCTCCGCGGTGGGAGTCATGGATGATCATCGATGCACCTCGTTTTGGGACGCGCAATGATAGGTCCGGCCCACGCCGGTTGCCAACATTTACGCGATAAATTCGGGAGAGTCAGGCCAATCTGGCCATCCGTCGTATTCACCTCGCTGCCACTTCGGCCACTTTTGTTACGTTGGTTGCCTTGCTTACTATTGCTTTTCTTATGTTATGCTATCACACCATGAACACCGCCACCACCTGTTGCCGCCCTCTTCCAGATGGCAACGCCGTTACCGCGCCACGACCATGCCTTTCGAATCCATCAGCAACCGCCGCCTGTACCGCCAGATCGCCCGGCAAATCATCGACCTGATCGAAGCGGGAGAATACAAGCCCGGCGAACGTCTCCCCGCCGAACGCATACTGGCCGAACGACTGGCCGTGAGCCGGCCGACGGTGCGCGAAGCGCTTCTCGCCCTGGAGGTTGAAAACCGGGTGGAAATCCGCGGCGGTTCGGGCGTTTTCGTGCTGGACCGCCCCGCATCGGCCGCGGTTCCGCCAACCGCCCCCCATGACGTACACATTCCGGAACCGGTCGAACTGCTTCATGCCCGCAGTCTGATCGAACCCGAGATTGCCGCGCTGGCCGCGCAAAACGCTTTGCCGAAGCATTTGGCCGCGCTGGCCAAGGCCTTGGGCGACATGGTCTGCTGCTCGGCCAGAGACAGCAAACGGCTCGACCATGATCGAAAATTCCATTTCGCCCTTGCCGAAGCAGCCGGCAACGCCGCCCTGCTGCAGGCGCTGAAGGCGTTGTGGGGTTCAGGCGAACAGCCGGTCGATCCGTTTCCGGAACTCCTCTTCTACCCTGAGCAGCTTTGGCGACGCGCCATCATCGAGCACCGCGAAATCCTTGAGGCCGTCAAGCAAGGCGACGCCAAGGCTGCGCGACTGTCCATGCAGCGGCATTTGAAGAACATGCGCATCCGGCTCGCGTCGGACAAACGGGAACCTGGCCTGGCCGCGCAGACGTTCGGCGCGACGAAGCCCCCGCGCAAGGCCGAGCAGCATGTCGACGTGTTCCCTGCCGTCATCGAACTGGACAACTGGGCAATGCAGCCCGCCCGCACGGCCTGAGGACAGTGCCTCAGAATTTTTCTGCGCGCACGACCTCCACCTCGTGCAGGCAGGAAACCATCGCGTAATTGGCGTAGTAGTGCTTCTGCAGGTGCGCCAGCAAGGCTTCGGCCAGCTCCCGGGTGCAGATCACCTCGATGCGGATATTGGCCGCTTCGTCCCAGTTGGCATCGCGCACGCCGCGGCTGCCCCGTCCGCGTGCATCGGAAACCGTATACCCGCGCGCGCCGAGGCGGTCGAGATCGGCCAGCAACATGTTCTCGATCACGCTTTCCGTGACAATGGTGAGCATCGTGCGCTTTTCGGTGGTCGTCATGGAGTAACTCCGGCGAATCGTTCCGCGAGCCAGTAGTAGAAGGGAATGCCTGCGAGGATGTTGAAGGGGAAGGTCACGCCGAGCACGGCGGCCAGCGACAATGCAGGATTGGCCGCCGGCACGGCGAGGCGCATCGTCGCCGGAACGGCAATGTAGGACGCGGAGGCCGCCAGAGCCGTCAGCAACATCGTGCCGCCGGCGGACAGACCAAGCAGGACGCCGCAGGCGCCTCCCAGCAGCGAAGAAAACAGCGGCATGGCAATCCCGAAGACAATCAGGAACGCGCCCTGACGGCGCAGCACACCGGCCTGGCGGGCCACGATCAGCCCCATCTCCAGCAGGAAGATGGCCAGCGCGCCCTTGAAGAGGTCGTAGAACAGCGGCTTGACAGGCGCAAGGCCGTCCGGACCGGCGAGCCAGCCGATGGCCATTCCCCCCAGCAGCAACACCACGCCCTTGCCGAAGAAGGCCTCGTGGCCGAGCTTCTTCCAGTCGATGCCGGATTTCAGGCCGCGCGCCAGCACGATGCCGACGATGATCGGCGGCACTTCCATGACCGCGAGAAAGATCGGCAGTTGCGGCTCGAAATCGATGCCGCGGGTGTTCAGCCAATTCACGCCCACCGCGAATGTGGCCACGCTCACCGAACCGTAATGCGCCGCCATCGACGCCGCATCGGGCAGGGCGAAACGTCGCCGCAACACGACAAAGGCGATGACCGTGAGCGCGATGCCGAGGGCAATGACCGCCGCCAGCTGCGGCAACAATGGCAGCAGCGATTGCCTGGCCAGCCCCTCGCCCCCCTTCAGGCCGATCGCCAGCAGCAGGACGAGGGACAGTGAATCGTATAGCGCCGTCGGCAGCTTCAGCTCGGAACGGGCCAACCCGGCCAGCAGGCCGAGAAGGAAGAAGAGGACAACGACATCGAGCATGCGGTCACTCGCGGTCAAGAATCGGGGCAGTCACGATTGTACCGGCACGCCCGATGCCGAGTGCGCCACGGTCACGAAACACCCAGCTCGCCCTTCAGGCGCAAGGCGCTTTCCAGCGCCAGTTCGGGCGTTTCCCCGAGACAGGTGACATGCCCCATCTTGCGCCCCGCCCGCGCCTCCTGCTTGCCATAGAGATGCAGTTTCGCGCCGGGCTGGCGCAGGATGCCTTCCCATGCCGGAGCCTGCGCACCATGCCACAGGTCGCCCAGCAGATTGAGCATCGCCGCGCCGCCAAACACGCGCGTGTCGCCGAGAGGCAGGCCGCAGAGGGCGCGCACCTGCTGTTCGAACTGCGAAGTGATCGCGGCATCCAGCGTCCAGTGGCCGCTGTTGTGAGGACGCGGGGCGAACTCGTTGACCAGCAGCCGGCCGTCGGAAGAGACGAAGAACTCGACCGCCAGCACACCGCAATAATCGAGCTTCGCCGCGATCGCCGTGGCCATGGACATTGCATGCGTCCGTGTTTCTTCCGCCACGCGCGCGGGGGCCAGCGAAATATCCAGAATGCCGTCGCGGTGCCAGTTCTCGGTGACCGGATAGCAGCGCACTTCGCCATCGGCGCCGCGCCCCAGCACGACGGAAATCTCCCGTTGAAGCGCAACCCGTTCTTCGAGCACGCAGCGCACGCCACCGAGCGCGGCGAAGGCCCTTTGCGCCGAATCGAGGTCGTCGACACGCGCCTGCCCCTTGCCGTCGTAGCCCAGCCGCGTCGTCTTCAGCAGGGCAGGAGCGCCGACCTCGCGCAGTGCCGAGGCGATCGCCTCGGCATCATCAACGATCGCGAAGCGCGCCGTGGCCAGACCGTGCTCGCGCAGGAAGGTCTTTTCCAGCGCCCGATCCTGGGCGATCGCCACCGCGTTCGCGCCCGGCCGCACGGGCACGCGGGCGGCGAGATACTCCAGGCTCGCCGCCGGAACGTTCTCGAACTCGGTGGTGACCGCGGCGCATTCTCGCGCCAGCAGTTCCATCGCATGTTCGTCATCGTAGGCCGCCGCCAGATGGCGGTCGGCCACTTGCGCCGCGGGACAGTCGGCTTCGGGATCGAGCACGATCACGCGATACCCCATGCTACGGGCGGCGAATACGAACATGCGTCCGAGTTGCCCGCCGCCCAGCAAGCCGAGCGTTGCGCCGGGGAGAATCATTCCGCATCTCCTTCGTTCTGATCCGGCAGGGTCATGTCCAGCGCGGCCTGCGTCTGTGCTGCCCGGAACGCCTCCAGGCGTGCGGCGATTGCTTCGTCGCCACGGGCCAGCAGCGCCGCGGCGAACAACGCGGCATTCGCGGCCCCGGCCTCACCGACCGCGAAGGTCGCCACCGGAATACCCTTCGGCATCTGCACGATGGAGAGCAGCGAATCCATGCCCTTCATGTATTTCGAGGGAACCGGCACCCCCAGCACCGGCACGCGCGTCTTGGCCGCCAGCATGCCCGGCAGATGCGCGGCGCCACCTGCCCCGGCGATGATGCAGGCGAGGCCTCGTGCCGCGGCGCCCTCGGCGTAGGCGTAGAGCAAGTCCGGGGTGCGATGGGCCGACACGACACGGGCCTCATGCGGGATGCCGAGTTGCTTCAGGTGCGCGACGGCGTGACGCATGACGTCCCAGTCGCTGGCGCTTCCCATGACGACGCCGACCAGTGGCCCTGTTTGCCGGGTCGTGGCTTGCCTGCTGTTTTTCATTGGCTCGGATCCTGAAAATCTGGAGATCGAGGCAACCACATTTTGGTTGCCTTGCTTACTATTGCGTTTCTTATGTTATGCTATCACACAATGAAACGAACAACCATCCACCACCCTGCCTGCCCGGCACCCAATCCGGGCTGTTCCTGCCCCCGTTTTCCGCTTCCCCCCCCTTCTTTTCCATTTCAGGAGTCATTGACCATGCAACGCGTAGATGTTGGTTTCCAGATCCCTCAGTCCGTTCAGGAAATCCTTGCGGCCTGCCCGAAATACACGGTGGCCTCCAACCGCCAGCAGTTGTTCGAACTGGCCACCCGCGACGCCGTCAACGGCGTGCATGAGGTCGCCTACGACGTGCCCGGCCGGGGCCGCGTGGTCGAGGCGACCGTCTGCCGCGTAAAGAACGGCATCGCCGCCAACTACGTCGAACCGTACATGCGCCGCCGCGACCCGGAGTGCATGCTGATCGCCGACGATCAGCCGACCGACAAGCTGCGTTTCGAGGACGAGTTCGGCGAATCCTTCGAGTCCCTGCGCGCGGAAACCTTCGAATGGCTGAAGACGCAGGAACTGGCGCTGTTTCCGTTCATCGCCGGGGCGCCGGGAATCGGCACCGACGCGCTGGTCGTGGCGCCGGCGAATGCAGGCTTCTTCGCGCTGGGGCTCGCCTTGTTGCAGGGCATTCTCGATGGGAACGAAATTTCGCCGGACTTCGACCCGAAGGCGGTGATCTTCGTCGCGCCGCCGTTCCGCCACACGCACTTCAAGGGCAAGCAGATGGTGGTGCATAACCGCCGCCCGGGCCGGCACGAGCTGTTCAGCTATAACCTGTATCCGGGGCCAAGCGCCAAGAAGGGCATCTACGGCGTGCTGCTCACCCTCGGCGAGCGCGAGGACTGGCTGACCGCGCACTGCTCGGCGGTACAGGTGATCACGCCTTACGCCAACAAGCTGTGCATCATGCACGAGGGCGCCAGCGGCGGCGGCAAGAGCGAACTCCTCGAACAGGTCCATCGCCAGTCCGACGGCGGCCTGCTGCTCGGCGTGAATACGCTGACCGGCGAGCGCCGCACGCTGGTGCTGCCGGCCAACTGCGAACTGCGCCCGGTCACCGACGACATGGCGCTGTGCCACCCGTCGCTGGCGCGCAACGACGGGCGCCTGGCGCTGATGGACGCCGAACAGGGCTGGTTCGTCCGCGTCAATCACATCACCGATTACGGCACCGACCCCAACCTGGAGCGGATGACCATCCATCCGGTCGAGCCCCTGCTGTTCCTCAACATCGAGGCGCAGCCGGGCAGCACGGCGCTGATCTGGGAGCACATCGAGGATGCGCCGGGCAAGCCGTGCCCGAATCCGCGCGTCGTCATCCCGCGCAAGGCCGTTCCCAACATCCACGAGGGCGCGGTGAATATCGACGTGCGCAGCTTCGGCGTGCGCTGCCCGCCCTGCACCACCGAGAATCCGACCTACGGGATCATGGGCCTGTTCCACCTCCTGCCGCCGGCGCTGGCCTGGCTGTGGCGCCTCGTCGCGCCGCGCGGCCACGCCAACCCGAGCATCGTCAGCGTCGAGGGAATGAGTTCGGAAGGCGTCGGCTCCTACTGGCCCTTCGCCACCGGCCGCATGGTGGATCAGGCCAATCTACTGCTGCGCCAGATCGTCGACACTCCCAAGGTGAAGTACATCCTGACGCCGAACCAGCATATCGGCGCGTGGAAAACCGGCTTCATGCCGCAATGGATCGCCCGTGAATACCTCGCGCGTCGCGGCGGAGCCAAGTTCTCACCGGAGCAGGTGATGCCGTCGCGCTGCCCGCTGCTCGGCTTCGCGCTGAAGAGCGTGGTCATCGAAGGGCAGACCATCCCGGGCATCATGCTGCGTGTGGAGAAGCAGCCGGAAATCGGCCTCGCCGGCTACGACGCCGGCGCGCAAATCCTGACCGACTTCTTCCACAAGGAACTGGCGCAATACCTCGAAGACGACCTCGACCCGCTCGGCCGCAAGATCATCGAGTGCTGCCTGGCCAACGGCTCGGTCGAGGACTACATGGCGCTGTTGCCACACACCGTCATCAGCGACGACTTCTAAGCTCGACAGATGCGGGGCGCGTTTCGGGGAAGCGCCGTTTTTCCCGGAACGCACCGCTCAACCACGGGACGAAACCAAACCCCGGGTTCGTCCATCAGGCCGCCTGCGTGCAGACAAATCGCACCTCGCCGCCCCCCCCTTTCCAAGGAACCCGCCCCATCGATCGGACACTGGCCCGCGCCATCCCCGGCCACCGGCTTTTTCTCCTTGATCTGAAGACGAATCAGTCTACGCTTATAGACAACAAGAGTTGCTTCAAAGCAGACCTTCTATTTGCGTTTGATCAGGCAGGGAGAAATCGTGAGGCGATTAACCAATCTGTGTCTCTTTCTGTTCGTCATTCAGTTCACCAGCGCATTCGCCTCGACCACCAACCACGCGGAACTTGACGCGTTGCGCGGTCCGTTCAGTACCGGACCTGACGTCACCCGCGCTTGCCTCGCCTGTCACACGGAGGCGGGGCACCAGGTCCAGAAAAGTGTTCACTGGACGTGGGAAAAGATCAATCCGACCACCGGAAAGAAACTTGGCAAGAAATTCGCTGCGAACAATTTCTGCGGATCACCGATCTCCAACGAACCTCGCTGTACCAGTTGCCATGCAGGATACGGTTGGTCCGACAAGAACTTCGACTTCACGAAACAGGAAAATGTGGATTGCCTGGCGTGCCACGACACCACCGGAACCTACAAGAAGGTGCCGACCGACGCCGGGCACCCGCTCTATGAACCCCGCGAGATGCCGCCGGGAAGCGGCAAGATCGTCCAGCCGCCGGACCTTGCCAAGATCGCGCAGTCGGTCGGAAAACCGGGGCGCGGCAATTGCGGGGCGTGCCACTTCAATGGCGGCGGCGGCGATGCGGTCAAGCATGGCGATCTCGACTCCTCATTGACCAAGCCGGGCAAGGCGCTCGACGTCCACATGGGCGTCGATGGGTTGAACATGGTGTGCGCCGACTGCCACACGGCCAACGATCACCAGATCTCCGGCAGCCGCTACGCGACCCGGGCGACCGACCCGCACGGGATCGACCTGCCGCGCGACGACCATGACCGCGCGACCTGCGAGTCCTGCCACGGAGCGACCCCGCACAAGGAGGCCAAGCTCGACGACCACACGAATCGCGTCGCCTGTCAGAGCTGCCACATCCCCGAGTATGCCCGGGGCGGACTCGCCACGAAAATGCTGTGGGACTGGTCGACGGCCGGAAAACGCGGTCCGGACGGCAAGCCGCTGTACATCATGGACGAGCACGGCCATCTTATCTACTCGGCGGAAAAAGGCGACTTCAAGTACGCCGAAAACGTTCGCCCGGAATACAAGTGGTACAACGGCGTCGTGCACCAGATCACCTTCACCGACAAGATCGACGATTCGCAGATCCTGGAACTCAACAGGGTCGAAGGCTCCGCCAGCGATCCCAAGGCGAGGATCTGGCCGTTCAAGGTGATGCACGGCAAGCAGCCCTACGACAAGGTGAACAAGACGCTCCTCGTCAATCATGTTTTCGGTGCGGACGACACGTCGCTCTGGAGCAATTTCGACTACGTGAAATCGCTCAAGGCCGGCATGGACTATGCGGGTCTGCCGTACAGCGGCGAGTTCGGCTTCATCGAGACGCGGATGAACTGGTTCATCACGCACATGGTTGCGCCCAAGGACAAGACCGTGCCCTGCGGCGAATGCCACACGCGATCGCCCGAGGGACGGCTCGCCGGGCTGAAGGACTTCTACATGCCCGGACGCGATGCCAATCCCTGGCTCGACCGGATCGGCTGGACCATCGTTGCGCTCGCCATCCTCGGCGGGCTGACCCACGGAATTTTCCGCATATTGATTGCACGTCGCAACCGGAGGGGACCATGAGCACTGGACGGGTGATGATCTACAAACGTTTCGAGCGCTTCTGGCATTGGTCCCAGGCGGTATTGATCATCGGCATGATGATCACCGGCTTTGAAATCCACGGCACCTACAAGCTTCTCGGTTTCGGCACCGCCGTCCGGTTGCATACCCTGTTCGCCTGGACCGTACTGGTCCTCTGGGCATTCACCATCGTCTGGCAATTCACCACCGGCGAGTGGCGCCAATATCTCCCGGGACTGCGCAATGTCGATGCAATGATCCGTTACTACCTCTACGGCATCTTCCACGGCGGCAAGCACCCGTTCCACAAGACCGTACTGCAGAAGCACAACCCGCTGCAACGACTGGCCTATCTCGCCTTCCTCGCGCTGATGGGGCCGATGATCTGGGGATCGGGGCTCTTGTATCTCTTTTACAACCAATGGCCCAACTTCGGCCTGGACGCCTATTTGTCGCTGGAGTGGGTCGCTTTCGTTCACGTCATCGGCGCCTTCACGATCACGACGTTCTTCTTTGTTCATGTCTATCTGACGACGACAGGGCCGACGCTTTTTTCGCATATCCGGGCAATGATTACCGGATATGAGGAAGAGCACGAGCAAAAGTAGTTTTCTTCTTCTGTCATTCGTCACGCGGAAAGACGCTGCGCTCCGGCGCCTCAACCGGTCGCCGGTACAACACCCACCGATAGCAGAGCACGCAGATCGTCCAGTCGAACAACAGGGTCCACAGATTGTGCGAGAGAAAATGCGCGCCCTGCATCATTCGTCCGACTGAAAACACCGCCCCCGCCCCCAGAGCGACCCACAGGGCAATGCGAGCTGTCCGTGGTCGCCGGTCGCGCAGGAAGAAGAACAGGGCGAGCAGCGAAAATCCCGCCGAGGCGTGACCGCCCGGCCAGCAGCGGCCGGGATGCTTGGTTGCCGGGCGCGCGCCGAGCAAGGGCGCGTAGTTTTCCTCCCCGCCGAACTCAGTCAGGCTCCAGGGGCACTGGATGGACGTAATCTTCTTCAGCGGCGTGACGATGCTCGTCGACAAGCCCATGGCCAAAACCAGATAACCGAGCGGGCGGCGCCAGGAGCGCCAACGGGAACGCAGCAGACTGACCAGAAAACCGGCCAACGCGAGCACGGCAAAGACAATCAGCATCTGCTTTGCCCGATCGTGGAGAATGTCTTCAAGCCAGAAACTGTGCCGGCCGACGAACCCCTCACCGGGAACATAAAAGAGGCGTTCCAGCCAGAAATCCAGACCGGCGATGTCGAAAAGCAGCAGAAACGCCATCAGCAACAGAGGAATGCCAAGGCCGAGGCGGAAATCAAAATGACGCGACACAGAATCACGCGAGAGGGACATCATCAGCCTCCGGATGACCGATTCGCCACGGGAGAAGCCATGAGGGCTGCCTCGGTCAAGCGCATCGCCGCATCGTTCTCGGGCTGCCAGGCCAGCAGCCCCTTGCGGAAATCGTGACTGGCGCCCTGATAGTAGGCGACATTGCGTCGTACCAGCACGTCCGACGTATCGGCGACGACCTCGCGACTGTTGCCAAGCGCATCCTGGTGGCGGCGCACGGCTTTTCGGGGGCTGAGGATGGCGAGGTCGGTACCGTCGAAAAGGCCCAGATGCTGGTAGTTGCCGACCAGCGCCCGGCCGCGGCCGGGATCTTCCGTCATCACGTTGCGTCCGAAAAATGTCGAGGTGTAATCGAAGTTCAGGAGCCCGAGCAAGGTCGGCGCGAGATCGATCTGGCTGGCAACCGTTGCCACATCGCGCGGAGGGAGAAGCGAAGGCGCGTAAATGAACAGCGGGATGTGGTAGTTGGCGACCGGCAGATCCTCCTTGCCCGCGCTGCCGGCGGTGTGGTCGGCGACGAAGACGAAGACGGTCTTGTCAAACCACGGCTTTTGTCGCGCCTCGGCAAGGAAGCGGCCGATCGCGTAATCCGTGTATTTCACCGCGCCTTCACGCCCCTTGCCGGAGGGGATGTCGATGCGACCGTCCGGGTAGGTGTAGGGACGATGGTTGGAGGTCGTCATCAGTTGCAGGAAGAACGGCTTTCCGGCGGCGTGGTCGGCATCGGCGACCTTCAACGTTTGTCGGTAGAGATCCTCGTCGGACATCCCCCACGCGTTGGTGAAGTTCATCTCCGCGTCCGGGACGCTGCTCTGGTCGACGATGCGGTAGCCGTTGCCGCCGAAGAAGGCGTTCATGTTGTCGAAGTAGCCGCGCCCGCCGTAAAGGAACACACTGTCGTAACCCTTCACGTGGAAATGCTGGCCGAGGCTGGCATAGCCGGATTCGCGTCCGATGCGCTTGACGATCGAGCGGCCGGGCGTCGGCGGCACCGCCAGGGTAATCGCCTCCAGGCCGCGGTCGGTGCGGGTTCCGGTCGCGTAGAAGTTGCTGAAAGCGAGGCTCTGTTCGCGCAGCTTGTCGAGGTTCGGCGTCAGGCCGCGCTTGTCGCCGAAGCTGCCGAGGTACTTGGCGCTCAGGCTCTCGATCGTCACCAGAATGACATTCAGCCGTCGCGGCGATCCTGGGTTGTCGATCACCCGGCGGATGTCTTGTGGGTCGCTGCCGATGAAGCGTGCATTGGGTTCCGCCAGTTCGTCGCGCAGCAAGCCGGCGACCTTTTCTCCCGGCAACGTGGCATAGAACTGCCGGTAATCGAGTTCGTTGTTGCGGAACGCGGCGAAGAACTGGAAGGGGCCGTTGCTGGCCAATTCGCTCTGATAGGCGTTGCCGCCCTGCCCACGCGGAAAGTCCTGCCCCAGCAGCGCCGCGCTCAACGCCACAAGCGAAACCAGACCGGCCGCGCCCGCGAATCTCGCCGATTTCGTCGTCAATGAGGAGGAATGCAGGATCGCGCTGAGACGTTTTCCCAGACCGACCGTGATGGCGACCGCCAGCAACACCAACGTCCCGAGAATCCGGAAGACCGGATATGACTCGACGATGTTGTTGACGACCTCCTTCGAATAGACAAGGTAATCGACCGCGATGAAATTGAAGCGCACGCCGAATTCGTCCCAGAACACCCACTCGGCCACCGCCGTGAACAGCATGACGAACAGGAGTAAACCGAAAATGACGTGCAGGGCCACCCGATGCCAGCGCGCCCGCCAGAGCCCGTTCGGGCAAAGCAAGGCATACAGGACCAGCGGCACGGCGGCGTAAACTAGAAAGCCCAGATCGTAAACCAAGCCAACGCCGAAGATTCGAAGCGAATCGATCACGCCGGCTTGCGCATCGCTCCAATGCGCAGCGAGCAACACGCTGCGCGTCAGGACAAAAACGCCCAGCCACGCGGCAAGAATCAGCATGACGTAACGAAACTGGCTAGTCCGGAAAACAGACATGAGAATTCCTTGGGTTTATCGCAGATTTGTGCAGTAGAACAGCCCGGCCTTAAGCCAGGCTTAACCGTATCGGCTCTCAACGGCGGCCTGTCTTGCGAACCTTCACCCCGGTGACCATGGCCTTGACCAGATTCGTGCGTTCGAGATGGCTCATGACAATCGCCGCCAGTGCATGCAAGCCTGCCAACGCAATCAACGTACTGGCCAGTCCTTCGTGCAACTCCTGCAGCCATTCTTCGCCCCAGAACGCATCGAGGCCCTGCATGTACCCCGTCACACCGAGCCCGAGGACGAGCGCCATCAGCGCGAACATCATCAGCGCGCCGACGGGGTTATGCCCCGGATAGTCGTCGTGCGTACCGGACAGGAGGTGACGAAAGTGTTGCTTGATCCGCGCGACAGTAGGAAAGAAATCAGCAAACCGGGCGTAGCGGGAACCGATGAAGCCCCAGACGATGCGCGCGCAGACCAGCGCGCTCGCCGCATACCCCAGCCAGCGATGCAGCGTCTCGCCATCATCGATGACGAAAAAATTGACGACGATGCACGTCACCAGCGACCAGTGGAAGACGCGCACGAAGCGGTCCCAGACATGGACGGAGTCGGGAATGGCGTTGGGTGTCATCAAGAAGTCATCCTTATTGCTCAGGCGGGATAGTGTTTGAATTCGTCACCCCGGCGAAGGCCGGGCTCCGGTCCGCGACGGCTCTCCGATACTGGATACCGGCCTGCGCCGGTATGACGGGGTCTCTAGCAGCGAGTCGGGCATTCCGTTGCCTGACTCGCATTCCGGAAAACGGGTTACTTCGATTCCAGCACGGCGGCGGTTTCCGGGTTGAAGTAGATCTCGACTTTCTTGCCGCCCTTGTCCGTTCCGTAGATCTCGTAGCACTTGCCCTTGCTGACCTTGAAGGTCTTGATGTTATAGCCCTGCCCCTCGATCTTCGCCTTGAAATCGGCTTCTTTCATCCATTTCTCCTGGGGGACATTGCAGGACGGTCCGGCAAAGGCGCTGGCGGCGGCGGTCGTGGCGATGAGGGCGGCAAGAATCTTACGCATTGGTTTCTCCTGAAATTGAGTGGATTGCCCCAACCGGGGACAGCGAGATTTGAACCCGCGGACCTTAAA
>Ga0302250_1000776_pt1 | contig 27847 bp, 23 predicted proteins | sample AAG_RA_Asp_MG_FD_193536 | JGI IMG/M metagenome (GOLD analysis project Ga0302250, IMG submission 193536) | Enriched activated sludge microbial communities from anaerobic digester in WTTP, New Holstein, Wisconsin, United States - AAG_RA_Asp | ecosystem: Engineered > Bioreactor > Anaerobic >... | reverse complement strand
GAGCCTTAGAAATGCTCCCTCTGCGGCAGTTAACAGCAGCTTGAGCAGTGATTGGTATGTTTTCAAATACGCCAGCGAAAGTGAAGCCCAAACCACAATCTCGGAATTTCAAGCTCATCTGAACCGATTGAATGATAATACACTGTTAAGCCTTTACAGCCAAGGCTATACACCTTTGGGCGTGATTCACTATGAAGGTAGAATAGTAAGCGGACAGGAAGCTCTCGATCTGATCGATAGTTTGTTTGGTCACGACATCGATGTGATAATAAAGGATTAGGTGAAAATGATGAAGAAGACGATATTGGTATTTCTGATCCTGATTCTTGGTTTCTGTCTGTTTGCTGCAAATTCGGTAGCTCTGCTTTCCATAGCCAAAGGCAAGGTGGATGTATCCCGGGCAGCCAAAGCTATACGCTTCAAAGCTGGAGACCTCTTGCAGCACAATGACGAAATTCGCACAGGCGGAGAGAGCTTTGCCGCCTATAAATACGTTGATGGATCATCCACTGTAAAGGTATTTTCAAATTCTGTGGTAAAGGTTCTGGCCAATACCAGCGGAAAAAGCTTGGTGAAGCAGGTATCGATAACCAAAGGAAGTGTATTTTCTCAGGTTAAGCCCAAAACTGGTACTTTTATGGTAAAAACTCCTACCACTGTGGCGTCTGTGAAAGGAACAGGTTTCCTAACCAAGATTACTGAAGCCAAGCAATCGATGTTTATAGTAACTGAGGGTGAAATTCAACTAAAGATACTCGACGATACTGACCCCAAAGTTGTAAGCAAGGGTAATACTGCAATTGTTGAAGCAGATGGACGCTACATTATCAGGCTCAGTACTCCTGAAGACCTGAGCGAACTGGAACGAGCAGAACTTGAAGCAACCAGCGAAAGAGGCAATAACATCCTGCGGATTCCGATGCTTGACCCTAACGGCAGAACTCGCTTTATCGAGATTACCTACTAAGGGGGCACCATGAAAAACTATCTGATTATCTTAGTCCTACTGGGTTTGGGAACCATAATATCTGCTGTCACTATCCAGCATGCCAGCCCCGAAACATTCAGCTTTGCAGAAGATACCCAATTGGTGGTGGAAGTTCTGCAAGGCTTGAACGACATCTCTGAAATGAAACTGAATTATCGCATCGGTGACGATGAACGTTGGCTAAGTGAAACGGTAAAACAGGAAAATCCAGGATCAGTGTACTTCAAAGTGGATATTCCTGGAAAATACTTGAGTACAGACCTTGTTGAGTACTACTTTTCCATCAAGTTGAATCATGGCATTGTGGAAGATTTTCCCGCACAGGATGGAGTAGCTACAAACTATAGCCTGAAATCCAACCTCAGCGAAGGAGACGCCTCACCCGGTTTTGTCTTGTTAACTGATCAAGGCAGTGTATCGGCGGATCAGGGTTATTTGCTTGTAGTATCATTCTTTGCTTTACAGGGTGAGATTGATCCCGCCAGCATCGAGCTTTGGGTCGGCGGGAAAAACGTGAGTTCTGCAGCTCAGATAAGCGCTCCTACCATTGTTTACAGAGATGAGCATCCACCAGTTGGAGACAGGAAAGCCATTGTAAGGGCAAAGATTGGCCCCAAAAGCATTCATTCTCAAACCTGGACTACCACCATTACACCAGGAACCAAGAGCATGCCCAAGCCCTTCAACCTGCGAGGAAGTGTAAACTTTGCCACAAACTACTACAACTACTCGCAAACCAAGAGCATTCTAACTCCCGAAAGCGATGCGGCCAGTTGGGCAGACCTGTATGCAGATTACGGAATAGTTGACATGCAAACGCATCTATACCTGTCGTCTTTGGAACACACTAACAAACAACCCGTAAACCGTTTTAACGTAGGGATAAACATTCCGTACCTGGAATTGTTTCTGGGAGATTATTCGCCCAGCATCAGCCAACTTAGCATGAACAACCAGAATTTGCGGGGTATTTATGGCAAGCTGCATACCAACAAAGTCGCCTTGATTTTGGCGCATGGACAAACCCTTAGGAAGACAAGCAGCGAAACAGACATAGCGCCCAGTATAGATGGGATTCAAAAAACCGGCACATTCAAACAGGAAGCTCTGGCAGCCAGGCTTCAATTTGGTAATGAAGCTGGCTTTATGATGGGCTTCAATCTTACCCGGCATCGCGACATCGTTAGCTCGCTGAAGTCTGAATATTACCAGTACAGCACCACAGATCCCTTGAACAATATACAAACTGTATATACAACTCCAGCCAGGGATAATGCCGTGCTAAGCTACGACCTCAGAATAAACATCCCAGAGCAAAAAACGGTGATTGGAGCAGAAGTCTCGGGGTCGCTGCTAAATTATAACACCATTCCTGGTCCCATTACTCAAGCGGAATTGGAAGAATACACTGGAGAAGACAGCTTCGTAGACCCTGCTGAATATGCCAATCTCTTTGTATTCAACAAAAACATGGAACCCTTTATTCCAGGAAGGGCAAATCTGGCTTGGCTGATGTATCTCAGAAGCTATTTCTGGAACAATATGATTAGCGCTCAGTATGCTCAAACAGGCTCTGCATTCAATGCCCTGGGAACTTCCTATCAGAGGCCGGATAGCAAAGTAATCAGCATATCCGACCAGTTAAATATTTCCCGCTATCTGGTCATCAATGGGAGCTTCAACCTTAGTTCGGACAACTTGATGGAGCACAAGCGGGAGACTACCACTACGCTGTCGTACAACCTGCAATCACTGCTCAGGATTCCCAAGCTGCCTTATCTGAAAGCGGCATATTATGCCAGCCAGAACGAAAACAAAGCAAATCAGAAGATCGTAAGTACGCCCATTGATATTTTCACCGGCAAGTCATCGGCCCTGAGCTTTGGTATGGGCTACAATCTTAGCCAGATTCCAATCGTGCCTACCCAGTTCGATATCAGCTACAGAGTTGGTAACGATGATTACGAAAAAAAGGATACACTGGCCGTTATCCAAAAGCTTGCCGAAAATGAAAGCAACGGATTGAACATCACCATGCTAAACAGGTTTGCAAACTACCCGCTAACCTTGCAGTTTGCCTACGCGCTTAACAACCAGGATAATCTGCTGAATAATCTGAACAACGAGAACCAGAACCTGCTTTTCGGGGCTGGATACAGCTTCTGGCAAAACCGCCTGAAACCATATTTGAATTATCGTACGATTAGTTTGAGTGGTGATCAGGGGAAACAAAACTATGCATATTTCACACTTGGCGTGGAAGCTTTTCCCATATCCAGTTTTATGCTCAATACCAGCCTGGGTTTCCAAAACTACAGCAATAAAACGAATGCTGGCAAGAACTACGATAATCTAATCTGGAGAGTGCTCCTTACTCAGAGATTCTAATAAGAACCATATACTGCAAAGCCCCGCCTGTTATCAAATGGGCGGGGTTTTAACAAGGATGTGAGAATGAAGATGAAAATACTGGTCTGGCTAATCCCCTTAAGCGTACTATTCATCAGGATCATTTTTTGGATGCCTCTATTTTCCAGCTTGGAATTCAAAGCTAAGGACAGCCTATTCCGGTTACGCGGTAAGCTATCTCTTTCGGAAAAAATTGTGATCGTGGCAATTGACGATGCCAGTTTCAGCGCTTTGGACATACCCTGGCCCTTTCCCAGGGAGTATCATGCCAAGCTGATCGATAATCTCAGCAAAGCAGGAGCACGACAAATAGTTTTTGACGTGGAATTTACCGAAAATGCAGTTCCCAGCGCAGACAGCCTCTTGGCAAACATCGCTTTGGAAAGCGGAAGAACCATCTTTGCGGGTAAAGTGCTGCATGCCAGAACCCCCCGCGAACCTTCACAAAAACTAACTCCCATTTCTGCGCTTACCGGATTGGGCTTGCCCTGGGGAACTGTGAACATGACTGCCGACAGCGATGGAACAATTAGAAAATACTCTCCTTTTGAATGGTTTGACGATGATCCGGTTTATAGCATTGGGATCGCTACTCTGGCAAATTGGAGAGTACATCAGAGAAATTGGGACTCTCATGTTCAGATGGATCATCACACGCTGAAAGTGGGGGGGAAGCGGATACCATTGGGAGAAAACCAAAAGTGTTTGTTGAATTATCACGGCCCAACGGGAACGTTTCGCCAGATATCTTATGCGAGCGTACTCGATGACAGCAGCTTTGCAATGCCTGGCTATCAGGGAGCTGAACTGGATGAATTTTATGAGCTTTTGGCTTCGGACGTTTTTAAAGACAAGATAGTACTTATCGGAGCCACGATAGACGAATTGCACGATAAATTTCCCACCCCGTTTGGAGGACAGTGGATGCCGGGTGTGGAGATTCATGCAAACTTCATCGAGATGGCCTTGCAGGAAGATTACCTGTTCAGCCTCAATCCCTGGCTCTATTCTCTTATTGCCTTGATTTTCGCAGCAGGACTATGGTTCTTGTTCAGAATCGTGAAACCCCAGTATACTGCGCTGATGCTGATTTTTCTCATTGTTTTGAACTACGGTCTTGCCTATTTAATGTTTGTAAGGTTTTCTTTCCTTATTCCAATAGCCCAGACCGCCAGTTTGATCTTGTTGATTTATCTGACAAGCCTGGTCAGCAATTACCTCAGTGCATTGAAAGAGAAACGCTTCATCCGTCATGCGTTTCAGCAGTATCTGGCTCCGGAACTGGTAAGCCAATTGTTGCAAAACCCCAAGAGCTTGAAGTATGGGGGAGACCTGCAGGAGATCAGCGTGCTGTTTTCGGATATCCGCAGTTTTACCACCTATTCGGAAAACCACACACCGCAAGAAACGGTGAATATATTACACGAATACCTTACAGAGATGGTGAAAGTGATTATCGCCAATCAGGGCATTCTGGATAAATTCGTGGGAGACGAAGTCATGGCGTTGTTTGGAACTCCGGTTCCTTTGGCAAATCACGCTTTATCGGCCTGTAGAACAGCTTTGCAGATGCGCGAGCAGCTTAGGAAAATGCAGCAGTCCTGGCAGGAAGCAAGGCGGGAACCCTTTGAAATCGGGATTGGCATCAATACCGGCCTGGCTGTAGTGGGAAACCTGGGTTCAGAGCAGATATTTGACTATACTGCCATTGGTGATACGATAAATCTGGGGGCACGTCTGGAAGGCCTGAACAAGGAATATCCCACTCAAAATTTGATTATCATTAGCGAATTCACATTGGAAAAAGTAAAGGATTATGTGAATGTGAATTACTTGGACGAAGTGAAAGTAAAGGGTAAAAACAAAGCTGTTAAGATTTATGAGTTAATCGGCTTGAAATAGCAATCAAACCAAATTACAACTTAACCAGTCATATACCCATCCTATTCTTACTCCATATTCATAAGATGGGAACAGGATGGGATAGCTTGGATTGGATGATAATCGGCTTTGATATCTGCTGGAGACCAACCTAGAAAAGTGGGGATATGGTTGTTCCTGAAACGGATTTGGAGTTGCGGCTTGGGGTAGAATTCAATACACAAAACTGTGCGAGATTATCATCTGTATTCGAAAATTGCCCAGCCTTCCTTGCCGAGCGCTACAAAGATATAATCATTAGCCAAGCTAAGGTCATACACAGGTACTGTGAGGTAGATATTGTTTATATCCTCTGCCCTAAGCGGATTGGTGATGTCCATGATCTTGATTCCACCTCTTCCCATTGCAATGAAAAGGCGATTGTCTTTAATCCGGAGTTTCTGGATTTCGTTGGTCATTCTGATCTGGCTGATCAGGACAGGGTTGTTAGGATTAACCACGCTCAAAGCCAGTAGATTCTTGCCAGCTCCCACCCAGATTGTGTTTCCGTTTTTCGCCAGGCAGGTAGCATCCACGATCTGGTAGTTTGTGCCCAGCGAACGCGGATTTTGCTGGTCTGTGATATCTATAGCCACCAAGCCAAAATCATTCAAGGCAAAGATATAGGGATAGTTTGCCAGAAAATCCTTGATACCCCATTTTTCAGAGAAGGTGGAGATGATCTCGCGCATGGTTCCTCCTCCGATATTCACGATATCTATCCCCTTAAAGCGGTCAGCGACATACATGGTTGCGCCTTCCCGGGTAGTTTTGTCGCCAATAATGGTTTGGGGAAAGAAGATCCTGGTGCCCACGTTTAGCGAATCTACCTGAACAAGCTGATTAGTAGGCTCACGAGAAGCCACAAATAGGTAATTGCCTGCGTGCGTTTCCATATCTTCGATCGGATAAGGTGAAAGAAAACCGGTTTCCAGCCTTGGCTGCCAAGCATTGAAGATTGAATAAACCCAGATGTAGTTTTGATTCCGGACATAGACCAGGTCATTGTCGTACTTTATCGCATAGGCCTGAGCGTTTTTCACTTGAGCCAACTGGTGTACAAACTTATCGTCGATCCCCAAAGCCAAACTGGCGAGAATGAGGACCAGGAAGATCAGGAAGAAGCGTTTCATTTTTCCTCCAGCAACCTCTGAATGATGTTTTTGCTGTCGATGCCCTCAGCTTGCGCTGCAAAGGAAGGCAGTATGCGGTGTTGGAGTACATTTATGGCTGAAGCCTTTACATCCTCTTCAGCAGGAGTAAGCCTGCCATCCAGGGCCGCCCTGGCTTTAGCTGCCAAAATCAGATACTGCGAAGCTCGAGGTCCGGCTCCCCAGGAAACCCATTGTTTTATCTCCGGGAATGCATCCTCGCTATTGGGACGAGATTTACGTACCAGATTCACGGCAAATTTGAGAACGTGATCGCTAACCGGCAAGGAACGAATGGCCTGTTGTAAGGCGATGATCTGGCTTCCGGTAAGTTGGGGTTTGATTTCTGGAGTCTCAGTTCCCGTGGTGCTATCCGCTATCTGCAGTTCTTCCTGAAGAGAAGGATAATCAATATTGATGTAGAACATAAAACGATCCAATTGGGCTTCCGGAAGAGGATAGGTACCTTCCTGCTCAATGGGATTCTGAGTAGCCATCACGATGAATGGCTTTTCCAAAGGCCAGGTTCTATTTCCGCTGGTAACCGCATACTCCTGCATGGCTTGCAACAGGGCAGCCTGGGTTTTTGGCGGAGTGCGGTTTATCTCATCGGCCAGAATTAAATTCGCAAAAACGGGGCCTTTTATGTATTCAAACCGCTTATGGTCGTTGACTTTATCTGTAATCAGTATGTCTGAACCCGTAATATCCGATGGCATGAGATCCGGAGTGAACTGGATGCGGCTGAAGGATAAGGAAAGGGCTTTTGCCAAAGAAGAAATCAGCAAGGTTTTAGCCAGGCCGGGAACTCCTTCCAGCAGGATATGTCCATTGGAAAACAAAGCTATCAGAACGTCGTTCAACACTCTGTCCTGGCCAATTATCACGTGGTGGATTTCGTTCAGCAGGTTCTGTTTCAAGCTGCGTAATTCGTTTATCTCAGAGATCAGGTTTTCCTTAGTCATCTATTTTTTCTCCCTTGAAAATCTTGTGGATTAGCTCAGGACCCAGCCTGAGGAAAGCTATGGCACCCCAAAAACTCATCAGGAGTGCCGTGAGGATATGGGCAAAGGCCATGATTGCAGAAGCAGTGGACTTTGTCAACCCAAATCCCACACTGAAGATTATGATCATCATCCATTCGTTGCTTCCCAGTTGAGCCGGGGGCTGGGGTAAGGCATAGGAAAGATTGATCAGAGTGTATCCCAGCAGAGCCAACGGATAAGAATAGTCTATGCCAAAAGCCTTGAACAACAAGAAAAAGTATAGACCATCGAGCATTATTCCGACTGCTGTATAGACTACAGCTAATAGTAACCTGCCAGGATGGTGCTCGAAGAGATTCAGCTCTGCCACGAATGTGGAGATGCCAGTGTTCAATTTGGTGCTGAATTTTTTTGGCAAGAATTTAACAGGATATTGCAGGATGTTGGTAACCAGCTCTTTACGCGATGCGGCTAGCACCAAAAGAACGACAGTGATCAGAAAGACTATCAGTAGCAAACCGAGCAGGATCATCATGGCAAGGCTGAGGTCAATCGCCGTGAATGGCAGTATGATGATAATCACCATGATTGCAATCGTATCAAAAGCTTTGTCGATGAAAACAGATGGCAAGGCACGAGCCAGGGGTACCTGATGATTGCGTTTGATAAACCAGGCTCTGGCCAAATCTCCTATCCTTATGGGGATCAGGTAATTTAATAAATTTCCGCCCATCGCATAAAGCCAGGTTCTTAATACTCCCGGTTCAGCAGGAGATGGTATCAGTAGTCGCCAGCGGCAGGAACGGACGAAATAGGCAAACAGGTAAACAAAAGCCGCCAAGGCTACCCAGGGAAACTGCAGATTTCTGAAGTTAGCCTGGATTTCATGCAAGGGATTTACCCAAAGCCAGATCCCAAGCAGGAGGATGCCTATGACCAAGCCAATGATAATGCTAATCAGGTTTTTGCGATTCAAGATCTTAATCCGGAATGAATAGCATATATCTGTGATGAGCCCAGAAGCGTTTAAACCAGTTTGGAGCGAGCCGTTCCACAAAACTGAGAGAATGCATCTTTTTAGCAAATCCTGGGTCTTCCTCACAGTAATAGGGAAGGATGGATATAGGCTTGGCCCTTGTTTCAGAGATCGAAGTGGTCTTTCCTTTCAACTTTGCCAGCCAGAGCTCTTTAGGCATTCCGATGTCTGGCCAGGGAGGGCAATCGATATAGTCAGTTTCGATCAGCTTCCAGCCTTGAAGGCAAAGAAGATATTGAATGCTGAAAGGATCAATATATGAGAGGTGCAAGTATGGATAAAGCTGAGGACTGTATTCCTTAATCTGCATTTTGTAGCCCAGACCGCTACGATTTGGCACACAGATGAGAATGCACTTGCTGCATACTCTAGATAATTCTGCCAGAAATAGCGGCAAATCCTGAACGAACCAGATAGCTGAGAAATTGAATCCAAGATCAATGCTTTTATCTGGATAATCCAGATACTGGTAGCTGGTATTGAGCTTGGATCGTAGCTGCAAGCCCAGGCTTTGCCACACCGCATTGATCTGCTCCAGCCTGTTTTCATCATGGTCTTCCAGATTTACCTTTATCCCTCTTTTCGCCAAACCTACCAAGTTTATACCGCTAATTCCGGTAAAGCCAAAGGCAGGGGTTTCCAGAGCGGAGTGGATTCCATACATATCTGCTATTCTAAATACAAGATCATTGAGGATGATTCTTTCATACGAAGAGCCAAGACCCTCATGCGGGTTTGCAAAGTACTTCTCCCAGTCTTTAATGATCGGAATTGCCATCAGTTCTTCAGGTAATCTTCTATAGTAAGTTTGAACTCAGGGATCGTATAATGTGGTTGGTGGCCTTCTGACTCCATGATCTGGTAGTATTCGCTTACATCATAAAACCAGCTTTTGGAGATTAACTCAAACCTGCTGGTCCACAGCTCATTACCCATTAATCTGGCAGTTTTCTCTCCCCAGCTAAAAAATCTTCGGTCAAATCTGAGATAAGCTGGATAGTTTCGATTGTGAAGCTGACGTGAAATGAAATCCACCAACGCGTGAAGCTGAATGGGCTCGCGGTCTGCAACATTGAGGGTTAGTCCGCTTCTCCAGTTATTATCGGCCAACCAACTGAAGGCCCTGACCAGCGCTTCAATATTACATAGATGAATCCAGGTTCTTTTATTGATGAGCGGAAAGCGATGGTGATGTACCAGCTTTACAAGCTGGTAGGGAAAACCCCTGTCTCTGGTTCCATAGGTTATGCTGGGGCGCACAATCGCAGCCTTTAATCCGGTCAACACAGCCTTATTGATCACTTTCTCTGCTTCAATCTTGGTGTAGTGATAGTAGTTATCCGGGTTCTTTTCCGTAGCCATCCCAGCCGGTAATTCTTTGGGAATGGCACCGTAAACGCCCACAGAGGAACAAAAAATCAGTCGCGCTTCCTTGGCCAGGCAATACTCTACCATTTGAGCTGTGCTAAAAAGGTTGCTTTTGATGAAATCCTGCCTGGTTGCTCTCCGACCCCCTCGCAAAGCCCCTATATGCACGATAGTGTCGAAATCGTTGGTAAAGAGAAATTCTTTCAGGGAGTTGGTATCAGCCAGGTCGATTTCTACTAATCTCACGGTTTCAGGCACGTCAACCAGTCTGCTTCTGGTGGTTTGCGGGCGGATCAAAGCACAGAATTGCCATTCTGGATGCTGCATTAATAACGAGCTGAGAATCCTGCGTCCAATCAACCCCGTTATGCCGGTAATCAGAACTTTATGCAAAAAGCCTCTTTAGCCAACTGCGGCGCTTATGTCTGTGATGAGGGCGAAATATATTCACATATTGATAAGGAATGCTTTTTTGGTTTGCCAGGGAAGCGGGATACTCATAAAAAAGCAGGTGTGAGGTGTGGTTGTCGATCCTTGCCTCCACCTCGTCCCTAGCTTCGAAGAAGGAGTAATATGCTCCACGGACATGATCGTCGGAAGCGATAAAATGCGTCCATCCGTTGTTTACCAATTCCCAGGCAGTCTCTTTCACCTTGTCGCCGTATAAACCCAGAAGACTGCCAGAGTTTGTTTGCAGATATATGTTTCTTTGGGCCAAAAATGCTGCTCGGGCTGGTTTGCGCATAATACTCACGTAGCGTTCTGCATGAGCCAGGATGGGCTTGTAGCCAGCTCTTAACAAGGGAAAGACGTTATTGTAAAAATCATTGGGAAGCCCATTCAGATCACTCTCGATCAGGATGTATGGGCTTGTTCCCATAGTGAGCGAGTTCTGCTTTATGTCCGTCAATATGTCCGGCTGCAGGAAAATTTCAAAACCGGGAATGAGTTTCAGATTAATCCCGGCGTCGTTCACCCTGTTCTCCAGAGTCCTAAATTTTGCATCGTAGTCGGCTCTGCTGTAGTGGTAATGTCCCCTGAAATAGTGTGAGGTCAGATAAACAGCCTTCATCCCGCCATTAGCCATTTTGGCCAGGGTCTTCAGCGAGTCTTCCAGGTCTTTGGAGCCGTCATCGATGTTTGGCAGGAGATGAGTGTGGATATCTATCATAAGATCAGGGCAATCGCTCTTGTATCATGGAGATAAATTCTGCTAGAACTGCGTTGTTGGGATAGGGTTTGATCATTCTGGATGCTTCATCCAGCAAGTTTTCTGCAGCTTTTCTGGCTTTGTCAAAGCCTAGCAGCCCAGTATAGCTTGCTTTCGACACTGGCACATATTCATCGTCCAAACCATCGCTGCCCCTTGCGTAATCAGCCTCGATGTCTTCGATCATCTGATAGGCCAAGCCTAGGTTCAGCGCATAGGCATTCATAATCTGGCGTGTGTTGTCGTCCGCTCCGGCAAGCAGACAGGCAATATCCGCAGATGCCTGGAGCAAAGAGCCAACCTTTTTCATGTCGATATATCGCAATGTGTTTATTTTCATCACTTTTCGCCGGTTTGCCAGATCCACAGCCTGACCTCCCACCATTCCATAGCTTTTGGAATAGGTGGAGAGAATTCTGGTGGCTTCCAAGGCTATAGACGGTTCGGCAATTTCACCCAGCACCTCAAAAGCCAGAGTGTATAGAGAATCTCCGGCCAAGATGGCAACTGCGTTTCCAAATTTGCTGTGCAGGGCTTGATGTCCTCGTCGGCTGTTCACTTCCATTATGCAGGGTAGATCATCGTGCACAATTGCGGCATTATGCAGTAGTTCCACAGCCACAGCCGCTTTAAGGGCATCTGCCAAACGCCGGTTTTTCTTGAATCCCGTCAGCATCTCAAAGATAGATAAAAGCAGCAGGGGACGCCAGCGCTTCCCTCCAGGCAATACTGCTTCAAATACGGCTTGTTTTAGTTCCTTGGCATAGCGCTTGTCAAATTCCAGAGCCTTATTCAGCCCTTCATCAATCATCTCGAACCGTGATTCAAAATACTTTTGTAGCAGCAAAGCTTTCTCCTATATTCATCTTTTGGACATCCATGTCTTATCTTATTATTCTATTATCTTAAATACTGTGGAATTGTCAAGTTTTTTTCGTTTGAAAATCAACCCCGGACTAAGAATGAGAAACTTCTTGTTTAAGTTGCTGTGATTATCTTGAACAACCGATTATTTAAAGAGCTTGGCTTGAATAAGTAAACTAAAGGGAGAGCTTCAGGCCGAGATAGAAGTTTCTTCCAGGTTCCGGAAATCCGTACTCGCCCTGATAATCTTCGTCCAGGATGTTATCGATGCCCAATTCCAGATTCAGTGAACGGTATGGCAGGCTGATACTTGCGTCGTGCTTCCAGTATGAGGGAAGGATGTGATAATTTCCGCTGTCGTCCTGTGAAAGACGGCTGTCCATATAAAGGGTACTCAAGCTCAGCCTGGCCTTTTGTGGCAAGGCCAAGGTGTGCGACAATTCAATTGTTTGGGGAGCAGTCTCGCTGAGACGGTAGTCGCTTTGTTGTAAATAGTCCATCCAGGCATAACTAAGCGAAGCCTGGTATCTTTTTGACGCGGTAAAAACTAATTCTGCTTCCGCGCCATAGGAATCAACCTTGTAGATATTATCATAACGCCCTTGATTCAGGTCTATCAAGTTTTTGGTACGATTGAAAAACGCGGTCGTGGTGAAGCTAATTTTCCGCCCAAGGATCGGCCTCACATGGCCTAGTTCTGTTTTAAATGCGCTCTGTGGCTTCAAACCCGGATTGCCTTTACTGGCAGAGAAGAGCTGCCTGAGAGTGGGTTGAGCGCTGGATATTCCCAGGGAAAGCTTGCTTATAGAGCCGTCGCTGCCTTCATACTCCAGCCCCAATACAGGCTCTGGCAATATGTTTAGCTTGCTTGTATCGCTGTTTGCGCTTATAGCAAGACCAATCCCGACTTGCGTCTTGATGTGATTAAACAGGGGTGAGGCATATTGGACAAAGGCGGAATGCACTTGAGAGCGGTTGTCGGTCCATACTTGATAAAAGTCGTCGTCCTTGCGTTTGCTGAAAAGCAATTCCCCCCGATAACCAAAATTACAGCTTCTATCCTGGTTCAGCCTCAGTTTCAATTTTCCGGCCAGGCTGTAGCAATCGGTTTTCATTTCCGAATCCAGGCTGAGAATGTCTTGCGAACCAAATTCCAGATAGCGGTCCTGGGCAGTGTCCCTGGCTAGCAAGGCTGTAAACTGCGTGGTCTCACCGAGCATCCATTCAGCGCTCAGACCAGCGTTATAACGAAGCCAGTTATCATATCTACGGCGTTTACGCTCGTATATTGATGATGGAATATCCTTGTCTTTCATGCTGCTGAGATTGAAGCTGAAGCCTAACTGGTTCACTCCATCGGGAAGCCAGTTCAGATTACCATTCAAGTTTAGTTTATCGCCAGAGCTGTTGTCCCTGATTCCCCCAGTTTCAAAATCTGTCGGCTCAAAGCTCTTGGATAGGGCAAAGCCGTCGGTGCGTTGCCAGGCGGCGGCCAGCTTGTATTTAAAGTCATTAAAACTGTGAGAAGAAGATACCATATAGTCCTGTGAGTTGTTTCTGCGGACAACCGTCTCCAGATTCAACCAGCTTTTTGTCCCGGGAGTTTTTGTGATAATGTTCACTATTCCACCCATGCTGTTTGTTCCAAACATGGGAGATGCAGGCCCCTTGACAATTTGTATTTCCTCAATGTCAACCGCTGCGAGTTTGCTGAGGTCCACATTACCGAAATATCCGTTATTCAGGGGTCTGCCATCTACCATGATTTTTACTTCGTTCTTTCTAAATCCTCTCAGACGGATATTGCTTTCATCCTTGCTGCCTGTTGTGGAGCTTATTCCGGGAAGATTTTGCAGGGCGTCCTGAATGGTGGATGATGCGGCGGAAGGATCCGGAACTCTAATCAACTGCCCGATCGCTTCCGCGGGGCTGTTCACTATTACTCTCACGGTTGGCAGGGTCCAGGTTTTCAGGCTGTCTGCCTTTTCGCCAAATCCAGCACAGCACAGACTAACCAGAATTATTAGCAGTAAAGGCCTGAGGCTGTTCATCGCTCGCTCAATAGTCGGTCATAATCGTTGATTCATAACCGTTTAGGTTGGGGGGGATAGTTACGCTGAGATTGGCAGCGGTGTTGGCAGCTAAGGGGAATGAGAAGCTTTGGGCATTGCTGCCATAGGCGATCACCCGTGCCAGTTTCTTAAATTTTTTCAGTGAGCCGGGTAAAGAACCATTTAAGGTGGGGAAGGTAGTCACCTCGGAATTCAACAGATAGTATCCATCGTTAACCTGATCCCAGTTGTATACCTTGCTATAGCCGTCCCAAGCGATGAAGGCGATGGAATCAGCCTGGCTGACACCCTGCAGGAGGTCGCTTAGTTTTATGGCATCTTCCTGAGTACCGTTCCAGTTTTCCACGCTGTGGATCTGCAAGCCTTTCAATTCTACGCATTTGCTGTCGCGCCCGCTTTCTACGTCCACTTTGCGATACAATCTGACGGTGCCGGCGTTCTTTACTTTGAAAGCGCCAGGCAAGCCCAAGGCAGGAGGGAACCAGGTTTTGCGGTTATCACTGGGTACCAGAAAGCCTTCCTTGAAGAACTCCCAATTCAGGTCGTAGCCTGCGTTTACAGAAAGGCGCGGGCTCCATCCATCCTCATCGGCGCTTACGATCTCATAGGCAAACAAGGAGCGAAAGTCGGTGGAATCTGCTTGAGTGGGGTCTACCAAATCACGCACTGCCGTTTGGGAGATAAATTGGTTTAGTTTGTAGCCATAAATATTTGTGTCGGTTGGCTTGTCTTTTTCGCTGCAGGCCGTTATCAACAAGAGCAGCAGCATGGCGACTAAGAGCAAAGTTCTTTTCATTTTTTCCTCCATGAAAAGCAGGAGGCATGCAGGTTGGTTTCAGTATTTCCTGCAGCCTTTCCAAAAAGGGAGGCCTGGCTGTTTCCGGCCAAACCCTATCGGTGCAATTCCTTGCCACTTCTGGGTTTAGGATATTACACTCGGCTGAGAACGAAAAAAATGGTTCCCGGCATCTTGTCAACTCTCTTCTGTAAAGCGGGTTGACAAAATGAGCAGTGTTTTTCCCTTTGCAAAATACTCACATAAAAAGGAATAACACCATGAGGAAGATAACGCTGTTACTTACCCTATGCTTGTCGCTGAGTTCAGTAAACGCAATAAATGTTTTCAGTCCCGAAGCTAAGGTACAAACCATAGAATTGGAAGAACTGCAGCGAAAAGAGCTGATCAGCTTTGAAACCCGCCGGGATAAAGACGGGGCTGTAATTACTGAGACCTGGGAAGGCGTTTCCATCTTATCCTGGCTGCAGAACAATGGCAACTGGCAAAACCTCAAAGTTCAAAGCAAGGACGGTTATTCGGTAAATTTCAACCGTCTGGAACTAAGCCATAGCAACCTTTTTCTGGCCTTGAAACTAAACGGAAGCTGGCTTAGCGAATATGACGTTCGCATCATACATACCCCCTCGCGGGAAAATTCCTGGGTGCGCAATCTGGACTTTCTGAAGCTTGAGGACTATTTGCCTTATCCCCAGCCGCAACGTATTCTGCTGGTGCAGGACTGGATGAAGGACAAACAGGCTTTGTTTTCTGATGAATACGCCTCCTTTGCTGAGCTGCTGCCCACTGCCTTCTCGCTTGAGAACGTGGACCTGATTCTGGTGGACAAGCAAAATCACCGTCTACGCATGAATTATCCCCGCGATCTGGCCAAGGCAAGGCTGTATGTTGGCGAGAGGGGACAGATGAGCCTGGATATGGGGAAAAACAAACTTCCAAGTATTGCCGGGGGTTTGAGATATGATCAAGTTGTTTATCTACAAGCTGGACCAGTGGCTTTGGTTTCAGATGAGTGTCTGCCCCAACTGAAAAATCTGGCTGCCTTGCTTGGCTGGCAGTGGGAGGGTAATAGCCTGGAGGTAGTAACAAACCAGGCAAAAATCATTCCCACCCATAAACTCCCCGCAAAACTGAAACCTAAAACCTGGTTGGGTTTAAGAAGTAATTAAGCGCTATATTTCAGGGTTGCATACTAAGCCGAACACAAAAAGAAGAAACCAACTGCAATAGTCCTGTATGCTTGCCCCCGGCGTTTCACCCAGGTTCGACCCGAAAGCCCCCCTAATGTGATCCGAGAGGGATACGGGTGGCATCCGAGTGGTATCCGAGAGGCACTCCGGTGGGAAGCATGTTGGAACCCAGATAATGCAGTAGGATTCCAGCACGCGGAATTCCGGTGTCTCACCGGAAAGGTCTGCCAGCGTCTCGCTGGCATAACAACCAGCCAGAGGCTGGCATTCCAGGGACAGGGAACTGCATTACTGCATTGTTTGGGTTGAACTTCCGTTGTGCCAGGGGAAAGGTTGACCGCGACTCACCGTTTATTAATTAGCCAGCGAGACGCTGGCATACCTCTCCTGCGGGACGCAGGAGCTCCAGACATGGTTTTACTACAGGTGGCTAGACGGTAAGTTTGGCTGATCTATAATCGGTTTTTTATCAGTCAGCGAGACGCTGGCATACCTCTCCTGCGGGACGCAGGAGCTCCTAACGCATAATATGCTGCTCTACAATCATATACAGCAGTTTGTCACAGATTTCCGCCGCAGAATTCAATTCAGTCATTTTCAGGGCAGTCTTCTGGTCGCTGCCAGTACCCTTGATCCCGGTTAGATTTGTATTATACAGGCTTTTATAACCTTTGGATTTTAATAGCTCCACATAGGCATCAGCACTGGCGCTCATCAGTTGCAGACGTGACACATAATCTCCATCCTGGCTTACGATAATCACCTTAAAGGTAAAATCGCTGGCACTGCTGTCGGCCACCACTTCCAGATCGAGGTCTTGCAGTTTTTTTATTATCAAATCCTTATACCCAGCCCCAGGGCCATTATCGAAGCTGTAATCCACAAAAGCCCGGGGACGGCGCACATTTAGCTTCAAGATGGTGGGAGCAAATTGAAGCTGAGCAAGCAGTTTTTTAACTACAGGATTCTCCAGCCTGCTTTGCCAATAATCTTTATCGGGGCGCATCTCAATAAACTGAGGATCGGTAAAATCAGTGATGCGGCGGATTAGTAGTTCAGCCTTTCCGTTATTGTCGGTAAGAGAATTTCTAACAATATCACCCGCTCCACCCCGGAAATTGAATACTACAGGGAATCCTCTGCAGATATTTCTTTGTCCGTCCTTGTCGTGTATCACATCCACAGGTATGATATGCAGTTCTTTCTGCATCGCCACCAGGCTGAGATTGGCTGTTTCATAGCTCATGTTTATCATGGCCGGCAACTTTGAAATACGCTGGAAAAGTTCGTTATAAAGGTTTATAGTTTTTCCTTGGTAGCTTGTGCGAAGGTCTAGATCACTAAAATCGATGATCAATTCCATCGCCCTGAAGAGCGCTGTTATGGCAGGTGCCAGATCAATTGTGGCCTTGTCAAATTCATCCAGCAAGGGCAGAGCTTGTTGAATAGCCAAATCCCTTTGGGTCATTCTCCATGCCAGATACTCACTTTTAGAAAGCCGGTAGTATGCCCAGTATTCGGTATCGTTTTGGAAGCTACCCGCCAACTGCACATTAGCCAGTTTGCTGCGGGTGGAGGTTCTGATCTGATTTATTATTTCGGCGCTGGGAATGCCATTGGTTTCTGTTTCGCGCAAGGCAATATCGGCGTCAATTGTCACACTGATCTGATTTGAGATTTCCTTCAGAGCGTTATCTCTGGCCAGATCAAGATAGTTTGGAGCTTTACGTGAAACCCGCACTACTGAATTGTAATAAGCAATGTCCACAGGATGCTGTGTGGTCCAGAGCGGTTGTTTCTTGCCAATACTGCAAGCGCTGAGCAGGGAGATGATTGCTAATGCCAAAAAGGGAAGGGGTTTGGCTACATTCATGGGCAAACCTCAGTTCAAATATGCTCTTGTTTTGTTTACAATGTTGTTTCCCAGTTCTCGCAAGGCTGTGGAAACCATTTCGCTGACATTGGGAGGAAAAGGTTCAGCCTTGTTCATCAGAGTTTTCAGATTATTATTCAAAGCACGTTCATCACCCGAGATTTTCCTGATCCAGGACTCACTATATGGATTTCGGACTTCCAGGCTCTCCTGCAGCATAATCTTTCCCGTTTCCACGTCGATGATGCTGAAAGAAGCTGAAACGGTCACTCCGCTCGTCTTGGTGTATTTGCGGTACTGGCAGCTTACATCGCCCCAGACGTCCCGTTCTTTCAAGTTTCCCTGTTCATCGGTATATTCTTCCTTGCCGGTTACAACTCTGGCTTTGGCTTCCTGATTTACGCTAACGGTTCGCTCCTGGGTTTCGTTTATCTGTAAAATGCGGCCAGTTAAAATCTCATGTGCCCCCAGCAATTCACCCAAACGGACTGTGCTCGCTTCATTCACCATCCCCGAAGCGTTGAGTTGTTGCTCCGCAATCACAGCGTCCATCTGGCTGCGGGCGATTATCTCTATAAAATCATTGCTTCTGGTCAGTGAGATAATCTGGCTGGTGATCTGGTCTGTTAGAATATCGGTAATGGCTCCGTAGCGATTGCGGGTAGCGCTTTTATCTTCAAAGGGTTGAACAGCCAGACGCCGAATAGCCAGTTTACGGGATTGCTCGTACTTCAGCGCTGCATCTTTATAGTTTGCAATCAGATTTTCAGCAGCTTTAAACTCCAGAGCGGCTTTTTTCTGGGTGCTGCTGTCCGAACTCATTTTGCTAAGCTTCAAGCCCGCCTGATAATGGTCCTCGGCGGCATTTTCTCGGCTACTGGAAAGCTTCTGACCAATATCGGGAATATTCAGGGTAAGCTGATATCCTGTATTCGGATTCACCAGGACAGGTAATGACTTCAATTGCTGGATGATGGCATTCAAGGCATTATATTCTCTGTAAATCTGATCCCATTTATTGGGGTCAGAGCTTTGCTGCAGAGACTCAACCCTGGCATCGCTTTGCTGCAAGGCATTTTGCCAGGCTTTTACCAGAAGTTGCTGCGCTTTCTCATTTTCTGGCTTTATCCGCAGAGCAGCTATGCTCTGGCTTACTGCAAGATCATATTGGCCTTTTTGGTAGTTTTTGTTGGCACGCCGATAATACCTGCCATATTGGGAACAGGAAAAAGATAGCAGGGTTATCAGTAGCATGGATATCAGCAAGCTGCTTCGCATCAGCATACTCCTTCGTCTGAATTAAATATTAGCTGAAGCTAAACTTGATTGAGGCAGGATTGTGTCAAGCCTGAGTTTTGACGACGGCTGTAAAAAGTCAAACGAAAGTCAGTTCGAAGTAATCCTCAAATATGCTCCATACAGGGTTCTTCCCCCTATGTAGCCCACCGAGGCCTGAATCAGGTTTACAGGCAAATCCGCCAAGGCAACGGCTTTGCCCAGATTCGGAAAAAACCAGGTTCCCGTAAAATACCCGGATACCATCAGCAGTACTGCAATTGCCGGAAATATAAAAGATTGGAGTCTGTTGCCGGGTTTAGCCAAACCACAGATTAACCCTTCCAGTCCTTTGATAACCAAGGTGAGAGGCGCAAAAACCGGGAATCCGATCAGGTCTGCGAGAGCAGATCCTACTCCACCGGCAATCAGCCCCGTCTTCCAGCCTGCAAAAAGGCCTGAGAAAACAATAAGAACGTCACCCATGTTAAAATACCCCCCACCCGGTACTGGAATTCGCACTAAGAGAGTAACTACCATCACCAGAACTGTCAATCCAACTACCAAATACCATTTCATCTTTGTTCACTCCCGGCCTTGATCAGCTATCGCGCCATAAGCCTTGTCTTTAATTCCGCTCCGGCCAGCAATGCCGGATCCGTTCATCTATCATTTCGCCTTTTATGGTCGCCTCGCTGATTACGAAGCTTACCAGGGCTAGAATCACTACCAATTTTATCCTTATCCTACCCATAAAGCTTTGTTTGACAGCCTGATTCATCGGCATAAAGTCTGAAAACACACACAATTCTGAGTAGGCCGTGGAAGCAACCTCGTACAGATGCTTACCCAGAATAATATACTTCAATGAGTGAATAGGCAAAGGCAACTCCAATAGTGCTTCCAAATTCAAAAAACGAAATGCTATTTGCATATACAGCAATGAGCTTGCTAGTAGCATTGTCCTCGTTGATCCATAATGCAGCCAATATTCCATGCTCATTCCGAATCCGAATAAACCAAGCAGAAAGTAGATTAAGGCTAACATCAGAAAAAAAGGCGAAAAACTGAGGATCAATTTCCACAAACGCTTGGGCTGACGAATAAAAAAGCTCAGCGCCAGGATTAGCATCAAGCCAACCGCCTGTATCCAAACGTTTTCCAACCATACAATGCAAAATAATGCAAAGAAAACTAGGATGGATAGAAGGGTCAGGATTATCTTTGGGTAAATAAGCATCTTACCTTGCTCTCTTTTGGGCTTAGAGGTTCGAATAATATGGTATTAAGGTTATCTGGTTGGCTGTGTTTGCCATGCACACTGTAAACAAGAGAATTCGGTTGTTTACAGGACTGCAGGTAGTGAATCAGATTATCCAGCAGAGGGCTCTCATCCGCCACGATTATAACAGGTTTCGGATTGAATTTCTGAGCCTTTTCCAGGTTTCTTAGCAGGTAAGTCAGGCAGTCGGACATCGTCTTTGGCCTCAGCTCAGGATTCCAAAGCGCGGCTTCAGCCTTGATCAGGTAGGCTTGGAGATGAAAATGCTGTTGCAGATAAAGACTATAGGCATGGTCGTGGTTCTGCTGCAAGGCTGGCAGAAGGATTCTCTTTATGAAGGAACTCTTACCACTGCCATTGGCTCCGTGGAGGTAATAATTCTGCCCAAAACTTATGCTCAGGTTTTTATCTATGTTAAGCTCGAAATCTGGCCAGCATTTATGTACACCTGCCAAAAAGCTCAGCATGCGTGTGTCTCCAGCAAGATATCCTTAGTGCTTTTACTGATTAGCTCCTGCAGGACAATTCGCTTGGAATGATCCAGGGAAGTCATCAGGTTTATAAACCGTAGCTTGGGCGCAGGGCATAAAAGGGCGATAAGCGCCATCAACAAAACCTGTTGGCCGCCTGAAAGCTCGGAGGTCAAACTTTGCAGGTTTAGCTCTTTACCACTGATAGAATTGAATAACCCCAGCAGTTCATCTGTTTTGGCTTGGCTTAGATTGTATAGCAACAGCTCGTGTTTCAGACAACTGGAAGTAATCATCGGTAAAGAGGAGTCGAAAGTGAGATAGGCAGAATGCGGCATGATATTAAAAATATGGCGGAGAGTCAGGGATTCGAACCCTGGGTACCCGTAAGGATACAACGGTTTTCGAGACCGTCCCGTTCAACCGCTCCGGCAACTCTCCTATCCACGTCGAGTTCTAAAAAAACTAGTCAGCAGGGCGGAACACTGGTCAGCCAGTACCCCGCCATGCAATTCTGGATGATGGTTAAAACTCTTGTCCATGAATACGTTGTATATGGATCCTGCAACCCCCGTCTTGGGATCGTAAGCTCCAAAAACCACCCTCCCAATGCGGCTCGCAATCAGCATGCCAGCGCACATAAGGCAGGGCTCAAGGGTTACATACAATGTGTATTCATAGAGATACACAGCTTTGGAAGCCAGTATTTTGTCAATCACCAGTTTTTCAGCATGCGCCAAGGGATTTGCTAATTGCTTGGTGCGATTGTGATTACGCTCTACAATGTTTGAATCATATACAAGCACAGAACCTACCGGTATCTCGTTCTCAGCAGCAGCGAGTCTTGCCTCAGCCAAGGCTTCATTCATGTATAGTACGTCTCTGTTTATATGATTATGCATTATTGGTTATTGTATTTTATCACCTTGGCCTGGTTGACTTTTTCATCTAGCCAAGTATCGAACCAGTTATCATCAAGACCAATATTATAGGCTGATATGAGCTGTGCCTGGCTAACCTTGGCAGTTCCTGGTGTATAGGCTTTCACCAGCGGAATTAATATCAGCTGTTTATGAGCAATGAAGGGGGCAGCTTTTTTGTGCAAGTGGTTTTGCAACGCTTTTACATAGAGTCTGGAGATGGGAAAGTCCTGATGTGATGTATCCAAGCCAACGTTTTCCAGGATAATGATCTGGTCTGGGGGATTGGCAGCAGGGTCTGTTTGCCAGGCATAAGCCCGGTTCAGATTCTGCTTCTTGCTGTTGTTTCTCGCTAGATGAGCTTTTATCTCAGGGAATACTTCTTCCAGAGTTTTTACTTTGCGGGGTAGGTTGCTGACTATTTCAAACACAAACCAGGCGTTCTTTTCCGCTGAATAAAGTGGTTCCCAAATTGTTCCAGAACTTGATTCTCGTAGTTTTGAAAGATGCCTGGCCAGATCGGATTTGAAGATTACCAGGCTATCGGGGTTTTGGGCTGGCAGCGCAAACAACTCCAGATCAAATTCGTTGGCAGCTTCGCTCAACCCGATGCTGAGCGCTAAATTTTGCAGGCGTTTGGCTATTGCTTCAGGAGCGGCCAGGCTGACACTGCGGGGTATACTTTGGACGAACATGCTTCGATAATAGGTGAGGGTTTTGGTGCTCTGAATCTTTTGATACAGCATCCAGCCATTTGTTTCAGCTTGGGGTTCGCTGGCTTCTCCCTCAGAAAGCCCATTCAGGATAATAGCCAATTCAGCGGGCAGTTCTGCTGTCTTAACGAAACCATGCTCTATGAAGCTAAGTTGCTTGTTTTTGTCCCCAGCCACTAGTTCTTCCATCGATCTTCCCCGCCGAATCTGGGCAAAAACACTGTCGGCCACAAGTTTAGCCGATTGCCTATCCAAGTCGTCGGTCAAAACCGGTAATCTGCAGTAATTCAGTTTAATAAGTGGTTCTTGTAGGTACTGGGCCAAGTTTTCTTTGTAATAAGCGGCGATTTCTCCATCGCTAACCTGGATTTTTGCTTGGTCTTGATCGAATACTGCCAATTCCAGAGTGGCTTTTCCTGTGATAACTCTTGCCATCATTTTTTTATCAGCTTGGGTTATGAGTTCATTTTCAAGCAGTTTAGCCTTCAGCTTCTGAGTCGGGATATAGAACTCCTGATACTGCCTGCGTAAAGCTGTCAGGTTTTCAGGTTTGTCGGTGGTCAAGGATAGCTGGTAGAGATTTGAATTGAATTTTCCATTCACTCGGAATAGGCTCGATTGTACAATATGATCAGGAATGTTTTTGCTCAGCGTGTCCAGCACTTCTTGAGAAGAAGCGGAAAGCTTGTATTTCCGGTAATAATCCCGCAAGACAACTGTCCTGGTGATGTTTAGCCAGGTTTCTTTGATCAACTTATCCTTTTCCTTCTGGTCGGGGCTATGGCCGTTCTTATAGCTGAAGATGGCATAATGACCACGATACGAGCTGTAGAACTCATCTTTTTTTATGGGTTCGCCATTGATTCTACCTGCCAGATCCCCTGTGTTAACCGCACAGCCAAAGCTGCTCAGCAGGATTGCGATGACTAAACTGACAATCACGAGCAAACTGATTGACCTGGGTGAAAATACTTTGTGTTTTATCATTGGGTTCAATCTCCAGATAATTGCTGTTGAATTCGTTGCAAAAAAGTCCAGGCTTCGATCGGTGACATCTTTTCCAACTCAAGTTCCTTGATCTCATTCAGAATTGGATCGTGTTCTCCTGCCTTATCGGCAAGCACTTCAAAGATATCTATCTGAGGCAGTTCACGAGTCAGTTTTCGACGGATGGAAGCAGCCAATCCCTGGGGACTTATCTCGTGTTCTTCCAGGTTTTTCAGAATCTCTTTAGCTCTGCGGATTACTTTGTCCGGTATACCTGCCAACCTAGCCACCTGAATTCCGTAGCTTTGATCTGCGCCGCCGCGTTCTATCTTACGTATAAAAACCATCTCATCATTCCATTGCTTAACCGCTACGTTGTAGTTCTTTATCTCCGGATAAATGCTTTCCAGTTCTGTAAGTTCATGGTAGTGAGTAGCAAAGAGGGTTAGGGCTTTTTTGTTTTTATAGATGTGCTCGATGATTGCCCAAGCCAGGCTCAAACCGTCGAAAGTAGAGGTTCCCCGGCCGATTTCGTCCAAGAGGATCAACGAGTCGGCGGTGGCAGAATTGAGGATATTGGCGGTTTCAATCATCTCAACCAAAAATGTGCTCTGTCCCTGAGCCAGATTATCCGATGCGCCAACCCTGGTGAAAACCCGATCAAATATGGGCATGCTGACTGCTTTAGCAGGAACGTAAGATCCCATTTGGGCCATTATAACCAATAACCCAACTTGACGTAAGTAGGTGGATTTACCTGCCATATTGGGTCCCGTAATCAGAGCAACGCAGGTATCGGGATAATCAAGTGCTGTGTCGTTTGGAATAAACTTATCGCTGTCCATCAGCTTTTCGATTACTGGATGCCGTCCTTCGAGAATGGACAAGCTGCGTTCTTTGCTGAATACTGGTTTGCAGTAGCCATTCTGCCAGGCCAGAAAAGCCAAAGATGAAAAAACATCCACCTCAGCAACCACTTCGCTGAGCAATTGGAGTCTGGGAAGTTCTGCAGCCAGCTTTATTCTTAGTTCCTTGTAAAGCTCGTATTCCAGGCTTTTTATCTTCTCTTCGGAAGAGAGAACTTTGGCTTCAAACTCCTTCAGGCGGGGGGAGATATATCGTTCGGAATTACTGAGGGTTTGCTTTGGGGTATAATAGTCTGGAACCTTGCTTTTCTGTGAGCTGCTTACTTCGATGTAATAGCCAAAAACCCTGTTGTAGCCTACCTTGAGGCCAGATATTCCAGTTTTGCTGCGTTCATCGTCTTCCAACCTGGCAATCCAGCTTTTCCCATCGTGAACCAGGTCCATCAGCTCGTCCAAATCTGGCTGATATCCACGTTGGAAGATGCCCCCTTCGGTTATGGTGAGGGGTGGATTATCCTGTATGGCTTTGCCAATCAGGTCGCTAAGATCGTCGTAGTTTTCCAACCTGCCCAACCAGATAGCAAAAAGAGGATTGTCAAAGCCATGCAGTCTTTTTTGTAGTTCTAAACTGGATAGCAGATAAGATCTCAGTGCAAGCAGTTCTCGGGGATTAATCCGCAATGAACCAAGCCGGGACACGACTCTGGTAATATCCCCAATCTCTTTTAGTACTTTCCTTAGTTCCTTCAAGTAGCTTGCTTTGCCTAAAAATGCTGCGATCAGGTCTTGTCTGCTCTCGATCTCAGAGGTGTCCAAAAGGGGATGCAGTAAGTAGCTTTGCAACAAGCGGGAACCCATAGGCGTCATGGTATGGTCGATAACGGCAATCAGCGATCCCTGCAGGCTTCCATATCGCATCGAACGTGTCAGCTCCAGATTACGCCGACTTATCTCGTCCAATTGCATGTAGTTCGTCAGAGAATAATACCTGAGTGAGCTGATGTGTGAAAGCGGAGAGGAATAGAGGCTTTGTACATATGCCAGGGCAGCTCCGGCGGCAGTAGCGCCAAGAGCTCGGTTGTGTGCGTCAAAGGGTTCCAGGCTGTTTACACGGAAATGTTTTTTTAACACGCCTTGCGCTTCAGAAATCTGAAACTGCCAAGAATCGAAAACGCTGGTCGCAGGTTGGTAATCAAGCTGTAAATCCTTTAGCAACGCCTCTGTCTCAGCGCAGTCAACCACTACTTCGGCAGGCTTGTAGCGATTCAGTTCGTTGCTCAGTTCGTTCCAGCCAAGCTCGGTGAACAAAAACTCCCCTGTCGATACATCTAGAAACGCCAAACCGATTTTCTTTTTCCGATCCTGTAAGCATATTGCCGCTAAAAATACATTAGCATTGCTTTCTAAAAGTCCTGAGTCGAGCACTGCGCCAGGGGTTATTATCTCGGTTACTTCCCTTTTTACCAGACCGATTGCCTTTTTGGGATCTTCGGTTTGTTCGCAGATGGCAACCTTCAGTCCAGCCTTGATCAGCTTATCCAGATAGTTATTCAACGCATGATAGGGAAATCCAGCCAGAGGAACGGGGTTTTCATCATTCTTATTACGTGTTGTGAGGGTAATGTTCAGAATTCTGGAAGTCGTGTGCGCATCGTCAAAAAATGTTTCGTAGAAATCACCCATCCTAAAGAGAATCAGTTTATCGGGGTGTTTCTGCTTCACCTCAAAGAACTGCCGCAACATGGGAGTTAACCGGGCGTCTTCCAAATCCTTGTTCCGTTTTGCTTTAATAGAAAGTTATGAAAGAATTGATCTTTTCGTTTGCCAGGCTTTGACGTGCCGTTTCGGCCTGGTTTTTGTCTGGAAAAGCGCCGCAAAGCACTACCCAGCTTTTCTTTCCGCCTGTATCATCTTCGTAGTAAACAGCCGGTATATTCAACAATCTGATGTTTACAACCAGTTTGTTGGCATTAGCTTCTACGCTGAAGCGGCCAGCCTGCAGCCAATAACCTTCTAATGGCTTGGTTTTTAGCTTCACGGGGCTATTGGGATTAACCGGGTTGGTAACGCTGGGGGTTGGCAAGGGAGGGGAGTTTGATGCGGCAAGGTCATTCTGCACATCTCCAGCTTGTTTGGGAGCGGACAACGAATCGGCTTCGGCAAGGGCGATTTGCAGGATGGAATATGGATACAGAAAACTGATGTCCACAGTCCGGCTACGGCTACGCAGCTCAAACAACCTGTCCTCGATCAGATAGGCTGTTTGGGAATACTTATCCATTTCATAACCCTGACGATAGGCAGCCACGGCATCCACTATCTTCTCCGATTGCTCATAAGCGTATCCCAGACGATAATACAAGTATTGATCATCTGTATCCGGCAGCTTCAGGTTCAGTAATTTGTTTAGAGTTGATACTGCGCTGTACGCTTTCTTTTGTGCCAAGTAGCTGTCAGCCATCAGATAGTAAGCATTTTCTGCAAAATCTCCCTTTGGTTCCAAGCGCAGGTAGTTTTCCGCCTGAGCTATCGCTGCATCCAAATCTTCCTGCCACCAGGCACACAGGCTCAGCCAATAATAACGTTCCACCAAGGCCGGGGATACAATTTGGCGAAAACTGGCTTTTGCTTCGTCTACCTTTCTTTCGAGCAAATATTGTTTACCCAGTTCTAATAAGCTGCGCTGAGCATAAATGGTAGCGGAAAACTTTTCGATAATGTGCTGATGTACTTTTATAGCTTCCGAGCTATTGGTTTTCAGGAGTGCAGTATAGAATCCCACCGCAGCACGCTCATCTTCGGATGAGGGTTTCAAACTGATCAGGGATGCAGAAACATCGTCCAGTTTTCCACTTTCATACAGCTTGTCGAGTTCCGAGAATTCCTTGCGGACTGCCGCAACAGAAACCTGGGTAGCAAGGGTAAAGCCGGTCAGAATTGTTATTATTTGTTTATATCGTATCGCTTTTCCAAACATCAATTGCTCATGGAATTCAGCAGGTCATAATTGGTTTCGGTAGTTTGCATCTTTTTTCGCAGAGTTTCGATTCCCTGGATGGGGGAGATGGTCTTCAGATACTTTCTCAGCACATACATGCGGTTCATCTCGTTTTTAGTGAGTAGCAGTTCTTCTCTTCTTGTTCCACTCTTTACGAGGTCGATGGCCGGATACAACCGCATATCGCTGATCGAGCGATCCAGCACCAGTTCCATGTTTCCGGTGCCTTTGAATTCTTCAAAAATCACCTGATCCATCTTGCTGCCGGTATCGATAAGGGCTGTAGCAATAATGGTGAGGCTGCCAGCTTCTTCGGTTTTGCGGGCCGAGCCAAAGAACTTTTTGGGCTTAATCAGGCCATTGGCGTCGATTCCGCCGGAAAGAACCTTGCCGCTAGATGGCGTTACGTTGTTATAAGCGCGTGCCAGGCGGGTTATGCTATCCAGCACAATTACAACGTCCTGACCAAGCTC
>Ga0302250_1000774_pt1 | contig 27883 bp, 24 predicted proteins | sample AAG_RA_Asp_MG_FD_193536 | JGI IMG/M metagenome (GOLD analysis project Ga0302250, IMG submission 193536) | Enriched activated sludge microbial communities from anaerobic digester in WTTP, New Holstein, Wisconsin, United States - AAG_RA_Asp | ecosystem: Engineered > Bioreactor > Anaerobic >... | reverse complement strand
TTAAACAAATGAAATCCAAGCGTCTTATTGCTTTTACTCTAATCGAGCTCTTAGTCGTTATTGCTATTGTTGGCATTCTTTCAGGTTTTGTCTTGGTTTCTTTGAATTCAGCCACTGATTCTGCCAAAGACGTGAAAACAAAGAATGACTTGGCAGCTATCTCTCGAGCAATCCTCACTTATCATGCCCTGAACAATGCTTATCCAATTGAAGAAACTCCTTGCAGTATTGGCGACGGAACTTGCTTAAACGAGCTTGTTCCTAATCATATCCAATCCTTTCCTCTTGATTTCAACAACACCCGATATCAGTATTCTTCAGACGGAACCAGCTATACGCTCACTGGAAACCTAACCAATGAACGAGTCTTGACTTATGACTCTGAAACCGGATTCAGCGAATCAGACGCTGAACAAGGCTTACCAGGTTATGCCAAAAGACAGCCCATTACCATCAATTCCGCTTCTGCTTTAACTGATTATCAAGTTAAACTAATCGTGGCTTATGATACTGACATGCAACCTGATTTTGACGATCTCCGCTTCACTTCATCAGACCAAACCACCGAACTAAGCTATTGGCTAGAATCAAAAACAGATTCCACCACTGCCACGATCTGGGTTAAAATCCCAAGCCTGGCTTCCGGAGACAACACCATTTACATGTATTATGCCAATGCTTCTGCCACCACTGCTTCTAATGGAGATAACACGTTTGTATTTTTTGATGATTTTGAAAATGGAAATTTAAGCAAATGGAGCCAGTATAATCCTTCATATCCTGCTTCAATATCAACTGAATGGTCAAGTAGAGCAAGGACTTATTCAGCAAAAATTGTTAAACCAGCAGCAGACACTGATTGTGGAATAACAAGAACCATAAACGAATCATCTGTTCAGGTTATTGTTGATGCAAAAATAACAAGCATTGGAAGCGGGGCAGGTCTTTATATAAGAATTCCTGGAGGGAGCCAGCTTTCTTCTGTGACAACTGTATCAGACTGGACTGTTACCTGGACAGCAACAGCTCCTAAAGCGCTTAATCTTACAAGTTACCAATGGGTAGGAGCTTCTCCGATGACTGGTTATTATGATTGTGTAAGGATTAAAAAATATAACAATCCGGAGCCAACCGTTTCCGCATGGGGGAACGAACAGCCTTAAAAAATATTTATTTTAATATTGCCTTAAAGAATGTTTGGGGGTTAAACCCCCAAAAATTTTTGTTTTCTTTTTTTGTTGGCTTTGGTTGCGAAAGGCTAAAAATATGCTAAAATCAAGAAAACATTAATATAAAATAAACATCGAATTTATGGAAGATAATTTAGATAAAATTACTTCGTTTTGCAAAAGAAAAGGATTTGTTTTTCAATCATCAGAAATATATGGCGGATTTTCCGCTATTTATGATTATGGGCATTATGGTGCTTTATTAAAAAATAATATTCAAAATGCTTGGTTAAAGCACATGGTCCAAAGCAGAAAAGATGTTGTTTTGCTTGATAGTGCTATTTTTATGCACCCTTTAACTTGGAAAGCTTCTGGCCATATTGATAGTTTTGATGATCCTCAGATTGATTGTAAAAAATGCAAATCAAGAATGAGAGCTGATCATATTTTAGAATTATTTGATATTAATGCTGATAAAGAATCTTTAGAATTTATTAATCTTGAACTTAATAAACTAAGAGAGTTAGGAAAATTAAAATGTCAATTTTGCGGTTCAACTGATTTAACCGAGGCAAAAAGGTTTTCTTTGATGGTAAAATCTAATCTTGGTTCTCCCACAGATTCTTTGAGTGAAGCCGAAGTTGTTTACTTGCGTCCAGAAACTTGTGGGGGAATTTATCTAAATTATAAAAACATAATGGATTCTTTAAGAGTGAAGTTGCCTTTTGGAATTGCTCAAACAGGAAAAGCATTTAGAAATGAAATCGTGGCCAGGCAGTTTATTTTTCGAACCCGTGAATTTGAACAGATGGAAATGCAATATTTTTTAAGGCCTGAAGAAATGGATGAAAAATACGAAGAATGGAAACAAGTCCGCTGGCAATGGTATTTAGAGTATGGGATTAGTTCAGAAAATATCCAATGGCACGAACATGAAAAATTAGCCCATTATGCTTCAAAGGCTTATGATATAGAATACAATTTTAAATCTTTAGGAGGATTTAAGGAAATAGAAGGAATCCATGCTCGAGGCAACTGGGATTTATCTCAGCATTCTAAGTTTTCTGGTGCAGATTTAACCTATTTTGACGAAAAAACGAATGAAAGATTTTTGCCTCATATTTTAGAAACTTCGGCTGGATTAAACAGATTATTTTTAATGTTTTTAGATAATGCCTATACCGAAGAAGAAGTAAATGGGGAAACAAGAATTGTTTTAAAAATAGATAAACGTTTGGCTCCGATAAAAATAGCCATCTTTCCTTTATTAAAAAATAAACCAGAATTAATGAAAAAAGCCGAAGGAGTTTTTTCTTTATTGAATTCTGAATTTATGTGCGAATTTGATGCTAGCGGCAATATTGGAAAAAGCTATCGACGCCAGGATGAAATTGGTACACCTTATTGCGTGACTATAGATTTTGAAAGTTTGGAAGATGATTCTGTTACAGTAAGAGATCGGGATACAATGGCTCAAGAAAGGATTTCCCTTGATAATCTTTTAGATTATTTTACTAATAAGTTAAAATAAAATATGTTGATAAAAATTCCTCACACTTTAAAAATAATTTTGCCTATTATTGGTTGGATTGTGTTGTGTAGTTTTTTTGCTGGAGTTTTAATTATTACTACCGCTCAATTTGACACTCCCAATGCTTTGCCATTTTTTTCATTTTTTGTTTTAGCAATTTTAACTTTAACCGCCTTATTTGTTTTATTAAGAATGGGGGATATAGGCTTAGGATCAAAAGAAACAAATATAATCAACAAAAACATAAAATCAGGGAGCTTAGAAAAAGATTTGAGCTTAGAGGAAATAAAAGAAACTTTTTATCACTTAGTTCATTTTTGTCGCACTAATTTTCTTTCAATTATTTGGGGAGGATTGATTATTACCGTAATAATAGGAATAGCAATGAGAATTTTTACCAATATTTGCCCCAGCGACATTTTGATAATTTTTTCAGGCGGAACAGTGGCCACGGTTTTATCTGCAGTTTTTGCTTCTTTTTATTCTGAACAAGCTAATTTTTCAATAATTAAAATAATAAGAAAAAAAATTGTTGAAGCTGAAGGAGAGGTTCCAGATATAAATTTTGACAGCATTGCTTCAAAGTTTTATTTTTTATTTGTTTTTCCTATTGTCACAACAATCATTGTTTTAATTTGTGTTTTTCCATTTAGTGTTAATATTGCCTTTCTTTCAATTTCTGGAATTATTATGGTGCTTATTATCGATAGGATTTTATTTGCTTATATCTCTAAATCTTTTTTTGAGGCCGAAGAATTTATCAAAGACATATCCCAAGGTGACAAAAAAATTTTTGCCACCGGCAGCGTTGACAAAGAATTTGTTGACTTAATTAATGCTTTAAATAAAACAGGAAAAGAATCTTTAATTTTAAAAAAGCAATTTGAAGAAACAAAAAAAGAAATGGAGAGTCGAATGGAAGAGTTGGAAAAGTTTTTTGATTTAACTGTAAACCGAGAAATAAAAATGGTAGAAATGAAAAAAAGGCTCCAATCTTTAAAAGAAAAACAGAAAACTAAAAAAATTTTAAAAAAGAAAAATTTTTAATTTTATTTCCATCCTGATTAAAGAAAATGAAAAAATTGAAACACAAAAAATTTGTTTTAAAAAATGGATTAAGGGTGATTATCGCGCCTCAAAAAGAAACAAAAGCAGTTGCTATTTTATTTTTAGTTGGCACAGGATCAAAATACGAAACAAAGAAAAATTCTGGAATTTCCCATCTTTTAGAACATGGTTTTTTTCTAGGTACGAAAAAATTTAAAAATCAAATGGAAATTAGCAAAGTTTTAGATGAAATCGGATCTTTTTATAATGCTTTTACTGGAGAAGAACAGAGCGGAATTTATGTCTATGCGGCCGCTAATCATACAGAAAAAATAATTGATTGGATTTCTGAATTGTTTTTTCATCCTCTTTTTCCAACTAAAGCTATTGAAAAAGAAAAAGGAGTGATTATTAGTGAAATAAATATGTTTTTGGATAATCCTCGAAATCGTATTTATGATGTTTGGAAAGATTTGCTTTATGGAGATCAGCCGGCTGGCTGGAATATTGCTGGCACGATTAATTCGGTTTCTAAAATAAAAAGAAAGGATATTTTAGATTATTTTCAATCTCAATATGTTGCAAAAAATATTGTAATTTGTGTAGCCGGAAATATTAAAGAAAGCAAAGTTTTAGAAAAAATTAAAAAAAGTTTTTCTAAAATTAAAAAAAGCGATTTTAAACAAAGAATTTTAGTTAAAGAAGAACAGAAAACTCCTCAAATCAAAATTGAATATAAAGATATAGAACAAGCGAATATTGCATTAGGAGTAAGGGCATATAATATTTTTCACAAAAAAAGATATGCTTTAGAAATATTATCTTTAATTTTAGGAGGAATGACGAGCTCTCGAATGTTCAAAGCTATTCGAGAAAAATTGGGCACAGGTTATGATTCTCAAACCTCTATTAGCTTAAATAGTGATACCGGATTTTTAACTACTTTTGTTGGGGTAGATAAAAACAAAACTGAACAAGCGATTTCAGCCATTCTCAAAGAATATAAAAAAATAAAAAATAAACTTGTTAGCCAAGCAGAGTTGAAAAAAGTAAAAAATTATATTAAAGGACAAGAAATTTTAAGTCTGGAATCATGTTCTTCTCGAGCGATATTTTATGCCAATCAAGAATTATCGCGTCGACAAATTATAGAAATCGAAGACATTTTTAAAAAAATAGACAAAGTAACTGCTAAAGATGTCCAAGATGTAGCTAAAGAAATTTTTGTTCCCGAAAAATTAAATTTAGCCATTATTGGAAAATTTAAAAATCAAGATAATTTTAAAAAATTATTAAAAATTTAAATCATAAAAAATATGAACATAAACACTGCCTTTAAATTGGATGTTGGTTGGTCTGTAATTTTTAAAATCGCTTTAGGGGTCGGTTTAATTTATTTTCTTTTTTTAATTAAAAACATTCTTTTATTGGCCTTGATTGCCTTGGTTGTTTCTATTATTTTCAATCCAGCAGTTTCTTATTTTGAAAAAAAACGATTTCCAAGGATTATGGCCGGTATTTTAGTTTATGCTGGATTTTTATTTTTAGTTGTTGGTGCTTTTTATGCTATTTTTCCTTCAATTATATCGGAAACCGTATCTTTTTCTCAAAATTTCAATGAATATTATCTTCGCTATTCAAATAATATTTCTAAGCTTGGGTTAAATTCTTTAAATTTAGCTGATTTTTTAAAAAATAATCCTGGGATTGGAAACAGCATTCTTAATTTTTCTGGAGTGATTTTAAAATTTATTTCTTCTTTTTTTAATGTTTTTGTTTCAATAGTTACGATTTTTGTTTTAGCGTTTTTCTTTTCAGTTGAAACAAGCGATTTTGTTAAAATTTTAAGAAATTTTTCTCCAAAAAAACTAGAAGAAGATATTTTAAAATCATGGCAAAAAAGCCAAGAACAAGTAATGGGTTGGTTTGGTGGTCGAATAATTTCTTGTGTTGCTGTGGCAATAATGACTTTTATTGCTTGTTTTGCGCTTCACATAAAATTTACGGTTTCGGTTAGTATTCTTTGCGGAATATTAAATTTAGTGCCCTTAATTGGTCCGATTTTAGCGTCTTTAATTTTATTTTCTTTAGGATTATTAAATTCTTGGACGATTGCTTGTCTGATATTAATTATTTCTATTATTATTCAATTTACTGAAAATAATTTTTTGACCCCGTTTATTTCAAATAAAATTATTGGTATTCCTAATTTTTTAATTTTACTTTCTATTTTGATTGGAGGGCAATTATTGGGTGCGGTCGGTGCGATTTTGGCCATTCCTTTAGGTGCGGTTATTTACGAAACATTAAAAAACTATATTGCTTATAAAAAAAATCAGGAATAATTATGAAAAAAGTTTTTATTAGTACTGCCATTGATTATGTTAATGGGGCTCCCCATATCGGACATGCTTTAGAAAAAATTCAAGCCGATGTTTTAGCTCGTTATCATAGAACAAAAGGGGATGATGTTTTCTTTTTATCTGGCACAGATGAAAATAGTTTAAAAAATGTGCAAAGCGCCGAAAAAGCAGGTATTTCAACAAATGAGCTAGTTGAACAAAATTTTCAAAAATTTTATGCCATGAAAAAAGCGCTTAATCTTTCTTTTGATGACTTTATTAGAACTACGGAAAAAAGGCACTTTTTAGGGGCGCAAAAATTATGGCAAGCTTGCGAAAAAGATATTTATAAAAAAAAATATTCTGGATTGTATTGCGTTGGGTGCGAAGAATTTTATAAAAAAGAAGATCTAACTGAAGACGGATTATGTCCGGAACATAAAACAAAGCCGGAATTAATCGAAGAAGAAAATTATTTTTTTAATTTGACTAAATATACAGAAAGAATAAAAACAGCAATCGAAACCGATGAATTAAAAATTATTCCCGAGACTAGAAAAAACGAATTTTTAAGCTTTATTAATTCTGGATTGCAGGATTTTTGCATTTCTCGTTCAGCAGAAAGGGCAAAAGGATGGGGAATTGATGTTCCTGGTGACGAAGATCAAAAAATTTGGGTTTGGTTTGATGCTTTGGCAAATTATATTACTGCCCTGGGTTATGGAAGCAAAAAAGAATCAAAATTTCAGAAATTTTGGCAAGGGGAAGCAACCCGCTTGCACGCTATCGGAAAAGGGGTAACCAGATTTCATGTTATTTATTGGCCAGCAATGCTTTTGTCGGCCGGATTAAAATTGCCGACAGCTATTTTTAGCCATGGTTATATTACTGTTAGCGGACAAAAGATGTCAAAATCAATTGGAAACGTAGTTGACCCTTTTAGTTTAGTAGAAAAATACGGAACCGATGCGGTAAGATATTTTTTATTGCGTGAAATTCCAGCTCTTGGAGACGGAGATTTTACTTTTGAAAAATTTAAAAAAAGATATAATTCTGATTTAGCAAGCGGACTTGGAAATCTTTTTTCTCGAACTTTAACCATGATCGAGAAGGCTGGATTAAATAAAGATTTCAAAATTAGTCCAAACGAATACACTCAAAAAGAGGTGGAAATAATTAAAAAAGATTATCATGATAATTTTATCAATTTAAACGAAACCTTGGCCGAAGTTTGGAAATTGATTTCTTCTTCGGATAAATATATCGAAGAGAAAAAGCCTTGGGCCCTAATTGATGAAAAAGAACAGAAAGAAATATTTTCTAATTTATTATATGTTTTAAAAAACATTGCAGAAATGATAAGTCCGTTTTTGCCAGAAACAGGGGAAAAAATGTTATTTGGCTTAAACGAAAAAAACGGAATTTATAACCCTAAAAAAGGAGAATCTCTTTTTCCTAGAATTCAAAATGATTGATACGCACGCTCATATTGATTTTTCAGATTTTAATTTTGATCGAGAGATTTTACTTGAAGAATGCAACAAACAGGGGATAAAAATAATAAATCCAGGAACTAATCTAGAAACATCTTCTCAATCTGTTGTTTTAGCAAAAAAATTCAGCAATATTTATGCTGGAGTTGGATTGCATCCTCAAAATATAAAATCACAATTTTTAAAATTTGATTCTTTGGAAAAAAAAGAGCAGGAATTTGATTATTTTGCTTATAAAAAATTAGCGCAAAATGAGAAAGTGGTTGCGATTGGTGAAGCTGGTCTTGATTTTTGGAATCAGCCCAAAAGCAAAGAAAAAAGATTGTTAATGGCTGAAGAACAGGTAAAAATATTTATTCAGCAATTAAGCTTAGCCAAAGAACTAAACTTGCCAATAATTATTCATTGTCGTCAGGCTTTTGATCAATTAATTCCAATTTTAAAAAATACTCAAAATCAAGGAGTAGTTCATTGTTTTACTGGTAATTGGGAGCAGGCTAAAAAATTGATTGATTTGGGTTTTTATTTGGGTATTAATGGTATTATTTTTAAATTAGATATAAACGAAACAATTAAAAAATGCCCTTTAGATAAAATTTTATTAGAAACTGATTGTCCATTTTTATCACCCCCTGGATTTGAACAAAGAAATAGCCCATTATTTTTGCCTATTATTGCCAGTCAAATTGCTTCACTAAAAGGAATTTCTAAAAACCAAGTGCTGGTTTCTTGCCTTGATAATGCCAAAAAATTATTTAAAACCTTATAATACTTCAAATTAATTAATAATTGCTAAATACCTAAGGCCATGTTATTCTAAAGCCAAATCAAGAAAATGGAAAAAATAGGAATAATTTTAATATTAATAAGAAAATTACTTTTTGGGCTTACGGTTGGGTTAGGATTTTTTGTTGTTGTGCTTTTCAGCAAGCCTTTGCTTGAAAAGGTTTTTTTAAAAAAAACGATTAATGACGATTTTTATTACTGGACAGAAATTGCAATTGCTATTGTTTTGGGAATTTTAGCAATAATTATTATTTAAATATCTAAAAATGAAATACGAACCAAAAAAAATAGAACAAAATTGGCAGGAATTTTGGGAAAATAATAAAATTTTTGAAACAAAAGAAGATCCCCAAAATTCAAAATATTATGTTTTGGATATGTTTCCTTATCCTTCTGGATTAGGCCTTCATGTCGGGCATATTAAAGGCTATGTAGCTACAGATATTGTTGCTCGAACAAAAAGAATGCAAGGGTTTAATGTTTTACATCCAATTGGTTGGGATGCTTTTGGTTTGCCGACTGAAAATTTTGCTATTAAAACAGGAATTCATCCGTCGATTACTACTGCCAAAAATATTGCCAATATAAAAAAACAAATGCAAATAACAGGGCTTAGTTATGATTGGGAGAAAGAAATAAATTCAACCGATCCTGATTATTATAAATGGACCCAATGGATATTTTTAAAATTATATGAGAAAGGATTGGCTTATAAAAAATTATTACCTATTAATTGGTGTCCTTCTTGTAAAACTGGGCTAGCTAATGAGGAAGTGGTGAACGGAGCCTGCGAAAGATGTGGCAGCTTGGTAACAAAGAAAGAAATCGAACAATGGGTTTTAAAAATTACCGAATATGCTGACCGCTTATTAGAAGATTTAGTTTTTTTGGATTGGCCGGAAAAAATAAAAGAAATGCAAAAAAATTGGATCGGAAAAAGCAATGGCTGGGAATTAATTTTTAAATTAAAAGATAGACCAGAAGAAGTGGCGGTTTTTACCACCAGAGCTGATACTTTATTTGGTTGCACTTATGCAGTTTTGGCTCCTGAACATGATTTATTGAAAAAATTTATAAACGATATTGAAAACAAGGAAGATGTTTTAAAATATCTGGATCAAGCAAGAAATAAAAGCGACATTGAAAGAATCAGTGAAGTTAAAGATAAAACAGGGATAGAGGTAAAAGGATTATTTTTGATTAATCCTATTAACAATCAAGAAGTAAAAATTTTTGTTGCAGATTATGTTCTCGGCCATTATGGCACTGGAGCGGTAATGGCTGTGCCAGCGCATGATGAGCGCGATTTTGATTTTGCAAAAAAATATAATTTGCCAATAAAATATGTAATCAAGCCCAATGATAAAGAATTAAATTTTGAAAATGCTTTTACTGAAGATGGAATTTTGTTTGATTCTTTGGAATTTGATGGTTTGAGCTCTGAACAAGCCAGAGAAAAAATAGGCGAAAAATTAAAATCTCAAAAATTAGCTGAAGAAAAAATAAATTATAAATTACGAGATTGGGTTTTTAGCCGTCAAAGATATTGGGGTGAGCCTATTCCTATTATTCATTGTGAAAAATGTGGAATAGTTCCCTTAGAAGAAAAGGATTTGCCATTGAAATTACCAGAAGTAGAAAAATATGAGCCAACCGGAACAGGGGAATCTCCTTTGTCAGCTATTAGCGAGTGGGTAAATGTTAAATGCCCTAAATGTCATGGTTCAGCCAAAAGAGAAACCAATACCATGCCCCAATGGGCGGGAAGTTGTTGGTATTATTTAAGATATCTTGAGCCTAAAAACGAGAAAGAGCTTGTTAGTTCAAATAAAGAAAAACAATGGCTTCCGGTTGATTTATATGTTGGTGGAGCAGAGCATGCGGTTTTACATCTGCTTTATGCTAGGTTTTGGCATAAATTTTTATTCGATATTGGCGTTGTCTCTACAAAAGAGCCTTTTCAAAAATTAAGAAATGTTGGTTTAGTTTTGGCTCATGATGGTCAAAAAATGTCAAAATCAAAAGGAAATACGATTTCTCCAGATGAAATTGTAAATGAATACGGAGCAGATGCCTTAAGGGTATATGAAATGTTTATGGGCCCTTTTGATCAGGCAATTGCTTGGAATCCTCAAGGGCTTAAGGGTGTTTTTCGATTTTTAAATAAAACTTGGGATTTATTGGTTGAAAATAAAGATAATAAAAATTCTTCGGCATTGGTAATTTCGGAAACAGAAAAATTAATTAAAAAAGTAACCGAAGATATTGAAAAAATGAAATTTAATACTTGTGCGGCATTTTTTATGGAATATATTAATTTTGTTTTTGAACAAAAAGAAGATTTTGGCTTAGAAGCAATCAAAAAATTTATTTTGATTTTTTCTCCCTTTGCTCCTCATTTTTGCGAAGAAATTTGGAAATTACTTGGCAATCAATCTAGCTTGGCTTTGTCTTCTTGGCCAGAAGTAAATGAAAGTCTGATAATAAAAGATAAAATTATTTTAGTTGTGCAAGTAAATGGAAAGGTTCGAGACAAAATTGAAATTAATGGCGGAATGTTAAAAGATCAAGCCTTGGAAATATGTCTTCAGAGCGAAAGGGTAAAGCAATGGCTTCAAGCAAAAAAAATAAAGGAAGTTGTTTACATTCCTGATAAAATAATAAATATAGTTGTTGAATAATTTATGTGCGGAATTGTTGGATACATTGGTTCAAAAAAAGCTTTGCCAATAATTTTGTCTGGGTTAAAAAGATTGGAATATCGCGGTTATGACAGCTACGGATTTTGTGTTTTAAACAATAACTCTTTTTTATATAGAGCGATTGGTAAAATTTCTGACAATTCGGAAAATTTCGATAATATTTCTGGCAATATTGGAATTGGACATACCCGTTGGGCGACAACCGGAGAGGTAACAAAAGAAAATGCCCATCCGCACCCTGATTGTAAAAATGAAATTTTTGTGGTTCATAATGGCATTGTAGAAAATTATAAAGAATTAAAGCAAAAATTAAAAGAAGAGGGCCATTGTTTTAAATCCGAAACTGATACAGAAGTAATCAGCCATTTAATCGAAAAATATTTTAAGGGAAATTTAGAAGAAGCAGTAAAAAACGCCTTAAAGGAAATTAGGGGAACTTATGGGTTGGCTGTTATTTCTACCCTTGACCCTAAAAAATTAGTTGTTGCCCGAATGTCTTCTCCTTTAATTGTTGGGGTTGGAGCAAATGAGTTTATCGTGGCCTCAGATCCTTCTGTTATTATTACTCGAACGCGGCAAATTATAAATTTAGACGACGGGGAAATAGCGGTCTTAACAGAAGAGGGCTTTGTTATCAGTAAAGAAGAAAAAGAAATGGAAAAGCAAATCGAAACAATTGATTGGGATCTTGAACAATCGGAAAAAGGAGGTTATGAGCATTTTATGTTGAAAGAAATAATGGAAGAGCCTAATACAATTGAAGATGCAATGCGAGGACGTTTAATACTCGAACAGGGAAATGTTAAATTAGGAGGATTGTTTTCTGTCGAAGAAAAATTAAGAAAAATAGATAACTTGATTTTAGTAGGCTGCGGAACAGCTTATTATGCTGGTAAAATTGGAGAATATCTTTTTGAAGAACAGGCCGATATTTCCAGCAAAGCTGATGTTGGTTCTGAATTTAGATATCGCCGGCCTATTATTGATAAAAATACTGCCGCGATTTTTATTTCTCAATCTGGAGAAACTGCCGATACTATGGCTGCGTTGAGAGAAATGAAAGAAAAAGGAGTTTTAACTTTGGGAGTAACAAATGTTGTTGGTTCTTCTCAAGCTCGAGAAAGTGAGGCTGGAGTTTATACTCGCTCTGGACCGGAAATCGCTGTAGCTTCAACTAAAGCTTTTTTGGGACAACTAACTACATTAATCATGATTGCTGTTTATTTAGGCAGACAAAGAGGAATGTCTTTAATTTCTGGAAAAGAAGTTATTTTTGAGATGGCTCGCTTGCCTGATTTAGCTAGAAAAATTTTAAGCAATTCTGAGCAAATAAAAAAAATTGCAGAAAAATATAAAAATTATAAAGATTTTTGGTTTATTGGCCGAAAATATAATTATCCCATTGCTTTAGAGGGGGCTTTAAAATTAAAAGAAATATCATATTTGCATGCCGAAGGATCCGCCGGAGGAGAATTAAAGCACGGGCCCTTGGCCTTGATTGATGAAAATTGTCCAACAATTGCAATTTGCCCTTCAGATTCTGTTTATGAAAAAATGATTAGCAATATTGAAGAAATAAAAGCTCGCCGAGGAAAAGTGATTGCTATTGCCAGCGAAGGAAATGAAAAAATAAAAGAAATCGTTGATGATGTTATTTATATTCCAAAAACTCTAGAAATACTCACCCCAATTCTTTCAGTGATTCCTTTGCATCTATTCGCTTACTATTTAGCCCTAAAATTAGGAAGAAATATTGATAAGCCGAAAAATTTAGCGAAAAGTGTAACAGTTGAATAAAACATTCTAAACTGGGGTTGATTTAATTTTTTAAAAAGCCGAATCAGTTGGCTTTTATTTGCGTGTTTTTTATGATAAAATTTTAGCATATGAAAAACCAAGAATATTCTTTAATCGTTGGCGGAGCAGCTGGACAAGGAAGTCGAAGGGCTGGATTGCTGATTGCCAAAATTTTTAATAAGTTAGGTTATTATGTCTATATTTATGATGATTACCAATCTTTAATAAGGGGTGGTCATAATTTTTCGCAGATTACAGTTTCAGAAAAAAAGGATCCGATCCGTAAAGAAAAAATAGATTTTCTTTTGGCTTTAGATAAAAAAACAATAGAAAAGCACAAGGCCAAGCTTAAAAAAGATGGATTATTATTTTTTAATAGTAATAAAATTGAAGAAAAGGGAATCGGAATTCCAGCGGACAATATTTTAAAACAATGCGAAGGATTGCCCATTATGGCTAATACTGCTTTGTTGGCTGGATTAAGCAAGGGCATAGGAATAAGTTTTGATTTGCTTCAAAAAACATTAACAGAGGATTTAGCAAAAGAAAAAGATAAAAATTTGAAAATTGCTAAACTGACCTATGACCAAACAATTTTTCCTAAAAATGGAATAAAAATAAAAAAAGTTAAAAATAATTCTGGATTATTGATGACTGGGAACGAAGCCACAGCCGAAGGTATGGCTAAGGCTGGATTGAATATCTATTTTGCTTATCCTATGACCCCTGCTTCTGGAATTTTACATTATTTAGCTCAAAATCAGAAAAAATTAGGATTATTAGCTGTGCAATTAGAAAATGAAATTGCTGTTGCCAGCGAAGCAATTGGCTCGGCTTTTGCCGGCCAACGATCAGCTGTGGGAACTTCGGGAGGGGGATTTGCTTTAATGGTTGAAACTATTAGTCTTTCCGCTCAAGCAGAAATTCCTTTTTTGGCAATTAATAGCCAAAGAATGGGGCCTGCTACTGGCGTGCCTACTTATGGTGCCCAAAGCGATCTTCTTTTTGCTTTGCATCCTGGCCATGGAGATTTTGAAAAATTTATTGCTTTGCCTTCTAATGCCGAAGAATCTTTTTATTGGTCTGGGAAATTATTAAATTTAGCTTGGAAATATCAAACTCCGGCAATTTTGTTAACCGATAAAGATGTTTCTGAAGGAACTTTTTCTGTTGAAAAAAAAGTTATTAATCAAGTAAAAAAAGAAAAAGAAGTTCTTTGGGATAAAAAAGGGGAGTATAAAAGATATAAGATTGTAAAAAATGGAATTTCTCCTTTATCTTATCCAGGAGAGACAAAAGCAATAATTAAAGCTAATAGCTATGAACATTACGAAGACGGAATTTCTGTTGAAGAAGATAAAAAAGCTATTGAAGCAATGCAAGAAAAGCGTTTATTAAAATTTAAAGCAATGCAAAAAGAAGCCGAGACATTGCCGGCGGTTAAAATATTTGGAAATAAAAAATCAAAAATTTGTTTAATCGCTTGGGGGTCTACTGTTTTGGCAGCAAAAGGCGTGGCTGAAAAATTAGGATTGAAATTAATTCAGCCTTTATTAGCTTCTCCTTTTCCTGAAAAACAAATAAAGAAAGCTTTACTTGGGGCTCAAAAAGTTATTTGCGTTGAAACTAATTCTCTTGGACAAATGGCTTGGCTTTTAAAAGCTAATGGAATCAAGGTAGACAAAAAAATATTAAAATATAATTCAGAAATTTTTTTTGCTGAAGAATTAGAAAGAAAATTAAAAAAATATATTTAATAAAATGGATAAACAAAATAACAAATTAGAAACTCAATGTCCGAATACTTGGTGTCCGGGTTGCGGGAATTTCGGGATTCTTACTGCTTTTAAGGCAGCGATTGATGAATTAATTATTCAAGGATGGAAAAAAGAAAAAATAGTAGTTGTTGGCGATATAGGGTGCAATAGCAAAATCGCAGATTATCTTAATTTAAATAGCTTAATTGGTTTGCATGGCCGATCCGTTACTACAGCTGAAGGAATTAAATTAGCTAATTCGGATTTAAAAGTTTTTGTTTTTATCGGTGATGGAGCTTTGCTTGACGAAGGGATTTCCCATCTTATCCATGCGGCAAAAAGAAATTCTGATATTAATATTATTTTACATAATAATCGTTTATTTGCTTTGACAACTGGGCAATTTACCGCGCTTTCTCCAGAGGGATATAAAGGGATTTCTACCCCTTTTGGTAGCGTTGAAGAGCCGCTTAATTTAATAAAACTAATGATTGCGTCACGAGCATCTTTTATTGCCAGAGGCTATTCTGCTAAAATCGATTCTTTAAAAAAAATAATTATTCAGGCTTCAAAACATCAAGGATTTTCTTTTGTTGAAGTTTTACAGCCTTGTGTTTCTTTTTATAACAATATTCAGTTTTATAACGAAAAAGTATATGAACTGGAAAATAATAAAACCGAATCAGAAGAATTTGCAATGGAATTAGCCAATCAATGGGATTATGGCGAAACAGGCAAAATTCCTTTAGGAATTATTTACAAAAAATTAAGACCGGTTTTTGAACAAGAAATTTATAAACAGATTATTTAATTTTTTTTTATGTTTTTTAGTAATCCCAAAAGAATAGTTTGTCTTGGTGGGGGAAGCGCTATGCCCAAAGCCGTTCTTTCGGAACTAAAAAAAACAAAACATAAAATAGCGGTTATTTCAGCGGTTTTAGACTCTGGAGGATCGGCCGGAAAGCTTAGAGATGATTATCATACTATTTCTTTTGGCGACATTAGAAGATCTTTTTTAGAATTAGTTGATTGGCCAGAAGAAACAAAAGAATATTTTAAATATCGATTTGAAACAGGATGTTTGGCTGGCCATGTTTTAGCTAATATCATGCTTTCTGCTCTTTATTTAAAAAATAATAGTTACCGTAATTTTTTTGAAAAAATAAATGAATTATTGCCAAGGCGTCATCGAATTTTGCCAGCCACTATTACTAATTCTCATTTACACGCTCTTTTGGAAAATGGAGAAGAAATTATCAAAGAAGCGAATATTGATATTCCCAAGCATAATAGCGACTTAAAAATAAAAAAAATTTTTCTAGTTCCAGAAGCCAATGCTTGTCCTATTACTTTACGTAACTTAGAAAAAGCAGATGCTATTATTATCGGTCCAGGAGATTTATATTCTTCAATTCTGCAAATTTTATTAATTAAAGGAATGAAAGAGGCGATTATAAACAGCTCAGCGAAGAAAATATTTATTTGTAACTTAATGACCAAAAAAGGGGAGTCTAATGATTATAGTGTTTTGGATTTTACAAAAGAAATAGAAGGATATTTGGGCGGACCCCTTGATTATGTGATTTATAATAATTATTTTCCAGAAAAAAAAATAATTTCTGATTATAAAAAAAATTATCCCGAGCTTTTAGAAATGGTAGCAATAAAAGAAAAATTAGATGCCAGAAAATTTATTGGCAAAAATTTACTCAAAGGAAAAAAAGACTTAAGCCATAGTCCGGTTAAGCTTTATAAAGAAATTATAAAATTAATTTAATATGCAGGCCATAATTTTAACCGCCGGAATCGGCACTAGATTTGTCCCTTTGTCTGTTGCCAGGCCAAAACCTCTTTTCTCTGTTTTTGGACAATCTATTTTAGAGCACAATCTTAATCAGCTGGTGGGCATAGTTGATGAAGTCTTTTTGATTGTAAGCTATAAAAAAGAAAAAATTAAAGAATTAATCGGCAATGATTATAAAGGGATAAAAATTAAATATTTGGAAGTTGAGCCAACAGGAACTGGATCAGCGGCAAAAGCAGTTTGTCAATATTTAAAAAATAAATTTTTGCTTTTAAATGGAGATGATTATTATTTTCAAGAAGATATTAAAAAAGTTATTTCCAATTTTCCAAGCGTTTTAGTTAAAGAACATTCAAATCCTTCTGCTTTTGGCGTAATTTCAGCAGAAGAAGGAAAAGTAAAGGAATTAATTGAAAAGCCAGACAATCCAGCAACTAATTTAGTAAACGCTGCTTTATATTGTTTACCCAAATCGATTTTTGATTTTAAAATACAAAAATCTCCTCGCGGAGAATATGAATTTACTGATTATATTAAAAATTTTATTAAAGAAAATACTTTATATTTTGCTGTTGCTGAAAATTGGTTTCCAGCATCTTATCCTTGGGATATTCTTGATGCCATGCCTTTGCTTTTTAAAAAATTAAAAAAAGAAAATAAAGGAAAAATTGAAAAAAATGCTTTTTTAAAAGGGGAAATAATAATTGGCGAAAATACAATAATTAAAAGCGGAGCTTATCTTGAAGGGCCGATTTATATTGGAAAAAATTGTTTAATCGGACCGAATTGTTTTTTACGACCCAATACTTCTATTGGCAATGATTGTCATATTGGCAATGCTGTGGAAATTAAAAATTCTATTATCGGAAATCAAACTAATGTAGCCCATTTGTCTTATGTGGGTGATTCAATAATTGGAGATAAATGTAATTTGGGGGCGGGGACTATTATTGCCAATTTGAGGCATGATTCCGAAACCGTTAAAACAAAAATAAAAGGAAAAATAATTGATACGAAAAGAAAAAAATTCGGAGCTATTATTGGGGATAATGTTAAAACTGGAATTGGAACTTTGATTTATCCTGGCCGGAAGATTTGGCCTGAAAAAATAACTTTTCCTGGGCAGAAAGTAGAACAAGATATAGAATAATTGGTGCCGAGGGAGAGACTTGAACTCTCACGAGATTGCTCTCATAGCGCCCTGAACGCTACGCGTCTGCCAATTCCGCCACCCCGGCCTTTAATAAAGTGATAATATAATATTTATTATGATAGTTCAAGCAAGTTTAATTAAAAATCAGAAAGGAATATCCTCTCTGATTTTAGATTGGTGCCGAGGGAGAGACTTGAACTCTCACGGGATTGCTCCCATAGCATTTTGAGTGCTACGCGTCTGCCAATTCCGCCACCCCGGCCAATTAGGCAATTTAATTATTAATAGATATAATTAAATATATAATCTATTTAGCATAAAAATAATTGTTTGTAAATTTTAAATCATTATGTTAAAATTATAACAATGAGCAGAGTTATTGCTATTGCCAATCAAAAAGGAGGCGTAGGCAAGACAGCTGTGGCTGTCAATTTGCCGGTTTTTCTTACGGCTTTTGGAAAAAAAGTTTTGTTGGTTGATGCAGATCCTCAGGCTAATGCCAGTTTTTCTCTTGGAATCAAGCCCAGAGATTTAAACGATTCTCTTTACGAAGCTTTAATGGGTCAAATTTCTCCTCGGGAGATAATCAAAAGGACTCCTTTTTTGTCTTTTGATATTATGCCCACTTCGCATAATTTATCCGGAGCTAACATCGAGCTTGTAAGTATGGATAATCGAGAATTTAAATTAAAAGAAGTAATCGATATGGTCAAAAATGATTATGATTTTGTAATTATCGATTGTCCGCCTAGTTTGGGCATTCTCACCTTAAATGCTTTAGTTGCTTGTGATGAAGTTATTATTCCGGTTCAAGCCGAATATTTAGCCATGGAAGGTTTAAGTCAGCTTATTTATAATGTTAAAATGATTAATGAAAACTTGGAAAGAAATATTAAAATTTTAGGAGCATTGTTAACCATGTATATTCGAAAAAACAGGCTTTCTCAAAAAATTGCCAAAGATTTGCGCCGAACTTTTCCAGGATATGTTTTTGATACTGTAATTCCACGAACTGTTGCTTTATCGGAATCTCCAATTTATGGACGGACAATTCTTAGACATTCTCCTAATTCCAGCGCAGTCCATGCTTTTCGTGAATTGGCTCGGGAAATAGTTTATAAAGAAAATAAAGAAATTCTTCGCAATAAAAAAATTAATAATTAAATTATCAGAAAATGGTTGGAAAAGGATTGGAATCATTGATTCCTAAAAAAAAATCAAATAGCCAGCAAGCAAATCAACAATCATCTCAAAAAGATTTTATTTTTTGGATTGAAATAGAGAAAATCAAACCAAACCCTTATCAGCCCAGAAAAGAGTTTGATGAGGGCGCGTTAAATGCCTTAGCTGAATCTATCAAAAAATACGGAGTTTTACAGCCTATTATTGTTCACAAAATAGAAAAAAAGGTTCCTACTGGAATAATTGTGGAATATCAAATTATTGCTGGTGAAAGAAGATGGCGAGCCAGCCAAAGAGCAGGATTAAAACAAATACCAGTTATCATCAAAAGTCCAAGCAATCGAGAAAAGTTAGAAATTGCTTTAATTGAAAATGTTCAAAGAAAAAATCTTAATCCTATTGATAAAGCTGAAGCTTATGAGCAATTAAGAAAAGAATTTAATTTATTAGAAAAAGAAATTGCTCAAGTTGCTGGAGTAAGTCGGGAAGTAGTGGCCAATAGTTTAAGAATTTTAAGTTTGCCGAAAGAAATAATCGAAGCTTTGAAAAAAGAAAAAATAACCGAAGGTCATGCCAAGGCATTATTGGCAGTAAAAGAAGAAAGCCTTCAAAAGCAAATTTTTCAAGAAATTTTGGATAATAATTATTCAGTTCGTGACGTGGAAAAAGCGTATCGAAGCGGAAAAGTTATAAAAAATAAAATTAACGAAGCTTATTCTGTTCCAAATAAAGATTTTTTTGAAAAAAGGTTGAAAGAATACTTAAATTACGATAAGATAAAAATAGAAAGCAAAAAAGGAAAGATTCAGTTTGTGGTTGAATTCAACACAGAAACTGAATTAAAGAATTGGTTGAAAAAAGCGCTTCATAAAAATTAATTTAACCATTCGGGCCGAAACGCCAAATCTAAAAACAGCTGCCTTTGTAGCTGTTTTTATTTTTTTAATGTTGTTATAATAAAATTATGCAAAAAAGATTTTTTATTATAGCTGGATTTTTAATTTTATTTATCGGGTTTTTTATCGGGCAATTTTTGAAAGACCCTTCAAATCAGGGGGATTGGCCTTTGATTTATCAAAAAATGCCGGAAGTAGAATTTAATGGCAATTTGGCTTTGATAAAAAACATCAGAAATTTTCGTTATGACGAAAAAGAAAATGTTATCAGTCCAGATTATTATGATAAGATTTATAATTTAAGCAAAGTAAAAAAGGTTTGGTTTATTTTCGAACCATTCGGATATGCAGCCCATACATTTTTAAGTTTTGAATTTGAAAACAACGATTATTTAACTATCAGTATTGAAGCCAGAACTGAAAAACATCAAAAATACAATGCTTTTACCGGACTATTAAGATCATATTCTTTGTTTTATGTGGTAGCTGATGAGCACGATGCTTTTTTGGTTCGCACCAATATCCGAAAAAACAAGGTAATTCTTTTTCCATCTAGTCTTACCAAAGAACAAGGAAGTGCACTTTTAGTGGATATGTTAATGGAAATAAATGATTTAAAAGAAAATCCAAAATGGTATAATACTGCAACAGCTAACTGCACCTCTGTTTTAGCTAAGCACATTAACAGGTTTAGAGCCCAATCCTTGCCTTTTTCTTGGGAATTGATTCTTACCGGATTTGTTGATGATTTAGCTTATAATTCTGGATTGATAAAAACAAGCTTGGTTTTAAGACAAGCAAAAACATATTACGACATTACCGAAAAATCAAGAAAAATTGGAGACAATCCTGATTATTCTCTTTTGATCAGGCATGGATTTGAATAAATTATAATAAAAAAACGGCTAAGCCGTTTTTTATTTGCAATTTTTGTTCGAACATTTTATTTTTTTATTTTTTTCCACCAACAAAGAGTTGCATTTTGGACATTTTTCTCCGGTTGGCTTGTCCCAAAGGGCAAAATCGCAATCAGGCCATTTGGAACAGCCATAAAATATTTTTCCTTTTTTCGTTTTTTTACCAATAATTTCACCTTGTTCGCATTTCGGACAAATCACTCCGGTTTTGATAGTTTTATTTTCTAGGGGTTCGGTATGCCGGCAATCTGGAAAACCGGAACAAGCTAAAAATTTTCCAAATCGTCCAAATTTAATGGCCAATGGTTTTCCGCATTTCGGGCAAGTTTTTTCTACTAATTCTGCTTCAATTTTTTTCTTTTCTACTTCTGCGTATTTGGTTTCTAGATTTTTAGCAAAAGGATTATAAAATTTTTCTAAAACCCTTGTCCAAGATTCTTTTCCTTGAGCAACTTTATCTAAATCTTTTTCCATCTTGGCGGTAAATTTTATATCTACAATTTCTGGAAAATGGTTAACAAGAATTTCATCTACCATTATCCCAATTTCCGTAGGCGCAAATCTTCGATCTTCATTTTTTTGGACATAATTTCGATCTTGAATTGTAGAAATAATTGGAGCATAGGTGGAGGGCCGGCCGATTTCATTAGCTTCCATTTCTTTAATCAATCCAGCTTCGGTATATCTGGCTGGAGGCTGGGTAAAATGCTGTTCGGGTTTTAATTTTATTAAATTTAAAACTTCATTTTCTGTTAGATCCGGTAATTCGGTTTCTTCATATTTCATTTGATAAACTTTTAAAAATCCGTCAAATTTTAACAAAGATCCATTAGCCTGGAAAAGATAATCATTGTTGGCGATAATTTCTGCCTTTAATGAATCAAATACCGCTTGGCTCATCTGACTGGCAATAAAGCGCGACCAGATTAATTTATAAAGCTTGGCTTGGCGTGGTTCTAAGCTTAATTTTTCTGGATTATTTTCCGCATTCGTTGGTCGGATAGCCTCATGGGCTTCTTGGGCCCGACTTTTTGTTTTAAATTTTCTTGGAAATTCAAGACAATATTCAGCTCCAAATTCTTTGGAAATAAAATTTTTAGCTTGAGATAGCGATTGATTGCTAAGATTAAGGGAATCGGTTCGGTGATAAGTGATAAAACCTTTTTCATATAAATCTTGAGCAACTCGCATAGTCATTTTGGCGGGAAATTTTAATTTTTTAGAAGCTTCTTGCTGAAGGGTTGAAGTAGTAAAAGGAGGAAGGGGATTTCTTTTAGTTTCTTTTTTTTCTAAATTAAAAACTTTATATTCCGCCCCTTCTAAATCTTTTAAAATATCGTCAATTTGTTTTTTGGTTTTAATTCCTGGCTTAGAAATTGATTGATTTTTAATTTTTGATAAAATTGCTTCGAATTCAGCTGATTCATTTTGCTTTTTTAAAACAATGCCCAAAGACCAGTATTCTTCGCTTTGAAAATTTTTAATTTCATTTTCCCTTTGAACAATCAAGCGGACGGCCACAGATTGAACTCTTCCAGCCGATAGATTTCTTGCCACTTTTTTCCACAGAAAAGGAGATAATTTATAACCCACGATTCGATCTAATGCCCGTCGAGCTTGCTGGGCATCAACTAAATCTTGATTTATTTCCAGGGGTTTTTTTAATGATTCGGCAATCGCGTTTTTAGTTATTTCGTGAAAAGTTATTCTTTTAAAATTATTTTTCTTTTTTAAATCGAGAGCCTCCATTAAATGCCAGGAAATTGCTTCTCCTTCGCGATCCGGGTCAGTGGCTAAATAAATATAATCGCTTTTGGCTACTTCTTTTTTTAGCAAAGTTACATTTTTTTTAGCCTTAATTGGAATGATATATTTAATTTTAAAATTATTTTCTAAATCAATACCCAAATCGCTTTTTGGAAGATCGCGAATGTGTCCATATGAAGAAAGCACTGTATAGCCAGCGCCTAAAAAATTTTTTAAAGTTTTCGCTTTGGTTGGACTTTCAACAATTATTAAATCCATTTTAATTTCTATTCAAGCAATAAGTATTATCGCCTAAATCAATAATTTTATTTTTTATTTCTAGTACCGAGAGAAGACTCATTATTTTGCTTGGGGCTAAGCCAGTGATTTTAATTAAATCTTCTATTTGAAGCGGTTCTTTTTCTAAGGTTTTAATAATTTTTTCTTCATCACTTGAAATCTCTGTGATAGGTTTATCATTTTTAAGAAAAAGAGGCAAACTATTTATTTTTAGTTCTTGTAAAATATCATTTTTGTTTTGAACTAATTTAGCTCCGTCTTTAATCAGGGCATGACATCCTTTACTGGTTTCTGAATGAATATTTCCTGGGATAGCAAAAACTTTTTTTCCTTGTTCTTTGGTTGCTTTTGCAGTTAACAATGATCCAGAATTTTCTTTGGCTTCGATTACAAGCGTCCCCAAGGCCAAACCAGCAATTAAGCGGTTTCTTTCGGCAAAAGAATATGGTGCAGTTGCTTGGCCAGGTGCATATTCAGAAATAATCAATCCGTTATTTTTTAGAATTTCCTTAGCTAAGGGCAAGTTTTCTTTTGGATAGATATTATCAATTGCTGTTCCCAAAACAGCGATTGTCCGAGAGTTTTTTCTTAAAGCTGCCAAATGGGCGAAAGAATCGATACCCTTAGCTAAACCAGAAACGATTGTTAGCCCCGCATCAACAATTTGGCTTCCTATTTCCAAACAGCATTCTTGCCCGTATTTTGAGCAAATTCTAGCACCAACAATTGCCAGGCAATTTTCTTGTTTATTTATTTTTCCGCAATAATATAATTCTTGGGGAGGATTTTTAATCGTCCGAAGAGAATCGGGGAAAAAATCATGATCAATTGATATCTTTTGGATCAGAAAATCCATTGTTTTTTTTAATAGTAGCGATTATTGTGTCTGCGGTTTCTTTTATAATTTTATCAACTAGAGGAATTTCTTCTGAGCTGAAATTTTCTAAAACAACACTTTCTAATCCTTGAGAATTGATGCGATTTTGATAATCAGGATTTTTTGAGTCAATGCCAATTCTAAATCTGGTAAATTCTTTAACGCCTAATTCATTAATAATAGATTGAACACCCTTGTGTCCTGCAGAATTGGCATTTTGGCTTATTTTTATTTTTCCCAACCCAACATCTGCTTCATCATGAACTATATATATATCCTTAACGTTGATTTTATAGAAATTAGCTATTGCTTTTACCGCTTTTCCTGATTCATTCATAAAAGTTTGAGGCTTTAAAAGGATTGCTTCGTTTTCCGCTAAAATTCCTTGAGAAACAAAGCTATTAAATTTTTTTGCAAATTCAAAAGCGGAAAATCCAGCTAATTCTTGTAATTCGTCTAAAACCATAAAACCTAAATTATGGCGAGTAGATTGGTATTGGCTTCCTGGATTGCCCAGGCCGATAATCAAAATCATATATAATTGATTATACTTTTTTTCTTTTGATTTGGCAAAAGCCATTGGCAAAATCAATGTTTTAAGGTATATTATTAACAAATGGAAGTTAAAAAAGCAATTGCAAACATTTGGGACATTGGAAAACTTGCGCTGATCGCACTTTTAATAGTTTTGCCGATCAGAATTTTTGTTTTTCAGCCGTTTGTGGTAAATGGCCAATCAATGGAGCCAAATTATCATTCTTCTGATTATCTTATTATTGATGAAGTTTCTTATCGATTCAATTCTCCGCAAAGAGGGGATGTGGTTGTTTTTAAATATCCAAAAAATCAGAATTTCAAATATATTAAAAGAATTATTGGTTTGCCCGGAGAAACAGTAGAAATAAAAAATAAAGAAATTTTTATAACCAATAATCAAAACACTTTTAAATTAGACGAGAGCGTTTATTTGCCTACGCTCGTTTTTGAAGCATGGGAAAGAATAGACAATATGAACCCTCTTGTTTTAGGACCTGACGAATATTTTGTTTTAGGAGATAATCGCAACAATTCTTCTGATTCTAGAATTTGGGGAGTTTTGCCGGCTAAAAACATTGTTGGTAAAATTTTTTGCCATCTTTCTCCTTTCGAAACAATAACCGGAAGAAAATCACCGATTTATTAATTATATGAGTAAGCCTAAATTTCAAAACCCTCAAGGAATGCATGATATCTTGCCCGAAGATCAGCCTTATTATGATGCTGTTTTTCAAGCAGTTAAAGAGGTTTTTGATTTTTATCATTTTAAAAAAATAGACACTCCGATTGTAGAAAGTGCTGATTTGTTTAGCAGGGGAGTAGGCCAAGGCACGGATATTGTTCAAAAAGAAATGTATACCTTTAAAACAAAAGGAGGAAAAGACATTTTTACTCTTCGACCAGAAGGAACTGCGCCCATTGTTCGAGCTTATCTTCAGCATGGATTCCAATCTTTGCCCCAGCCAATAAAATTATGGTATTATGGTCCATTTTTTCGCCACGAACGTCCTCAAGCAGGAAGATACAGACAATTTTACCAATTTGGAGCAGAAATTTTAGGAGAAAAAGATGCTTTGGCTGATGCTCAATTGATTTCTTTGTCTTATGCTATTTTTCAAGAATTAAAATTAGGAGATCTTGTTATTAGGATAAATTCTATTGGCGATGATAATTGCCGGCCTGAATATCGAAAAGCTTTAAATAAATATTTAAAATCAAAAAAATCAACGCTTTGCGCAGAATGCCAAAAGCGTTTAAAAACAAACCCTTTAAGAATTTTAGATTGCAAAAATGAAAAATGCCAAGAAACTATAAACTCTGCGCCTCAAAGCTTAGAATTTTTATGCGAACATTGCCACACCCACTTTAAAGAGGTTTTAGAATACTTGGAAGAAATGAAAATACCATATATTCTTGATCCGCATTTAGTTCGAGGATTGGATTATTACAGCAAAACTGTTTTTGAAATAGAGCCAACTGATTTAGAACAAAAAGCCCAAGGATCCTTGTCAGGAGGGGGAAGATATGATAATTTAGCAAAGATGCTTGGAAGTAATTCTTTAATTCCAGCCTGTGGCATAGCCGGAGGAGTGGAAAGGATTATTGCTTTAATGAAGTCCAGGGATTATAAATTCAAAGCCAAAGCTCCTGCGCAAGTATTTTTATCGCAAATAGGCCCTTTAGCGAAAAAAAGAAGTTTGGCAATTATTGAAGAATTAAGGCGGGCCAATATTCGAGTTGCTGAATCTTTCAGTAAAGATTCTCTTAAGGCTCAAATTGGATTGGCTAGCAAATTAGGAATCAATAATGTGCTTATTATCGGGCAAAAAGAAGCTTTGCAGGGAACAGTAATGATGAGAAATATGGAATCGGGAAAGCAGTCCGAAGTTTCTCAAGAAGAAATAATAAAAGAAATAAAACAAAGATTAAAAGAAGATTAAAATAAAAGAGATATGAAAATTCAAAAACAACAAAAAGAAACTTCTCAATCTTTAGTCTATCGTTTTACTAAGGCAGTGCAAAAAAGCGGAATTTTGGTTGAAGCCAGAAAAAGGCGTTTTACCAAAAGAAACAAAAGCCGAAACTTGCAACAAAGGGCTGCTTTGGTAAGAGAAGAAAAAAAGAAAGAGTTTGTAAAAATTAAAAAAATGGGTAAATCAGCTTAAAAACATGAAAATCGAAGACATTAAAAAAGATTTAATAGAAGCACAAAAAGCTCAGGACGAAATTGCTGTTTCTGTTTTAAGAATGCTTTTGTCTTCTATTGTTAATAAGCAAAAAGATAAGCGCTTGTATATTGCTGCCCATGAATCTGGTTTAACCCAAGTAGATTTAGATCGAAGAGAAAAACTAAATGACAACGAAACAATGGAAGTGATTATTTCCGAAGCAAAAAAAAGAAGAGACAGTATTTTTAGTTTTGAAGAGGGAAGTCGTCCTGATTTGGTAGAGCGTGAGCAAAAAGAACTCGATTTTTTAAAAAAATATCTTCCGGTTGAGCTTACAGAATCAGAAATTAGAAAAATAGTAGAAGATGTTATTGCAAAATTAGAAACAACTGGCCAAAAAAATATTGGTTTGGTAATGAAAGAAGTAATTCCTCAGACGAAAGGCCGCGCAGATGGATATTTAGTGGGAAAAATAGTAAAAGAAATATTGGGAGAATAAGTTTTTTAAGAAAGCCTGCTTTAAAAAGTAGGTTTTTTGATATATAATAAACCAAAAAAAGCCAAATAATTTTCATTTTGTTTTATTGTTTTCAAAAACAAGAAATGATATTATGAGAATTATAAATAGCAATAAAAAAATAATATGAAAAAGTTAAACCTTTTCTTTTGTAAATTTCAAAACCGCAAAGTATTGGCTTTTACTCTAATTGAGCTCTTGGTCGCGATCGCGATCGTGGGCGTGCTTTCTGCTTTTGTCTTTGTTTCTCTAAGTCAAGCAATTAACACAGCTAATGATACGAAACGGAAATCTGATTTATCTGCTATTCAAAAAGCAATTTTAATGTATTCTGTTCAAAACAATCAAGATTTACCTTCTCTTGATTCTGATTGTGATATTTGTGATTCTTGTCCCGGGCTTGCGAAAACCTTTATCCTAATTTGGCCCAATATCTTCCCAATGTACCTCTTGATCCAAAAACAAACAGTTTTTACAAATACAACGCTCTTTCTGAACAAAACTATACCCTGCGTTCAATTTTAAGCAATAACGATGTTTATGAATATCAAAGCGAAAACAATTCTTGGAACACTCTTTCTGGAATTCAACCAGAACCAATGTTTAGTCCAGCTTCCGGATCCATTGCTTTTAATTCAAGCGTGACTATTGCTTCGGCTAATGCAGACACGATTTATTACACGATTGACGGAAGCACACCCACCACGTCTTCACTTGTTTATACTGCTCCAATCTTAATTACTACTCCGATAACAATCAAAGCTCTGGCCGTGAGATCAGGGTTTACTAATAGTTCCATTGCCACTGCTTCCTATACCCAAGCGATTCAAGCTACGCCAAGTTTTAGTCCTAGTTCTGGGGCTGTGATGGGCGGAACGGAAGTCACTATTGTTTCGGAAAACGCGGACACAATTTATTACACGACAAACGGGGATACGCCCACCACGTCTTCAACTGTCTATACCGCGCCAATTTTAATCACTACTCCGATAACAATCAAAGCTTTGGCCGTGAGAAACAATTATGTTAATAGCGAGATTGGCACAGGAGAATATACTTTATTAACTGCCCAAGCCACCCCAACTTTTAGTCCAAGTTCTGGAGCAGTTGCTTATGGCACCACTGTGACGATTACTTCCGAAGGTGCTGATGCGATTTATTA
>Ga0302250_1000773_pt1 | contig 27894 bp, 22 predicted proteins | sample AAG_RA_Asp_MG_FD_193536 | JGI IMG/M metagenome (GOLD analysis project Ga0302250, IMG submission 193536) | Enriched activated sludge microbial communities from anaerobic digester in WTTP, New Holstein, Wisconsin, United States - AAG_RA_Asp | ecosystem: Engineered > Bioreactor > Anaerobic >... | reverse complement strand
CAAAGGCCAGGTCATTGGGATCCTGTCATATGGCTATGGCGAAGCCGGCACCTTCAATTGGCTGGTGCCGATCAACACCGCCAAGGAATTCATTCAGGCGGCCGGGGTGGATGCCCGGCAGCGCAGTCTGTTCGACACAGAGTGGGAAAAGGCGCTGCGCTCGTTTGAAGCCAAACAGCTGAAGGCCGCTGAAGAATCGGCCAAGAACGTGCTCATCTACATGCCGGAGCAGCCCGATGCCACCCGGCTGCTGCTGCGCATCAAAGAGATTGTGCCGACGGCGGTGGAGCCCACACCGAAACCAACGAACTGGAATACGATCATTCTGGTTGCGGTCGCGATCGGGGTGGCGCTCCTGGTGCTCTTATTCTTCCTGCTTGGCAAGAAGAAGGCGCCCGCTGCCTCACCGCCTCCTCCCAAGCCAACGATGGTCTCGCTTCCCGAGAAAACGCCGGAGCAGGGGCTCCTCATCGGTCGGTCGGCAGCGCTCAAAGGTCAACGGTTTCCGATCGGTGCGACCGGTTTGAAGATCGGTCGGGACCCATCCAAGAACGACATTGTGGTCGAGCATGATGAAGCCTCGCGAGAGCATGCCTGGATCGGTCCGGATGAGGGCAGGATGGTCCTCAAGGATTTGAACTCGACCAACGGCACCTACCTCAATTCGGTCTCTTCGGGACCGGTTCAAAAGGCCACCGTGAACCCTGGTGATATCGTCATAATCGGCAAAGGGGGTCATATCTCCTTCATGTATCAGAAAGGATAGGTCGACTATGGTTGGCCAGCAAATCGGCCCCTATCAAGTCCTGAAACTGCTGGGTCGGGGTGGTATGGGCATTGTCTACCAGGGAATGCATAGCAAACTGGAGCAGTTGGTGGCCATCAAAGTGCTCTCGCCGGAGTTCTGCGAAAATGCGTCCATGCGCGAGCGCTTTGTGCAGGAAGCCAAGCTGCAGGTTAAACTGTCTCATCCCAATGTGGTCAACATTCTCAACTACCTCGAAGACAACCGCAATATCTACCTCATCATGGAATACGTTTCGGGGGAAAACCTGGAAACGCTGTTGCGGCGCTCAGGAGCACTGCCTCTGGCGGAATGCTGCCGGATCACGGGGGGCGTGCTGGATGCTCTGGGCTTCATGCACCGGCAGGGGATCATTCACCGCGACATCAAGCCCAGCAACATAATGATCACCGACTCGGGCCAGATCAAGGTGACCGATTTCGGTATTGCCAAGGCCACCGGTGAGAAGGGACTCACGAGAACCGGCATTCAGCTGGGCACGGTCTGGTACATGTCGCCGGAACAGATCCGCGGGGCTCAGGTGGAGGCAGGGTCGGACATTTACGCCCTGGGAGTCACACTCTTTCAAATGGCGACGGGAAAGGTCCCGTTTCACAGTGAATCCGATTTTGACGTCATGAAGGCTCACGTCGAGCAGGCTCCGCCTGATCCTGAGCTACTGAACCCACTGATTTCGCCGGTGTTGGCAAGCATCATCCTGAAGGCCCTGGCGAAGGAGTGCCGTGATCGTTTCGGCTCTGCGGTCGAATTCAAGAGTGCTCTCAGGCAGTTCGAACAGGAGAGCGCCGGCACGGATGGGGTCGGTTCCCCGAGGGTGAGGCAAGAGCCGTCGGCTGCCGGTGAACCGGCCGCTGCCGTCCAGGCCGATGCTGGTCCCATGGAGCCGGCGGCAGGCGAACACCTGATTCTCGGCCGCTTCGAAAAGAGGAATTTCCTGATCCTGGTGGCAATGGCAGTGCTGCTGTTGGTGTTGCTGACTTACTTCGTGGCATCGTCCGAATTCTTCAAGCAGGAAAAGAAAGAACCGCAGCACAGCATCCCTCTCACCTCGGTGACGCCGGAAGCTACCCCCCCCGCGACCGCCAGGGACGACGCCAAATCACCTGCGCCTGCACCTCCTGGTCAAGCACCAGCTCAGGGAGAGATGAAAGCAGCGGAGGAGATCGCCGAGCCCCTCGAAAAGGTGGAGGGGGGCCCGGAGACACCCACGGCAAGCCAGGCTCCTGCCACTGCCCCCGCCGCCGAGCAACCTGCAGCAGGTTCGGCCACGCCGGAGTCACCTCCCCAGCTGGTCACGAAAGGAGGCGAGAAATCACCGCAGGAACTCTTTAACGAGACGTTGAAGGCAGGGGCTGCGCCGCCGGAAGGATCGCTGGAGGATAAAAAAAAAGCAGCGACAACCCCAAAAAAGAGTACTCGTGGCGGGCGCCCGAAGGAATCCACAACCCATGGCAGCGCCCAGCAGCCGATCGATGGCGGCACTTCTGCTGCCAAACCTGCGAAAGGAGAAGCTAAGGGGTGGACCATCATAAAGTAGTAGTCACGCTGAGCATCCTGTTCCTGGGAGTCGGTCTGCTTGTGGGTTGTCAGAAGATGCTGCGACAGACTGAACTGGCCGTTTATAAAATGACCTACAAACCCGGGGAAGAACTCGTTGCGTCTTACGAAGAAACCGACAAAAAGCACCGCTGCAAGAGTGGCCCGTCCATTCTCCTCGAGGGCACCACCTTCAGCCCGATGAAAGTGGATGCCGGAGAACAGATTCTCAACCGCTTTGTCTATGCCTGCTGTGCCTCGCGGGGCGTGCGCGGGACCATCACCCGCCAGGTGCTCCATGACGGGGAAGTAGTTCTCACCGACGATACCGATTTCAATTTCGTGCCCGGCACCTGGGCGGTAACAGCCTACCTGCAGGTGCCTCCGAACGCCCCGCCGGGAGCTTACGTGTTCGAGCTCATCTTGAAGGCGGACAAACAGGAGGTCAAAGAAACGCATCCTTTCCAGGTGTTGAAGCGTTAATCCGGAGACCCATCATGATCTGCCCCAGATGCCAGAAAGATCTGCCCGATAATCCCGCAAGATGTACCTTCTGCGGCCATGAATTGCAGCGGGCGAGCGCTTCGGGGTCGCCGCCCCGAGACGCCACGCAGCCGCTCCAGACCTTCGCGGAAGCCCCGCCGACCAGGATTGCGCAAGAAGGGCCCGATCCGGCGGCAACCAGGATCGCTTCCGCCCGGGAAGCGGTCGGCATCACCAAGGTCCACCTGGAGCCGTCGCTCACTCCCACGCGGGTGGCGATTACCCAATCCTTGGACGCGACCCGGGTTTTCGGTCAAGAGCCGGATTTGAAGCCGATTTATGGCTGGCTGGTAGTAATGGAAGGCAAGCAGCAATGGCGTCAGCTGGTGGTCTTCCAGGAAGAGGGGCGCTGCCTCATCGGGAGTGCGGCGGACTGCGGCTTCATTCTGGACGACCAGGATGTCGAACCGCATCACGCCAGCCTGCGCCTTAAAGAAGGCACCCTGCAGCTGACCGACCTGGATACGGCCGGGGGAACTCGGGTGAAGGGGCAGCACATTTCCAGGGTCGAATTGCAGGATGGCGACGAGATTCAAATCGGCTCGGCCGTGCTCAGATTCCGCCGCCTGTAGACCGACCCATGCTGTCCTTTCAAGCCTTCGGCCAAAGCGACCGGGGCCATGTCCGCCAGGTCAACGAAGACGCATTTCTCATTGAGCGCCTGCAAAACGATGCCGACGTTGGCGGCAGCAGTCTTCTGGCAATGGTGGCAGACGGTGTTGGCGGTCATGCCCAGGGCGATCTGGCCAGCCGGGAGAGTGTCAGAATTATCCGGGACATCCTGGCCGGAGGCTCGTTCGCCGACGGCCCCCAGGTGCTGAAGAAGGCCGTCGAAGAGGCCCACCGGCATCTGGTGAAGCTCGCCACCGACCGGCAGGAACTCGCCGGTATGGGCACAACCTGCACGGTCGTCTGGATCGGCCATTCTCAAGCCTACGTGGCCCAGGTTGGCGACAGTCGCGCCTACCTCATCAGAGACCGCCTGGCGGTGCAAATCACCGAAGACCAGACCCTCGTCCAAAGGCTCATGAAAGAGGGCCGCATCACCAGGGAGGAAGCCGCCCATCATCCCCAGCGGAACCTGATTTTGCAGGCGTTGGGCCTGGCCGAAAGCCTGGAAGTCGAGTTGTTCCACCTTCCCCTGAAACCACACGACCGCATCCTGCTCTGCACCGACGGTTTGCACAGCCTCGTCAACGATTCGGAACTGGCCGGGGCGACGACCGAGCACAAACCGCCTGAGGCGGTGGAGAACCTCATCAGCCTGGCAAAAGCACGGGGAGGCTTCGACAACATTACGGCGGTCATCGTTCAGGAGGGCTCGCCGGAACCGGATCGGTCGCAAACAACGACCAAGGAGTTTGAGGGCCTGCCCTTGTCCACCGGGGAGCATGCGCCGGGGCGCAGTGCCAGACCTCGCATCGGCCCGTACCTGGCACCCCTGCTCGTGATCCTGCTGGGTCTGGCTCTGTTCCTGCTGCTGCAATAACGGCAGGTGGCGGAGTGACGCTCTGAGCTTTTCAGACCTTCCCGATTGTGCGATGGTGACAAATGCACGGTGAATTGGACAAACAACCCGGAATTGGGAATGGGATTCTTTCGCGCAAGGAGTGATCATGAACACCTACGATGTAGTGGTCGTGGGCTCGGGCACCGCCGGCCAGACGGCGGCCTATGATCTCAGAGAAGCCGGATTGACCGTTGCGGTAATAGAAAAGAGTGATCGCCCCGGGGGAGTGTGCGCCCTGAGCGGCTGCCAGCCCAAGAAATGGTTCCAGGAAGCGGCTGAAACCGTAGCCAAAGGTCACGATCTGTTGAACAGAGGCATTGTCCAGACGGCGCGGGGCTCATGGTCCCAGGTTCTAAGGGAGAAGGCCGAATTCACGTCCGCCGTTCCTGACCGCACCGTGGAGGGCTTCCAGGAAGCCGGCATCGAGTTCCTCGAAGGTCAGGCCCGCTTTCTGGACCGCGGCACGCTGGCGGTCGGCGAGCAGCGGATCGAGGCCCCGTTCTTCATCGTGGCGACCGGCGCCCGGCCTATGCCGCTGCCCTTTGCCGGCGCCGATCACTTGCTGACGAGCGACCAGTGGCTCGAACTGGAAACGCTGCCCGAACGGCTCATCTACGTTGGCGGGGGCTTCATCGCCTTTGAGTTCGCGCATTTTGGCGTCCGCCTGGGCCCAGAAGGCGCCCGGGCGATAATCCTCGAGGTAGCTGATCGCCCTTTGGGGCCGTTTGACGCGGAATTGGTCGAACTGCTGGTAGAAGCCTCCCGGGAAGCGGGCATTGAGGTCCACACCGGGGTCCAAATCGCGTCGGTCGAGAAGGCGCCGGCGGGATTCAGGGTCCAAACCCGGGCGGGGCAGGTCTTCGCTGCCGATCTGGTAGTGAACGGTGCTGGCAGGATTCCGGACCTCGAGGGCCTCGAGCTGGCGGCTGCGGGCGTCGAGCACGGGCGGGGAGGGATTGCGGTCGATGCGGGCATGCGCACCTCCAACCCCCGAATATTTGCCATCGGGGATTGCGCCGCCACCATCCAGCTGGCCCGCGTGGCGGACTTCGAGGGCCATGCGGCAGCCCGGAACATCCTGGCCCAGCTGGGAAAGGGAGATCCGACCACTGTCGACTACGGGGCCGTCCCGGCGGTGCTCTTCACCCACCCCCAGTACGGGATGGTGGGAAAAACGGAGGCGACGCTGCAGAAAGCGCATACCAGCTACCGCAAGAGCTTCGCCAGGAACCTGAGATGGCCGACCTATCGGCGAGTCGGGATGGCTCACGCGGCCTACAAGATCATGGTGGGAGACGACGGCCGCTTCCTGGGGGCGCACTTCCTGTCCGACAACGCCGCCGGCCTGGTCAACACCATCCGGCTGGCCATGATGAACGACCTCAGTGTCGAGACCCTCTATCACCAAAGCATCATGAGCCCCTACCCCACTCGGGAAAGCGACCTGATCTACATGCTGAAACCGCTCTTACCGGCATAGCCGGTTCGGTTGTCAGCCTGCTGCTCTCCGAGGACGCCAACACGCGCGAGCTCTTGGGAGGGTAAAGTTCTTCGATGAGCTCTTGTTGCAGGATCAAGAGCTGCTGCCTCTTCAGCAAGTAATCTCGCCGGTTGTGATCCGGAGACTGGCGCGGCCACCCCGCCGCGTTTCCCATGGCACACCCCTCACAGCCGCTATCTGAACGCGAGCAGATGTCTTTGTGAGTAAAGATCCTTTGGGGAGAATCCGATAATGCAGCTATGAGGGCAGGTACTCGGCGAGCCATCGAAGGGTTTGGGAGCGTTGGCTTGCCAGGCTGACGAGACTGCGGGCTGCCTCACTGAGGCGCTGAAACAGGGTACCCGGGAAAGGCAGCAGTGGTTCTCCATAGCAGGTGAGCAAGGAAGAGAAGACCGGATACGGAGGTTGGAATGGGGGGTGAATCGCCTCTGCGGAGCAGTCCGGGCCGGGTGACGCGCATCCGATGGATGCTGACCCGCACCTTGACCAAAGAGCCTGGTCGCGCCGATGAAACGGAACGGCCGGTGCCCTTTTACGGTGAGCTCACCGCATTCAACACTTCCCGGCTCATCCTTGATTCGGTGGGAACCTCTCTGCTCTCTGATCTCGTCGGCGACCTGATAGACCTGCTGGATACCTCTTGCACCGTGTATGAGAAGAACGGCGACCACGCGCTCCGCCTTCTGTCTCCCAGCTGGTGTCAGGTTATGGATCGAGCCTCGCGCCAGCGGTGCCATACGCCGGATAACCGAGAGGCCCTCCAGTCCGGCAAATGGCTCTGCCGCGAATCCTGCTGGAACGAGGCGGCTCGTCGCGCCATCGAACTGGAAGAGCCGGTGGATGTGGTGTGTCGCGGGGGAATCCGGCTGTTTGCCGTCCCTATTTTCGCCGGTCAAGAACCCATCGGGAGCATCAGCATCGGTTACGGCGACCCGCCTGGCGAGCTGGCAACACTGAGCGATCTGGCGGCTGCCTATGGCGTTCCTTTGGACGATCTTCATCGGCAGGCCGAAGCCTACAACCATCGCCCTCAATTTCTTGTAGAGCTGGCAAAGAAGCGCGCACGCTCAACGGCGCGCATTATTGGCGATATTGTCGAACGAAAGCAGGCTGAGCAAGCCCTGTGCCGGAGCGAGGAAAAGTTTCGAGCCTTGTTTGATTATGCCAAGGATGCGGTATTCATTCATGATCTGGAAGGCCGCCTCCTCGAGGTCAACCAGGGAGCCTGTGAGCTTCTGGGGTACAGTCATGACGAGCTTCTGAAAATGGGTCCCCTGGACATCGACACTTCCGAGCGGGTCGCTTATCGGGAACGGATGGAGACACTCCACAGGCAGGGCCATCTGCTTTTTGAGACGGTCAACCGAAGGCGGGACGGAACTCTAACCCCGGCGGAGGTGTCCCTGCAGTTGTTTGAGTTGGCAGGGAGACAGGTGTGTCTGGCGGTCTGTCGTGACGTCACCGATCGGAAACGGGCCGAAGCGGCGCTGGTCGAAAGCGAGAAACGCTTCTCTGTCTTTATGGAGCACTTGCCTGCCGGGGTCTTTATTAAAGACCAGCAGGGGCGCCTTTTATTTGCCAACCGTTTCCTGAAGGAGCTTTTTGGCTGGCACAATTGTATCGGCAAGACCACCGAGGAACTTGTACCGTCGGAGGTCGCCGAGCGGATGGTCGCGGATGATCGGAAAGCCCTGGCCGAAGGCCCGATAGTTGTTCAAGAGAGAGTCCATGACATCCATGGAAGAGAATATTTCTTCGACACTTACAAATTTCCCATTGAGCTTAATGAGGCTGGCTCCCTGCTGGCAGGCATTGCGGTGGACGTCAGCAAACGCAAGCGAGCCGAAGAAGCCCTGGAAAAGCGTGTTGTGGCGCTGACCCAGCCGCTGGATGCGGTAGAAGGCATTGTGTTTGAAGACCTTTTCAACCTGTCCGAGCTTCAGCGCTTCCAGGATCTGTTCGCGAAGATGTGGGGTGTTGCGGCCCTCATCACCCGCCCGGACGGCACTCCCATCACCCAACCAAGCAACTTCACGTATTTCTGCGGCGAGTATATCCGCAAGAGCGAGAAAGGTTTCAGAAACTGTCAGACCTCCGATGCGAAGCTTGGGAGGCACAATCCCTCCGGGCCAATCATTGAGAAGTGTCTGAGCGCCGGCCTGTGCGGTGCGGGAGCCAGCATCACCGTGGGCGGACGCCATATCGCCAGCTGGCTGATCGGCCAGGTCCGGAACGAGGCGCAAACCGAAGAGCAAATCGTGGCATATGCCCGCGAGTTGGGCCATGACGAAACCGAGTTTCGGGAAGCCTTCCTCAGAGTGCCCATCATGCCGCAGGAAAAGTTCGAGCAAATCGCGCACACCCTCTTTGTTCTGGCCAATCAGCTTTCCAGCGTCGCCTATCAAAACATCCAGCAAGCGCGGTTCATCGCCGAGCGGAAGCAGGCAGAGGAAGCACTGAGAGAGAGCGAAAGAAAGCTGAGCGAAGCCCAGAAGATGGCTCAATTAGGCCATTGGCGATGGGACGTGAGGACGGGCGAGGTCGAGTGGTCGGAGGAAGTATTCAAGATATTTCACCTTGATCCCCAGTCCTACACTCCCCAGATTGATTCAATCATGGCCCTATCTCCATGGCCCGACAGCCATGAGCGGCACAAGGAATTGCTCCGGAAGTCGGTAACATCCCATGAAAGAGGAACCTTTGAACAGGCGTTTCTTCGACCGGACCAGAGCATCGGATACTATTTCTCGAGCTTTCAGGGCGAATATGATCATAGCGGCAATCTGGTTTCCATAGTCGGAACCGTGCAGGACATCACCGAGCGAAAGCAGGCGGAAGAGGCTTTACGGGAGAGTGAGGAGAAATTCAGGGGCATCTATGAAGCCTCGCCTATCGGGATTGAGCTTTACGACCATGAAGGCACGTTACTGAACGCCAACAAAGCCTGCCTCGACATATTCGGCATTACCGATGCGGCGATAGCCGAAGGATTCAAGCTCTTTGAAGACCCCAATTTGAGCGAGGAACTCAAGGCGCAACTGCGAAGAGGCGAGAATGTTCGCTACGAGATGTCTTTCGACTTTGGGAAGGTGAGCTCACTCGGGTTATATGAGACAACGAAACGCGGAATCATCTATCTCGACCTGTTGATCACTCCTTTGAGAGACACCACGAGAGCATCTGTCATCGGCTACCTTGTGCACATGCGAGACATCACCGAACGGAAACAGGCGGAAGAGGAACGCCGCAGCATCGAAGCCCAGATGCGTGAAATGCAGAAACTCGAGAGTCTGGGCGTGCTCGCAGGAGGGATCGCCCATGACTTCAACAACCTGCTCATGGCCATCCTGGGTCGTGCCGACCTGGCGCTCCTCTCGCTTTCTCCGGTCTCTCCCGCCCATCACCACCTTGAGGAGATCACGCGAGCCTCACAGCGGGCCGCGGATCTGTGCCGGCAGATGCTCGCCTACTCAGGGAAGGGCCGCTTCGTAGTCGGCCGCCGTGACCTCTCGGAGATCGTTCACGAGATGGGACAACTGCTCGAGATCTCGGTCTCCAAGAAAGCGATGGTGCGCTACGCTCTAACCGAACGTCTGCCAGCGGTGGAATCGGACGCAACCCAGATCCGTCAGGTGATCATGAACCTGATCACCAACGCCTCCGAGGCACTGGGCGACAGGGGAGGCACCATTACGGTTACAACCGGCGTCATGGAGTGTGATGAGACTTACCTGTCCGAGAGCTATGTGGACGATGCTCTTCCTGCAGGAAGATATGTCTTCCTCGAGGTATCTGACACAGGATGCGGGATGGACGCAGAAACCCGAGGCAGGATTTTCGATCCTTTCTTCACAACGAAGTTCACCGGCCGAGGACTGGGTCTGGCGGCGGTGCTGGGCATTGTGCGCGGCCATAAGGGCGCGATCAAGGTCTACAGCGAGATGGGCCGCGGGACGACCTTCAAGGTCCTGCTGCCGGCCGCGAAATCGGAGCCGGACGAGAAGATTAGGAGCGCGGAACAGAACGGACCGGTCCCGGGCGGAGGCACCATCCTGGTGGTTGACGACGACCTTCTGGTCCTCAACGTGGCATCGGAGATGCTGGCACAGCTGGGTTTTCAAGTTCTGACCGCGATCAATGGTCGAGAGGGAGTCGAGGTCTTCCGTGCCCACAGAGATGAAATCACGTGTGTGATCCTTGACCTCACTATGCCAGTGATGGGCGGTGAGGAGGCCTTCCGTGAGCTGCGCAACGTGCGGAGCGAGGTGCGGGTGATCCTGTCGAGCGGCTACAATGAACAGGACGTGACGCAACGCTTTGTCGGCAGGGGACTGGCAGGATTTGTTCAAAAGCCATACACTACGGCTGGTCTTCGCCGTGCTCTCATGCGCGCACTGGCCTGACTATGTGCAACCCGGCGGCACAGCCCTTCGGGATGAACACGAACGGGCCGTGTGAAATTAAGTGACATTTCCAGGGGATGACAACCATGGCTGAGATTTTTGATGACTGGCCGGAAAAGTACGATCAGTGGTTTGCGAGTCCTATCGGCAGACTGGTTAAGGAATACGAGAGCCGACTCCTTCTAGAAATGGCCAGGCCAGGTCAGGGCGAACGGATCCTCGATGTCGGTTGCGGCACCGGCATCTTCACGCTGGATCTCCTCGCCGCCGGAGCCCATGTGGTCGGGCTCGAGCTTTCGCTCCCCATGCTCGGGCGGGCGAGAAAGAAGGCTCCGAGTCATTGCTTCCAGGCCGTGCGGGGGGACATGCGATGGCTCCCGTTTGCCGACGGTGCCTTTGATAAAGCGGTATCGGTGACCGCCATCGAGTTCCTCGAGGAAGCCCCGAGCGCCGTCGCCGAACTGTTCCGCGTCACCAGGCCGGGGGGGCTGGTGGTCGTTGCCAGCTTGAACAGCCTGAGCCCCTGGGCAACGCGGCGCAAGGCTGCGGCCCAGGCCGGCCATGCCATCTTCGAACACGTGCGCTTCCGTTCTCCGGCGGAACTGGCCGACCTGGCACCCTTCCCGGCATCGGTCAAGACCGCGGTCCATTTTCAGAAGGATGATGATCCCGAACAAGCGAGGGAAACCGAACAGGCGGGAGCTTTAAAAGCTCTGGAGACCGGGGCGTTCCTCGTGGTGGCCTGGCAAAAACCGGGGCGAACATGAGAGCACCGCCTCCTCACTCTACCACTCTACCGCTCTACCGCTTCACCGCTTCACCGCTCTACCGCTTCACCGCCTCCCCGCCCCCTTATTCGAGGAGTACCAGTCCGGTCCAGAGAACATTTTCCGAGGAGGACAGGTGAATGGGCAGCCCCGCACGCTGGGCGGTTTCAATCACATCGATGCCGACCCCTTCCATCGCCGGTCTCGCTCGAAATGGGTGTCGGCAGGGATCGGAAAGCCGGTTCGCGACGCACTGTTCACAAAGAACGCACTCCCCTCCCGTAAAGCCCGCCGCAAAGCGCATGCCGCGCTTGAACGCAGCTGCCTCGACGCGTTCGATGATCTCGAGCAGCTTGAGTTGATAAGGGCGATGCCGTTTCAGATTCTCCTTCAGGACATCCCGTTCAATCCGGCCCGGACTCTTGTCCCCAGAGTCAACCCCGGTTGCTTCAACCTGCACCAGGAGGCACCATTCATATTGGGCAAGAACGCCGGCAAAGGTCGTCACCGGCATCACGTGGGGAGGACAGGTGAGGTACTGGTTGAACTTGGCGCAGCGGGGAACTTCGCATTTCAAGCGAACCCGTTCGTCGACCACGACCATCCGCGCCGAAATGACCCTGGCCGCCCTGGCGCCCTCCTCCAGAGCAAGTTGCACCAACTCGCCGTAGCGCTGCTCTGCCGACATGCCTTCCATCAGGATCTCATCACCTCCCCAGACAACACCTCAAAAGGGTTTGACCTTCTTGTTCGCCCCTGCTCGCCGACTCACTCCCCACCTGCCGACGGCCGCCGATATCACGCCTAACCATCGGCGGCGGTTGTCATTTCCCCGGCCAGGCCACAAACTGGACCCAAAGGACCGCACCGTATTCCGCGTCCTTCTTCCTGCCATCCGAATGCGGAATCGCCTGTTTCTCCTCCATGAGGGCGGCGAATCCCCACCAGCCCGCTGCAGGAACAGCAAAGGTGAAGACCCCGTTCTTATCTGTTTTGATCACCTGGGTGTAGAAATAATCATTGGGAGCGGTCACTTTGCGATCAGCGTTCCAGAATTCCACTTCCACCTCCACCTCGGCCGCGGGTTTGCCCTTGAATTTTACCATACCCTGCAGGACATTACCGGCATAGAGGCCAAACGGGCGGGTCAGGGGGATGATTTCGGCTTTGAGACCCACTTCCCGGTTCCAGCCTTCTTCCTCCCCAAAGGCAGCCACACAGGTCTTGGTCTGGTGAATGATGTACTTATCTTCCGCAGGTTCCCAGTAGGGCTCGGGATCGAAGAAGAAGGTGTAGACGCCCGGTTTCTTCAGCGGGCAAGTGGTCTTCCAGGCTGTGTGGTCAAACAGTCTCGATTCCTGCAGAGCCTTGAGCAGATCGCTCTTCTCCTTCCCCAACAGGACGCCGAAGGCTTTCGGTTTCGCCATGGCCATCCCCTGCTGCTCAAAGGGATGGCAGAACGCCAGGGTCACGTCCAGATTGGGGTTGTCACCCTGCATCACCATGGATTTTTCCGGCAGGATCAGACCGAAGTGCGCGAGGCTTGGATCGGCCATGCCAAGGACGAGCATCACCCACAGACTGACCGCAAAACACTGCTTCATGGATTCTCCTCCATTCTGATTGGGTTTCCGGCAATCACGGTCTGCCGGGCAAGCAGCCCGGTCGCTGGCGCCCGAAGCTGACCGATGCTTCTCAAAACCATTTCCTTCTTGGCTCCATGGGAATCGCTTCACACGAGTTGCTGTGCACATGACAGCACTCCTTCACGGTATGCTCCAGAAACTCGTTTTCGTGCGAAACAATCATGAGCGTGAGTTCCAGGTCCCTGAGAACATGGATGAGCCGATGCTTGGTCGGTTCATCCAGACCCGCGGTGGGTTCATCGAGGAGGAGCACTTGAGGCTGCATGGCCAGGACGGTGGCCAGGGCAACCAGCTTCTTTTCGCCCCCGGAAAGCTTATAGGTGACCCGTTCCTCAAAGCCCTCAAGTCCGAGCCGGGCGATGGTGTCGCGAGCAATCCGGATGGCTTCCGCCGGTCGCTTTCCCTGGTTCAAAGGACCGAAGGCCACATCCTCGATAACGGTCGGACAGAAGAGCTGGTCGTCGGCATTCTGAAACAGCAGACCCACCTTTTGCCGGACCTGAACAAAGTCCTTCTCTTTGGCAACTTCCTGCCCGAAGACCACAATTTTTCCCGCCTGGGGACGCAGCAGACCCATGATCAGGTGCAGGAGAGTGGTCTTACCGCAGCCGTTGGGACCAATGAGGCCAATGTGCTTGCCCGGCAGGAGCTGATAGTTGAGATCCTGAAAAACCGGGAAGGCTGCTCGAGGATAGCCGAAGGTAATGTTTTTAAGTTCGATCAGGGATTCACTCATCCCAGCCTCACGGTAACGTCGGGCAACCCCCACTCCAGGTAGAGGACCACCGCCAGCGCCAGCACCGCTACGACGACGAAAACTCCATCCCGACGATGCCAGGAAAAGGTTCGCAGACTGTAAAAGATGCCATGAAACCCGCGGCAGAGCATGGCCTGAAAGACGCGGTCGGCCCGGTCATAGCTGTGCACCAGCAGCATCGCCGCCAGATAGGCGCAGGAGCGATAGGTGTGAAGATTGGTGCGCGGCTGGAACCCCCTGATTCTCATGGCCTGGACGAGACGGTAGAATTCCTGTTCCAGGACGTGGAGATAGCGGTAGGTGAACAAGAGCAGGTGACATAATTTGTTGGGAAGGCGCATCATGTGCAGCGCCTGCCCCAGGGTGACGACCGGGATTGTGGCAACCAGGGCAATGAGGGCGATGAGAAGGGTGTTGGACTTTAAGGTGATCAACCCCGCCAGGATCAGCCCCTCGCGACTGACCGACAGCGGTCCCAGGGCAAACACCGCTTCCCCGGGATAGGTCAGCGGCAAAACCAACCACAGGAAGAGAACGAAGCTGTTGGCGACCAGCAACCGCCCAATCACTTGTTTCAGAGGCAGCCGCGCCAGCACCAGGCCGACCAGGGACAGCAGGAACCCGGCCAGCACTGCGGGAACAGCTTTGGCCACCGCCACCGTAGCGGCAAACACCGCAGCTACCGCAACCTTACCACGCGGATCGAGGCGATGGAGCAGGGAGGCACCGTCGGCAAAGGGCTCTTGAATTCCATTCATGACTTCTGCCGCTTCCTGCTCAGGAAATAGCCCAGCAGGCCGAAAATCCCCATAATGTAGCCGATGCCGCCGATGATGTCGGTAAGTGTGATCCTGTCTTCCCGGGATTCCGCCAGCATTGCCTTGATGGGGGCAAGCTGACGTTCCAGGGCTCGATTCAGGGTTTCCTCGAACACTTGCCGATCGATGGTGATTATCGCGGGATCGAGTGGCGCCGCCGCCTGGGCGGCTGGCGCTGTCGCTGGAGTTGCTGCTGCCGCGGAAGGCGCCGCCCTTTCAGCACCGCGAAGATAGTCATCGGCTTTCAGCAGCCATTCGCCGCGGTGGCCCAGCGAGGCCTCGACGACGATCAGCAGATCGACCCTCTGGGCTGCGGCTTCAGCAGGGATCTGGAAGGCAAATCTGCCCTGGTTGTCGGTCGTTCCGGTCAACAGGACGGTTCCGCTCTGCTGCCCCAGGACCTTTACCGGTCCTTGCTGCACCGGACCGCTCCCCACGAATTTGCTTTCAGTATGAATCGTCTCGCCCTCGGCATAGGCGTAGACGAGCACCCGGTGACCCAGGGCCGGGGAGGCCGCGGTCATGAAGGAAAGGCAAAGGAGGCTCGCCACGAGCCACCGGCAGAGCGTCTCCCTGAACGTCATGTCATGCAACCGACAAGAACCTGTTGTGCTAACCGGCGGGCGGTTTTCAAGGGACTCAGGCATTCCAGTCCTCCAGCATTTCCGGGCGGACCTTCTTGAGAAAATGAAAAATGAACAGGGTGATAATGCCTTCGATGAACATAACCGGCACATGGGCGAGAACAGCCAGTTGGGCTGCCTGGAGAAAGGCTTGGCCGGTGGAGATGAGGGCCGCGGCCACCAGGAGCGCGCTGAACCCAATGGCGGTGAAACCGCAGGCAAAAGCTCCAACCGAAGACACCAGCCCGGGGCGGCGGAGCAGCGGTCGGCACAGGTAACTGCAGATAACGGCGGGCAGAGCCATGATGACCGTATTCACCCCCAGTACGGTCAGCCCGCCGAACTGGAAGAGAATGGCCTGCAGGAGCAGGGCGATGAGGATCGCGGGCACCGCGGCCCACCCCAACAGCAGCCCCATGAGGCCGTTGAGCACCAAGTGCAGACCCACCGGTCCCACCGGAACATGAATCAGAGTGGCCACAAAGAACGCTGAGGAGAGGATCGCGACCCGGGGAATGACCTCATAATCCATCTTCGCGAGGCCAACAGCGGTTCCCAGCGCCGCCAGGGCGGCACCCCCACCCAGGACCGCCGGGCTGAGCACTCCTTCCGAAATATGCATGATCTTGCCTCCGACATGTGCGCCCCCTGCGGCTCGATAACGCCTGTCCCGTCGCCATCGACAAGACAAAGAAAAGAAAAAGCCATGAAGGCGCAGTCCTCTCCCGAGGATCATGAGCCTTCATGGCTTTCTTATGGTTTTGCCCGACTATGGTGTGCCTTGGAGCTTCTTGCCCCACATTATCATTGGCCCTGAGCCAGATTCGGCTATTACGTCAGATATCGCGGTGCGTCAAGCGGAAACGCTTTTCTTTGGGTTGATTCTCTCCTACCGCTGTCCCTTCATGCCTGGTTCTTTATAGATCTCTCGCGACCCTGCCTTGCCATGAGAGAATTGAAGCGATGGGCCTCTCTATCAGAGCACTTCGAGAATGGTGCACTTGAGGTAGCGGGTTTCCGGCATGGCGAGCAGGACAGGGTGGTCGAGGGCCTGCCCGCGGACCTCGAGGACGCGCAACTGGCGGCCGCTGGCCTGGGCCGCCTTGATGAGCACCTCCCGGAACCCGGCGTCACTGAGATGATAGGAGCAGGAGCAGCTGACCAGAATCCCACCTGGTTCGAGGAGCAGCAAGGCGCGGCGATTGAGGTCGGTGTAGCCTTTCAGGGCCTGGGGGAGACTGCTCCGGGTCTTGGCAAACGCCGGCGGATCGAGGACGATCAGGTCAAAGGCGCCTTTCTTCGCCGATTTAAGAAAAGTGAAGGCCTCTTCCTGCTCAAACCGGCAACATGAATCCAAGCCGTTGCGGGCGGCACTCAGCCGGGCCTGGTCGAGACCCTCCCGGGATTGGTCGACACCAACCACCTCAGACGCTCCAGCCGCTGCTGCCGAAAGGCTCCAGGCGCCGTTGTAGCAAAAAAGGTCGAGCACCCTTCTGCCTCTTGCCCAGCGGCGGAGGGCTTGGCGATTGTCGCGCTGGTCGAGATAGAAGCCGGTCTTTTGCCCATGCAGCGGATCGATGAGGAACTGGAGACCGTCGATTTCGATCCAGCAGGGTACCGGCAGTTCACCGTGGGCAACGCCTTTTACCAAGGGCAGGCCTTCGAGGGTGCGCACCGGGGTGTCGTTTCGAAAAACCAGGGCCCGGGGCTGGAAGAGCTCGATTAAAAGGCCCTGGAGCAGGTCTTCCAGGCGTGACATACCCAGCGTGGTGATCTGATAGACGAGGATCTCGCTGTAGCGATCCACAATCAAGCCCGGCAGACCGTCGGCCTCGCCATAAACCAGCCGGGCACATGGGGAAGCGGCATAGAACAGGTTCCCGCGGCGCTCGGCCGCTCTCTGCAGAAGCTCGCGGAACCATTCTCGGGACGGTTTTTCGTGGGGGCCGCAAACCAGGCGCACGGCAATCAGGGAATGAGGATTGAAATAGCCGCTGCCAAAACCCACGCCCCGACTCGAATGGACAGCCACCCACCCCCCCGGTTCCAACTCGGCGGGTGGTTCTGCGAGTTCATTGCTGAACACCCACTTGTGGCCCTGGAGCAAACGTCTTTCCCTGCCGGGGAGGAGCTGGATGTTCTTGAGATCATTCATGCCGCATCGTCTCTTTCAAATAAAAAAAGCGCCCTCTGACGGGCGCTCAAAGGTGTTGCCCGAATCAGGACGATCAACCGTTCCCGGCCCGGATGGTTTCGAGCAGAATCTGGTAGTCTTCATAGATGTCCGCCGAGCTCTCGATCACTTCATAAAGATCATCCAACTCCATATTGATGACGGCATCCTTGTCAGGAGATTCTTCCTTGAGCTCGATCCAGATCCAGTCCAAGAGCATCTCTTCGGGATCATCGTAGCCTTCTTCCCGCTTGTCCAGGGTTCCATCGCTGACTTTTTGGGCCACCCGTCTCAGGGCGGTCTTCACGAAAACCTTCATCTCCATGGCACATAGCCTCCATTCATCCCAGACCAACCGGGCTGGTCTGCACTCAAGCAAAGCTCAGTACTGCTCCACAAAATCAGAGTGACCATTAGTCCCGGGCGTCATTCCCGCGAAGGCGGGAATTCAGAAAGACCACCAGGATGCCCGCTTTCGCGGGCATCCTGGTGAAAATCGGACACCCCTTTGGGTGGCGCTGCACTTCGGGTCATAGCCGCAGATCGGTTCACTGCCGTGTCACACCCGGCTTAATAGCTTATCTCTGTAAGCGATTCAATCATTTTTTCCGAATACTTGCAGTTTAAGGTTGTTTTTTCGGAAGCGGCTCCAGATCCTCTCACCCTCAGCCGCCGATGTTCGCAATTCCATCCGCGACCCATCACCGGTATAATTCTCCCGGTCAGAATCGAAAGGTGCCTGACCGGAAGTTCGCTGCGCCAACAGCGGGTATGAGCGCTAACCAACCGATCGAAGAGGGGTCAACATGCAAAAGCGAAAGACTTCGGATGTTCCGGAGAAGCAATTCCTGCTCGACGCCATAACCGTTCATGATTCCTGGCGACTGTTCAAGATCCTGGCCGAATTGGTAGACGGCTTCGAAGCACTCTCGGATATCTATCCGGCGGTTTCCATTTTCGGTTCAGCCCGCGTCAGACCGGGCGATGAACCCTATGAGAGGACCGTCATTATCGCCCGGAAGCTGGCTGAAAACGGCTTCAACGTCATCACCGGGGGCGGCCCCGGCATCATGGAAGCGGGCAACAAGGGCGCCCGTGAGGGAAAGGCGAGTTCTATCGGGCTGAATATCATGCTGCCGCTGGAACAGGAGCCCAATCCTTTTTCCAACGTCAAGCTGGATTTCCAGTACTTTTTCGTGCGCAAGGTCATGTTCGTCAAGTACGCGCAGGCCTATATCGGCATGCCCGGCGGGCTCGGCACCCTGGACGAGATTTTCGAAGCCCTCACCCTCATTCAGACCAGGCGCATCAAACCCTTTCCGGTGATCCTGGTAGGCCGTGATTACTGGAGCGGCCTGGTCGACTGGATCAAAGGCACCCTGCTGGAGCAACACTATATTTCCGATACCGATATGGACCTCTTCAGCGTGATGGACGATCCCGATGAAGTGGTCCGGACGATCAAACGCTATGTGATCGTGTGACTCGAATCAGGTGCTCTCCCCGGCAACGTATTCCAGATGCCCCTCGTGCGGCAGCAGGGCGGCGGAACCTTCGATGAGGATACTCGCCTTGTAGCGGTCCTCCAGTTCCAGGAGATCGTTCCGCTTGCGGTTGAGGAGGTAGTTGGCCACGTTCAGGTTGAGGGTGGCTTTGACCTGGGACACTTTCTTGTGGCTGAGGGTGTGCCAGATCTTGCGGAGGTTGCTCAGCGCCAGGGTCTCGGTCGACCGGACCAGTCCCGCGCCATGGCACAGCGGGCATTCTCCGAACGAGCCCTGCATGATGTTCAAGCCCAGGTGCTGGCGCGAGAGTTCCAGGAGGCCAAAGCGGGAAATGCGGCCGACGGTGATCTTGGCCTTGTCCTTCTTGATTTCTTCCTTAAACCGGCGTTCCACTTCCCGCGCATGGCGACTTTCCCGCATGTCGATGAAATCGATGACAATCAGCCCGCCGAGATCGCGCAGACGCAACTGGCGCGCAATTTCGACGGCCGCTTCCAGGTTGACCTTGAAAACCATCTCTTCGAGCACCCCGTTGCCGTTGGTGCGCCCGGAATTGACATCGATGGCCACCAGTGCTTCGGTTCGGTCGATGAACAGGGAGCCGCCCGATTTCAAGGGCACCCGCTGGCGGAAAATCTGGTCGATCTGGTCTTCCAGATTGAACCTGCTGGTGATCGGACCCTCTTCCTTGTAGAGCTTCACCGCTCGCTCGTGAGCCGGGCTGATGATGCGCACGAATTCCTTGACCGTCTTGAGAACCTCCCGGTCGTCCACCAGGATGGTCTTGATGTTGGGATTGAAGTAATCCCGCAGGATCTTCAGGGCCAGATCCTGGTCTTTATGAATGAGCGAGGGCGCGGGAGCGCTTTCCACCTGCTTCCTGACTTCTTCCCAGATCTTCATGAGGTGGTTGAAGTCTTTGACAATTTCTTTCTTGGTACGGTTTTCCGCGGCGGTGCGGATGATGAGGCCGAATTCTTCTGGCACCCGGAGATCGTTGAGGATCGTGCGAAGCCGCTCCCGCTGGGCTTCTTCCTCGATTTTGCGGGAAATCCCGCGCTGGGACTGGCCCGGCATGAGGACCACGTCCCGGCCCGCGAGGGAGAGATAGGTGGTGAGGAGCGCCCCTTTGCTGCCGATCTCTTCCTTGACGACCTGCACCAGCACTTCCTGGCCGGGATGAATCACATCCTGGATCCGCACCGGCTCTTCAACCTCATTCTGATAGTATTCCGGGTGAATATCCGAGAGCGGCAGGAAGCCGTTGCGGTCCATGCCATAATCAACGAAGGCGGCCTGAAGGCTCGGCTGGACGTGGGTGATAACACCTTTGTAAAGGTTACCGGTGACTTTGCTGCGGGCCGCCGTTTCGATGAAAAAGCTTTCCAGCGACTGCCCTTCGACAATAGCGATCCGGAATTCTTCCGGATGCACCGCATTGATGATCATCGTTTGATTTGCCATTGCTTGACCTTACTCTTTTTTTCCCGTGAGCCTGGACGCCTGATGCTGTTTCGCCTGATAGAGGAAGGTGCGCAGTGCCACTTCCCGGTTGGGCTGAATGGTGCCATCATAGGGAGCGTCGAGGTAGGGAATGCGCATTTGATGGAGCAGGGGTTTGAGAATGGCCGAACAGATGGTGCTCGGCATGCAGGTAAAGGGAAACACGTTCACAATGCCATCGCAGCCGTGATGGGCGTATTCGAGCGCTCCGCCGATGCTGAGCGCGGCTTCGGTGCCGATGGCAAAGGTGAACAGGCGATCGGCCTCGAGCCGCCGTTCGATCTGGCCGATACGGTGATCCGCCTGGATATCCAAATGCTTGAAGGCGCTGCGATAAACCTGGTGCTGACGCCACGCCTGGTAGAGCTTTTCGATTTCAAGGTCCAGCCATTGCCGCCCGGCTTCCCACAGGGTCTTGCGGTCTTTGTCCTGCCAGGCCGTAAGGCAGCGGCGGCGGAGCTTGCGGGCCCGTTCGAAGGAAACGTAATTGACCCATTCACCCAGCGAAGCGTCCACCACTTCCCCGCCGAAGGCTTCGAGCTGCCGGATGATATTTTGATTGGAATCGGGATGGGTGCGCAGATAGATTTCGCCCACAATCCCGATGCGCGGTCGGCGCGGCTGCCTTGGATCGATGAAGGTGCGAGCCGTGGCAACGATCTCTTCCAGAAGCTGCAGAAGCTTATCGAATTCCAGGCGGGCGCCGCTGACCTCAATTTCGGTCGCCATCCGCTGGAGCGCCTCGGTCATGACGGCATCAGTCATGCCCGCCCGCCGCTCGTAGGGACGGACCCGCCAGACCGTCCGGTCCAGCACGTCGGCAATGATCACGGCCATATAACCCAGCTTGCGGAAAATCGGGGCGCGCTCGGGAGCGATAATACCGTTGGTGGCATAGGAATCTTCCGAGGAAAGATAGACAATGGGGATCTCACGAAAGTCCTCGAACCGGTCCAGAACCAGCCGCTGGAGTTTGTTATACATGCCGAATCGGCAGGGACCGTCGGCATCCGGCATGAAATAGACGTAGCGTTCGGGCACGAAGGCCGCTCCCAACCGCTCCTTTTCCTGCTGCAGGTAGAAGAGGATGTCCCCAAGGGTCACCTGGCAGGGGAAACACTCCTTGCCCGACGTGAATTCCCGCCCCTGCGACAGCCCTCGGTAGGTCTCCAGCACGATGGCGTCGACTCCCACCGCCCGAAAGCTGGCCGCAATGAGACGGCTGCCGAAGGGAGCCATATCAGGGATGAGAAGGGTTCTTCCGGAAACATCGAACTGCTTGACGCTGGTCTGAAAACGATGAAAGGCATGAAGATCGGTCGTTGCTGACATCGTGAGCTGCTGTCTTATCCCTTGGTCCGTCGGTTCACGGCACACCTCCCCTGTCCTTCCGACAGAGGGCGCATGCCGCAACGGGGTTACCGGCACATGGCCTCGTATGGCGTATCTGCCTCATAATGATTTTTGGACGATTTGTCTTGTAGATTTTTCACAACATTCTGAAACGCTTCGATGCGGGTCAGGAGCCCGGCTACCGCGCTGTGTTCGTCGAGTTCGAGCACGAGTGCCGGTTTTTCCCGCAGGATGTGGCGATAGAAATGTTCAATGAACGAATCCGCGCCGCAGCTGAAATTGGTCAGGTGAACCCCATACCAGTTGGGCGTGCGGGCAATGCGTTTGGCGGTACGCAGGATTTTGGCCCCCTGGCCCCAGTACATCATGGGAAAATCGCTGAGATCCTCCGACTCGACCTCGAGAAAATCCATGGGCAGAGCCCTGATTCCCAGCTTGGCCAGGTGCCTTCCCAGTTGCAGGTTGGAACGCTCGTCGTGGAGATTATACGGGCGGCCGGTGACGACCCAGAGCGCTTCGCCCGACGCCATCCCGGCGAGGACAGCCCGGCCGCGCTGAAAGAGATCCTGGCGAAACCGCTGCTGCCGGTCCCAAGCCTGCTGCACAGCCCTCTCGAGAGTTGCCGCCGAGGGGCGGATGTCGTCCGGGAGGCTGGCGAGGAGCGCTTCCGCGACCTGCCTTGGGCCTTCCTTGAGATAGAGCGTCGGCCGGATGAGACGTTGATCCGAGATCCCGAGAGCCGCCCGCACCAGGTACTGCGAGCTTTCCACCAGCGGGCAGAAGAAGCCGGTTTCATGCGCCTCAGGAGTGGGCATGTCGATCACGTTGGGCAGGAACAGGAATTCGGTCCGGTCCAGGAGATGGTGCACGTGGCCATGGAACACCTTGACCGGGAAGCAGGTTTCGGCCGTCATGCTTTCAACGCCGGCCAGGACCAGTTTGTTGTTGGTGCGCGGGCTCAACAGGACCGTGAACCCCAGGTTGGAGAAGAGATGCGACCAGAAAATCCCCCACTCGAGGCTGTGCAGTGCCAGCGGAATGCCCACCGTGGGCCGGGATGGCGTATCCCTGCCAGCCACTTCCAGGAGGCTGATGCCTTTCTCCTCGAGGGCTTCCTGGAACAGCTGCTGGCGTTCGAGAAAATAATTCGCCTGCGTTTGCCCCTCATGGCGGGTCGCCTCGTAACGACCGCAATCTCCCCCCCAGATGCTCTTATTTCCCCCAAAGTCATAGACCTTCAATTTGCATTCGTTGTGGCACTTCTTATCCGCCCGGCAGATGGTTTCGGTAAAGCTCACCTGGGAACGTGCCAGCCGTTCGAGATTGCGGGTCTTGCCGACAACCTCGCCCCGGTGGTAGCGCTCCCGCACCGCCAGGGCCGCCCCGAAGGCTCCCATGACCTCCCGGTGTTTGGGAACCAGGATGGGCCGGCCGAGCACTTTTTCGAAAGCCGCCACAATCCCCCGGTTCAGGGAGGGCCCCCCCAGGAACATGATCCGCTGGCCGATGAAGCGCTTCTCCACAACCCGGTTGAGGTAGTTATGAACGATGGCGTAGCAGAGCCCGGCGATCAGATCCTCCCGCCGTGCACCCTTCTGAGCGTAGCTCACCAGGTCGGATTCCATGAAAACGGTACAGCGTTCCGCCAGGTGAATGGGCGTTCGGGCGGATAGCGCCACTTCCTGGAACTCGCCCACGATGTTGATCTTCATCTTGTTGGCGAGTTCGTGCAGGAAACTGCCCGTACCGGCGGCACAGACCTTGTTCATGTCGAAATCAAGGGGATGAGTCTGATCGATCCGGATGTACTTGGAATCCTGGCCGCCGATTTCAAAAATGGTGTCGATTTCCGGGTCGACCGCTACGGCGCCCCGGGCATGCGCCGTGATTTCATCGATGATGAGATCAGCATCCAGGAAATCCCCCACCACGTTGCGCCCGGACCCGGTCGTCGCTACCGCCAGGAGCCGGACCCGGCTGCCGACTTCCCGGTCGATGGTCTGCAGCAGCCGCTGGGTGACCTCGATGGGCTTTCCCTGCGTGGCCACGTAGCATTTGTGCAGGATCTGCCCCTGGTCGTCGATCAGGGCATACTTGGTTGAGGTCGAACCGATATCTACCCCGAGAAACCCCTGGGCCGGGCTCTTCCTGCGAGTCCCCCACGGCGACAGGGTATTGTCCGGGTCGAAGTGGGTGAGTTCCAGTTCAAGTCGGTCGGCGCTGGGGAACTGGTAGGTTGCCTCCGCTCGCCGCACGTCCAGCCGGGCGGGATCAATCCGGCTGCGCCACCCCTGCCTCTGCGCCTGCAGGGCGACGCCCAGTGCGCCCAGGGAGGTGTGGTGAGGCGGTACCTGGAGATCTGGAAAATAGTGTCGGAAGGCCTTTACCTGCAACCGGTTGGACGCCATGCCGCCGATGAAGACAATAGGATCCGTCAACTGCCGGTTGGCAACGATGGTACTGAGATAATTGGCGGCGTTGCCGTAGTGGAGCCCGGCGATGATGTTGGGCAACGATTCGCCCTTGTTCTGCAGATGAATCATGTCCGACTTGGTGAAAACCGTGCAGCGGCAGGCCACCGGTGCGGGATAGGTGGCTTTCAGCCCCAGGGCGATGAAATCATCGAGGGTCTGCTGGAGCTTCTCCTGATCCATACGGAATTCGGCGCCGTACATGGAAAGCGCGAGCCGTTCCGCCTGCTGATCCATGAACGAACCCGTTCCCGAAGCACAGGGACCGTTCATATTGAAGGCTTGCAGCTGCCACTGACCGTTTTCATGGGCGAGCTGAAACAGGGATGCGTCCTGGCCGCCGATGCTGATGATGGACCGTACCCCCGGCACCAGCTGGACCACCCCGAGGATCTGTGAAATCGTTTCCACCTCATAGGGCACTCCGAACATTTCGGCCAGGAGCTGACCGTTCACTCCGGTGAAGCTGATCGAACGGATCTCCCCGCCCTCCTCCAGCGCGGCCGTCAAGTCATTGAGCACCCGCAGGGTCTCTTCGAAAAAGAGCCCGAAGTGGCGAAGATAGGGGGTCTCAATGACCACCTGCCGCCGCTCATCGATCACCACCCCGTTGATACTCACTGAACCAACGTCAATGCCAACATCGTAAACCATCAAGCTCTTCCCTGGTCCTGGTTGCAGTCGATCCTTCCCCTGGATTCAGCAGGTGCTATGCAGGCTGAAAGTGCGGGTAATATAAAGTCTTCAGAATGAATGTTCAATGCTTCTGTTGCAGGGCGGCGGGGTTGGCTCCGGCCAACGGGTGAGGGTGAGTTCATCTGAGCTCCTGGGCACTTCTTTACAATTGCTTCGCATGTGCCCAGGACAAGTGCTGCTCCGGCCTAACTACGAATAGCTCCTGTAGAAAGCTTCAGCAGTGAATTTGACGAATTCCTCGGTCTTTTCGAAACTGCGGGCCACAACCTGCCAGAGCTCCAGGCGTGCAATCTCGGTCTGCAGATCCCTGGCCGCTTTACCGCTGCAGCCAAGGATGTCCTGAACCGATCCCACCGCCACTGAAACCGGTGCCCTGAGCTACCTTCAGCCCTTCCCTGGCGAGCGACAGAGCAAACGCCATGGGTGCCGGCGTAGCCTTTTCAAGCTTGGTTTCGAAGCACAGCGCACTGAACACCTCTCATCCGCCTCGCCGGCTGTGTAGAGTCGATCAGCCATGGCATATTTCCCCAGAAGTAGCCTTCCCGAAACGTCGTCAGCTCCTGGCGCTGACCAAATTCGAGGCTTGCGGGTCCGCTGAGCCGCGGCCTGAGCGCCCGATAGTAATCCTTGTCAATCTCGGTATCGAAGGATCTCCCCTCGGTCAGGAGCCTGCTCTGCGAGGAAATCGCGGCTCCCTTCCAGGAGGCCGACCTCGCAAGGCCGTCCCCGCAGCGTGACCTCCACCTGCGCTCAGCCGGTCAAGGCCTTCTCGAACGGGCACTGGACCTGCAAAAAAAGCAGGAGCTTGCGGATTAAGGGAAGAGCCATGTTTGTTGGGTCTCGTTGTCACTCAACCCAACCTACAGTGGAGCTCGCCTTTTGGGAATGAAAGATTCAAACCTAAAGGAGCCAGAGTTTGCTTGGTACAGCGGTCCACTGCGGGCGAGAATCATTGGTACGGCTGCTTGCATTCCTTGGAAACCTTCTGACGGCGGCCGAACTCAACCCCGTCGATTCCGGCCCGAACCCCGCAATAGTACGCCCGGCACTCGCCATCGGGGTCTTCCAGTGCGATGGTATGACGCTTGATGCGAATCTGAAGCTTGCAGTCCTGGGGGGCGTCCGGATCGTCGGCGTCAGGAACCGATTGATAGCCTGAACCAGTGAAAACCGCGTGACCCTCCATACTACACGTGTGCGCATTGGCGCCGACGTGAACGAACGAAAAATGGACGCGGTTCCCTGCCGATGGTTTCAGGGTCAGGCAATCTTCGGTCTTGACGGGCTCATTGGTACGCTTGTAGGGGTTGAAGATGAAGTTGTCTCTCTGGATGACGTAATTCCCAAATATGTCCTTGTCTTCGGGTGCCGCCTCATGCCATCTCCTCAGTTCACCAATGCGTTCCCGGTAAACCTTCTTGAGGCAATTCTCATCGCGGCACGAACCTCTTTCGATCTGGAGCCAGCGCTTCTGGTCAAGCACCAGGGAGGTACTGTCACTGGCCTGGGACGTTGCTTCCCTGTATGCGACGGACAGTTCTTCGTCTTGAGCGCTCAATTGCGGGTTGCCGCAAATCAGCTTTTCGACAGCGGTGAAGGCCTTGGCACAATCGAAGCCGGCCGCCGGAGAGAGGGTGGGGAACAAAAGGAAGAAGAACAAGAAAAGGAGGATTCGCATGCTGCACTCCTGATCATGCCGAGCATAAACGGGCCGCAAAGGGCATTGCCCTGTGAAGGGCGCAGGCTCACTCCAAACCCTGGGAGGTCGCCCCTCCCATGCTAATGGGCACCGAGCCGGTCTATTTGACTCTCCGGAACCTCGCTCTAACATCAGGAGCGATGATGGAATATATCATCAGCTGATCTCCTGAGATTTGATACTTATAAATTCTTTCAACACCATTACCAAGTTCCCATACAAATTTACCATCATCAATGATACGATATCCATAAGTCGCATCAGCATATAGATTGCCATCCTTTGAAAACTTAAGTTCAGGAATGAAACGAAAGCCATAGATGATATTTTTCTGATCTAGAGCCCGCCATTTACCAAGTAATCCATCAGCAGCAGTTGAGACTGAGACAATACAAATTAAAACAAGTAATATGCATACAATAAATAGGCTTAGAGATCTCACATTATAAATCATTGTAAATCCTCCATGATATGGGTAAGATCATCTGCTACAAAAACCCTTGCTCCGAAATGACAAAGTCAAGAAAATGATAGCATTTTGGCAAAGTGGACGCAAAATCATTTCCCCCTCCGTTTTATGAGGAAAGCCCTGGAAGCCGGCGTGATCAGCGGCGAGGCAAACCGCGCCGGGCAATTTGTTCCAGTTTTCGGGAAAGCTGGTGAGCATTGCGGAGCGCGTTGTGCTGCTCCCTCACATACTGTTGGCCTTCCCGGCCCCAGGCACCTCGTTTGCCGCGATCCGCCAGGAACCCCCTGATAGCCTCCGCCATGGCTTCGCCCGTGTCGTGAGGAACCAGCAGGCCGCTGCGACCGGCTGCCACCACCTGCGCCACCCCCGGGGAATCCAGGGCTACCACCGGCAGACCGCAAGCCTGGGCTTCGAGATAGACCATCCCGAGGGATTCACCAATCCCCGGAAAAGCAAACAGATCCGCCGCAGAGTAGTATTGGGCCATGTCGCCCGGCGCCACGCCACCGGTGAAAACAGTTTTTCCGGGAACAAAGGTTTCCGCCAATTCCCGGACCAATGATGCCATCGGGCCATCGCCAACAACCAGCAAAGTGAATCGCAGCTCCCGCCCATTAAGGCGGGCGAGGGCACGAAACAGGCAGGCCAGGCTTTCCACCTTGACGCCAGGCCGGAAGCGCGCGGCGGTCATGAGGACCGTGGCCTCAGCGGCAATCCCATACTGCCGTCGAATGCGGACCCTGGCTGCTTCATTGGGTTGAAAGACTTCCGGGTTGATGCCGGGTGCCAGGTAGGTGATCCGCTCGGAGGGAACGATTCTTCTCAGGGCTTCGAGGTCGTTGCGGTTGTTGGTGAAGACTGCGGCTGCGGTTTTCAGGGCCATACGGTTCAGGGTGAAGCCCAGCCGGGTTCGCGCCGTTTTACGCCGCCGAGTACTGTACATGGGCTGAAAGAGTACATAGGGGATTTGGCTGAGGCGGCTGACCGCCTGCCCCACCAGGTCCGGCGACTTGTAATAACTGTGGTAGGTGAGCCAGAGGTCCGGACGGAACGACTGGATCCGTCGGTGCGCCTCGACCACGCTTGCAGCGGCCTTGAACCACCCCCCCCCGGACT
>Ga0302250_1000771_pt1 | contig 27973 bp, 25 predicted proteins | sample AAG_RA_Asp_MG_FD_193536 | JGI IMG/M metagenome (GOLD analysis project Ga0302250, IMG submission 193536) | Enriched activated sludge microbial communities from anaerobic digester in WTTP, New Holstein, Wisconsin, United States - AAG_RA_Asp | ecosystem: Engineered > Bioreactor > Anaerobic >... | reverse complement strand
GTAATAGTGTAACAATACCAGACAATTGCGTCGAAACAATATCACAAATGGAGAAAGAACAAAAACAAAATATACGGGTTTTGATATAAATATCAGAATGTTACAGTTTCCGGACGGAAACTAAATAGCATAAAAAACACCCTGCAGGTCAAAAAAAATTTGCATCCTCCACTAAGCATATGTAACATTTTGAAGCAGTAACGACACACAACTGTTTACCCGAACCGATAGATGAACCGGCCATCCTGATACAGTTCAATCGGCCCATCCTGGGAAACCTTGATCACCTTGCCGAAGAAGGAGGCGGCGATGGCGGCGGTGGTACGGCCTCCACCGATCACCATTTCGCGGGCATGGGAGGTGTCGATGATGAAGCCGGTTTCCAGCAGCTTGCCGCGGGTGTCCAGCACGGTCAGGCCGTCGGATGAGAGAATCCGCAGCAACGTGCCGGACTGTTTCAGCTCGGCAATCCCCTGCCCCCTGACCCGGTTGATCAGCAGTCGTCCAATCGGGTCATCACCACCCACCGAGCCTTTTTTCAGCGATGTAAGCTGGCGTGATGTACCGGCGTGGATCAGGATAACGGTGCCGTGCCGCAGCTTGGAGACGGCATACACGGTCCAGAGCAGGTCGTCCGCCGCCTCCCGTCCCATGTCGTTGCCCAAAAACGAGTGAAATATGTCGGGATCGAAGATCGCCCAGACCCCCTTACGCCTGATCAGCAGCCTGGCCGGGCTGATCAACACCTCAATCTCGGAGACCTCGTTGACGGTTACGGCAAAGGCACCGCTGCCGGCCCGACGGACCAGTGAAAACATCTCACGCTGGGTCAGACGCTCTATGTCGGTTTGAACCGCATTGGCCACGGTTCGCAGGACGCCGATCACCTGCATCTGGATGCCGGCCACAAAGAACAGGTTGTTACCATCAATAAAACGGTAGGTCAGCGGATTGTCCAGAAAGGTGGGCGAGATGCCCTGGTGGGGCTGCAACGGGATCAGGTTGTGGCCACGGGCCTTGATCATCTTGCGCAGGGCCGGTTCGGTGGTGCGGTGCACCAGAAAACCGGTGGTGGCCGGCTTGCCTTCGTAACGCTGATAGGAGAGGTTTTTAAGCAGCTGGATCAGTTGCTGGATCGGCCAGAAGCCTTTACTGCTGTCGCCCCGCAGAAAGCGGGCCACGGTGATATCCATGATCGAGGCCAACAGGGCGGTGCGAAAGTGGGCGGCAAACCCCTCCAGCTTGAAGCCGCTGTAGAGGCCCGAAAAGGCCGCCAGCAGTTCATGGCAGAAGCGCGTTTCTGTTTTGGTAAAGGGCAGACCGGGCCGGACAGCGGAAAAGGTGTAATTGCGCCCTTCGATGTCGATGACCTGTGTCAGGCCACCTTCAACACTGTGGGGCGTTGTCTCCGACTCGTCGGCAGGTGCAAAGGCGATGGCGGCATCGCCCAGCAGGCTGCTGATGGCAGGCTTGATGGCATCAAAGACGTTGATCGGCATGGTGTAGGGTTCCTGATATCTGGAAATCTGTGCACTGGAGGTAGTGTTTGGGACGCGTTGTTAAGGAGTATACCAGCGTAAAACCGTCTGTCCAGTGGCGACATTGCAGGTTTTCGGCTTTGCAGAGACCTTGTTTTACAGTATAGATAGGCCATATTGTTTGCTGGAGGCCACCATGTCACGCCCGATCTTTATCACTATGCTCTGCCTGTCACTGGCGCTGCTCACCCTAGCCTGCCCTGTATCTGCAAAGCCGGTCTGTGTGGAGAGCGAGGGTGAAGCGGTGATTGTGCGGGGCGATCTGCCTTCAGCCAGGATCGAGGCGATCAACCGGGCCAAATGGGCCGCGGTTGAACAGGTGGCGGGGGTTGAGGTCAATAGTCGCACCATTGTTCAGGATTCGGCCCTGCTGGACGACCTGATCACCACCCGGACACGGGGCGTGGTCACCAGCCATCGCCTGATCAAGGAGCAGAAGAACGTTGACGGCGTCACGGTGCGGGTTGCGGCCTGTGTCGAGCCTGCACAGGCCCGTGAAGCGGTCTCACCGCTGGCATTAAACAGCGCCGTGGCAGTCTTTGTGCCGGCACGACAGCTGACTGGCGGCAAACAGGTGCAGTACGACGACAGCACCAGCTTCAGTGAGGCGCTGAACTGTGCTCTGATCCAGAAGGGGTTTACCGTGCGCGACCTGGCCGCCGGACCCGCCATCAAGACGGCCGACATGGACCGGGCCCTTAAAGAAGGCAACGTCATCGCCCTGCGCTCCCTGGCCTACCGTTACCAGACCAACACCATCCTGATCGGCCGGATCGAACCGACTATCTCCACCAGCCGCGGCCAGGATGTGGGCTACGGCATCAGCATGCCCTTCACCACAGTGACCGCACGTCTTACCTACCGCCTGTTGACCCGTGACGGAGGCGGCCAGCTGGCCATACTGGCCGCCGGCAGTGAAGAGGCAACCGGCCTGGCGCCGACACCGGCCGATGCCCAGGCTGCGGCACTCAAGAATCTGGCCGACCGTGCTGTTCCGGTTATCATGGCCAAGGTCGACCAACGGATCAGGGAACTGGCCGCCAAGGTAACGGTGACGGTCGAAGGGGTCAACAGCCCGGAAGAGAGCTTTGCCGTTCGCGATACCCTGCAACGGATCACCTGGGTGGCCGGCGTTGAGGATCTGGGCCTGGGCCAGTTCCGGGTCAGCTTTCCGGAAAACCCGCTCTATCTGGCCAACAGCCTGACCCAACGCGGCTTCAGGATCGTCAGCTACAGCAAGGACACCATCAGGGTGCGCCGTCAATGAAGGTTCTGTTCATCCATCCCTACGGCAGCAATTTTCTGGCCGGCAAACCGGACATCACCACCATCTTCAACGTAATGCCCCCCCTGGGGCTGCTCTCAATCATGGCCTGGCTGGAGCGGCATGCGGTTACCTCCGCGATCATCGACTGCTATGCCACACCGATGCCGCAGGATGCGTTGGTGGACGAAATTATCCGCCGAGCCCCCGATGTCGCGGCCTTTTCCTGCACCACCTCCTCCTTTCCGGAGGGCAACCGGATCGCCGAGGCGCTCAAGGCGCGCAACAGCCGGATCACCACCGTCTTCGGCGGTGCCCACGCCTGCACCATGGGGCCTCAGCTGCTGGACCGCTTTGCGGCCATCGACTACCTGGTGCTGGGAGAAGGTGAGCAGACCATGCTGGAGCTGGTGCAGGCCGGCTGCCGCAACCCGGCCGCCATTCCCGGCCTGGCCTACCGAGACAGTCAGGGAAGTAGTGTTGCCTCGGCACCCCGCGACCTGATCCCTGATCTGGACCAGCTCCCTTTTCCGGCCTACCACCTGCTGCCCGGTTTTCCTGAAAAGTACAAGCTGCCGCTGTTCAGTTCGCCAAAATTTCCCAATACCAGCATCATCTCCAGCCGCGGCTGTCCCTACCAGTGTTCCTACTGCGACCGCTCGGTCTTTGCTAAGGGCTTCCGCTTCAATTCGCCGGATTACATCCTTGAGCATGTGGCCATGCTCAAGCGGGACTACGGCATCCGCCACGTCTTCTTCTACGACGACCTGTTCACCTTCGACCGCAAGCGGGTGGCCGAATTCTGCGAACTGAAAAAGAAAAAAGGGATCGATGTCGGTTACAACTGTATTGCGCGGCTGGAACATGTGGATGCAGAACTACTGAAATTGCTTAAAGATTCAGGCTGTTGGCAAATCAACTTCGGCATCGAGTCGGGCGACCCGGAGATTCTCAAACAACATCGCAAATTTTACGGACTGGACGAGGTGGGACGCAAGCTGCAGATGGTGAAGGATAGCGGCATGCGGGTCAAGGGGCTGTTTATGGTGGGCCTGCCGGGCGAGGACGAGACCGCCATCCGGCGCACCATCGACTACGCCCTGTCGCTGCCGCTGGATGAGATCAACGTCACCAAATTCACCCCCTTCCCCGGCGCTCCGGTTTACCGGACCCTTGAGCAGTTCGGTCAGTTTACTGAAGATTGGGAACTGATGAACTGCATGAACTTTGTCTTTATCCCCAACGGCATGACCAAAGAGCAGTTGGAGGGGTTGTACGACGAATTTATCAGCCGTTTCTACCGCCGCACCCGCATCCACTGGGGCTACACCCGGATGCTCTGGAAATCGCCCCACAGTGTGCTGGATTTCCTGAAAAACCTGCCGGCCATCATCCGCTTTGAGCGGCAACAAAAATGGTGAAGCTGCTCCTCAGCATCGCTTGGATGCGCTAACAAGCCTTATCGGTCAGTGTTTGCCGCTGAGGGCTCTTCAAAAGACCCTGCCGACGCCCATGGTCTGAATAAGCTTTTTTGTGCTTCTTTTTATGTTTCTTGTACGGCTTGTGGGGAGCAGGCGCGCCAGGGAGCGTCACCCTGACATCCGGAGGCGCTGGCGCAAATAGCCGTGGTGGGGTTGGCAATTTGGATGGCGCCGGCAATCCCGGTGGCGGAGGTGGCAGCGGCAACCCCGCGTGGGTCAGCGATGCCATCACCACAAGGCAGATCGTCATAAGGGTAGACCGCAACAGATAGTTCATGTGTAGTATCTCCCCTTTGGTTACTTCTTAAAAAAATCTCGAATGTTACGACCGGTGCGTTTGAGTCCTTCCCAAAACGTGACCCCGGCCTGTTTGCCGTCTTTTTTGATTCCCTGTCCAGCCTGCTTGAATCCTTCCTTAATTTCACTGCCTGCCTGTTTGCTGTCCTGTTTGATCTCCTGCCCGGCTTGCTTAAAGGCCTGCTTGGTTTCCTGACCGCTTTTTTTAGCGTCTTCCTTGATGGTCTTGCCGGCCGTTTTAAAGGCCTGCTTGGTCTCGCTGGCCGACTGCTTGACCTCTTCGGCAAACTGATTAGCCCAGCCGGTGGCCTGGCAACAGACCAGCAGAGCGACGATCAATGCTGTAAGACGAATCATAGTGTGCTACCTCCTGAAGGCGGAAAGTCGAAGTGCTGCCGGCACCAGCAACAGGGCGGCCAAGGCGGTAAAGCCAACCCCGAAGTTGGTGGCCCAGCCGATGGAGGACATGGCGCCATAATCAGTCAAAGCCAGGGAACCAAAACCAGCAATCGTGGTCAGGGCCGATAGCAGCACCGACCGGCCGGCCTGAACAAACACCTGGCCCTGCTGCTCTGGTCCAACCTCTCCGCAACGGTGCTGGATATGCAGCCCGTAATCGCTGCCCATACCCACAATGGTAACCAGGACCATGATGTTCATAAAGTTGAGCTTCATACCCACCAGTACCATGGTACCCAGCATGGCCACTGCACCGAACAGCACCGGCCCCAGGGATGAAGCGATCCCCAAAAGGTTCTTGAAATGCGACAACAAAAGCAACAGCACCAAAACACTGCCCAGGCCAACACCGTTGATGGCACTCCGGCGAACCGCGGCCAGCAGTTCGTCGCTGACCAGATCGGTTCCGGTCACCCGCGCTGTCGGGGCAGCAACTCCAAGCTGGTGTACAAAAGCATTCTGATCCAGCTGACCGGGCCGGTAGTAGAGATAGGTTAACGCATGCCAACCGGTGTGATCCTCTAACAGGTGACGCTCCACGACACTTCGTAACGGCGAGGCTGCCAACTGATTGATAATCACGGTTTCATCAACCAGCCGTGTCAGGCTACCGGCCTTGATCTGACTCAAGTACAACTCGAAGGAACCAGGGCTAAAACCCTTTTGTTCCAGACTTCTGGCCAATTCTACAGCTGAGATGGCGGCAGACCGCAACAGGTTCGTGATCTGCCGTTGCTCCTGCTGGCGATTCATGGTTTGTCCCAGACTGGACCAGGCCTGTAGCTTACCCTGCCCTGCCAGATCCGCAGCAAGAGACTCAACCGCAAGATTGCGCTGCATGACCTCGGCCTGAGTCGCCCCGTCAACTGCCACTAACAGGCTTTTGGGAGCCAGATTCAGGTGCTGTTCCACCAGCTCCTGGGCCCGAAACGCTTCAGAATGCTGCGGCTGTAGATTCTTCAACTCACCATCAAAAGAGGTCCGCAGACTCGCCAGGGCAAAGAGCAGCAGCATCCCACCAGAGAGCCACAGCAGAAGACGCGGCCAGCGGCCCGAGAGCCTCCACAGCCACCCCATACCCAACGCGGGCAACGGACGATACTGACGACCAGGTGAATCGATCATCCGCAGCAGCAAGGGGGTTGAAAACAGGGTGGCATACAGGGAGAAGATCACCCCCAGCCCCACCAGTATCCCCAACTCCGCCAAAGCCCGCACCTCGGCCCAACTCAAGGCCAAAAACGGCAAAGCCGTTGTCGTAGCCGCAGTGAACAGACCCTGACCGGTATCGACTATTGCTAGGCTGATCGCTTCGTCCGTCGTGGCACCAGCGGTCCGCTCGGTATGGAAACGGTCATACAGGTGAATCGAGTAATCAGTACCCAGGCCGACGATCAGGGCCATAAAGGCAAAGGAGATGATATGAATGCTGGTCAAAAACAGCCCTGCCGTAGCCAGTGCCAGCAAAACACCCAGCGAGAGGATCAGCGGCAGCATCAGGGTCGGCAAAATGCGGCGGTAGACGGCATAGAAGATTCCCAACACCACCACCAGCGACGAGAGGATGCAGGCAAGGATGTTGGACTTCATGGCCGCTTCGTCAATCACGGCGCTGATATGGGCCCCGGCGCAGAAAATCTGGACATGGGCACCCTGGCGGGCCTGGTTGATGCCGGCCACCAGCTTGCGGGCAAAGGCCATCTCCTGCACCGGCTTGACCGGTTCGGCAATCATGATCAATACCCGACCATCGCGGGACAGAAAATAGGGCGAGGACGGGTCCATATCCAGGGCCTGGCTGCCGGCCTTGAGACGAGGCAGGATCAGCTCGCGCAGCCCCAGCGGGTCGGCGACGGAAAGTCCGACACTACTGGCGCCGATTGATCCGGCCAGCTGCGCGGTGAGTTGCTCGAGGGCCTGATCAACGGCCTGTGGACTGAAACGGGCTGCCAGGGTGGCAGCATCTTTGAGCGGCACAAAGGCTGCCGGGTGGGCAGCGGCAAAGGCCACCAGTTCGGTAAAACGCTGAGCCTCGGACTCTTCATAGATGCGGTAGACCACCCGCTTGAAGGCCGGCGCGCCATCCACCTGCAGACTGCGCAGCCGCCCTGCCAGCCGCTCCGCCTCCCCTGGCAGGACGGCAGGATCACCTTCCAACAGAAAATAGGCCTCACGGGCGCCGCCGGACCATTCCAGCGAATCAAGCAAAAGTCGCATGGCCGGCCGGTCAGCCGGAAACAGACGGAAGATGTCAGTCTCGAAACGGATATTCAGTAATGAAAGCAGTGACAGTAGCACCAGCAGCAGAGAGGTGACGACCACCAGACGGGGTGAGGTGCGGGTGATCCGTTCAATCCAGGTCAGGTGACGGATGGTCAGCTGGTTGATCAGGTTCAGCAGACTGGTGATTTCAGGCCGTTTCATAAAAATCAGGGACTCTTCAGTTCGGACAGTGGCAGCACCCGCAACCCCTGCAACGGTACGGTGAACACCTGATCCTCCAGCGGGGTGTTCACTTCCGGCTCTTCCAGGGTCAGGCGAATCCGGTCACCCTCGGCGCTGATCATCTGCAGCTCCAACGGCAGACGCACCCCTGCCAGCACGGCATGGTTGCGATAACGGACCTGTTCCCCGCTCGGCAGGTTCTTTTCCATTACCTGGCCGTTCTGAATACTGATCCGTTCCATCCCGCCCCTGGCAGCAGGACGTTCTATCTGGCCATTCAACGGCGCGCCTGCCGGTGCATCAGACTCCAGCACCCAACGCAGCATGGCAAAACCACGCTGACCGGTTGCAGCCGGGAGTTCATTGAGCAGCCCCTGGTAGGCCACCCCGTTGGCGGGATAGGCCAGGGTCAAACGATCACCGACAACCTGTGCCTCCATCACCGTCGTCCCGAAGGGGGACAGCAGGATCAACCGCAGTTGATCAGGGCGACGGTAGACCATCACCCCACGTCCGGCCAGGTTTTTTTCAGCAGTACGCAGCGAAAGCGTTACGGTGGAGCTCAAGGTCTCCACCACCGCGCCGGGTGTCACCACTGCGGCGCGGTCAGGCACCGGTTGTCGGGCAGCACAGGCCGTCAGGCATGCCACCAGCAGCAGTAAAAACAGTCGAATCATCAGTTACTCCAAACGAAAATCAGCCTCGGTCAGGCCGATATTCCTGCGAGTCTTGCGAAAGGTCATCACGGTCCGGTCACCGGCCCGTTCTTCCAGCACCAGCTTGCGAACCGTGCCGTCGTCTTGCAGCACAATGGTCAGTTCCTTGAGTTGCTCCCCCTTGGCGGGTCGAATCATTACGCTGGTCAGGGAACCGTTCTGCTCGGCCCGCACCTCCATCCCTTCCGGCACACTGGTCACCGGCCTGGCAACCGCGGCAAACCAGCGGGAAAGCCCCTGCTCCGGCGGCAACACAATTCGCTGACGCTCGCCTTGAGCACCCAGACGCTGTTCCAGTACCGTATCCTTTAACAACACCTTGCCGCTGTAGGGCGGGGCCAGCTCCATCAGAAAACGGTCCGGCTTCTTGAAACGGATCGTACCCTGCATGACCAGCTTCTTTTTCATGATCGAGAGCTGCTTTTCCTGGGTCAGGTCGGCAGTAAAATCTTGTATGCCACTAAAGGAACGCCTGAGAATCTCCAGGCCCTCCAGCGGGGTCAGGCTGCGGGCCTGCGCCGGAAGGGCAACCGCCAGTGTCAGAATCTGCAGCAGTATGATCAGTAAACGGCTCATAATGGTCCAATCCCCAAGGTCAGGGTCACCTTCAGCAACTCCTCATGATCGACGACCACCTGCCCCTCCACCAGACAGAGGCGACCAAATGACTTGATGATCCGCGCCGAGACCTCTAACGTTTCGCCAAGTCGGGGGGCACGGCCAAAACGAGCCTGGTCAACAGAGGCCAGAAAGCCCCCCTCTCCTTGCCGCTCCACCGCTGCAATGCCCGATAACTGTGCCACGACCTCCACCAATAATATCTGGGGGAACGCCTGCAAGGAACCGCTGGTGCGATAGCGGGCCGTGGCACTGACGCCGGGCTGCTGCCCAAGCACCCGGTCCAGCATCAGAAACGGGAAACGGTGCGGCAGATATGCGGTGGGGTCGGGGTTAAGCAGGGTCGCCACCTTCCAGGGTGATGGCGAAACAGGGACCTTCCGGCGAGGCGGCCAGGTGCAGCCCCTGCTGACCGGGTTGCAGTAATCCGGTCAAGGCCCCCAGGGTCACGCCCCCCATGGCCAAAGAACGACCGATCAACTGTCCGGGAAAATGGGTTTGAGGGGCCTGAACAGCAGCCAGCAACGGCCGGACAGCGGTTTCAGCCCCTGAAACCATCAGTTGATCGAAACATCGGCGGTTTGGCAGCAAGCGATTGAGCCCCTGTTGTTCAAATCCCGGCAGCAACAGCCCGACCGTCGCTATGCTTTGGATACGAGCCTTGATCGTTGCGCCCCGGCTGGCGGCATGGTCGGCGCGTTCCAGCACCAGTATACCGGCACCCTCGCCAAATCCGGAAGCATGACTGTGCAGCTGTCCCAGGGCGGCAAAGCCCTTCATCATCAGTGGGGTCAACTCATCCACCCCTCCGGCCAGCATTACGTCGGCCCGCCCCTCCTCAATAAAACGACAGGCCGCCAAAACAGCTGACTCGGCTGAGCAAAAACGTTGCACAAAGGTGATGTTCGGACCTTTGATGCCATATTCAATCGAAACATTGCTGGCCGGCGCATTGGCAACCGTGTTGGGAAACAGCACAGGCGACAACCCCGCCACCCCTTGCTGAAAATAACCAGCCAGAAACTCCGCAGAATTGGCAATGCCGCCGAAACCGCACCCCAAGGCAATCCCGATCCGCTCACCTGGAATGCTGTCCGTGATGATCCCGGCTTCAGCCAGGGCACGTCCGGCGGCCGCCACGGCAAACTGGCTGCATCGGTCCAGCTTGCGGGCCTTGAGCGGTGGCATGAAATCAGCGGCCCTGAAGCTGTCAGCCCTGCCCCAGAGCAGACCCTCAGCGTCTTTCAGTAAATCCTCAGGCACCGGATGCAGACAGCAACGACGATTGCGGAGGGCCTCCAACACCGGCTGCAAACCATAGCCAGCCACGGTAACGGCGCTGCTGCCGGTGACGGCAATCGGACAGGAGAAGCTCTCCATCAGCAGACCTCCTCTGGCAGAGCGGCAGACCCCAGCACCAGGGTGGTGATGTTGCCGCCAAAGGCGAAGGAGTTGGACAGTGCGATGCTGCAGTCACTTGGTCTGTTGGCATCATGGCAGTAGTCCAGGTCACACTCCGGGTCCTTGCCCCGGAAATGCAGGGTGCGGGGGATCGTTTTGGCATTAAGCGCCAACAGGGTCGCCACTGCTTCGATGGAGCCGGCCGCCCCCAGGCAGTGACCGGTGATCGGTTTGGTGGAGATCAGCGGTACCTGCTGGACCCGATCGCCAAAGACCTGCTTCATGGCATTGGATTCGACCACATCGTTGGCCGGTGTACCGGTGCCATGGGCATTAACCCACCCTACCCGTCCAGGGGCCAGTCCGGCAGCAGACAACGCCGCAGTCATCACCCGGGCGGCCGACTCGCCACTGGGTTCCGGAGCAGTCATGTGATGGGCCTCGCCCAGCAGGGCGTAGCCCAGTAGATAGCCAATGATGTCGGCACCACGTGACCGGGCGGCCTGTTCCTCTTCCAGCACCACAAAGGCGGCCCCTTCACCCAGGGTAATCCCTTGTCGTCCCAGACTGAACGGCGCACAGGGTTCGGGGTCCATCACCTTGAGGGAGTTAAAACCGGCGAAGGTCAGCAGCGCCAGAGAGTCGGCCCCGCCGCAGAGCATGGCCTTTTGACGGCCGCAACGGATCAGGTCGGCCCCCCAGCCGATGGCGGTGGCCGATGATGAGCAGGCCGTGGTTACGCTGCCCTGATAGCCAGCCAGGCACAAGGCCTGGGCCAGCTCGGTACAGGTCTTGTCCGGCAGCACTCCCCGCAGGTGTGCAGGACGTGCCGTTTCACCACGCAGCTCTGCGGCCAGCCACTGCTCAGCCTGAAACATGCCGGCAGCGCCGCCGCCCACGCAAACGCCGATGTCGTAGGGATCATAACAACCAGCCAGACCACTCATAGACAGAGCCTCCTGGGCGGCCAGCAGGGCAAACTGATCGGTGCGGGAAAGACGGGTCGCCTGCCGTCGCGTGAACCAGGCCCGAGGATCATACTCCTTAACCTGCACCGCAATCTGTGACGGAAAAGCAGCCACATCAAACAGATCCACCGGCCCAACCCCGCTTTTACCTTCCAGGATGGCATCGCGAAAGACCGGAATGTTGGCGGCGGCACCACAGATGATACCCATTCCGGTGATGGCGATGCGGGGAACGGTCATAAAACCCCTCCGTCCACCACCAGATATTGACCGGTGATATACGAGGCGTGGGAAGAGGCGAGAAAGGTCACGGCTGCAGCCACCTCTTCGGGCTGGCCGATCCGGCCCAGGGCGGAAGAGGCAATCACACGGTCAAGCTGATCTTCTTTTAGATTGGCGGTCATGGCGGTGGCGATCAGGCCTGCCGCCACGGCATTAACCCGGATACCCATCGGCCCAAGTTCCCGGGCCAGGGATTTGGTGAAGCTGATAGCCGCCCCCTTGGAAGCGGTATAGTTGGTCTGGCCGGCAGTGCCGGCAATAGCGGAGATGGAAGAGATGTTCACAATGGCGCCGCTGCGGCGGGCCAGCATCTTGCGCACCCCCCATTTGCAGCAGTGAAACAGGGGGTAGAGGTTGGTACGGATCACGCTGTCCCAGTCGTCTTCGGACATCATGGCCAGATAGCCGTCGCGGATAATGCCGGCGTTGTTGACCAGCACGTCCAGATGACCGCTTTCAGCGGCAGCGGCATCAATCAGTGCTACAGCCCCTTCGGCCGTGCTGACATCTGCCTTGACCGTGACGATACAGCCAGGCAGACTAACCGCCTCCTGAACCAGAGCGGCAGCCGCAGCGTCATCTTGACGATAGGCTGCAAAAACACAGGCTCCTGCCGCAGCAAACTGCAGCGATACGGCCCGCCCTATTCCCCGTGTGCCGCCGGTTACGGCCACCACGGCATCTTTGAAATCCATAGCTACTCCTGCTGAGTTTAAATCAAGCGGCTACTATAACCGATCTGCCGACTGCTTGTCCAGAAACGGGCCACATCGATAAATAACGACATTGACAAACAGACTCGCCATCAGCTACTGACAGACCAGAACGCAGCGCAAAAGCTTTTTAATCGGGAGGACTGCCTATGCCGAAAGATCATCACGAGGCCGTAGGATTACGGATGCTCTGGGGAGGGTTCTGGAGTTCCCGCATCATCATCAGCGCCAATAATCTTGGCATCTTCGATCAGCTGACTGAACCGCGTGATGCCAGTGCCGTGGCACTGGCAATCAAGGCTGACCCACGGGCCACCGAGGTACTGCTGGACGCCCTGACCGCACTGCGACTGGTAAAAAAACAGCATGGGCGCTACAGCAACACGCCATTAAGCGCTAAATTCCTGGTGAGCGGCACACCGCACTACCAGGGCGACATTCTCAGGCATGCCGACAACCTCTGGCAGAGCTGGTCACAGCTGGACAGCGTGATCCAGACCGGCAAACCGGCCAGCAAAGTGGCCTTTGATCATAACGCCTTCATCATGGGGATGCACAACATCGCCAGCCTGATCGCACCGGATGTCATCAAGGCGATCAACGTACAGGGGGTTGAAAAGGCCCTTGATCTGGGGGGCGGCCCCGGCACCTACGCCATGGAGATGCGACGTCAGGGGGCAGCCCAGGTCACCCACTTTGACCTGCCGGACACCACGACAATCGCCCAAAAGATGGTCAAACAGGCCGGTCTGGACGGCATCGCCTTCAAATCAGGGGATATTCTGCAGGATCGGCTGGGCGAAAACTATGATCTGATCCTGCTCAGCCAGCTGATTCACGCCTTTTCAACAGAACAGACCCTGACAGCCTTTCAGAAGGTCTGCCACGCCTTGCAGCCCGGTGGACGAATCGTGGTGCAGGAGTTTCCGCTGAACCCTTCCCGCACCTCGCCGACCCAGGGGGCCCTGTTCAGCGTCAATATGCTGGTCAACACCCCTGGCGGCCGCTGCTATCCCCCCCAGGAAATCCGCAGCCTGCTGAGACAGGCCGGCTTTGTGCGGGCCGCAAGCCGGCAGGTGGCCGGCAACAGCCTGACCATCGCCTATCGACCGCTTAGCCGGCGTTAACGCAGCAGTACACCCAAAAAACAAAGGCCCCCAGGAGTTATCCGTGGGGGCCTTTGTAATTGTTCGACAGTTGCAGCTACTTGATAGCGGCGTTCAGGTCGGCCAGTAACTGCTCCGGGTCGAGACCATGGTTGATGGCACCCAGTTCGATCGGTTCGCTCTGGGCACCCATGCAGCTGGCGCAGGCCAGGTTGTATTTCTTAAGCACCTTGGCGGTTTCAGGATGGCTCTTCAACATCTCCAGAAAGATGGTATCTTTTGTAATTTCAGCTGTTTTCTTTGCCATAGCTCATCCCCTGCCTTAATACTTGATCTCGATAATCTCATATTCCTTGGTGCCGGACGGCACCGTCACCTTGACGGAATCATCCAACTTGTGGCCGATCAAGGCCTTGCCAACCGGCGAGGTGCAGGAAATCTTGCCCTGCTTGATATCAGCCTCGTCTTCACCCACGATCTTGTAGGTGATCTCCTCCTCTGTGGCGGTGTCATAGAGGGTAATGGTGGCGCCAAATACCACCTTGTCCGGTTTCAAGCCGGTCAGATCGACCACATGGGCCCGGGCCAGTTTGCCCTGCAGTTCGAGGATGCGTCCCTCGATAAAGCCCTGACGATTCTTGGCCGCGTCGTACTCGGCGTTTTCCGAGAGATCACCATGACTGCGCGCCTCGGCAATATCCTGAATAACCTTGGGGCGCTCCTCGCGAATCAGGCGCTTAAGTTCTTCCTGCAACGCCTCGTAACTCTCTTTGGTGAGCGGAATGGTATTCGACATCGTTTGCAGCGACTCCTAATATAAATAATCCTGCAGTGGCTTGACCTGCAGTTCCTGCTCCTTGAGTGCCTTGATCGCATCCACCGCAGCGTTGGCGCCGGCGGTAGTGGTGTAATAGGCAATCCCATGCATCAATGATTCGCGCCGGATCGAGAAGGAATCGGCCACGGCCTGGGCGCCCTGGGTGGTGTTGATCACCAGTTGCACCTCGCCGTTCTTGATGGCGTCAACGATGTGCGGTCGTCCTTCCTTGACCTTGTTGACCCGCTTGACCGGTATCCCTTTTTCTTCCAGAAAAACAGCAGTGCCTGCCGTTGCCAGCAGGCCGAAGCCAGCCTTATACAGCTTTTCAGCCGCGTTTACAACATGTTTCTTGTCGCTGTCCCGGATACTGATGAAGGCGTTGCCGGTCATCGGCAGCTTGACCCCTGCCCCCATCTGGGATTTGGCAAAGGCCTGGGCAAAGCTGTCACCGATCCCCATCACCTCGCCGGTGGACTTCATCTCCGGCCCCAGCAGGGTATCCACACCGGGGAACTTGACGAACGGGAAGACCGCCTCCTTGACCGAAAAGTAGTCCGGCACGATGTCACCGGACACTCCCAGTTCTGCCAGTGATTTGCCGGCCATCACCCGTGCGGCGATCTTGGCCAGCGGACGCCCGGTGGCCTTGGAAACAAACGGCGCGGTGCGGGAGGCGCGCGGGTTGACCTCCAGCACGTAGATGGTGCCGTCTTTCACCGCATATTGGACGTTCATCAGCCCTTTGACGTTCAGCTCCAACGCCATCACCTCGGTCTGACGGCGAATCTCGGCGATCAATTGCGGCCCCAGCGAATACGGCGGCAGCGAGCAGGCCGAGTCACCGGAGTGGATACCGGCCTCCTCAATATGCTCCATGATACCGCCGATCACCACCTGTGTGCCGTCACAGAGGGCATCCACGTCCACCTCGATGGCAGCATCCAGAAACTTGTCCACCAGAATCGGATGCTCCGGAGAGGCCTGCACGGCGGTGGTCATGTAGCGATTGAGGTTCTCATCGTCGTAGACGATCTCCATGGCCCGGCCGCCCAGCACGTAGGAGGGGCGCACCACCACCGGATAACCGATCCGGTTGGCAACCACCAGGGCCTCTTCAGTTGATCGGGCCGTGCCGTTGGCCGGCTGCAGCAGCTTGAGCTTGTGCAGCATCTCCTGGAACCGTTCGCGGTCTTCAGCCCGGTCGATGGCATCCGGAGTGGTACCGATGATCGGCACCCCGGCCTTTTCCAGGGCCACCGCCAGCTTGAGCGGAGTCTGACCGCCGAACTGGACGATTACGCCATAGGGCTTTTCTTTAGCCACGATCTCCAGCACATCCTCCAGAGTCAGCGGCTCGAAGTAGAGCCGGTCGGAGGTATCGTAGTCGGTGGAGACGGTCTCCGGGTTGCAGTTAACCATGATGGTCTCATAGCCGTCCTCTGCCAGGGCAAAGACGCCATGCACGCAGCAGTAGTCAAACTCGATCCCCTGGCCGATCCGGTTGGGACCGCCACCCAGGATAATAATTTTCTTGCGATCACTGACCTCGGCCTCGCACTCCTGCTCGTAGGTGGAATAGAGGTAGGGGGTATGGGCCACAAACTCGGCGGCGCAGGTATCGACCCGCTTGTAGACCGGGCGAATAGCGAGTTTCCAGCGCAGCTCCCGCACCGCATCCTCGCTGATCTTCCACAGCTTGGCCAGCATCTTGTCGGAGAAGCCGTACTGCTTGGCCTCGAACAGCTGCTCAGCCGTAATGCTGTCCGGCTTATGCCGCTTCAATTCCTCTTCCTTCTCCACTATCTGACGGATGCAGTGCACAAACCAGGGGTCAAAGGCGGTATGCCGAAAGACCTCCTCCACGCTCATGCCGCTGCGCAGGGCATCGCCCAGATACCAGACCCGTTCGGCATTGGGGGTCTTCAGCTTTTCCAGCAGCAGCCCTTGTTCCTTCTCGGTTAAGCTGCGGCGGGTCTCTTCAGCCAGATCGAACAGCTTGGAATCCAGACCACAGACGCCGATCTCCAGCGAACGCAAGGCCTTCTGGAACGACTCCTTGAAGGTACGGCCAATGGCCATCACCTCGCCCACCGATTTCATCTGGGTGGTCAGGGTGGCGTCGGCAGCCGGAAACTTTTCGAAGGTAAAGCGGGGGACCTTGGTCACCACGTAGTCGATGGTCGGCTCGAAACAGGCCGGGGTCTCACGGGTGATGTCGTTGGTGATCTCGTCCAGGGTGTAGCCGACAGCCAGCTTGGCCGCAATCTTGGCGATCGGAAAGCCGGTTGCCTTGGAGGCAAGCGCAGAACTCCGCGAGACCCGCGGGTTCATTTCGATCACCACCAGACGGCCATCGCGGGGGTTGATGCCGAACTGGATGTTGGAACCGCCGGTATCGACACCGATCTCACGGATGATCTTTAAGGAAGCGTCCCGCAGCAGCTGGTATTCCTTGTCGGTCAGGGTCTGGGCCGGGGCCACGGTGATCGAATCGCCGGTGTGGACCCCCATCGGGTCGAAGTTCTCGATGGAGCAGATGATCACCACGTTGTCGGCGGTGTCGCGCATCACCTCCAGCTCGTACTCCTTCCAGCCGATGATCGACTCGTCCACCAGAATCTCGTCGGTGGGCGAGGCCTCGATGCCGGCCAGGGCCATCCGCTCGTATTCCTCCAGGTTGTAGGCGATACCGCCGCCGGTGCCACCGAGGGTAAACGAAGGCCGGATAATGGCCGGAAAACCGACCTGCTTGATGATCTCCAACGCCTCTTCCCGGTTATGGGCCAGGCCGGAGCGGGGCATCTCCAGGCCGATCTTCTCCATGGCCTGTTTGAACAGGGTGCGATCCTCAGCCTTTTTGATGGCCGGCAGCTTGGCGCCGATCAGCTCCACGCCGAACTTGTCCAACACCCCCATCTCGGCCACCGCCACCGCCGTATTGAGGGCGGTCTGGCCGCCCAAGGTCGGCAGCACTGCATCGGGCCGTTCTTTTTCAATGATCTTGGCCAGGATCTCCGGAGTCACCGGCTCGATGTAGGTGCGGTCGGCAAAATCAGGGTCGGTCATGATAGTGGCCGGGTTGCTGTTTAAGAGCACCACCTCGAATCCTTCTTCTTTCAGTGCCTTGCAGGCCTGGGTGCCGGAGTAGTCAAATTCGCAGGCCTGGCCGATCACGATCGGCCCAGCTCCGATGATCAGGATTTTCTTGATGTCTGTTCTTTTCGGCATTAGGTTTCCTTATTTACAGTTCAAGCGCGTTGTTGGACATTTATCTGGTGTTTATATTTGAATTCAGTGCGAGAGTTTTGATAAGTAGCAGGTATCAAGGAGATTGCTGAAAATAGCTTTTAGCTATCTCGACAAAACGTGATGCTTTATCGATCTCTTCTTTGGCCTGTTCTTCTGACATGGTTGGTCGCACCTTGTAGTCTGATGATTGTCGCAGTTCAGATATCTGTAGGTATGCAACGGTATTTGATCATATTAGCCGGTCATTTTGCACAACGCTATAATGTCACAACCGATACACTTCCCTGCGATGGACAATCTTTACAACCCAGACGGTAAGCTCACGATCTTGAATGGAATAGATGATCCGGTAACTTCCCTGACGAATTCTATAACGTTCCTGGGCTGAAAGTTTTTCGCCCCCAAGTGGACGAGGATTCTCTGAGAGACCAGCAATCCGCTCCATGATTCGCTGCAGATCTTTGACCGGTATTGAGGTAATATCCCTTTTTACCGATTCTTTAAAAAAGATGCTATATGCGGCCATCTGCCTTTAACTCTTTCAACAGGGCTTCATAGCTGACTAATGGTTCATGCATACGATCTTCAAAAGCTGCCAGATCTTCGGCATCCTCAGTCAACGCCTGACGGACAGCATCATTGACAATTTCCGATAAGCTGCGGGATGTTTCAAGTGACTTGTGACGCAGTGCTATATGCATGGCAGGATCAAAATAAACCGTTGCGCGTTTTGCAAGATTAGTCATTGTTGTAAATCCCTCCTGCTTCAATAATAACGTTACAGCACCATAACGTCAATCCGGCTTTTGTCGCTCCTATGCAACGCATGATAACAAAATAAAATCATTTAGATTTTTTAGAATCATCTTCACAAAGTGAGACAACATCAATTGTATCAAAGTCATCCGGCACTGATATTTCGCCGTTCATAAAGCCTATCCGTTCCATACTCTGTTGCTCTTTCACCGGCTGCCAAAATTCTTGAAAAACTGCTGCAAACCGGAAACGATCGAATTGACCACCTCCGGCTCAGGTATCGGAATTTTCAGACAGGGCTTGCCGGTAGCCTCGTCATTGCCCACAAACCGCTGTACAATGGACTCAAGAGGTTGCTCCGGTTTTACAGCACCATCCAGCTCACTGGCAGATTTTTGCGGGGCAAGGGCCTGACTCAAGCCCATCAGGAAGCGGGCGCCACCTTCCAGCAGGTCGTTCAGCGCCTTTTGCCCCGTATCAACAGCAGCTTCAGGTTTTTCTTGTTCATCCTGGTCATTGAAAGCATCTTCAGCTTCATCAACAGCTGCTGCCTGCTCTTCTTCCTTCTCTCCCACCTCAACCTGATAGTCAGCCTTTTCAAGACCTGTGGTTGCCTCCTCCACAGAGGTCATAAACTGCTCCATCTGCGACTGCCCCATCATGACAACATCTGAACCATCATCATCCAGCACACCGGCAAAGAGTGACTTTTTGAAGCTGAGCAGGCCAAGAATCCGCTCTTCGATGGAGTTACGGGAGATGAAATTGATGATCCGCACCGGCTTTTTCTGGCCCATGCGATGGATACGACCGATCCGTTGTTCCAGCACCGCCGGGTTCCAGGGGATATCCAGATTGATCAACACCGAGCCGCTTTGCAGGTTCAAGCCCACGCCACCGGCATCGGTGGAGAGAAAGACACGGCAGTCAGGATCGTCACGGAAACTGGTCATCAGCCCCTTGCGCTGCTTTGAGGGCACACTGCCATTCAGGTGGACAAAGCCGATATTGTTCGCCTCCAGCAGTTTCGCCGCCAGATCGGTCATCATATGCACTGGCTGAAGACCACGGCCTTTTCTTTTCCCTCCTGAAACAGTTCCTGCAGGATGATTTCCAGCTCTGCCAGCTTGGGACCGTTCAGGGTCTTCTTGTCAATCAGCCAGGTATTGTCCGACACCATCCGCATACTGGCCAGTGCCATCTGAAGGCGTCTCTGGTCAGCCTCGCACAAAAAACGATAGCGCCGCCATTTGTCCACCAGTCTCGCAACAAGATCGGCGTAATTCTGATGAATATCCATCTGCTCTTTGGTCATCGGCACAAAGAAATTTTTATCCACGCGGCTTGGCAACTGCTTCAGAACTTCATGCTTTTTGCGGCGAAGCATCACCGCTTTGAGAGAGTTTCGCACCTTTTCCAGATCACGGTACCCGATAACCTTGCCGTGGGCATCCGTAACCCGGTGATTATGGACAAAACGGTAGAGCGGCCCCAGGTGCCGCCGGTCAACAAACTCCATCAGGGAATGGAGTTCCTCTATCCGGTTCTCAAGCGGGGTGCCGGTCAGCACAACGGCAAAGGGTGATTCCAGTGATTTTACGGTCTGGGCAGTGCGGGTCTTCCAGTTCTTGATCCGTTGCGCCTCATCCAGCACAATCAAGTCCGGCCCCCAGGCCCGTATCAGCTCCAGATCACGGTATACCTGCTCATAATTGGCAAGCTTGAAAAAGGAGTCCGAACCGTACAGCACCTTCCGGTTAGGTGTCAGCCCCTCGATAACCTCGGCAGTGCGGTCGGTAAAGCGTTCAATTTCACTCTTCCACTGGTACTTAAGCGAGGTGGGGGTAATGACCAGCACCTTTTCTATCTTGTAAAGCCGCTCCATCAGCTCTGCAGCGGCGATAGCCTGAATGGTCTTGCCAAGCCCCATATCGTCGCCGATCAGACAGCGTCCGGCCCTAAGGGCAAAAAGCGCACCCTGACGCTGGTAGGGGTAGAGTTGTGTCTTGAGCAGGGTATCGAACAGCGGATTCTCAATCCCGTCCCGGAACAGTTCATCAACCAGACTAGTACGATGTGCCGCATCCTGCTGATCGGCAATAAAGGCCATCACATCATCATAACAACGCACCTGATGCCCTTTCCAGCGGGATAGTGCATTCAGGAAAGTATGCAGATCGAGCAGGTGCCGTTCTTTCAGGGTTCCATCCTCATCAAAATAATGGCGTGCAAGGGTCAGCAGACCGGCCGGGGCTTCAGAACCGGGACGAAACCTTATTTCCCGCTTCATTCCATAGCTCAGGTAGACTTCAGAATACGGCGGATGATACCCGCTTGCAAACTGACGCGCCCCACCCTTGCGCTTTTTAAGGCTGGCCAGGGTAAATTCGATATGTTTGCAGGTTCCCAGGGTATTTATGCTGAAGTCAGGACAGCTGCAGAAATTGTCACCCGGCTTGTCACCACGGATAGCCAGTTTATAGGTCTTGCCAGTCACAGGATTGGTCAAAAGGAAATCGGAAAAAACGGCATGATCGCCCCTGTTCTCCAGTGTGAATTCCTGACGTTCGCCATACTGCTTGCGCAGCAGACGCTGCCACTCTTCCAGCTCCATATCATCCGGTTTATGGGTACGACTTACCCTGGTGACAGCTTCAGCAACAGCCGGAAGTGCGGATTTTTTCTTTGAAATTGACTGCTTTTTTTGCCTGGTTACATTCATAGGCTGCTCTTTGATCGGTTATTGTGAAGTTATTGTCTCAGAGGGAGCTGAGGCCGTCACCCTTCCATCAGCTAATCGCCCCATGATACTCCTGCAGACTGCGGATCGCCTCCTGACCGCTCTTGCGGGCAGCGATCCCTTCGGCAGCGGCAACGGCGGCCGCCATGGTGGTGATGTACGGAATCCTGTGCTTGATGGCTGCCTTGCGGATGTAGGAATCGTCATGAACACTGCTCTTGCCCGCAGGGGTGTTGATCACCAGCTGCACCTCTTTGTTGGTGATGACATCAGCCACGTTGGGGCGCCCTTCGTACAGCTTCAGCACCGGCGTGGCACTGATGCCGTGCTGCTGCAGATAGGCGGCGGTACCCCGGGTGGCAAGCAGCGCGAAGCCCAGCTCAACAAAGCGTTGCGCCACTGCCGGCAACTGCCCGCGATCCCGCTCGGCCACCGTAATCAGCACAGCCCCCTCCAACGGCAACAGACCGCCGGTGGCCTCCTGAGACTTGTAGAAAGCCATGCCGTAGCTCTGCGCCATGCCCAGCACCTCGCCGGTGGAGCGCATCTCCGGCCCCAGCACCGGATCAACCTCAGGGAACATATTGAACGGGAAGACCGCCTCCTTGACCCCGAAGTGGGGCAGCTGCTTACGCACCAGTCCCATATCCTTCAGCTTGGCCCCCAGCATGACCTGCACTGCGATGCGCGGCATCGGGATATTACAGACCTTGGAGACCAGCGGCACCGTGCGGCTGGCCCGTGGGTTGGCCTCCAGGATGTAGACCGTGTCATCGGCGATGGCGTATTGGATGTTCATCAAGCCCACCACCCCCATCTCCACTGCGATGCGGCGGGTGTACTCGTCAATCGTATCGATGTGTTTCTGCGGGATGTTGACCGGCGGGATCACGCAGGCCGAATCGCCGGAATGGACCCCGGCCATCTCGATATGTTCCATCACCGCCGGTACAAAGGCGTCCACGCCGTCGCTGATGGCGTCGGCCTCGACCTCAATGGCGTTCTCCAGGAAGCGGTCGATCAGGATCGGCCGCTCCGGGGTGACATCCACCGCCTTGGCCAGATACTCCCGCAGCATCTCCTCGTCGTAGACCACCTCCATGGCCCGGCCACCCAGCACATAGGAGGGACGGACGATGATCGGATAGCCGATCCGTTCGGCAATCACGATGGCATCCTCCAGCTTGCTGGCCATACCCGATTCGGGCTGCGGTATGCCCAGTTTGCGCATCATGGCGTTGAACTGCTCACGGTCCTCGGCCAGATCGATGGTATCGGGCTGGGTGCCGATGATCCTGACGCCTGCCTCCTGCAGCTGACGGGCGATGTTGAGCGGCGTCTGGCCGCCGAACTGCACCAGCACCCCTTCCGGCTGCTCCTTGGTGTAGATCGAGAGCACATCCTCCACGGTCAACGGCTCAAAATAGAGCTTGTCCGAGGTGTCATAGTCGGTGGAGACCGTCTCCGGGTTGCAGTTGACCATGATGGTCTCATAACCGGCAGCTTTAAGGGCAAAGGCGGTATGCACACAGCAGTAGTCAAACTCGATCCCCTGGCCGATCCGGTTGGGTCCGCCCCCCAGCACCATGATCTTCTTGCGCTCCGACACCGCCACGCTGTCCGCTGCGTTGTAGGTGGAAAAGTAGTAAGCCGCATCCTCCACACCGCTGACCGGCACCGGCTCCCATGCTTCCAGCATATCGAGGGTGATACGCCGCTCGCGGATCTGTTCTTCCGGGACATGGAGCAGCTGGGCCAGGTAGCGATCCGCAAAGCCGTCCTGTTTGGCCTGGATCAGCAGCTCATTGGGCAGCTGCCCCCATTTATGGGCCAGAATCTTTTCCTCAAGCTGCACCAGTTCCTGCATCTGCTCCAGAAACCAGGCCTTGATATGGGTACGCTGATGGAGCTGCTCGATGCTGGCACCCTTGCGCAACGCCTCGTAGATGATGAACTGCCGCTCACTGGTGGCCTCGGCCAACAGCTCCATAAGTTCGGGCAGGCTACGCTTATTGAAGTCCTTGGCAAAACCCAGGCCGTAGCGGCCGTTTTCCAGGGAGCGGATCGCCTTCTGCAGCGCCTCCTTGTAGTTTTTGCCGATGCTCATCACCTCGCCCACGGCGCGCATCTGGGTGCCCAGCTTGTCCTCCACCCCCTTGAACTTCTCAAAGGCCCAGCGGGCGAACTTGACCACCACGTAGTCGCCGGAGGGGGTGTACTTTTCCAGGGAACCGTCACGCCAGTAGGGGATCTCGTCCAGAGTCAGGCCGGCGGCCAGCATGGCTGAAACCAGCGCGATCGGAAAACCGGTGGCCTTGGAGGCCAGGGCCGAGGAACGGGAGGTGCGCGGGTTGATCTCGATCACCACCACCCGGCCGGTCTTCGGATCATGGGCAAACTGTACGTTGGTGCCGCCGATCACCTCGATGGCATCAACGATCTTGTAGGCGTCAACCTGCAGACGCTCCTGCAGTTGCTGAGAGATGGTCAGCATCGGGGCGGTGCAGAAAGAATCGCCGGTGTGGACCCCCACGGCGTCCACGTTCTCGATGAAACAGACCGTGATCTTCTGGTTCTTGGCATCCCGCACTACTTCCAGTTCCAGCTCTTCCCACCCCAGGATCGACTCCTCCACCAGCACCTGCCTGATCGGGCTGACCGACAGGCCGCGGCTGACGATGGTTTCGAACTCCTCCATGTTGTAGGCAAAACCGCCGCCGGTGCCGCCCATGGTATAGGCCGGCCGGATCACCACCGGAAAACCGATCGTCTCCAACACCGCCTTGGCCTCATCCAGGGAGTGGGCAATGTCGCTTTTGGCCATCTCAATGCCCAGCGCGTTCATGGTCTGCTTGAAGGTCTCACGATCCTCGCCGCGCTTGATGGCGTCCAGGTTGACACCGATCACCTTGACACCGTACTGGTCCAGCACGCCGGCCTCGGCCAGGGCGCTGGACAGGTTGAGCCCGGTCTGGCCGCCCAGGTTGGGTAACAGCGCGTCGGGACGCTCCTTTTCGATGATCCGGGTCAGGGTCGGCACGTTCAACGGTTCGATGTAGGTCACGTCGGCCGTACCGGGGTCGGTCATGATGGTGGCGGGGTTGGAGTTGACCAGCACGATCTGGTAGCCCAGCTTGCGTAGCGCCTTGCAGGCCTGGGTGCCGGAGTAGTCGAATTCACAGGCCTGGCCGATGATGATCGGGCCGGAACCGATGATGAGCACCTTGTGGATGTCATTTCTTTTTGGCATATCGGGCAACACTCCTTTGTGCTGAGATTAGCGGAAGATAAAATACACTGCTCCGGCCAGACAACAGCCAGCCCAGAGATAATCCAGTTTCAGCGGCACCCCCATGTAGAACACCGCAAAGGGTACGAATACGCCCAGGGTGATCACCTCCTGGGTGATCTTGAGCTGGGCCAGCGAAAAGGAGCCGTTGTAGCCGATCCGGTTGGCCGGCACCTGCACCAGGTATTCAAAAAAGGCGATGCCCCACGAGACCAGCACGGCGATCAGCCAATGCCGGTTGCTGAGATTTTTCAGGTGGGCGTACCAGGCAAAGGTCATGAAGATTTTTGATATGACCAGCAATACGACGGTTCTCACACCGCGCCCCTCTCTTTATCCAGCTCCTGCACCCAGCCATGCTCCAGTCCCGCCTCCTCCAGGGCCGCCACGGCGGCATCATACTCCTGAGGGGTCAGGCCGCGATCGATGCCGTCCAGGGTTGCCGCCCGATGGGCCGGAAAGTACTGGCTCATCAGGGCGATGTGAGTTTCCACGCCCAGCTGTTCGGCAATCCAGGGGAGGGTCACTGCCGAACCTGCCCTGCCCTGCGGCAGCACCAGATGGCGGACAATCACCCCCTGGGTGGCAATCCCGTCGTCATCCAGTTGCAACTGGCCCACCTGACGCAACATCTCCTGTACCGCCCGCCGGTTGATCTGGGGATAATCCGGCGCACCGGACAACTGCTCGGCCTGATGGTTATCGCTGTACTTCATATCCGGCAGGTAGATCGACACCACGCCTTCCAGCAGCTGCAAGGCATCAACCGTCTCATACCCGCTGGAATTCCAGACCACCGGCAGATTGAAACCCTGCGGTATTGCCAACCACAGGGCCGCCATAAACTGGGGCAACCAGTGGCTGGGGGTCACCAGATTCAGGTTGTGGGCACCCCGCTTCTGCAGCCGCAGCATCCGCCGTGCCAACTCCCTGGTGCTGATCGTCTCGCCGGTATTCTGCTGGCTGATCGGGAAGTTCTGACAAAATACACAGTTTAGCGAGCAACCTGAGAAGAAGATCGTGCCGGAGCCTTTGCTGCCACTGATCGGCGGTTCCTCGCCGCGATGCAGATTGGCCGAGGCGATGCGGGGCGTAAGACCGCTGCGACAGCGGCCCTGCTCACCTTTGATCCGGTTGACCCCGCAACAGTGCGGGCAGAGGTCGCAGGCGGCCAAACGACGGTATCCCTCACGAACCCGGCGCAGCAGTTCTCCTGATTGATACAGAGCTTGGTACGGCTGCATCAGCGCTGCTTGTGCTGCTCCATGAGCTCGACAAAACGCGAGAACAGGTAGTGCGAATCATGGGGCCCCGGCGAGGCCTCCGGGTGGTGCTGCACCGAAAAAATCGGCAGTGTGCAGTGACTGATCCCCTCCACGGTCTGATCGTTCAGGTTCTCATGCCCCAGGCAGGCGACATCACCCAGTGAATCCAGGTCCACCGCAAAACCATGATTCTGGGAGGTGATTTCCACCTTGCGGGTGCCCATGTCCATCACCGGCAGGTTGGAACCGTGATTGCCGAAGGGCAGCTTGACGGTTTTGCCACCCAGGGCCAGGCCCAGCAACTGATGGCCCAGACAGATGCCGAAGATCGGCTTCTTGCCCACAAACTGCCTGATGATCTCGATCGATGCGGTCAATGGCTCCGGGTCACCGGGACCGTTTGAGAGAAAGATGCCGTCCGGGTTCATGGCCAGGGCCTCTTCGGCCGGGAAACCGGCCGGTACCACCGTCACATCGCAGCCGGCATCCACCAGACAGCGCAGGATGTTGAATTTGATGCCGAAATCGTAGGCCACCACCTTGTAGTTCAGCGTAGCCGGATCGATCTGGGGATACCCCTGCCCCAACTGCCAGAGCCCTTCGGTCCAGTGATAGGGCTTTTCACAGGAGACACCGGAGGCCAGATCCAGGCCTGCCATGCTGGGCACCAGGTTGACCTTGGCCACCAGTGAGGCGTGGTCGAAGTCTACGGTGGAGATGATCCCGTTCTGGGCGCCATGGTCCCGCAGGTGGCGGGTCAGGGCCCTGGTATCGAGACCGTGAATCCCCACCACACCGTTTTCCTTCAGGTAGGCGTCCAGGGTCATGGTGCTGCGGAAATTGGAGGGAAAGTCCAGATACTCCCGCACGATGAAGCCGGACAGAAACAGCCCGCGGCTCTCGATATCCTCCGGGTTGATGCCGGTGTTGCCGATCTGGGGATAGGTCATGGTGACCATCTGCCCCTTGTAGGAGGGGTCGGTCAAGACCTCCTGATAGCCGGTCATGGCGGTGTTGAAGACCACCTCGCCGGTTACTTCACCGCCGGCTCCGAATGATCTGCCTTCAAAGATGCGCCCGTCTGCCAAAGCAAGGATCGCTTTTGTACTCATTGCTGCTCCTAACTGAAAAGATTCTATCGGCCGCTGAAAACAAGCTTGCCGGCCACCACGGTTGCGGCAGCCGCACCGGTCATGGCCTCCCCCAACCAGGGGGAATTCTTGGACTTGCTGGCCAGCTGATCGGCCTGCACCGTCCAGACCTTGGTCGGGTCGATCACGGTGATGTCGGCCACGCTGCCAGGCTTGAGGGTTCCCCGATTAAGATCAAGTATTTTTGAAGGGTTACAACTCATCTTTTCAATCAGTTGCTGAAGTGTCAGCACCCCCTGCTGCACCAGCGACAGCGACAGCGGCAGGGAGGTCTCCAGGCCGATGATACCGTTCATGGCCTCGTTGAACTCCACGTCTTTTTCATCAATATGGTGGGGGGCGTGGTCGGTGGCGATGCAGTCGATGGTGCCGTCCTTCAAGCCTTGCTTGATCGCCGCCACATCATCAGCTTCCCGCAGGGGCGGATTCATCTTGGCGTTGGTGTTGTAGCCGCGCACGGCGTCATCGGTGAGGGTGAAGTAGTGCGGTGCGGTCTCGCAGGTCACCTTCACGCCGCGGGCCTTGGCCTCGCGGATGATCCGTACCGAGCCGGCGGTGGAGACATGGGCGATATGCACCGGCGCGTTCACGTACTCGGCCAGCATGATCTCGCGAGCGGTGGCGATATCCTCGGCCACCCGCGGAATCCCTTTCAGTCCCAACTCGGTGGAGGTGAAACCCTCGTTCATCACCCCTTCCCCCACCAGCTCCAGCTCTTCGGCGTGGGAGATTACCAGGATACCCATACCGTTGGCATACTCCAGGGCCCGTCGCATCAGTTCACTGTTCGTGACCGGTTTGCCGTCGTCCGAGACCGCCACACAGCCCGACTCCTTCAGTTCGCCCATCTCGGCCAGACGTTCGCCATGCATACCCTGGGTGATGGTGCCCACCGGAAAGACATTGCAGAAACCTGCGGTTTTAGCCTTGTTAATGATGTAGGAGGCCACGGCCTTGTTGTCGATGGCCGGTTTGGTGTTGGGCATACAGGCCACTGACGTGAAGCCGCCAGCCACTGCCGCCCTGGTGCCGGAGACGATATCCTCCTTGTACTCCAGGCCCGGATCCCGCAGGTGAACGTGCATGTCGATCAGGCCAGGCACCACGTACTTACCGACCGCGTCGATGGTCTCCGCCCCGGCCGGAGCTGCCAGCCCCTTGCCGATCTCTTTGACCAGTCCGTTCTCAACCACGATATCCAGGGTATCGTCGATCCCCTGACTGGGATCAATCACTCTGCCGCCTTTGATCAGAAGATTCATATGTTCACCTCGAAGATTGAGATTAGTTAGTTTCCGTCCGGAAACTCTAACGCATTGATATTTATATCAAAACCCGTATATTTTGTTTTTGTTCTTTCTCCATTTGTGATATTGTTTCGACGCAATTGTCTGGTATTGTTACACTATTACCTA
>Ga0302250_1000769_pt1 | contig 27994 bp, 21 predicted proteins | sample AAG_RA_Asp_MG_FD_193536 | JGI IMG/M metagenome (GOLD analysis project Ga0302250, IMG submission 193536) | Enriched activated sludge microbial communities from anaerobic digester in WTTP, New Holstein, Wisconsin, United States - AAG_RA_Asp | ecosystem: Engineered > Bioreactor > Anaerobic >... | reverse complement strand
TTTAACTCTTAAGTATATACTTTCATCTGATAACGATGGAAACCCAGATTACCGAGTTGTTCGGGCTTCAGATTTACACGGACAAGGGCATGTTCATTGGCGAAGTCGAGGATGTTGTCCTCGACGTGGACTCCAAGAAGATGGAGGCGCTCGTCGTCGGCAAGGTCAACGACCAGCTCTTCGAGCTCAAGAATTACAAAGGCCTCAAGATCCCGTACCGGATCATCAGCGCCATTGACGACATCGTCCTGATCCGCCACCTGCCGGGAGCCTTTGCCGGGGGAAGCGGCAGCGGCGACATGGAATAATCTTATCCTAACCTTGAGGACAGCGGGAGATCCCCCATATTTTCTGCTCCCGCATGGTACTCCTATGGAAAACCGGGAAATCTTCTCCACGATCACCGCCCTTCCTCCGGTTTTTGTGCGGCTTGACGGGCGGGCATTCCACCGTCTTTCTGATGTGCTGGGTCTCGAGCGGCCGTTCGACGAGTTCTTCCACAAGGCGATGGTGACGGCCTGCACTTCGCTGGTTGCCGGCAGCGGCCTCAATCCCGATCTCGCGTACACCTTCTCGGACGAGATCAGCCTGTATTTCACAAAACTCCCGTTCTCCGGCCGGGTGGAGAAGCTTGACTCGGTTTCAGCATCCTATGCCGCCAGTTCGTTCACGCTTGCGCTGGGAGGCACCACGCTTGTCGCATTCGATGCCCGGGTGATCCCGGCAACCCCGGGGTACGCGAAGGAGTACCTGGCAAACCGGCAAGCCGAGGCCTGGAGAAACCACATCAATGCCTACTGCCAGCAGGCCCTCATCGAGGAAGGGATGGACCCGAAAAAGGCGCAGGAGCGGCTTACGGGCCTCCCGGCAAAAGCCCTTCACGAGATGATGCACGAGCGGGGCTTCAATCTCGCCACCACCCCGGCATGGCAGCGCAGGGGGACGCTCGTGTACAAGAAACTCACGGAGAAGGAAGGGTTCAACCCGATAACAAAAGAGACGGTAATAACAGAGCGCAGCGCCGTGGTTGCGGAATCCGATCTCCCCCTTTTCACGAGTCCCGACGGACTGGCGTTCCTCGCTGCGATCGTGAAATAACCTGCATCCCGATCCCCAATCTGTTTTCCCGGAACACGCCCGGTATCCGCCCACAGGGTTTTGTGGATTTCAGGATATCGTTTTTTCTGTGGTTTTCTCATATCTTTGCACGGCATTAGATTCATATAAGTTGTTGCGGCAATCCCTCAAATTGTGCCACAAAACTAAACTCCGACCTCAATATGTTCGTATTTTTAATTAAAAAACTATAAGTATGACTACGGTACACTATCACCTATCCACAACGTGAGGAGGTGAAAATCTGTTCGACTGGGCCTTGTTCCTTAAGATTGTGATTGCAGTCCTCCAGGCAATCGTACAGAATCTGCCCGCGTAACCCGGCAATCGCCGGACACGGGGGATGACCTTACTCCTTTTATACATGGACAATAAGGGAATTATCACACCCTGATGCGGGAAAAAAGAGAAGGAAGGCAAAAAAAGCCGGGAACGTTATCCCGTCTTCACAATACCAATCGTCATGGAGACGCCTTCCACATCCCACTCCTTCACGGATGCAAAGTGCGATGTATCAGGTGTTGTCCCGTCCTTACTGAACCCGAACGCCATTGCCCGCACCTCGTCCCCGATCAGGGCGATCATCTGGTCGGTATGGAGCAGGGCAAGGACGCGCTTGTCGCTGACCGAAACCTCGGCAGAGATGGTGTCCTCCACCGCAAGGTCGAGCTGTTTTCTCATCTCCTGGATCCGCCGGATCACCTCGCGGGCATAGCCCTCTGCCTCAAGGTCCGGTGTCAGTGCCACGTCCACGTAGACGGTGGCGTCGGTCATGGGCGCCGAGAAGATGTCAGCGGGGAGCTTCTCGGTGAAGGTGACATGCTCTGCCCCGATCTCGAAGGAGGCAGCGCCGTCTTTGAGGGAGAATTTTTGGCCGGCATCGACCGCTGCCTTGATGGCGTTCCCGTCTGCGGCCTCGATGAGCCCCTTGACCTTGAATGAGTCCTTCCCGAACCCTTTTCCGAGCGCCTTCATGACCGGCTCGGCGTGCCAGCCGATCCGCTCCCAGCGGCCCATGACCACGGAGACCTTCCGGGAATTGGCCCGGTCCATACAGACCGCATTGAGGCGCTCGATTGCGTCCTTCACCGGCTGGGCACTGGTCACGACCACAACCTCGGCAACCGGCCAGCGGAGTTTCCGTTTGCCGGTCTGCCGGGCATTGGCCTGTGCTTCGTCGAACGATCGGACGAGCTCGACCGCATGTTCCAGCTCCCGGTCAATAAGCGTGGATTCCCCCGCATCCCAGTCGAGCATGTGGACGCTCTCCCTGTCGTTTTTGCACCGGAGGTTCCCGTAGATCTGCTCGGTGAGGTGCGGGCAGAAGGGGGCAAGGAGCCCGATAAGCCGGCGCATGACATAGTACATTGTCTCGTACGCAAAGATCTTCTGTTCCGACTCGCCCTCAAGCCACATCCGGGGCCGGACCAGCTGGACGTACCAGCGGGAGAGGTCTTCTAAGATGAAGTTGACGAGTTCCCGGGTTGCCCGGTGGATCTGACACTCCTTTGTAGCGCTGTCGACAAGCGAGGCCACCGTGTTGATCCGCGAGATGATGAACCGGTCCTCGTCCGGCATCTGGCGGATGTGGGCCCGGATAAAGGAGTCGTCCCAGGCACCGCTGTTCGTTGCAGGCTCGAACTTGTCGAGGATCATGTACGGCAGCGGGAAGCGGTATACGTTCCAGAGGATGTTGACCGCCCGGTTGATGGTGCCGACGCCTTCCCAGTTGAACTTCAGGTCGTCCCATGGGGCAGAGGAAGAGAGGACATAGAGCCGGAGCACGTCCACCCCGACTTTTTCAACAACATCGCCGGGGTTCACCACGTTCCCGAGGCTCTTGGACATCTTCTTGCCCTCCGCATCGAGGGCAAAACCATGCATGCAGACGCTTTTGTACGGCGCCTTGCCAAACGCGATGGTGCTGGCGCCCAGCTGTGAGTAGAACCAGCCCCGGGTCTGATCCTGCCCCTCGGTGATGAAGTCGGCCGGCCAGAGGGCTTCGAAGTTCTTTGTTTCCTTCGGGAACCCGAGCGTCGCCCACGATGCCACCGCCGAGTCGAACCAGACATCGAAGATGTCCGCGACCCGTTTCATCGTGCCGCCGCAGGAGCACGGGAAGGTCACTTCGTCCACGTACGGGCGGTGGGGATCGGGCAGCGGCTTCCCACTGAGTTTCTCGAGCTCTGCGATTGTGCCTACGACATGGTACTTGTCACATTTGTCGCAGACCCAGACCGGGATCGGGATACCCCAGTAGCGCTGGCGGGAGATGCACCAGTCGCGGGCCTCCTTGATCCAGTCGTAGAACCGGGCGGAGCCTGCCCACTCGGGGTACCATGTCACCTTCTCCACTTCGGTGAGCATCAGATCCCGCATATCGGAGGCCTTCAGGAACCACTGCGAGGTTGCCCGGAAGATGATGGGCGTCTTGCACCGCCAGCAGTGGCCGTAGCGGTGGGTGACCTTTTCCTGCGCGAGGAGGTGGTCGCCCAGTGCAACGAGCACGTTCTCGTTTGCGTCCCGCACAAACTGCCCGGCAAACTGCCCGGCATTGTCCATGAACTTTCCTGCCCCGTCGACCGGGCAGACAATCTGCAGGCCCTCTTTTGTGCCGAGCACGAAGTCGTCCCAGCCGTGGCCGGGGGCGATATGCACCATACCGGTGTTCTCGAGCGCAACGAAATCGGCTGCAACGACCCGGTGCTGGATCTCCTTCTGGAGCGGGACCTGCTCTTTTAACGGGGAGTCGTAGGTCCAGCCGACCAGATCAGTGCCTTTCTTCTTCTCCAGCACCGAGAAGTCCTGGTACCGGCCCTTCTTCAGCACAGCCTTGACAAGGGGTTCTGCGATCCAGAGGAGTTCCTCCTTGCCGTCCTTCTTTGCCAGCACTTTTGCGTACTCGAACTCCTTTGAGACCGCAACCGCGACGTTCGCAGGCAGGGTCCAGGGGGTCGTGGTCCAGATGACGAGGTATTCACCGGTCTTTCCGGTGAGGGGGAACTTGACGAAGATCGAGGGGTCGCTCTCGTCCCAGTACTCCACTTCGGCGTCCGCAATCGCCGTCTCGCACCGGGGGCACCAGTTCACCACGCGGTGGCCGCGTTCGAGCATGCCCCGCTCCTGTGCCTTTGCAAGCGTCCACCATGCCGCCTCAATATACTCCGGTTTCACGGTCTGGTATGCATCGGCGAAGTCCAGCCAGACACCGAGGGCCAAAAACTGGTCGTCCATCAGCTTCTTGTTCTCCACCGCGAACTCCCGGCACTTCTCGATGAACGGCTGGATACCGAACTTCTCGATGTCCTTTTTGGAGGCAAACCCCAGCGCCTGCTCGACCTTCACCTCGATGGGGAGGCCGTGCATGTCGTACCCTGCCCGGTCGATGACGTTCCGGCCGTTCATGCGCTGGTAGCGCAGGAGAGAGTCCTTGATGATCTTGTTCCACGCGGTTCCAAGGTGGATATGCCCCGTGGTGTAGGGCGGCCCGTCCACGAAAAAGTACGGTCTGCATGCCGCCCGCTGCTGTCTGACTGTCTTGTAGGTATCGTGAGTGCGCCAGTATTCCTGCACCTCACGCTCGATCTCCTTTGCACTGAAGTTCGCGGTGACTTCCTTCACTTACAACCCCTCTTCGTACCCCACGCCTCCGCTTTGAGCCGGTGGAATATGCGATAGTTACGTTAGCGCCACTGCACAAAGTAGTTTTTCTCCGTTCGCCATCTCCCGCCCAGCTGGTGCAGGCTGCACCACGACGGGAGGGATCCTGCCTTCTGCCGGCCTTTTGCCGATGGTGCTATGTAGATCCTGCCGCCCATACTGGATTAAGAACAAACGGAGCATCCCGATGGCCGAGACATACCCGCTCCTCCTGGGAGGAGAGAAGAAGAAGACGAAGGAGACTATTCCCGTACGGTTCCCGTACACGGGTGAACTGTACTGCACGGTCAGCCAGGCAACGAACAATGACCTGAAGGCGGCAGTGACAAAAGCCGTGTCCGGGTTTGAGAAGACACGCCGTCTCCCCTCGCATGCAAGAGCCGGGATCCTGGAGAACCTCGCGGACACAATCCACCGGCGGGCAGCCGAGCTGATCGATGTCATGGTCATGGAAGGCGGCAAGACCCGGAAGTTCGCCACCACCGAGGTTGCCCGGGCCGAAGTGACGGTCAGGACATCGGCAGAAGAGGCAAAACGGGTCTATGGCGAGATCATCCCCCTGGATCTGAGCAGGGATACCGAGGGCAGGACTGGGATCCTCCGGCGCTTCCCCCTTGGTCCCGTTGCCGGGATAGTCCCGTTCAATTTCCCGCTCAACCTTGCCTGCCACAAGCTTGCGCCCGCCCTTGCTGCAGGGAACTCCGTTATCCTCAAACCGGCATCCGCCACGCCGCTTTCAAGCCTCCTTCTCGGGGAGATGGCTCTTGATGCAGGAGTACCCCCTGAAGCGGTCAGCGTTGTGCCCTGCACGGGAGCACGTGCAGAGGTGCTTGCCCGGGACCCCCGGGTTGCATTCCTCTCCTTTACCGGCTCCTGTGCAGTCGGCTGGCACCTGCGGGAGATCGCGGGGAGGAAGAAAGTGGGGCTTGAACTGGGCGGGAACGCAGCGGTGATCGTGCACGAAGACGCAAACCTCCCGTATGCTGCCCAGCGGATCGTGACCGGCGGGTTCACGAATGCCGGGCAGGTCTGCATATCCGTCCAGCGGGTTCTCGTCCACCGGAAAATATACGAGGAACTCGTGGAGATGATCGTTGCCGGGACAAAGGCCCTGAAGGTTGGCGACCCCCGCGATCCGACAACCGATCTGGGCCCGATGATCGACCGGCTGAAAGCGGAGGAAGCCTATCGGAAAGTGCAGGAAGCAATCCGCCTGGGTGCCCGGGCCCTCATCGGGGGGACGCTCGAAGGAACGATGTTTGCCCCGACGGTCCTTGAAGGGACGACACCGGCAATGCGGGTGAACTGCGAGGAAGTCTTCGCCCCCGTCATCTCGGTTGTGCCCTACGATGATTTCGACGAGGCGCTCCGGATCGCAAATACCGGTGAGTACGGGCTCCAGGTCGGTATCTTCACGCAGAACCTCAACCGGGCCATGCGGGCTTACGCAGAGATGGATGTTGGGGGCGTGATCGTGAATGACATCCCGACGTTCCGCACGGACCAGATGCCCTATGGGGGAGCCAAGGGATCGGGGCTTGGCAGGGAAGGGCCGCGGTTCGCAATCGAGGAGATGAGCGAGCTCCGGCTGATGGTCATCAACCGCGATGGCGGGATAGGATAAATTCACTCTACTTTTTTCAATGCTAATCAACGTTCAAACTTCATGGATTTTTAAAAAAAGGTAATTCATCATTTGTGTCACTAATTTTTAATACCCCTCTTGCGTTATCGGAGTTAAAGAGCCTGATGGCTCTTCTCCAGACTGCCCTTCCTGATAGAACGGTAGTTTTCCCTCCAGGGGGACTGGACGCATTGCGATTGTGCCGTAGTACCTGTTCCCTGAAATGCCGATGACTCCCGTACAGATAATGGGGAGGCTTCGCCTGCGCCCCCGAGTCGAAGAACGCTGATGCGTTCTTCTCCTGCTTCAGGTCTGACGACCTTCAGCACCCCCATGGGCGGGCTGGCGCAAGGGGGGCGATCATGAGACTGGTCCAGGGTTTTCCCGAGTACACTGTTTCCATCACATGTCGTTAAAATGCATGAAAACGCTTCGCATTTTCAGCAGCCTCACATGAAAGTCCTGCGGACTTTCACGCTTGTCTTTTCAAACGCGATCACAAGGTGTAAGTTAGTCAACCGATTATCGGTTAATTAACCGACAAAACTATTCCCTTACCGATAATTTTTCTTGCGTTCCGGCGTGAGTGGTCCGGTCACTCAACCGGATCGCGATGAAAAATGTTCAGGCACGAAATTAGGGGGCGATGAAAATTTTCTGTTGCGATCTGCCGGAAAAAATTAAAGGGTGCTCCAGATGATAACGAACGAGTTTCTTTATTGAACTGCACAAATCAGCATCCTCTTCTGCCAGGCGATCCCAGAATACCAGAAGAGACATTATCGAACTGACTGGTGAACACGAATGAAACCTGAAAACCAGAGAGCACTGGACGATTTTCTCTCCCGTGCGGACGAGATCAGCGAAGACATCCTTGAAGATACCCGGGAGATGCTCGGGAGCATGCCGTTCATCTTCCCGGTCCTGAAGGAGCGACCGGAGTATTTTGCCCTGTCGGGGCTCGCTGACGAGATGGTCTGCCGGCCCCCGCACATCCCGGCAAAAACGGCTGAACTCATTGCCATTGCTGCTGCTGCAGGTGCCGGAGCAGAGAGCTGCCTGCGGGTGCACATCAGGGCGGCCATGAAGGAGGGAGCGAACCGGGACGAGATTTACGATACCATCCTTATCGCGTCCCTGATTGGGAAAACACGGGTGCTGGCTCCTGCCCTCCGGGAATTCCGCAGTGCCTTCCCGGATGCGACCGGCAGCAGCAGGAAGACCTGACACTGGTAGCGGGACGAATCCACCTTTATCTTCCGGCAGGACAACTGATCTTCCATGCAGATCGCTGTTGCCGGTGGAGCCCAGGCATCGCCGCAGGAGTACGAAACCGCCCGGGCGGTTGGCCGGCTCATCGCGGAGAACGGGGCGGTGCTGCTCTGCGGCGGGCTGGGCGGCGTGATGGAGGCCGCGTGCCGGGGTGCACAGGAGCAGGGCGGGACAACCGTGGGGATCATCTCCGGCACCGGTGACGGGAACCCGTATCTCGGTATCGTTGTCCGGACCGGCCTCGGCCACGGGCGGAATGTGCTCGTGGCGCAGTCTGGCGATGCACTGATTGCCGTTGGTGGAAGTTACGGGACCCTCTCGGAGATTGCAATTGCTCTGAAAACCGGCTGCCCGGTCTTCGGGCTCTCTACCTGGGAGATCGAGGGTGTTGTTTCGTGCGGCACACCGGATGAGGCGGTGACGCGGGCGCTTGACGCGGCACGGGAACGGGTGGCTGCCCGCCTGCACCCTTAATCGTCCCCGGCGTCCAAGGGTAGGGTAATGAGGATAGCGCTCATCAACTCCCGGCAGGACAAGGCCGGGCTGAATATCCGGCACCACATCGAACGGCTTCTGGACGGCAGGGACACAGCCGTACCGGAGAACGGCCACGTATACGATTTTTACGACGTGGAAGAGCGCCTGATCCATACCTCGGCAGTCGATGCACGGATCGATTGTGATCTGGTGATCTTCCTCTCCCGGCACTCCAGCGTGAACCCGGTCCCGGTCCTGACCGTGCATGTGACCGGGAACTACCGGGATGCAGAACTGGGAGGCAGCCCGCGGACGCTTGCCCCGGCAGCGCCTGCCATGATGCAGGCAACCCTCCGGGCACTTGCCCGGCACTGCCCGGAAGGCTACCGGGTCTCGTACGAGGTGACCCACCACGGGCCGACGGACCTTGTCCACCCTTCGTTCTTTGTCGAGATCGGGAGCACGGAGAAGGAATGGACCGACCCGGAGGCGGGACGGGCGGTGGCAGAGAGCGTGCTCTCCGCCGTGCCGCAGGACCCGGTGCCTCTGGTAGGGTTTGGCGGGACCCACTATGCCGCCCGCCAGACAGAGATCGCCCTGACCTCGCGGGGTGCGTTCGGTCACATCGCCCACACCCGCGAGATTGCCACGCTGGACGAGGCGATGGTAAGGTCCATGATGGACAAGAGCGGGGCTGTTGCCGCCTATATCGACCGGAAAGCACTCGACAAGGCGGATCTCAACCGGGTATCCGGGATGCTTGACGCACTCTCTGTCCTGCGGCTCTCCGAGAGCGAGATCACTTCACTCGGGCACCTCTCCTGGGACACATACTGTACCATCCGGAAGATGGCCGGGGCTGTCTCGCCCGGTGCCCGTTGCTTCATCCATGCCCTCAGCGGGTCCGGTACACCGGTCCTCGTACGGGCAAATCCGGTTTTGCTGGCCGAAACCGCCAAAACAAACGAGCCGGACCTGTTAAAAAATCTTGACGATCTGCCCGTGGTTCACCTATCCACGCACGATAACCGCCTGCTTCCCGAATTCATCACCGTTGCGGAGAATTCCTCGGAAATCATACATGCTTTAAATACATTGTGCGTAAAAATCATACGTAGAGAAGAGATCACTGCAACGGAGAACGATTGCCTGATCATCACGAAGGTCCGGTTCGACCCCCAAAAGGCGCGCAAACTGGGAGTCCTGCCCGGGCCTTCCTACAAAGAGCTGGCAGGGGGCCGGCCGGTAGTTGCTGATGGGAGGACAATCACACCGGACATGGTGTCCACCCGCAGTGAGATCCGAGTCCACATCCCGGGGTTGGAGAAGATTTCATGAGGTCCATTGTTGAAGAGGCACTCACCAAGGCAAGGGACGAGACAGTGTCCCCTATGCAGAATAACGAAGACCTTGACCAGATTCTTGCGGAGCTCAAGACCGAGATTGCGGTGATCGGCTGCGGAGGCGGCGGATCGAACACGATCTCCCGCATGACGGAGGAGGGGATCCATGGCGCCAAGCTCATCGCCATCAACACGGATGCCCAGCACCTGATCCGCACCCGTGCCGACCAGCGTATCCTTGTCGGCAGGCAACGGACCCGCGGCCTTGGCGCCGGTTCCATCCCGCAGATCGGCGAGGAGGCGGCCCTTGAGAACGAGCAGGAGATCCGTACCCTCGTCTCCGGCTGCGACATGGTCTTCATCACGGTCGGGCTTGGCGGCGGCACCGGCACCGGCGTTGCGCCGGTTGTTGCCAAGGCTGCCCGGGAGGAAGGGGCCTTAACCATCGTGATCGTCACCCTGCCGTTCGCCGCAGAGGGCTCGATCCGGATGGAGAACGCAGAAGCCGGCCTCGAACGCCTTCGGGACGTTGCCGACACCGTTATTGTCGTGCCCAATGACAAGCTGCTCGAAGTGGTCCCGAAACTCCCCCTGTATGCCGCGTTCAAGGTTGCCGACGAAGTCCTGATGCGTGCGGTCAAGGGCATCACGGAACTCATTACGATGCCGGGTCTTGTCAACCTTGACTTTGCCGATGTCCGTACAGTCATGGAACGTGGCGGTGTTGCCATGATCGGTATGGGCGAGAGCGACTCCGAGGACAAGGCGGCAGACTCGGTCAAGAAGGCGATCCGTTCCCCGCTCCTCGACGTGGACATCAGTGGCGCAACCGCTGCGCTCGTCAACGTGGTTGGCGGCCCGGACATGACCATGGAAGAGGCCGAAGGCGTTGTCCAGGAAGTCTACAACCGCGTTGACCCGAACGCCCGGATCATCTGGGGTGCGCAGATCGACCCGGCCATGGAGGACAAGATGCGGACCCTCCTGGTCGTGACTGGCGTACGGTCGCCACAAATATATGGTCGTAGTGAGAAGCTTACCCCCAAAGTACAGAAACAGTTTGAGATCGATTTTCTCAAGTGATTAAATATGGAAATTTCCAAGCCAGAAATCAAAACGGACGTCATCCATGAGGAATTGTTCCGCAAGTACCTCAGGGTCCTCAAACTCGCGCGCACTCCCACCCGGGAAGAGTTCACGAAGATCGCCACCGTTGCGGCAGCCGGCATCCTCTTGATCGGTATGATCGGGTTCCTCATCTTCATCGTGTTCGAACACAAGCTGATGCTGGGATTCTGATCCCCGATGTCTATGACCCAGCCCCAGACCCCCGCCCCCACCGCAACCGATGCTCCGGTTACCCCGGCCGCCCCCGAGGTCTTCGTTAACCGGATCTTTGCGATCAAGACCACCTCCAAGCAGGAACGGACGGTTGCGGACAATATCTTAAAGGCCATCGATACGAAGGCGACCGACATCAAGGTGACTTCGATCATCGTCCCGAACGAACTGCAGGGCTATGTCCTCGTGGAGACGCCCGAGCAGCGGAACCGGATCGAGCAGCTCGTCGAGATGATCGCCCACGCCCGTGTTGTCACCAAGGGCGAGACCAACCTTGCCGAGGTAGGCCATTTCCTGATCCCGAAGCCGGTTGTATCGGGTATCGAAGAAGGCACCATCGTTGAACTGATCGCCGGGCCCTTCAAGGGAGAGAAAGCCGTGGTCAAGCGCGTCGACTCCGGCAAGGAAGAGATCACGGTCGAGCTCTACGAGAGCGTTGTCCCGATCCCGATCACGGTCCGCGGCGACAATGTCCGCGTGGTCGAGAAGTTCTCCGACCAGCATTAACCCGCCCTTTTTTTCAAGCGGGATTCCGCTGCCCCTTCCCCCGGGTGCAGTCATCCTCCTGCGGTATGTCTTCCCTTACCGTACCCGCCGTCTCCCCGGCACCCTTCCTGAAATTCTGCGGGAGGGGGACGGACCCGATCCCGGCAGCAGCCTTGACAGCGATAATGTCAATGATCTGGCGGGCGGAAGGGGGAAGGTCGAGGGGCTTCCGCGTCATGATGCAGATGATGCCGACAACCTCCCCGTCGGAATTCCGGAGCGGTGTCCCGGCATACCCCCGGATCCCGAATTCCTGCAAGTCCCTGCTTTGCGGGAAGGCCTGTGCCACATTGTCAGTGTAGAGACAGAATCCTTTCTCACCTGCATCCTCGCACGGTGTCCCTTCCAGGGCATAGCTGAACCCCGCGATCCGTTTCCCATCACGGATCATGGAGACAACCTCGACGTGTTCCCGGTCCGGCAGAATCCTGCCAATCATGACGCAGTCTGCCCGGAGCCAGGTGGCAAGGTTTTCGGTGATCCGGTCCAGCGCTTCTAAGCCGGATGTGCCGAGCATGCTCGAGACCATGGTCTGGAACGCGATATCGGCAGCCCTGCGTTCTGAGATGTTCTCAATGGTCGAGATGATATGGGGTCGACCGGCCGTCAGGATGATCCGCGATGAGAAGCGACAGGTCGCAAGATCGCCGTTCTTCTTCCGGCACTGCATCTCCAGTCCCTGGACCTGCTTCTGCTCTCCTAGCCGGGCTACCATGCCGGCATAGGCATCAGGATCGGAAAACAGGTTAAGTTCCGTCGCAGTCCTGCCGATCACCTCCTGCCTGGAGAAGCCGGTACCGTTCAGGAAGGCTTCATTGACGTCCACAAACCGGCCTTCTTCCGCAGAGACGAGCGTGAGCGGGACGGGATTGTTCTCGAACAGGGTGGAGAACTTCTGCTCCGATTCCCGCAATTCCTCTTCTGCCTGTTTCCGCCCCGTGACATCCCGGAACGAGATCAGGACAGCCGGAGTGCCCCGGAACGTGATCTTCTTCCCGATGCAGGCAGCCCATTTCTCGTTCTGTTCCACGGTGAGAAACTTGTAGTAGACTTCGTAGCTTTCGATCCCGCGGGAGATCTGCTGGAAGTCGCGTACCGCATTCTCCTGGAAGTCCCTGCTTACAAGATCGAAGACGTTGAAGCTCCTGGTCATGCGGAGATCCGGAGGGCATTCTGCAATGTCAAGTGCCCGGCGGTTGGCAAACAGGACATTGCCGGAGAAGTCCACAATGATGATCCCCTCCATGGACTGTTCGACCAGGGCCCGGAAGGTCTCCGCGTTCTCGCGCAGCACCTGCTCGTTCCTGCGCAGCAGGTCATTGTTGCGCCGGAGTTCCCGGTCTATTGCCATCAGTTCCCGGTATGCGGTGTCTAAGTCCTCCGTCTTTTTGAGTAGTTCTTCCTCGACCCACTTTAACCGGGTCACCTCCACGGAAACGGTCAGATGGGCGGACCGGCCGGCAATAGTGACCGGGATGGAAGAGAAGATGACATGGATCATTCTCCCGTCCTTTGCCCTCAGGGCAAGGGGCACATTTTCCAGCCTGCCCAAAAGCAGGGAACGCGCTGCCAGCTTTGTGGCATCCGCAAGGGAGAGGAACCCCGCCTCGGTCGGGTTTTTCCCCAGCAGCTCTTCTTCCGTGTACCCGCTGGCCTTCAGGAAAGCAGGGTTGACTGCCAGGAATTTCTGTTCCGGTGCGCTGTTGATCGCAATAGGATACGGGCTGTGCTCGAAGATTGTCCGGAACTTATCCTCGCTCTCCCTGATTTCGGTCTCGGCCCGTTTCCGTTCAGTAATATCCGTTGCGATGCTGACAATAACATCCCGGTCACCCCATTTCACCACCTTTGCGTGGACTTCCAGCGGTATCAGGTGACCATCCTTGTGGACGTGCTCCACTTCGAATGAGAGCTTTCCCCTTTCCATGAGGGATTTCATACGCATGGCAATACCCTCCCGGGAATCCGGTGTGTCAAGATCCATGAGGGTCTTTTTGAGGAATTCCGTGGACGAATAGCCGTGGAGTTCGAGGTTCATCTTGTTCGTGTAAAGGAGGTTGCCAGAAAAGTCCGCAACGGTGATTGCCACCGGGGAATCGTTGAGCATATCGGCAAGGAAGGAATTTTCCTCGCGTGCCATGAGCTCCCCGGTCTGGTCTTCCAGCCGCACGGCAACGCCTTTTGCCCCCCAGCCAAAGACAAGGGGGACGATCCGAATGCGGAAGGCCCGCCACTCCTTCCCGATAGGGATCCACGCATCCACCACCGACTCGCTTCCTGCCAGCGCCTGTTTTACAGAATCGCGGATCCGTCCGATGAAACCGGGGCCGATGGCGGTTCCGGCAACATCCCGTCCTGTCAGGTCCTCCCTCCTGATCCCGAAGGTATGGAGGAACGATTCGCTTGCCTCCCGGACCGTATACGCGTCATCGAGGATCAGGACCGGACCGGAAGACTTGCTCAAGACCTGGTCGGCCGGCAGTCGTGCGGAGAGGGAGTACACTTTGGCAGGGCCGGACTTCCGCATATTGATCTGGCCCGAGACAAAGAGGGAATTAAGGTACTTTGTTGCGGTAGTCCGGCTCAGGTGTGCGGCCCGGGCGATCTCCTCGATGGTAAGCCCATTAGGGGTATCGCGCAACAGGCCGATGATCCTCCGGTAGTAGTCTTCGTCCAGTTCTCTCCCCCCGCATCACCCGTCAAGGACCTGCAAAAGGAAGTGTGCAGGATATACATGTGGCAGTTTTTCTTTGAAATACCTACGGATTGCCTATGGCATACTCCTATTATGGTAATCAAATCTCATAAAGTTTAAATATCTTTTCGACAATTTTTCATAAACAAGAGACCGCTACAGCTTTACCGCTCGCAATTCAGTACCCTGCAGAACGATGACGAAACAAGAATCCATGTCGTCATGGCACCATGACAGGCACCCGATGAACTGAAGGTTTTTCTCATACTCAGGTGTAACCGTGCCGTTACGACGTAATACCATCTCCGTTCTGTACATCGACGACGATCCTTCCCTGCTCGAGATTGGCAAGGCTTTCCTTGAGCTGAGCGGCCAGTTCTCCGTTGCGACAACGGAGTATCCCCTCTCCGTTATGGACCTGCTGGAAAACCAGGAATATGACTGTATCATCTCCGATTACCAGATGCCCGTGCTTGACGGGATCGGGCTCCTGCAGCAGATCCGCAGGCAGTACGCCGAATTGCCGTTCATTCTTTTTACCGGGAAAGGCCGGGAGGAGGTTGTCATCCAGGCGTTCGATGCCGGGGCCGACTATTATGTCCAGAAAGGGCGGGATGTCCAGTCCCAGTTCCGCGAGCTGAGCCACAAGATCCGGCTTGCGGTCGAGAAACGCTATGCCGACCGGGCACTCCGCGAGAGCGAGGAGCGGTACCGGAATGTTGTGCAGGACCAGAATGAGTTCATCTGCCGGTTCCGCCCGGATGGGACATACATCTTTGCGAACAACGCCTTCTGCCGGACCTTCGGGGTGGATGAGGATGCTGTCATCAACCGGCGGTTCACGCCCCTGATGCCCGCGGAGGACGCCCGGGCTATCCGAAAGCACCTTGCCTCGCTGATGCGGGATTACCCCCAAGGGACGATCGAGCACCGCATCCTGTTCCCGGACGGGTCCGTGCGGTGGCACCAGTGGATCGACCGGGCCATCTTCTCGGAGACTGGGGCCCTCGTGGAGTACCAGTCGGTGGGCAGGGACATCACCGAGCAGAAGATCGCCGAGATGAACCTGATAAAGACAAACGATGAACTCCGGAGCGCGTTTGAACAGCTGACAGCAACGGAAGAGGAGCTCCGCACCAGCTACCTGGACCTTGCACAAAGCCAGCACCAGCTTGAGGAGCGTGAGATCATCCTCAACGCCATCATCCAGGCATCCCCGATCCCGCAGTTCGTGATCGACAAAAACCACCGCGTCCTGTACTGGAACCCGGCGCTCGCCGCGTACAGCGGGATAGCGGCGCACGAGATTGTCGGGACAGACCAGCACTGGCGGGCGTTCTATAAGGAAAAGCGCCCGTGCATTGCCGACCTTCTTGTGGACAAGGCAGAGGACCAGATGCCGGAGTGGTATCTCGACCGGCTGGAAAAGTCCCGCCTGATCGATGGTGCCTATTCCGCCACGGATTTCTTCTCCCACATGGGCTTTGAGGGGAAGTGGCTCCATTTCACGGCCGGGCTTATACGCGACAGGAACGGCGCGATCATCGGCGCGGTCGAGACCCTCGAGGATGTGACGGACCAGAAGCTGAAGGAGGCGGAACTGGCCCGCGAGCACCAGGAGCTTGCCGCCTCCTTTGAACAGCTTGCGGCAACAGAGGAGGAGCTGCGGAACAACTACGAGCAGCTCAGGCTCCTTGAGGGGGACCTGCGGAGGAGCCATGAGCTGTACCGCGGGGTTGTCGAGGACCAGACCGAGCTCATCTGCCGGTTCCGCCCCGACGGGACGATCGTCTTTGCCAACAACGCGTACTGCCGGTACTTCCACACATCGCAAAAGGAGATCACCGGCCGGATCTTCTGGCCGGAGGTCTTTGTCGATGAGCGCGATAAGGTACGGGAAACGTTCCGGGCTCTCATGCCGGATAATCCCGTTGCCTCCGTAGACCAGCGGACCGTACTTCCCGACGGCACCATCCGCTGGCAGCACTGGGTGGACCGGGCGATTTTTGACGCGAGGGGGATGCTCGTGGAGTACCAGTCGGTGGGCCGGGACATTACCGATGTCAAGATGGCGGAGCTCAAGCTCCAGAGAAAGAACGAGATGCTGCATGCCGCGTACGAGCAGCTCGCTGCAGCCGAAGAGGAGCTCCGGGCAAGTTTTACGGAACTGGATGAGAGCCGGCAGCGGATCCGGGAGAGCGAGGAGCGGTACCGGGCGGTTGTGGAGGGCCAGACCGAGCTCATCTGCCGGTTCCGCCCGGACGGGACATTTGTCTTTGTCAACGAAGCCTATTGCCGGTACCTGAAGATGTCAAGGGAGGAGATTATCGGCCGCGCGATCCTGCCGGAGATCCCCGCGGAGGAACGCGAACGCCTGGCACGCCATTTCAAGGGGCTGACACCGGAGCATCCGGTCGGGCGGATCGATCACCAGACCATCCTGCCGGGCGGAGCGGTCACCTGGCAGAGCTGGGTTGACCAAGCGATCTATGACGAGAATGGCAGGCTGGTGGAATACCAGTCGGTAGGCCGGGACATCAGCGATTACAAAAAGGCGGTCCGGGAACTCCGCGAGAGCGAGAAAAAATACCGGGAGAAGATCGCGGAACCAACAACAACCAGCGGGAACGGGCACCCGGCGGATCAGCGGCCGGGGGCATGACTGCGGGCCTGTTCACCACTCGCATACCCTGGGCCTGTGTCTGCGGGTATTACCGCGCCTGCTTCCGTGCTGCGTTTGCCGCGTCCCGCTTCTTTGCTGCTGCGGTATAAATCGTGGCCAGCGTCCGGATATCTTCTGCAACCTCAGCCATATCGGTCTTTCTGCCATCGATGCTGGCAGGGGAGTACGGGATGTCCCCGGCCGCGGAAAAATCGTCTTCTGCCACCCGGAGGGTAAATGACCTGCCGATTGCCGGCTCGATCACCTCGTCCAGCGGATTCTCACCCCGGACGTTCACGTCAATGTCCAGTGCATCCTTCAGCTGTTCCAGCGTTGTCGTGGCAAAACCCGGCACGATGATCTCCCGCGGGTCGAATAGGTTGATAAATGTCAGCAGCTGTGCCCTCCCGCTGCCCGCATCCTTTCCTTTCACCGCGAAACCCGTGGTATGGAACCAGGCCCTGCGGAAATCTTCGTAGGTCTTTCCCGCTCGTAACCGTCTTGTCAGGATGGAGACGGTCCTCACGATTTTTTGTTGTTCTTCCGGCACCGGTATCCCTATGGCAATAATAGCAACGGGAATACTAAAGGATTGGCAGAATTGTGTAGTCCGCCTCTTACGGGGAAGAGAAGCGGTACGCGCCTTTCGGTACGTGGATCTCGAACCGGACACCGGAACCCTGCGTCCCGGTCTCGCTGATAGTGATCCCGGTGATCGAGAGGATCTCGCGGGAGAGGAAGAGGCCAAGGCCGGTATGTTTTCCAAATCCCTTCTGGAAGAGGTTCTTTTTGTCGGCATCGGAAATGCCGACGCCATTATCGCGGTAGGTGATGGTCAGGCCGGAAGGCCCCTCGCATGCCGAGAGCCCTATTGCCGTCACCTGTCCCCCGTGGCGCAGCGAGTTCTCCGCAAGGGTATAGAAGACCTTGATGATGAGGGGATCGGCATAGACAGAGATCCCGCGGACCTGGACATCAACCGCTATCCCTGACAACGGCAGATTGGCAACGGCCGACCGGAACACCTCCCCCACATCCTGCCACGTTGGCTCTTTTACCCCGAGGCTCTCGTAATTACGGGTGAACTCGATCTGCCTCTGGATCGCTTCGGCCGCATCGTCTGCTTTTTTCAGGAATTCGGCCTTCTCCGGGTCCGTTACCTGCCCTTTTGTCAGCTCGATGAACGCCCGCAGGCCCATGAGCTGGTTGAGGATGTCGTGGCGGGTGATGGACGAGAGGGTGTTGAGCTTTTTTAAGGTCAGCTGGAGGGCCTGCTCGGTCTTTTTCCTCTGCGTGATATCCCGGATAACCCCGACAATAAACTCTTCCTGGGAGGCATTGACGTACAGGGCTTTCTTGGTCACGATCGTATGGGACTTACCCTGCGAATCGGTGAGGAGCTCCTCGTTCTCGTCCTCCTGCCGGGTCCGGAACACGCCACGGTCTTTCTCCACGAAGACCGCAGCCTCCGCCTCAGGGAAAACATCATGGTCGGTCTTCCCCACCAGATTCTCCCGGGAATGGCCGGTGAACTCGCAGAAACTGTCATTGACCGTGACAAAGCGGTGATCGTGGTCCTTGATGAAGAGGGGGTCGGGCATGGTGTTGATGATTGCATCAAGGTACCGGCGCGACTCCTTGAGGGCCCGCGCAATCTTCTTCTGGTGGGTGACATCCCGCACCGACTCGATTACCCCGGTCACTTCCCCCTCCTCACCGAAGATCGGTGTCGCGCTTACCCAGAGTGAGAATGACTTGCCGTCAGTGCGGGTGATTTCGGTCTCGGTCCGGACCGTGTTGCCCTCGAAATTGCCCTCGAAATAGGCATGCGGGTACGTTCTTGTTATCGCGTCTTTATCCTGGTGGAGGACGAACAGGATCAGGCCGAAACCGGAGGCCCCCCGGACCCAGCTGGTGTAGACATCCCCTCCCTTTCCCATAACCGCAGATGCCGGAAGACCGCTCAGCACCTCCATGGCCCGGTTCCAGGCAACAACCGATCCCGTCTTATCGATTGCCATTGTCGGATCCGGAAGGAGGTCGATGATCGTTGCCAGGCGAAGGTTTGCCTGGCGGTACGTGTCGGCCACAATGAGGTGTTCTGTGATGTCCCTGCCCGTGATCTGCATGCCGGCAAATTCGCCATTCTCAAAGAACCGTGTCCCATGGAAATTGATGAAGATGTACTCCCCGTCCTTTTTCCGGATCCGGACGGTGAAATCCATGAACGGTGCTCCTTTTTTGAGGGTCTCAATCTTCTGCCATACCACATCCATATCATCGGGATGGACATAGTCCGCAGGTCCCTTTCCCACGACATCGGCCGCCCCGATCCCGAGGGACCGGCTCACGGATGGGGAGACGTAGGTGGCCTTCCCGGTTGTATCCGTCAGCAGGATGATATCGGAGCTGCGCTCGATAACGCCGCGGTACTTCTCCTCGCTCTCGTTGAGCCGCAGGGTGAGCAGGGAGACGACAGCTGCGACAAGGACGAAGAGGATGACCTGCCCGACCGCAAGAAGGATCGCGTAGTGTGCGCCCGGCTCGAACCAGAGGACCAGGGAGAAATAGGTGAGCGAGAGGGTACAGGAGAAGAGGATGCCGCGGCGGGGGAAGAAGTACGCCATGAGGATGATGGGGATGTACAGGAGATGCGGGAGGATCCCGGGTTTCCCGACAGAGAATCCGAGGCCATTCAGGATAAGGACGGCCAGTGCCAGAAGAAGGATGCCGAGTGCCAGGAGCCGCGGCCTCATTTTTATCCTTGTGATAAGGGAACGGTCCATAGGTGGATCAGCAACGGAGTGCTGAGAGTTCTGCCTGGTTTCTGGTCACGGTGATCACAAAAAGCTGGTGATTGAATGGCAACAGTTCGCCGGAATTATAGACTTCCTGCAAGCGGTCTCCCTGCGGGCAGCGGGAGTATAGGGGACGGCCGCTCGCCAGCCCGGTCATGACTGGCCGCCCTTCCGGTACCGGCTCTCCGGAACAACAATCTCGAACCGGGTCCCATTGCCCGGCACACCGGTCTCCCGGATGGAGATCCCTGTAATCGAGAGGATCTCGCGGGCAAGGAAGAGGCCGCTGCCGCCTTTCATCGCCTTGTAGTCCCGGCCGAATATCCTCTCCTTGTCGGCATCCGGAATGCCCGGGCCGTTGTCCTCGATGGTGATGGTGAGTTTCCCGGCCTCCTCACGGTACCTGATCCTGACCTCGGTTGCCCCTTTTCCATGGTGGAGGACGTTCTCCATCAGGATGAAGAAGACATCCTCGAGGAGCGGATCGGCAAAGATCTCCAGTTCGTCAAGCTCCGTGACCCGGGAGATTTCGGAAAAGTCCAGATGGGAGAGGGCATTGAGCAAGACGATCTTCACGTTCTGCCACCGGGGCGGGTTGATTCCCAGTTCCTGGTATTTCTTTGCAGCTTCCATGGCATGCCGGACCGCGTGGAGGATCCCCTCGCTCCTGCCAAGGTAGGTTCCCACCTTCTCCCCCGCGGGATCCTGCCGGGCAAGCGAGAGATATCCCTCCAGGGAGAATACTGCGTTCCGGAGATCCTCGAAGGTGAGGGCGTTTAAGGAAGTCAGTTTCCGGCGTGCCTGCATCAGTGCCTGCTCGCTCCTGTTCAGTTCCTCGTATTTCTCCCTGAGCTCCTCTTCGGCAGCGGTAAGCTGGGCGTATGCGGCATTGATCTCCTGGTAGTTCTCCTGAAGCTCTTCCTCGGTTGCCGTCAGCTGCTCGTAGGCAGCACTGAGTTCCTGGTTATTAGCCACCAGCGCCTCCTCCGCCCGCGTGCGGTTTTTCACCTCGGCCTGCAGGCTCTCGTTCTGCTGCGAGAGTTCGGCAGTCTTTTTGCGGATCTCCCTCCTGAGGATAACGCTCATGATCACAAAGAGACCGGCAAGGACGGCGACTGCTGCGAGGCCCCACAAGACCCGGGCCGGGATAACCTCGCCGGTCCCTTTCGTGCCAAACCACTTCTGCATCGCATTGTTGTACGTGGAAGCGGGATCGGCTTTTCCTTTGGCAAGGTAGCGGTCGATGACGGGAAGGAGATCCTGGTTTTTTCCTTTTTGAACGGCAAAACCGAACTGGGTGGGATTGAACATCACGGGAGTTGCGACAAGGCCGTATGTTTTTGCATCTTCGTGAGCTCCCGTGTTGTAGACAACGAGGGCATCCACCTCTCCTTTTACTGTTGCAGAAAATATCTCAGCCGGTGTATCTTTTTCCAGCAGGGTCACATTCACATTGAACTTTCCTGCATAATCCCGGAAGCCGATCCCGCTTGCCGCTCCCCTGACCGAAGTGATTTGTTTGCCGTCAAGGTCAAGGATCGTATTGATTCCGGACCCGGGACGGGCATATACCTGCGACCATATGGAAAGTGCTGATTCATTGTTGAAATCATACGTTTTCAGGCGCTCCGGCGTGCTGGTCACTCCCGGCAGAAGATCAATCTCGCCCGAAGACAGGCGCCCCCAGCTCTCTGAGAGCGTTCCGGGAACCCAGATGACATTCCAGCCTTCCTGTGTGGCAATGTCCTCGATGATATCAACGAAAAAACCCGATGGCTTTCCCTGCTCATCGGTAAACAGGGTGGGCCTGAGATCTGTATTGGCTATCCTGACGTCGCGTGCAGAGGCTGACGGTATGATAAGCTGGCTGAAAAGCAGGATCACTGCCGATAGGATAAGCGCCTGTTTCAGCACGCGGGCCGTCCTGGAATAGGGCAGGGGCCGTATTGTTGCACGGGGGCCGGTCAGCACACGTTTACCCTCGGGAGTGCCTTGTTGCACACACCATGAATGCTGTGAGGTAGCCTGCAATCTTTAAAACTCTTTTGGGAAGCCTTGCCTTTATCCGTCCCCCTGAACGAACAGGGTTCCGGGTGTTCCGGGGTACCCTGTGCGCTCAGCTTTTTTAGGAGATGCATGGCAGAAAGTGCCCGGGCTGCACCCTAGGATACAAAAAATTATTTTCGTTTTGCGAGCAGGCAGATCATGCTGTGCGGGCCGTATTTTCCGGTAACTTCGCGGGTCGCCAGTTCGCGGATGGTAAAATACGGTGCAACGAGATCGCGGATCTCGTCCTCGGACGAGAAGTAGAGTGTTGTCCCGATCCCCGTTTCGCGGTATTTCCCGGTACCGCCAAACTGTGGATCACTTTCAGCAAAACAGGCCGAGAAATATGTCGCATCTGGCCTCAGCAACCGGTGGACATTCTTGATGTAGGTCTCGCGGTCTTCAGGGTAAATATGGTGCAGGAGTTCCCAGTCAAAGGCGAACTCAAAGGTTCCTTTCACTTCGTGGACATCCCCGAGGAGATCGGCAACGATGAACCGGCACATGGCACCCCGCTGCATGGCCTGGTTCCGGGCAAGGGCGATTGCCGTTTTCGAACTGTCAACCCCGATGATATCGAAGCCCATCGCTGAAAGGCAGATCGTGTAGTTACCCGCTCCGCACCCGAGATCAATGGTCCTGCAGGGGGCAACCGTATCCTCTTCGAGAAGGCGCGTGATCGGCCCGGGCAGCGCCTCGAGGTTCCACGGGATCTTCTCCAGCGGCATGGTACGGTAGATTTTGTCGATGTCGGGATACTTCATGCAGAAAACTCCAAAAAAGAATGGTTACGGATTATTTCCCCAGCCAGCCGAAGATCCCCCGGCTCTGCTGCTCAGCAGATGAGACCTGGTCAAGACGGGTGTTCTCCAGCTCCATGATGGCAAGCTGCTCCTGCAGCATGGCCCGGGTCTCTTCATCGAGCGACTCGTTTGCCATGAGCTGCTCGATCTGGCGGATGCGGTTCTGGTTCTGAACACTCAGGTTGGCAAGTTCTGCTGCAGAAGTCTGGTCGCCGCCAAAGAAGAACCGGCTCACTGCGTCCCGGTTCCGGATCCGCTCCTCGAGCTGCCATGACTGCGAGGCGGAGTTGTTGAACTCGCGGGCAACAGCGGATACCTGCGACCCGATCCCTCCCGTGATGTTCTCCATGGCAAGGAGCGTGTGGACCGCAAGCCGGACCTCGTTGGTTGTCGTGGACCACCCGGCACGGACCGGGGTTGCGTTGCGGAGCGTTGCATTCAGGGCGTTCCGGTCACTCCGGATCTTCTCCCGCACCTGTGCGGTATTCCGGCCGGGTGTTCCATTGGTTATGACCATGACGTGAATCTGCTCCCGGTCCTGGGTCCGGTTGAGCACGGGCACACCGGACTGGTTGCCGGTCTGGTCGCGGAGCCGGATCTGCTCCTGCAGGGTCTCGCGCACCTGCATGACCGTATCGTTGATCTCACCGGCAATTCTTCCGACGGCTGCACCCTGGCCCGCCCCGGCATCTCCGGCATTTTTTCCGGCGCCCTCATTTGCTGCGCCCGCAGGCAGCGCCATGGCAGACAGGCACAGGCAGATGATGAGGAAAAGGGTAATGCGTTTCATGAACAATCCCTCCTTTTTTAGTAATAGCACCATTATGCATCCGGATTATTAATGTTCTTCCGGAAATCCCGGGGGGGAAACCAAAACGGGAAAATCCTTTCAAAAGATGTTTCAGCAGTTCCGGCAAACAGGATGGTATACATGACCGGCAGGGAAAAGCCATGAGATTCTGTCTTTCCACAACGCGGCTCATCCTTGACGATCTCACGGCTGCCGATCTCGCCAATATCCAGGCGATCGCCCGCGACCCGGATTTCCGGAAATATGTGCTCATCTGGCTTGACACGGACGAACAGATCGCAGCGTTCCTGCAGCACGCGATGGAAGGGGCGAAGAAAACGGAAGGCCGGCTCGACTACGTGCTCGCAGCACGGGACCGGACAACGCGGGAATTTGCCGGCCTCACGTTCATCGAGATCGATCCGGCACAGCGGAGCACTGCTGAGATCGGGATTGTCCTCCTCCCGGCGTTCTGCCGGAATGGGTACGGCTCGGAGATCCTCCGGGCGTTTCTCAAGTTTGGTTTTGAGACGCTCGGGATGCACCGCGTGTATGGGAAGTGCGACGAGCTGAACCGTGCCTCGGCCCGGCTTATGGAGAAGTGCGGCCTTGTGTACGAAGGCACCCTCCGCGAGCATGTCTGGCTCCGCGACCACTGGCGCTCGACCCGGTATTACGGGATGCTGGCGGGGGAGTACGCGGCCGGGAGAGCCTGATCCGGAAATTACCTACACTCTTTTGCCATAATGAGTGGACGGGGATTTCTTGTACTACTCTCCTGCCTGTGATATTACCCTGAGGGTAAACGGTGCATATTCGCTCCCCCCATGCGGTGTCTGTGTGACTGCGCTGAAACAGTAATCGCCGGGTTGTACGGTGGGATCAACCGTAAACGCCATGTCTGGCAGAAAACTGGCAAAGCTCCTGACCGTGAAGTTCGCCGGGGTGACGGTTGCGTGGATCCCTGCAGGCCATGGGGGGCCTTCATCCTGCCTGAGCGGGCGGTGGTCCGGGTGGCAGGGTGCCGGAATAAGGGAGAGCGTTGCCGTTCCGGTATCGAGCTCCCCCGTCCGGATGGCGAACGGGGCATGGCCGGACCCGCCCTGTGGGATCACGAGCACATCCTGGCAGTAGCCCCCCCCGGTCTGGTAGAAGTGCCACAGACCTGCGCCACTCATCGGGCTCCCGTCATCGAGGGCTAAGCGGACCCAGTCGTCTGTAATCGCATCCGGTGCCCCCTCAACATCGGCATGGATATGGATCCAGAAGTTCTCGTGAAGTTTTATGCCGGGCTTCACCCGTGCAGTTAGCTCCGCTTCGTATACACGATTCGGTTCTGCACTATACTCCCCGGGTTCGATACTGATGCTGACGTTTCCCCCTGTTGACAATGGTTCGGTACTGTATAGTCCGCTGACCCGGGAGATTGTATACCTGACCGTACCTTTGCTCATGTTCCGTGAATAGTATGTATAATTGATTGATTGCCAGGGGTCGGGATTGGGAACGCTCTTGGATCCCTGGTAATCGAGCATGCCCACCAGCAGGTAGTCCCCGCTGAATCCACCGACAGGTTCTGTCAGCAGGGCCTCTGTGCAATCAAGGCAGCCGGGCTTCAGTGCAGGTGAGAGCTTGCGGGGATCGTACTGGTCCGTGTTTGAGATGCCGGAGCCTGATCCGCACTGGACTTCGGTCTCCTGCGGGACGCTGAAGACAAAATGGCTGTCCGGAATTCCGGTATTTACTTCAATCGTATCATACCGGATAATCCGGCTCACCTTGTCTGAAGGGTAATACGTTGAGATGTTCCATGCAAGGCCGGTCCCGGGATCGACCCAGGCCTGTATCCTGGAGGTTACAACCCCTGAGTACTCTGCTGACCATGGTTCCGTCACGATCTCGATACCATAAAGCGTGCGGCCGTTCTCCGTCATAGTCCCGATAACAGAGTAATTCCCGGACTTTATCATCCGCTGCACCATGTCCTGGTAATCATATCCGTTGAGAAATTTCCGGTCAGGATGGATTTGGTACTTCTTCTCGACCGGGTTGTAATCGATGGCCATTGTCCGGTTAACGAAATACTGTGTTCCTGACGGGGGGCTCCCGGATTCGATGAACTCCATCCGTATGCTGCCGGGAGCTTTCCACTCATACCTGACTCTTCCGTCCGGTTTTATCATATGGTATTCCGAACGGTAATCCTGGATCTTCTCCGCATTCGTAAGAAAGGTTGTCTGGAGATCAACCGGTCTGGGGTTTGTTTCCGGGCCGGTCGTACAGCCCGGAATTGTTACGCAGATAACAATGAGGAAAAAAACGGTGAAAATGAAGGGCGGAAGATGCGAAACCATAAAGTATTTTTTAATTTATATTTAATATGGTTTGTGTTGCCGCTTTCCGGGCATCGTCCGGGCCGGGAAGGAGTATGATGATTACGGGAAGGTAATGGATTGGAAAGAAAACCTCACCGGACACCGGCCAGGAGATGGCTCTCCGCGATCCTCATCGGCATTGCGTGCGGGGTTGCGGCGTACCTGTTCATTGTCAATTTCACGACAGCATTCTCTACAGCGCAGTGCGGGCTCCCGCCCATGGATATCCAGGTCATGAAGCTTGGGCCGGATGGTACCGTGCAATGGAAGAGCCGGATCGACAGTGGCGAAGACGACCCGGCCTACGAGATCGTCCCTGTTCCCGATGGCGGGTATGTCCTTTCAGGACGAAACGATTTCCGGATCCACCTTCCGGCAGCCCGGCTCATCCGGCTCAACAGCAGCGGAGGTGTGGTATGGGACCGGTCCTACCCGGAGTACCAAGGGGCGTTCCACGGTCTCTTTCCGGGCCCGGCCGGAGGGGTTGTAACCGGGGCGATCTCTCCCGGGAAAATCCTTGTCCTGGATGCGGACGGGAATGTCAGCCGTGAAATACCCTTTGCAGGCTATGAGTACTCCTCGATCATTGCACCCGATACCGATGGCGGGTACTTTGTGCTGGCAGAGAATTTCAGCCGGAGAGACTCCTCGCTTAAGTGCCTTGGTCCCGATGGCCGGGAACGCTGGAGTCGCGATGCCCTCCCTCTTATCGCTCTTCACGAACGTTCGATCCTCCCGGTCTCCGATGGCGGCTGCCTTGTCGCGGGATACGCGGATGATGTGCAGGAACTCAATTACTTCCGGTTCGATAGCAGCGGCAGGGTCGTGTGGAATGCAATGCTCGGGAAATCGTGGGACAACCGGCCAATCCTGATGGCCGAGATCCGGCCGGGAACGTTCGAGATCCTGTACGAATCGGCCCGGCGGTCCGGTCCGCCTCCAATAAATATCCTGGAGACATTTTCCGCAACGTTCGATGACAACGGCACGCTCGTGCAGCAGCGGATGCCGGATATTTCCCCGCCAATAACGAAGACTTCCGGGCAGGATTATTTTGCTGCCCGGTTCCGCGAGAAAGACGCCGGGTCGTCGTACGGCTACGGCACCCCGCACCTTATCGTGAGGATGAGGGAAGACGGGACGTTCGTGTGGCAGACACCGGTCCCTTCCGACTGGCGTGCGGTCATCCGGATCGTCCCGACCCGTGACGGGGGTTGCGTGGTCCTGGGATCCAGTATCCAGAAGTCGGGGGTATTCTCTTGCTCCGGGTGAGGGCGGAGGTCTGCGGGAAATGATCCGTGGGCGCCCATTCAACAACTGTTTCTTACGCACCGTTCTCTCATGTTAATCCGGGTCCTTTACGGCCCCGGATTAGCTTTTCGGAGGGTCGTTTTCCGGAATTATCTGCAAAAACGGGTGCACTTTTGCTCAGGATTTTCAGATTCCTGCGTATATTCGTTTTTACGCAAATCGGACGAAAATGCGGGCATGAAATCAAACGCTAATGTACGCTTTTGGATAGCGAAAGTCCAGCCGGATCGGGCTGTCCTGAAACCACGAAATTACCGGCCCGCCAAACGCATCTATGGGCGTCTTTTTGCAGGGTGACTTTTGGCAGTTTTCCGTACCTGCAGGGTTGGGTGGAGATGGGGGAGATCGTGCGCTGGAATGTTGCTAAATATGGTGGGTATTATTCCCGTCGGAGAACGGGGATTTATTCCCTGAATTAGTGCTGTTTTTCTGCGAAATAGTGTTACTCCGGCGGGAAAAGAGGGAAAACGGAGGCTGAAATGGGGCCGGATTGGGGACGGTCATCAATTATTGGTTATTGACCTCCCAACAAATCGCCCCCCTCTTTGGGGGCAGGGCTGGCGCAAGGGGGAAGAATCGTTGAAACTACGACAATGAGAGCAAATTGTGGCAATCATGAAACTGCTATCAATTTATTTATACAAAATTTTTGGAAATTCTTTTTGCAAAACTCTGAAAATATCACCAACACTTTCGATAAAACTGATTAAAAACAAACGCATCATCAAAACGATCAAACAGCAATTGTCAATGAAAAGAACGCAATCAAATGTGAAATCGTCATAGGGAAGAATTAGTGTTTTCAAAATTCTAATCATTGTACCGATTAATATCAGGGAGATGATGACAATCGCTGAACCAGAAACCTCCTTGAGAATTTTTTGAACTCGCTTGTTGTTCATCCCTCTCTGGAACATTATTCACTTCTTGGGAGGGCGGATCAGGATTGACCCACTCAACTATCTTTTTATTTCCAATATAAATAGGAACGTTTACCTGGCTTTATGTGGCTTCATGTGGATTTTGCTTGAATCATCCCACGATCACCTTTATCACCCTTCCCATCAATAGTTACAGACCCAAGCTTGGACCCCTCTGTACAGAGGGACGGCATGGTGCAAAGACTATGGCAGAA